>Ga0210383_10004546_pt1 | contig 12273 bp, 14 predicted proteins | sample IncBWC14OmetaG_FD_160072 | JGI IMG/M metagenome (GOLD analysis project Ga0210383, IMG submission 160072) | Forest soil microbial communities from Barre Woods Harvard Forest LTER site, Petersham, Massachusetts, United States - Inc-BW-C-14-O ...
AATTGAAGCCACCGTCGCGGAACATGAACTTGACGCGCGCTGCCTGGTCGCTGAGGTCCGTGAGGAGGTTACGGGCCTGCTGGGCGGTCCAGACCCCGGTTGGATGCAGCGTGTGCCGAGGATGCGGGCACGGGCCGCCAAGCCCAGCGTGACGCCCCTCGTGCAGCCGTAGTTAATGGCGCGGTGATCGTTGATTCGTGATCGCATGGCAGCGGTCTGCCGTTGTTTTCACATGATCTCCATATGTTCGCCACCCGGTCCTCAGATGGGCGTGGTTGCCTGCGGTGACGGCCGCCCGGGCCGCAGCACCCGGCGAACGCACTGGCCAGTGCGGACAGAGGAGGAGTTATGGACATGCAGGATGCGCCGCAGCTGGCTGGCATCCACCACGTGAAGCTGCCAGTGACCGATCTTGCCCGCTCCCGCGAGTGGTATCAGACCCGGCTGGGCTATCGGGTCCAGATCGAGTTCGTCGAACAGGGCCAGCTCATGGGTTACGCCCTAGAGCACCCCAACGGGGGCCCGCTGCTCGGCCTGCGGCTCAACCCGGAACGAGCCAGGGCGGCGGCGAGCTTTGACTACTTCGCCATCGGCGTGCCCGGCAAGGAAACGATGGAGCAGCTCGCTGCCCGGCTGACTGCGCTGGGCGAGCAGCACGCCGGGCTGCACTGGGCCAGCATCGGCTGGATCCTGCCCCACCTGCACGACCCCGACGGCCACGAGATCCGCTTCTATACCCACGAGCAACACACCGAGCTTGACCCCGGTGCGGTCACTACTATCAACGACCCGCGGGAAAGCGCCGAACGGCGCGAGCAGGTTGCCACAAGCCCCAGCCCGAGGAACGAGATGACGTGATGTCGCCGACCGAACCCGCCGCCAAGAGTGCAGTCCAGTACCCGGAAACCGTGGACGACCCGAAGGCGGTGTGCGTCCGCAGCCTCCGCATCATGGCCGACGGGGATCTCCGCGAGTTCGAGGCCCTGATCCATCCCGAGGCGGTCAACCGGGAGGCTGCTAATGAGCCCGTAGCAGCCCGCGGCAGGGGACCGGCCGCGTTCTACGCCACGGCTTTGTGGCTGCGCGGGGCGTTCTCCGATCTGCGCTGGGACGTCCACGAGATAGCCGCAGACGGCGATCTTGTCGCTGTCCGCAGTACGATGTCCGGCCGTCACACTGGCCCGTTCGTGCACTATGACGGCGCAGGCGCGGTCAGCCAGGTCATGCCGCCGACCGGCAGAGCCTTCTCCGCTACGCAAACCCACTGGTTCCGCCATTCCGGCGGCAAGATCATCGAGCATTGGGCCAACCGTGACGACCTCGCCATGGCCCAGCAAGCCGGATGGGTTCCGCCTCGCCCGCGGTACCTGGTTCGCATGGCCCTCGCCAAACGGCGAGCGCGGGCTGCAACAAAGGCGTGACGATTGAGCCTTGACAGAGCAGGTGATGCTGGGAGGGCATCATGGGGCCAGAAGCTCGTAATACACCAGTTGTCAGTACCGCGGCCGATGGCGCAGCCGGGCCAGGAAACGGCGCCGAACGGGGTACTTGAGGGCCAGCTGTCCAGCGCGATCCGGCTGGCCTCCTCGTCGGCCAGGAGCCGCGCCGCCGCATCCAGCGGCGGCCCGTAGCTGCACAGGCCCAGCACATCACATGGTGTCACTTGCATCCCGTTGGCCTCCCGGAGACGCTTGACCGTGCCCGACCGGCTCCAGGTCCGGAAGTACGCCCGGTCACCGTCGATGATCCCCTGCACGCGGACGGACACGGGCGCGCCCTTTTGCCTGAAGGTGGTGAGCAGCAGGTACCTGGCCTGGGCCAGGGAAGCGAACTAGCTGCCGCCGGCGCTCTCCTGCCGGTAACTGCGATCGGTTGCGGACAAGTGGTCTGACATGTCAGTCGCTCCCGGCCCGCAGCCCGCCTGTGGCGTTCGGCCGGACCAGCCAGCGCAGGTGCTCCTGACCATCGAGCAGGTCCAGGCGGCGTATCAGCTGGGGCAAGGCCGCCGACTGGCTTTCGTGCGCGGCCGCGGCGGCTTTCTGGATGGCGCGGGCGGTGGCGGCGTCGGGACCCAGGTCGATCGTCCAGGCACCTGGGACGCTCCACGTGGTATGCGCCAGGACCGGCACGCCTGCCCGCGTGGCGGCGGCGCACGCGGCCGCCGCCACGGCCACGTCTTCCGGGTCGACTGCCGCCGGGTCGATGACCAGCAGCAGGTCCGCCGCATGCTGGCGGATCGCCCGCCCGATCCGCTCGCCGAGCTCGGTTCCCGGCTGGCGGCTCAAGCGGCCATCGGCAAAGCTGGCCACCGTGACCTGGGAGATTCCCAGGACGCTGGCCGCCAGCTGCAGTTCCCAGGGCCGGATTGCCTCCAGCCGCGCGTACCCGGTGGAGTTCAGCGGGGAGGCCTCGCCGCGGCTCAGGCACAGCAGCGCCAGGCCGGCCCCGGCGCGCCGGAAGGCATACAGCAGGCCGCCCAGGTCCGCCGACTCCTGGCCCGGCCGGGCCAGCACGACCAGGACCTTGCCCGCCTGGGGCAGCCATCCGGCGGGGGGAGCCGCGGGCGGCAACGGCGGCGCTGAGGCAATGGCAGAGCTCATCGGTGTTCCTTTCAAGCCGCGCGGTCGGCGCCCGGATGGATCTGCCCGTTCGCGGGCGCCTGGTTCCGCGGCTGGGGCCGCGATGCGCGGGCCGAGCGGATGATGGCTTCCCGGGTGCGCAGGGACTCGTCGTTGACGTACCGGACGATGCGGATCCGCCGACACAGGGCGGTCCGCATCCTCGCGGGACGCCGGCCGCGCGCGGCGGTCACCTCGCTCCTGGCGGCGGCCGGCCTGGGGCTGGGTCGGGTCGGCGGGACGGGGGGTGGTCCTCGCGGACGTGCAGCTCCAGGAGCGGCCTGGCCGCGAAGCGGAGCCCGCACAGCGGACAGGTCAGGGTCATCGTGCTGGTCATGTCGTCCTCCTTGTCACCTTCAGGAAAACCAGTCGCCGTGAAGAACAGCTACGTTTGCCGTGGTGACCGGATGGAGACGGCCGAGAGCGGCGGGTACCGCTCGCACCCGCAGACATGCTGATACCCAGTCCGTTCGGGGAATTCAAAGGTCTTTCACCATCCACCGGCCGGGACCGCAGCCGGCCGATCAGGTCAGCCAGCGCCAGCAGGCCATCGACGGTGAACGGGCACTGGCCATCCGTGATGACCACGAAAGGACCGGCGGGCACGACATCAGTCCATCCGGCAGGCAGCGAGAACAGATCCCCGTTCTCGTCATGCAGATGGACCCGGTCCTCACCCCAGTTCTGGTGGTGCGCGACAAACTCGAAGTCCTGGCCGAACAGCGGATGGAACCGGTGCGTCACCCGCACACGCCGGTACCGATCATCCGGACAGAGTGTCGTTGACGATGCGAGGCAACGCTTACGCGGAACGGTTCGTGCCCATCGCCCGGACCGAAGTTACCGATCGGATGCTGATCCTCGGCGAACGGCATCTGCTGCTGGGCCTGGCCGAGCACGAGGCCCACTACAACGGACGGCGCCCCCATCGCAGCCTCCAGCTCCGGCCGCCCCGGCCCGACCACCCTGTCGCTGACCTCTCCCGGAAGCGGATCAAGCGCCCGCCCGTCCTCGGCGGCCTCGTCAGTGAATACGAGCGGGCCGCATAGAAGCCCAGCTCAGGACCCGTAGCGGAGTTCTGGAATCCCTGCGGGATAGCTACGTCTGGCTGCTCGAACATGGCCCGTGACTATTTCGGTGACAATTTCATTGCAAGTAGTTGCGCTCGGCGACCAGATAATGATGAACTGTACGTGTCTGATTGATAGCGTTCCGTGCGGGAGGAAACTGCCATGTTCGACACGTGGACCTGACCCAGAGCGAGGCCCCCGAGGCTCGTCAAGGGTCAGCCGGGCGGGGCGCAGGCGCCAGACTGCCCCCGCCCCCACCCGGAGCCCATGGGGAACGTCGCGGTGGTTTACGCACCACCACAAGGACCATCTGGCCACGCCGCTCACCATGGCGGATCTCGTTGCTTGAGGAAAGAGATGCGGTCGGGGTCGATTCCGGCGCCCGCGGCCAGCTCCATGATGATCCTGATCAGGCCAGCGGCCCGGCCAGCTTGCGGAAGACCCTCTCGATGGCCTGCGCGCCCAGGCGCTGGCGAGCCCGGGTGAACGAGGACCTGTCCGGGATGCTCCTGCCCAGCTCGGGGGCGCCGCGCACCATGTGCTCGGCGACGTCATCGCAGGAGTCCTGCTGGAACAGGGCCAGGGCGAGCGTGAAGCAGGCCATGAACCCGGCCGGGAGCGCGCCGGGCTTCTTGTCCCTGACGCCGCAGTCGTCAAGCGCCTCTGCGACCGCGTCGCGACCTGACTTTACGCAACGTGAACCTGCTCGCCAAGGAGACCTGATAAGGAAGAGGTCAACGGCGCCGCCCCGCTGTCCGCCTGACCGCGCCAGCCTGGGTCATGGTGCCAGCCTGAAGGGCGGGTACCGATCCGTGACCAGGGTGAACGCGTAAGCGACGACGCGGTTGTGCCAGCGGAAAACGCCTTCGACGAAGCTGAATATGCCGCGCGGGTAGCGGCCGGTGAACAAGATGGCGAACCAGGTCACGATCAGTGCGAAGAACGCCGCGATGTCCAGGAAGAACAGCACGATGTAGTGCGGGATGGCCAACAGCCATTTGACCAGCGGCAGCCATCGGTTGAGGTCGGCGGCCGCGTCCGGATAGGCATAGTCCAGCTCGACCCACTGATGGTCGTCAGTGGACGGGTAGCTGTCATTCATCAGGGCCAGGTAGGTTCCGACCCGGTTGCCGAACCGCTGCAGCTCGAGATTCCAGTCGAACCACCACCGGGGATACTTCTGCCTGAACAAGATCATCAGCAGCGGGCCGAGGAACAGCAGTCCGCCCGCGGCCGCGCCCCCGTAGGTCATGGTGGAGTGGCTCCCCGTCGACTGCCAGGTTCCGCCAGAAACGGTGCCGAGCACGATCAAGATCGGGATGATCACGAAGATACGGAAGAATGACGTCAGCCGGTTAAGCGGCCGGTCCGGGTACTCGACGGCGAATTGAACCGGATACCCAGCTGGATACGGACCCTGATCCGCGGTCATTTTGCTCTCCTTCTGGTTGCTCTCCTTCTGGCCAGTTCCGGCACGTCACGCCGGGCAGTCCCCGCCCGGGCGGATGCGCCAGGCTGGCGGTGTTTTCTTCGGTATATAAGCGGTGAATTCAGCGTGCCGTCGTTCCAGCCGCATGCATACCCCTTCCCGGGCGTAGCTACCCGGCCGGGGTCGGTGTCGCCGATTGCGCCCCAGGGCCGCAGCTCAGATTGTGATCGGCGCGGGGGTTGCCGGTGTTGCGTTGGCCTACTTGCTGACCATGAGGGCGTATGCCGTCTTCGCCGGGTTTACCCGATGCCGTGTGGACGGCTGCAGGCGGCCGAGTAACCAGCTGAGTAGCGATCCCGCCGGGTCCCGCGGACTGGCCTGGCTCGGTCCCGGTTGACCATGCCCGGGCGGCCACGGCGGTGGTACGGCCGTGCGGGTGCCAACCACGGCACCTGCTGGGGGTGGCTGCTAGGCGGTCGCGGCTGGCGGGCCGGGCTGCGGGGACGGTGCGGCTGGGGTGGCGGCGCGCAGCCGGTCCAGCACGACCCCGGACAGGGCCATAAAGGTGATCGCGCCGAAGGCGCCGAAGACCGCGTACTGGCGGTCGACGTCGATCCCGGCGGTGGCGGTGACTGTCCAGCCCAGCGCCCATAGCAGCGGCATGGCCGCCGCCCACACCCAGGAGCGGGCCACCCGATGGCGGAGCAGGAGCGCCTGGGCGGCGCCGAGCGGGAGCCCGGTGATGGCGCCCATCAGGGCCAACTCGCCGACGCTGGTGCCGTAGCCGGCCACCCAGGCACCGGCGAGCAGGCCGATGCCCATGGCCGCCGCCGTTGCCAGGATCCAGGCCAGCGGGTCACCGAGCAGGCGGCGGGCGACCAGCCACTGGCCGGTGCCGATGACCGCGCCGGCGACCAGCCCCCCGGCCAGCGCTGCGACGGCATCATTAATCCGGCCGACGGCAGCCTGGGCCGCGATCCCGGCGAGCGGGAAGCTGACGAAGCCGGCGGTCCACAGCAGCCAGCCCTTGACCTCGAAGCGGCGGTCCTGCATGGTCTGCTCGGGCGCGGGCATGGCGGCCACGCCGGCGCGGTTGCGGGTTGCGCTGGTGGGATCGGTGGTCATGGTGTGCTCCCGTCGGTGGTGCTCCCGGGAGTCAGTCAAAGGCGAGCCGGTGTGAACGCCATGCGAGTCAGGTGGTGACCGGGTGGAGACGCGGTGCTCGGCTCCTGGGCTCGGCGATGGCCGGCCCGGTTGCGGGGCGCGGGAGGGGCGTCGCCTCCAGGGCTGGATGCGCGAAACTCGAATGATCTTGGGCCAAGGTGGTGCCATTTCCCCCAGCTCGGTGAATGGCGGCGGTCATTTCACGCTCGCCGCCCCAGCGTGGCCAGCAGACGAGTTTGCGCATCGCTGGCGTCCGCCAGCTGGATTTTGTCACCGAACACGCCGCTGGCACGCAGGAGCTCCGCTTGAGGGGTGACGACGTCGAGGCACGCATCTACTAGGACAGGGCGGAGCTTCGTATCCTGCCTGGTGGCGACCGCCACGTCCCAGCCGTGGATGAGCACGTCGACGAAACGGTGACCGGCGTATACCGCGCCAGGCACCGGACCGTAGGAGACAGCGCACGGTGCCTTGAGCGCGCGCGAGATGGCGAATACGGCGGCCGCCGCCTTTGCCGAGACGTCGTATGCGCCGAGCGGGTCTGCCCCGAGCAGATCGCCGTCGAGGTGATCGCCGACCTCGCTGATGGTCTTGCCGGCGGCGAGCTCGGCCGCCCACAGATTGCCCGCTACCACGTGGTTGACCAGCGCCCGGACATCCCACCCCTGGCACGGCGTTGGTGCCGCCCACTGGCCTTGCCGGACTCCGGCAATGACCCCTCTGGTGGCATCAAGCGCCCGGCTGTGCAGCTCAGCGATGTCCATGATGGTCCTCCTCTCGCATAGCTGGCTAGGGTGGTTCCGACTCCTTGGAGCCGGCCCATGGCTGTCGTGGCCGATGGGTCACGCCCGGGCGATCAGGTACCGGAAGGAATTATCCTGGCGGTAGCTGCCATCGGGCTGGCGGCTGCCGGCGAAGGCCGCGGCCAGCGCCTTGCGGGTGGACGGCTCGCCGGCGTGCTCGATAGCCAGCCGGGCCGGCCCTGAGGACAGCTGAGTCCGCACTGCCGTATCCAGGTCGGAATAGATGAACGGGGTCGGCACCTCGTCCGCCTGCTCCGGGACCAGCCCCGCCGCCTCGGCCAGCTCTTCCAGCTTGCCGGGTACGCTCAGCGCGAATGGTCCTTCGGCACCTGGCGGGGGCGGTGGCAGTAGCCCGCCGATCGCGGCGAGGATCACGCGGCTCTCGCAGCGCTCGGGCGCACTCCAGGTGACTATTCCAACGAGTGCCCCGGGCTTGGCGACCCGGCGCAGCTCTCGCATGGCGGCGGCCGGATCGTCCGCGTACTGGACCGAGTTGAACGCGGTGATGGCGTCGAAGGTGTGCCCGGCGAACGGCAGCGACTCAAGATCGCCCTGGCGGATATCGGCGCCGGGGACCCGCTCACGGGCGATGTCGAGCAACGGAGCGCACGCGTCGAACCCGGTCACGGTCGCACCCCGCTTAGCCGCGAGCTGCAGGGCGAACCCGCCACCGCACCCGGCATCGAGCATCACCAGGCCAGAGCCGACCGCGATCGCATCGAAGACCGCCTCATAGAACGGCGTGCAGCACGGCTCGTTGAGCTCCGCCCAGTCCCGTGCCCCGGGACCCCACAACTTGCCCTGCACCTGTGCTGAACCCATGGTTCGCCTCCTCGGATTGGTAGTGGTACCGGCATCGTCCGCGCTGGCCCCGGCCGACCGCATCGGGAAGAACACGTAACTCGCCCGCTGAGGTGGCCTACGTGGTTTGCCCGATTCGGCGGCGCCGAGGGATGCGGAACATGTCTGCCAGCGGCGTTCCCGCGTTCACGAGTTCTCAGATCCCGAAGGAGTTTCCATGAGCAGGACAGCAGCGGTCCTCGATTCACCGCAGACCAGCGAAGGACAAGCGTGGTGGTTCCTGGACACCCTCGTCGTGGAACACCTGATGGCATCCGGCACCGGGCCGGTGGTGCTGGAGATGACGCTGCCCGCCGGCGCCGCTCCGCCCCTGCACCTGCACCACGACCTGGACGACAGCTCGTTCCTGCTGGACGGGCAGATGGTGGTGCGATGCGGGGACCAGATGCTGCTCGCCCGGGCCGGCGACTGGCTGTCCCTGCCGCACGGGGTACCGCACGCCTTCCGGGTGGTGGGCCACCAGCCTGCCCGCATCCTGCTGGTGCACGACAACGACAGCTTCCTGCAGCTCATTCGCGACCTAGGCCAGCCCGCCGGCGCCAGGCAACTGCCCCCTGCCACAGACGGTCCCGGCCTGGAGGAGCTGTCCCGGGCGCTGGCCGAGCACGACGTGACCGTAGCTGGATCGTCGCTGAGCAACGAGGAGGCGCAGGCCTTCATGGCGGAGCACGGCTAGCCATCGGTTACCCGGCCACGGAAACGCAGGGGGCCAAGCGCTCACGCCGTCGCCGATGCCGGCCCGTTGCCGCCGAGACGCTGAGGTCCGGCGATGGCCACGAGCTGGGTGCGCGACCGGGCGCCCGCCTTGCGCATCAGGCTCTCGACGTGCTTCTCAACGGTTCGGGGCGAGACATGGAGCCGAGTCGCGATCTCCTTGTTCGCCAGTCCCTCGGCCACGAGCACCAGCACGTCAGCCTCGCGGGCGGTGACGCCGAGCCCGGTCCAGCGGCTCGGCCGTGACCCGCCCAGCAGCTCGGTGCAGCGTGCCGCCAGCGCATCAATGCCATGGGCAGCGAAACAGGCTTGCGCGGCCTCAAGCCATATTTGAGGCTGGCCCCACCCGTCGGCTAGCGCAGGTGCGGCCGCATGCAGCCGCGCCAGGTCGCCCCAGACAGGATAGTGAGCGAGATCGGCGTCAGCCGCCCTGGCCGCATCGGCTGCCAGCTCTCGTTCACCTCGCCGCCCGGCCAGAATGGCGCCGGCGTAGCCCAGCAGGCCGCGGTTGACCCGGTTCACGGTGACCCCGAGACGGCGTGCCTCGTCGATCGCGGCTGCCGCCCGCTCGTCGCCGGCGGAAGCCAGCAGCAAGGGCCACAAGCCCCGGTAGTGCGCGGGCCCCTGCTGCGGCAACGTGTTCAGCAGGGAGACGCCCCGGCCGAGGGCGTCGATGGCACCGGCCCTGTCACCACCGAGTAGTGCCATCATTGCCCGGCCGCCGCCCCAGGCGCTGCCCTCGATCTCCGGGTCGCCGGGGGCTGCCGAGGCGGCGAGCGCAAAGAACCGCTCCATCTCCGCGGGTTGCTGCCGGAGCCCGAAGATCTCGCCGAGGAACACCAGCGCAATCGCCGGGATCTGACCCATACCCAGCCTTTCGCTGATGGCAAGGGCAGCCCGGGCGTGCTCGTCGGCATCATCGAGCGCGAACCGGAAGAAGAAGGCAGCCGACAGCTGGAGGTCAAGAACGGCGGCAGTGCTCAGGGCACCAAGGTCGTCCGCGGCCCGGCGCGCTTCGAACAGGCGCCTGGTACCGGCGTGATCGAACATCTCGATCGTGCCCAGTTCATGCAGCGCGTGCAGCCGCCAGATCTCCAGATGAGCGGCATCTGCGATAGACAACGCCCGCTCGAACGTTTGCCGCGCCGCGTCGAGATCATTGATGCGCTGACTTCGCCCGACCAGCTCGAGCGCGTGACAACAGACATCCGGACCTCCATCGCCCGAGGTCAGCACGCTCTCGGCCAGGCGGCGAGCAGCATCGACGTCGTTGCCGGCGAACGCCACCTCGGCCTCAAGGACCGCCGCGCGGGCAGCGAGTGCCGGCTCCGGGTCTGCCGCAAGCAACCCCTTCGCAGCGTCAAGATGCACGCTGGCCGCCGGCCACCTCGTCGCAGCCGCAGCGGCGTGAGCCAGCTGAAGGTGGACCTCGGCGCGCGCAGCCGCCACGGCGCCGCCCTGACCGAGCTGGGCGATGAGGCGATCACCGACTGCCATTGCTTCATCGACCCGTCCCGCCAGCGCCAGCGCCTCGACAAGCCTCGCCTCGGCGGCGGCGCGCCGGTCACTATCGTCGAGCAGCCCGACGGCACGGCGGAGCGTGTCGACAGCGGTTGCCAGCCCCCCTCGCTCGAGTGACGCGCGGCCGGAGGCGGTCAGCAGAACACCAGCCCGGTCGCGGTCACCGCACTGGGCGGCCAGGTCCGCGGCCACATCACGCCATGAGCCGCGCAGCTCCGGGTGAGCCGCCTCGAGGGCCGCGAGCGCCCCGCCGGCGAGCGCGGCTCGCGTGGGCGGTAGCAGCTCCTCCACCACCGCATCCCGGGTCAGCGCGTGGCGGAAACGGAACTCCTCACCCTGGACCGTGAGCAGCTGACAGCCTACGCCGCGTTCTAGAGCGACAGTCACCACGCTGGCGGCCAGCCCCGCCGCCGCAGGCAGCAACCGCCAGTCGAAGTGACGGCCAAGTACGGCAGCCACCTGTAGCACCCGCAGTTCATCCCCGCCCAGGTCGGCCAGGCGGACCCGAACCGTGTCCGCGAACGAGCTGGGCACCCCGGGTGACGCCAGCACCTCCTCAACAAGGAACGGCACCCCCTCGGCCGCCTGCTGCACACGGGCGACGACGTCGGCGCCCGCCTCGGGCATGCATGCCCGCACCATGCCGACGACATGCTCGTCGTCTAGCCGGCCCAGCGACACGTGAGTCGCACTGCGGCGCCCGTGCACGCGGCGGACCAGGTCCAGCGCAGCAGATGGCTGCTCGCTCCGGCACGTCGCCACGCACAGCAGCGGCTCGCACCAGATGTTGTCGCTGAGGTACTCGATGACCGCAAGGCTGTCGGGATCGGCCCAATGCAAATCCTCGAGCACCACGACCAGCGCGCCGGGCCGGGCCAGCCGCCGCAACAAACGCAGGACCGCCTCGCCCCGTACCGCCGGCGTCGCATCACCATGGCCCCCGCCGCCGAGGGTCGGCACTATCGTCCCGAGCGCAGGGAGCCACGGCGCAAGGTCCCTGTCGTCCGGGACACTCCGATCGCGCAGCGCCTGAAGCAGCGCCTGGGTCAACGGCCGATACGGGGTGCTGGCGCCGCCGGGGACCGCCCGGCCGGCTGCCACCGCCACATCCCGCGCCCTGGCGTCGCTGGCCACCTCCCGAACAAGCCGGGACTTGCCGATGCCCGCCTCGCCAGTCACGAACACCAAGCTGCCCGCGCCATCAGCGGCAGCGCTCAGAGCCGCCCGCAGCGCGCCAAGCTCTGCCTCTCGCCCCACCACCACCGGGCACAGCACATCGGCCATACCGCGAGTGTGTCCCGTCCCGCGCTCCGGCGACAAGCCGACCGCAACAGTGATTGGGGTGCCCCGAGTACCCTTTGAAAGATGGACGCTCCGTTCCGTCCCCTCCGTGGACGTGAGCAGGAGCTCGCGCTCATACGTCGGCGGCTGAACCAGGTCCGGGCCGGTACCGGTTGCGTGGTCGTGGTGGAGGGAAGCGCCGGGCTCGGCAAGACGAGGTTGCTCGACGAGTGCGTATCGCTCGCTGGACAGCTCTCATTTCGGGTCGGGCGAGGAGCGGCCGAGCCGGGGCGTGTAATCGAGCTGGGTGCCCTCTACGACGCGTTGTTTGAGGGAGATCCACCGCTCGCGGATCGGCGCGCGCTTAATGACGTCCACGCTTCTCCGGAGTTCTTGTTCTGGCTCCTCCAGGACGTGCAGTCCCTCATTGAGGCGGCCGCGCTCAAGAATCCCGTGCTTATCTGTCTCGATGACCTGCACTGGGGTGGGACCAGTCTCTCGGTCGCAATGCGGCAGCTCCCTTTGCGCCTCTCGTCGCTTCCCGTGGCGTGGGTGATGGCATTTCGGCCCGGCCAGGGCCTGCATCAGATGCAGCACGCGAAGGCCGAGCTCATCGAGTCCGGAGCGGAGCTGATTCGGTTGGCGCCGCTCAACCGCGAAGCGGTCGCGCAGGTCGCGACCGACGTGCTCGGAGTCGAGGCAGACGAGGAACTCCTCCAGAAGGCGGACCGGGTCCAGGGCAATCCGTTCCTGCTTGTTGAGTTCTTCCGCGGACTCCAGGACGACCTCCTCGTTTCGCTCGATTCAGGGCG
>Ga0210383_10004549_pt1 | contig 12270 bp, 12 predicted proteins | sample IncBWC14OmetaG_FD_160072 | JGI IMG/M metagenome (GOLD analysis project Ga0210383, IMG submission 160072) | Forest soil microbial communities from Barre Woods Harvard Forest LTER site, Petersham, Massachusetts, United States - Inc-BW-C-14-O ...
AGCTCCAGCTCCTACTCCAATTACAAACAACGTCAACACCGATGAAAGTTCCGGTTTTTCTCGCCCACAGCACTCATGGTCATCTCGCAACCATGACGTATATGTGCCTGCATATATTTATTCCTCCGAGAAGAGAGGAATGTGGTCGCGATGAATTAACATCTTCTGCACAGATCGATGGTGGACGCCAATCTCCCACTTATCAGCAAGCAAGGCACCCCCTCTCGGATGAACGAGGAGAGCATACACCACTATCACTGTCTGATCTTAGGGTGCCAATGGCTAGGGGGGCAGGCGCGGATTCATCTACCCCAGTCATTTCGCCACCGCCTTCTGAACCGTGGTCACAAGAACGGGGACTGGGACAATCACGTATGTACTATACAATTTTTTGGTCCGTTACTTCTTCACACCAACATCTCGCCTTCTCTGCTTTTCCCACTGTCTCTCGTTCTTTCGCGCCTTCCGCATGATTGCTGTGCTCTCGTAAACCCCACCTGCATGCCGCAAGAGGCAACCATTACCACCTCAGTCGTTGAGGTTCCGCAAAATATCCAGTAGGCCGAAAGCCAACCAAGCTTACAATCAAAATTAAACGCAATCCTCGTGCAAGGAATGCTTTCTTCTTCAATGTCATCTTCGATTCACTGATTACATGGTACTGTAGCCGCCATACAACCTGAGTTTCCAATGTTGACAGTTACCAATCTGGTTTGTCGGAAAGAGTTGGTACGACAACATCGACGGTCAAACACAGGTTGAACTTCTCCGGTATTTGTTCTCTTGCAACTCCCAAGGTTGTGCTGCAGTACTGACATACAACTTCTCCAGTTCTTATCATTGTACTGTCTCGGGGTCGACAAGATCCACCTGAAGAACGAGTGCGTGGAATGGTCAAAAGCCGCAGTTTGGGTCAAGCCGAGCCAGAGCTAAGCCGCCAATGGGGGTTTTGGCGCGGCCCAGCTATTGGGAAAGAGCCGCCCCTCTGAGCCGAAGCCCCAGCTTTGGCCCAAAGCTGGGCCGGCAGACCACTAGCCAAGTCTGAGTAGGTTTTCCGCTGTCAACACTAGTAGTTAGTTCAATGTGCTTTGTGATGAATCCAACAAGGTTTTCTCCGCTCACACCTGTCTTAATGAGTCTTAAATGTCTGTCATAAGACCAATCTAAGCTACTACAGACCTGCCAGCTGAAAGGTCTGGCAGGTCTTACAGGTCTGGTATAAGGCAGCTCTAAGATAATGAGCATCTTACTCAGAAAGGTACATAGCTTAAATAAGACGCGATCTCTTACTTGTCTTACGCCTTACAGGGTCTTACTGGCCTTATGTAAGACATATAAGATGGAATAAGCAATGTGTCATTTTCCTGATGCAAGAGACTATAGCGGGTGCTAAGTTTCTGGGGGGGAACCGGCCACTTTTGACGATGGTCCTTAACCATCGTGCAATGATGTCCATTCTCGAAAGACTTCATTTCTGTGACCAGGGACCCTGCCCTCGGATTATGAAGGGAAAGAAGGTCACCTTCGATGATGGACTAGAGCTTTCACTAACGGATGTCCTTGATGAGTTGGCGTTGGCTCCTCGCAAACCTTGTCTGCCCAACATCCAGCACCATTTGTCGTTCAGCCCAACTCACTCTGCTTTCATGGCTGCTCTCCCGATCGCACACGATGCCTGTACGTCATGATGACTGGCTGACCGAACAAGTAACTCTGCTAGGCAGTTGGTAACACAGCGTCAAGTTCCCGAACCGAACCTGGGGTTCGGGTTTAGGTGCGATGTGGCCACCGCACCCGAACCTGACATGGGGTGCGGGTTCACGCTGGGGTTGAACCCCGAACCTCGGTGCGAACCGCGGTGCACCGGGTGCACCGCTGGTTGTTCTCGGCGGGTTCTCAACTGCTGCACATCAAGTTTCATCATTTCTCACACTCCCATGCCACACCGACTCCGCCAAATCTTCGTCTTGCTTGACACGAAATCCCCTCCTACTGCCCCAAAAATCACACCACCCCACAGACTTGGGCCTTTTGTGTATTTATGAAACCCACTTCCCAGTTTGACCACGCACTATCGCGCACTCTTGAACCGCACACGTCAGACGACAACCAAACGAGATGCCCACAACTCGCCTGATCCCAACTACTAGCAGTGCGCCTGCTCCTCCTCCTCCAGCCTGTACAGTGGCACCATGACCAGAACCCACACCACTCTCACCTTCTACCACACCCCTCCTCGCACCCAAACGCAAGGGTGACGCGTTCCAGACCCCACATCCACCAGCAACCGCATCTCGGGACCCACAACGACACCCACGACCCGCCCCATTACCAACTGCCTCTCAGGGACCCACAACGACGACCACGACCCACCACCATCACTAACTACTTCTCGGGGACCCACAACGACAACGACGATGTCCATCGCACTCAAACACGAGTCCAACGGACTCCAGACCCCGCCCCTACCCCAAAACGCATCTCGGGGACCCACCAACACCCCCACAGCTCGCCAACAGCCCGCTCAATGTCCCTCCATGCCCCAACGGTTCTCGTGTAACTCCACCACCACCAAATGGAACACGATCCCGCCCACAGCCCGCCAACAGCCCCTCGATAACCCAACGTGTCCCAAGCAACACCACCACCAGCAAACGGAACATGGCGACCCACGACCATGTCCACAGCCTGCCGACAGCCCGTCCACCGTCCCTCCATACCCAAATGCAAGCCCGATGCAGTCCAGACCCTGCCTCCATCACCGACTGCATCTCGGGGACCCACAAAAACCCCCACGACGTTAGTCGCACCCAAACGCAACAGCCCAACCAGCATATCAGTAAGTCTACTGATCCTGGCTACCCAATCTCCCTCCCATGCATGTTAAAATTTTTGATTCATTTAGTATTACGCGCCAGTATGAGCCCTCCCCCATATCGAATTCCGATTACCTAACCACCCCCGTCGCTCCTCGTTCTCACCGACCCTATCCCATCACGCACGCCCTCCTACATCCCCAGTACCAAACCACCCAGCTCTCCACTCCTCCTTCGCCACCCTCGCGGCACGCTAGAGAATCAGAGCTTGAGATTTGGAAAGTATATGGTTACTTCTCGATATCAAGGTACGCTCACCTCCTTTCACCACCACGTCCATACTAAACCATGATGACAGAAAAAAAAAGATCGACAATGATGCAAACACCATCATGTGCTCAATCGCACACACTATTCACGCCCGCGACGCACTTCCTCCCCCATTGCCCTCGCCCTCAACCAATACATCCTCATTGCCCCCCCGCCTCACCGCCCTCTACCCCCAACAAACCCCACACCCACCCCAACCTGTAGGATCCGGTGCTGTGAGCGTTGTTGGAGTGGTTTGATTTGTGAATGGGAAGGGTTTGGAGGATGTCGTGAAGAGTGGGGTTGTGCGGATGAGGGCTTCAGGGCTGGGCGGTGTCGTGTGGAGCTTACTTGGCTGATGCGTGGACCTAGATGTTCAGTAGTATAAATGTAAATGTAAATTCCTTCCCGAACCCGGTGCACCTGGGTTCGAACCTGAACCCACTGAACCCGAACCTATGGGTTCGGGTTTGGGTTTGGCAAATGTCTGCACCGGACCTCAGGTGTGGGTTCAGGTGCAAGCAAAAACTGCTCGAACCCGCACCGAACCGGACCGCGAACAGTCTAGCGTCAACAAGATGTCAAATTGTCATTTTCTACAACACTATAGGCTCGATCTAACAATAATGGTAGTTCTTCATTTCAAAATCTGGTAGTATATTGACAATGACTTAACTTCCTTCAAATTTATTTGAGCGTTTGGCCAACTGCCTAAATTCTGAAGTGACAATAGCAATAGACCATCTATGACTTCCCACTAAGATGACAAACAATCAATAGCTATATTAAAGATGGGCTTGTGGTAATGATAGACCATCCTTTCACATTCTGATAGCATGCTGATAAAGACTTAACTTGGCTCAAATTTATTTTACGGTTTGGCCAACCTCTTGCAATTCTGCTAGGATCATGATAATAGGTTGTCAAGAGACTTTCAGTAAGATGATGGCTGATCAATGACTGTAATAAATATGGCTCGTTATCATGGTAGACCAACCGTTACAATTCTGTCAGATGCTAGGTAAGGGTGGGTAAACGATTGTCAAAAACCGGCAGACTGATTTCTACATATCAACTCCGCCTGGAAATACCAGCGCCTCCCCGATTTCCTGATGGAGTCGTTCACTCTTGAAACAAGTTGGGTGCGAAATGTCCTCTGGGTCTCCTTCGCGTCTCAACACTTTGTGGAAAGGGAAGGCAGCAGCTATTGAAGAAGATTTCGATGACCTCCACCCCGTGATCACTTACCGCCACTTGGCTGCCCAAAATCTTGGAGTGAAGGACCCCTTTCGCGTTGTAGCCCTCTGCGATACCGATGCTTTCTATGCTGCATGCGAAATGGTCCGTCTTGGAATTGACAAGAATCGACCGCTTGTGGTACTGCAGTGGGAGGCCTTGATAGCTGTGAACTATCCCGCGCGCAAATTTGGTATATCGAGAATGGACAAATTGAAGGACGCTAAGAGGAGGTGTCCGGAGCTTGTTGTAGTCCATGTGGCGACTTATAAGGAGGGAGAGAAGGAGCCTGGTTATTGGGATAATGTTGACTCTAGGACGCATAAGGTGCGTTGCCGTATGATATCTAATTTGTTCGGACAGAAAGATGTCCTACTGTTTTTGTTTTGTGTATTGTATCTTCAATTAACTCTTCTCCCAGGTGTCTCTCGACTATTATCGCCGAGAGAGTATGAAAATTTTTGGCATGTTCAAACATGGTTTACCGGGGTGCGGAATCGGTAGGGGTTTCATCCTCATAATACGCGGCTTTTACATGACCAATGATGGTTTCTATCCAAGAGAAGGCATCAATAGATGAAGCATTCATAGACTTCACACGTCCTGTGCGCGAAATGCTCGTCGAACGCTATCCATACCTCGCACACGTGCCCTCCGATGCGCCCAACGGATTAGATAGCCCTCTTCCCCCACCTCCGCCAATTTCCTGGGATGGGCTGGGGATAGTCATAGCCACCACCAATACTGCACCCGAGTCGGCCGATGGAGAGGACATCTATCACGAAGATGATGAATCAACCTCCTGGCATGACGTGGCCCTCTCAATCGCAGCAGAGCTTATGGGGAAGATTAGGGACGAAGTCCACACCAAGCTAGGGTACACTACTTCCGCCGTACGTCGAGGTTCTTGTATGTGGATTGGCGGAACTGATCGTTGTAGCAACAGGGCATTGCGAGAAACAAGTTTTTGTCAAAGGTGATGTCCTTCACCGAGTTGGATATGACCATACGGTCATTTATAGTTCTAACCTGCTATAGCTGAGTGCATCGTATAAGAAGCCAAACAGTCAGGTACACATTTCTGCCAGTCGTTTGTTGGTGGTCAAATTCACAGTGCGCAGAGTATCCTTCGGAATGCAGCTATACCTATTTACCTCAAACCTATGGCGTTCCAAAAGGTAATTTATCTTTTCTTATGGAACAACCCGCGATGACAGGTGATTGAGATTCGATTCCTGGGAGGGAAGCTCGGCGACGCTTTGCAAAAGGAATACGATGTCTCCACAGTCGAAGATCTGCTGTATGTGTGGGTTATGTGACGGTTGTTGGTAAGCTCTGACATGCCTTGCTTTCAGGTCCGTTAGTTTGGGCAAGTCGTCGTTACCCTGGGATTAAAATTGTCGACTGTGTTAATCATTCTTTAACAATAGACGAAATGCAGCGTAAATTCGGCGATAACGCCATCTGGGTTTACGAAGTGCTCCGGTGTGTATCATATTCTGAACGAAAAAAAAACCATTTGCTCAATGCTGTTGTTTTATTGATGTTTAACAACAGCGGGATCGACCGAACTGAAGGTCCGTACAAAACCATCTGATTGTTCCGGTTGATATTCAGTTTTGTGTAGTGAAGGAAAAGTCGGCTATGACCAAAAGCATGTTGGCATCGAAAAATCTGCCTCAGCCGATCACAAGAGCATCGGAGGGCCAGCATTGGATTCGAGTGCTTGCTGCAGAACTAGCTTTACGCCTCAATACCGCTAGAGAGTCCGAACCGACATTATGGCCAAAGACGATCGTGTTGCATGCTCGCCAAGGTATGCGTACTTCATTTCGTCGATGTGTGATGTAGACTTAATAGGGTGAAGGATACGAGACAGGACGCTCAAAGCAAGCTTCATTCCCGTTCACCCGCGAAGTTACTGTAGATACCATCGCCGCAGCTGGCGACAGGCTGTGGAAAGAACTTGTTCCCAATAATACGACACCAATGAAAGTGACAAGTGTCCAACTCGCATTCACTGGACTGGAGACGGCGGAATCGGGCCAACGAAGTATTGAAGGCTTCTTCACGGCTGGGTCACCGACTAAACGACCTAGGGGGCATGGTCATAATGATGACCAGTATTCTCAACTCGGTTCTATCGATATAGTGGGCTCTGGTTTACCCGTGGATCACACTGCCGCGGTGCTGCAAGGAGTTCAAAGTGATCCGTCGGATGGTGATACCACTTCATTTACATGTGTTCGATGTGGCAGCCGGTTCTTTCTCCCCAAACCGCTGCCGGATGTTGAGGACGCCAAGCTGAAGGCGGAGGGATTAGCTGCGATGCGGATGGAGCACGATGACTTTCATTATGCCTATGACCTGGCCAAGGAGTCTGATAATGCTGAGGCCAGCCGTGGCATGGTGAGAGACTCGAGTGTGAAGAAGAAGGGGCAGAAGCAGAAGCAGAAGAGACTGGATGAACCCAAGGGCATCGAGAAATTTTTTAATCGAAAGTGAACTGTTGCAACGCGATTGACTATGATTCTGACGGTTGTCATGATTTACATAATGGGGCTCGGGTAGGAGGCGTCGTCGGCCTTGGGCATCTTTGAACCGACGCGGGTCAAGGATCTACATTAATTTGATTAAAAACCGAAGTCATTATGGGCCGAGCGGAGAATAAAAACAATCTTCCCCAACCAATCTCCGAGATTATCGCGTGTGGCTGTGCTGTATTAGCACCGTACAGTGTGACGCACTGTGACGGCTTGCCTGCGATCAGGATCAGACAAGGATCAGAGATCAATCAGCAGTTCCACTCCACAAACACAGCCATACAGTCATTAGGCTAAACTGACCTTTGGCTTAAGCTTGACGGTCGTTCTGTTCAGTCCCTCCTTTCTCATTTCATTCGGGACCGGTTCCTTCGTTTTCCAGGTATCCTTCAAGTTTTTGACGACCACCGGCGCAGGACGACCTTTTTTTCGTGTGCCACAATCCTTGCCCAGTTTGTTGGAAACGGTTCTTCATCCAGCTGATCCCTCGCTTTTGAATTCAACGCATCTGCCATGTCGTTCATACCTTTTCAACAAAACGAGATTAGGGGGGCGATTGTAAGTGCGCTTGATCTTGTAACGGACGTCATCTGCCTCAATATCTTGTCGGCAGGCTGTTAACACCTTTGCAATACTTTCTACTTTGGCTCTGGTGTCTGTTGCTGTTCGTGTGATTTGGCTCGCTGTTCACCGTTTACTCGAACGAAATCACGCTGAGCCTTCGCCACGAGAATATGTCTTCTTTCATACTCAACTCGGACATTATGCTGCTTGCTTGCTCATCGCCAATTTATGTATTGGCACGGCTGGATTGATGGGCATACCGTGGCTCGTACATAAAGGCATCACTGAAGGTACTATAAAGCATTCGCCACCCATTTTTACTAACTTCTCCCCGGGAAGGTCTAGTCTGCACGGCGCAAGGTAATCGTTACTCTGGACCAAAATTCCACTGAGATTAATCGGTCTCAATTCCTCCAAGCCACTGTAATGCAGATTGGCAATTTTTCCACCGCATATTTCACGGTGACCATCGCTGTGCATACGTTCAATTCATTGGTGTTGCGTAAACGTCAATCAGCTCTCATTTGTGTGACTGTCATTGCGTTTGGTTGGATCAGCTCTGGTGTTCTAGGTTCGTTTCGAGTGTAAAACAATTTCTCGCACCATTATAACTCAAACTCTGTTAGCCGCCTTGCCTCTGTTGCGTTCCCAGCCTTTGGGCCCCCTGTATGGCGGCTCTGGCCTCTCCTGCGGCGTCAGAAGAGTATATGCCAAGCCGCAGTTCTTCTTTCACCTTCTTCCAGTACGTCTCAAGATATTTATAGATTTTGGGTGTCTGACGTCCGCGATAAGATCTTCATTGCCTCCATCCTTTCAGCCGTATTATATTCGATTATTTTTCTTGTTCTACGTGGTACTCTGGTCATAAAAGGTGGCCTCAAACTCACTTTGGATCCGAATGAGCGGTGGGGTGGCCATGTTGGCATAAATTATCATCACTTCATTGCTAGCATTGCAAGGAGCATGTTGTGGTGGGATCCTTGTTCATCTACTTTATTCTTGAACTTAACCCCTCCCCCCCAGGTATCCTATTGGTGGGTAAACAGACTAAGTCCTCTGATTGTCTCATTCTAATTGGATTAAAGCTTACGTCACGCTTCTCGTACCGTACTCGGTTACGCGGTTGCTGAACCTGTCAGGGTTCGCCGTACCTTTTCCGGCCTCCGTCTTTGCCTACACTTGTTGGTTCACGCTTGGTATGGTCTTCCTATCAGCCTCTTCATTGCTTTCAACTCAACCTGCAACAGGAATTGTGAATGTCCTGCTACTCTACAACACGTTCCGTGTATTGGGCCCAGCCTTCGACGCCCGTCCTACCTTGACACAAAAAGCAATGGAAAGTTTTTCGACACCAGAAGCGTTTAGACGTTCCACACCCTTGAACCTTTACGGCCCACGATCTCCTATGGAAGAGAAGATAAAGCAGTATCGTTCCCCAATCATTGTATCCCCGTCACGCTCTGGGGTCCCTGGGACTACGAGTGCCGCGACTTCAGTTCGTGCCCTGATTCCGGACAGCACGGGACGAGCAGCGAGCACACAGAGCTTCTACAGCTACTCAAGTTCGCCTTCCATTGATCGTGCTATAACCCCCGTTTCAGACCTCAATCGTGATATTGTTGTTACTCCAGAACCTGGTCTGCCAAAGTTTTCGAGTGGAGCGCTACTGCCGATAACGGATCCCCTTCAGCAAGTTTCATCAGATTCCTTCAGCCTTCCTGCTCCACCTCGTCCTACTCGTTCTGCGGTCTCGCGCCATCCCACGCTCGAAAGCATATCGTCAGAAGCGAAAGGAGGTGATACATGGGCTAATGTCGACCTCGAGAGTTTTGGTCGCATGACTCCTGTGTCGCGAAGCTCTGTCCAAAGTACAGCATCTAGAAATCAGAAGGGGGTCGCACATGAAAGGTCCTCTTCTGTGTCTTCTGCGGAACTAGATATCTCGGATTGGCTTGCCCGGCAGCCGTCCAACGAATCAATACCTCACAGAATAAAAAATCAGCCATCATTGAGCGCCGTCAATTCATCATTTCCATCCCAAGCCACCGCATATTCATCACGACGCGTGTCTATAATGCCTGATCAAGACTCCAATTTTACCGATGGTTATGTGGTGGAAATTATGATATCGCCACCACAAGTTCTTCAGTCCGGAGGTCGCCGAACGGCACCTCCTCGCCGTCAGCGCAATGGCGGAGGTTCTCTGGGCGGCTCGTCGGTGTCCCAAGTGCCCCCGAACCTGCCACGATCTAACACATAGTACACGAAAAATTCATGAATGTCGGTTTTTCTTCTATTATAATCATCTAACTCGACTCTTCGCATTCCAGTCGTCCTTCGCTTCATTGAAGATGTACACGTACTGTCTATCTTTATGTTGGACACTTCGCATGGCTGGTATTTGTCCTGCGCTGATATGGTGTGTAGCAGTGCTAACACATACAAATCTCAGTTGTGAAAAATATATTCGAATGAGAAGCAAGCCTGTCAACAGACAGATCTAATAGGGTAATACACAGTAGTCAAATTTGGGCCTGATTCACTGGAGGCAATGACCAATGTTTGGTCACCAAACATTGTACCAAACATAGTGGACCGAGATAAAATTATATTATAATGTTTGGTCACCAAAAATTTATAAAATATTCTGCACATCTAATCTATGTTAGATTAAGAAACATGTTGGGCAGGTATGTTTTTAGCTCAAACATGAATGCTAGAATGTTTTGCATGTAAACATGGATTAAATATGCAGAATATTTCATAAATTTTTGGTGACCAAACATTGGTCATTGCCTCCAGTGATTATGAGGTTTTGCACCTACTAGCAGGTGGCTGGATTTGGTGATGTTTGTTATTGGCAGGTCATGTGATGAATTATGGGGGTGATGTGACCTTTACCCTGTGGGAATTCCAAAATATAAATGTTTTTTTATGTCATTTCATATGCGATTAATTTATTTGACATAGAAATTGACATAAAAATTAGGTTTATCTTTTTTGTACAAACAGTGTTTTTATGAGATTTTCTACATTACATATACAATATTATATAATAGCTAACTATTTTTCATATATAGTTTATGGCAGTCACAGTGCTGATTCAATATTCCACATAATTATTTCAGAATTCCAGTGTATTATTCTAGATTCCTCACCAAAAAGAATATCTTGGCACAAAAAATATTTGTTGGGCACATTTATTTATTAACTATCTGTCACACAGCCCCAATTCTGCACATTCTGCACACCCACCACCCTCTCACTCGCATGCATTATCAAATAGTATTAGTGGAGGCCTGTCATCGCCACCTCCTACACCATCAACTGCAACATTACTGTATCGATGCCAGACAGTGTGCAGCTCAATAGGAGAGTCTCCAGATCAACACTGCTGCAGCAATATCCCCCCAAACTGACTTTCCCAAAAAACAACCTGGTCGTCTTCCAAGGTAACCTTCGAGAGTGTCTGATCCACATGCCTGCCTGCCCTTAACCACTATAAAACCCTGGATCCTTCCTTCTGGCTGACCTCCTTGGTATCTTTACTCACCATTACATTTCGTCCAGTTTCCTCTCAAACTATCAATGGTGGACAATTCGCAACAACAAAGATTGGACCTACAGGTCAGTGGGAAGTACAGACTTGGAAAGAAGATTGGTTCAGGTTCTTTTGGTGAGCATCAGGCCATTCTTTATCCATAGCTGTACTATAACTCTCCTTCAGGTGACATCTACCTCAGCATCAACATTATTTCTGGGGAAGAGGTGGCCATCGAGCTCCACCTGTATGACCCTATTATCTAAACTAATTAGCCTGAATCACATGGGGCTGTGCTTAAGGCTAATCAGCATGAAATGGCTTATAATAATAGGGTCATACAGGTGTCAAGCTTGAATCTGTTAAAGCCAAACACCCACAGCTTGAGTACAAATCCAAGGTCTACAAGACTGTCAGGGGACACCCGTTCAGGCTGTTCCTGACCTTCTCCATCATGTTCTGTTGCCACACATCACTTTCTGATGTCAGACCTGCATCGCGGACCACTCTCCGACCTCAGAGCACACCATGCGTACCACGGACTCTACTGTGTTACATTGGACTTACGTATATATTGTGTTCCTATGTTCCTAGATCTTGCTTGTGTCTGACAGCTGACTTGGTGGCTTGGTACTGTATAGTTAGGGTATATACACATCACCTATCCTAGTTGGGGGTTTCCTTAGGTTTATCTCTTCAGATTCCCCCTTCTAGGTGAGTAGGGCCCTTCATGTATCTAGGCCTTTGTCCACTTATATACTTTGGATTCCCCCTTCTAGCCTGAGTGATCTCCTCAGTCTTAGGGTGCCGTTATAGTAGATAAACCTTCTCAGAAGAGCACTGGACAGTGCTGTGACAATCCTCCACAAAATTACATGCTTCTCCATCGAAAGTAGTGACTCGGACTCAGCGCACACTGCCCCCTGCTCCCCTAACTCTTCCAACATGTCTCCATCACCTCCGCACCTGCAGCCGATCATGAATATCGAGGACAAGTTCAGATCACTCTGAGTGGAAATGGAAGCATAGCAGAGACATACAACCGCCATACAAGAATCCCTGGACACATTGCTCATGCACCTGGGTGTTATAGATAATGAGAGACAGCAAGGTACACCCCCCTCCCTTTGTCCAACCACCTCATCAAATGCCTGGGGTATCCCTGCATTTGATGGAGAGGAGGACACCCCCCTGCCCATTGCACATAACCACCTGAAACCCAGGGTCCCCCCATCCTTTTACAGCAATCACATGAAGGGCT
>Ga0210383_10004553_pt1 | contig 12268 bp, 8 predicted proteins | sample IncBWC14OmetaG_FD_160072 | JGI IMG/M metagenome (GOLD analysis project Ga0210383, IMG submission 160072) | Forest soil microbial communities from Barre Woods Harvard Forest LTER site, Petersham, Massachusetts, United States - Inc-BW-C-14-O ...
GCGGCTCGGGGGCGCTCACTTTGAGCGTTGTTTTTGTCAGTCCTCAACATGCTTTACTCAGTGAGACAGACAGCTTCGGAAGCGCAACTGGAACACTCGATCTGCAAAATGCGACCGACCTAGCCTCATTCGTACAGGGCGGTTGGGTCAACGGGACCTATTCTTTGAAACTATCGGGAGTAGAAGCATCCAATCCCCATCCGGGCTATTTTCTAGCGAGTGCGCTTACCATCGATTTCTCCGCGAGCTCGTATTCGTATATCACAGACCAGTCCGACAACGGTGTAATCACCAGCGTGTCCTTCGCCAGTGTCGCGCCGAACTTACATGCCCTGCGAAATCCGGCGACTGGCGAGTTGACCTTTGCTCCCGTCAATTTGGGATTGCCAACACATTTCAATTTTGATGTGTGGCTTATCGACGCGGCTCATTTCGCGGTTACGGATTGGAGAGATTCGGCCACTGGTACGCCTCCTGTCATTGTCACCGGCTATCTCACTGCGCAGCCATCATCTCCCACCATCTCGGGCACCTTTGCGTTCGCCACAGCAGGTGCGACCACTACTGCCCAGCCTCAAGTAGCAGGTGGAATGTTTGCATGCGGTTCGACAGGAATACTTGATGTCACTCCTCTTGGTGGCGCTGCGGTAAGCAACGAGCCTATTAGCGCTAGCTGCGCGGCCCCCTCCAATGGGAGAGGTCTGATCGCGATCTCGGGTGGCACAACGGCTGGCATCAACCAATTCGCCGCTTATCCAACGGTTGATCAAGGGCTCTACCTCGTCGAATTAGACGGCGGTTCGGCGGGAACTTCGGGCCCTTCTGGAGCGGGCGTGGCTCTACAGCAGACGCTGTCCCCTCCCATTTCCGCCTCTGCCTTTAGCGGAAATTATGCGTCGAATTTCCTGGCCACTACTTCACTTGGTCTCGAGAATTTTGCCGCACAAATCGTTTCGGACAGTGTTTCCACTCTTTCAGGGACTGCGGACGTGAACTCCTTCAATGCCACAGCCTCTCCCATTGTTGGCACACCGTCATCCAACGCGACGCTAAACGGTTCGTTCACTGTGGGCAGCGACGGGCGCTTCCCGCTGACGCTCATGATCACGCCCTCAACCGGACAGCCCGCACCCCAGAGCACGACTATCAACTCAGCTTGTTACATCGTCGATGCGAACACCTGTCTGCTTCTGGGGTTGGACGCCACCGCCCCTGGCACCGGCGTACTGCAATTGCAGCACACCGGTCTTTGACGAAACGAGATCTGATAAATAGCCGCGCATGCTGACTCACCAACACTCTTCACTCAAAACTGGAATCCAGCCGTCACTTGGCGCCCACGCAAAACGAGGAGGCTGCATGGTTGCACATCGTCGTCTTTCACTTGCGCTCATCTCGAGCATTGCCCTGGTCCGTTTCTTTCATCTTGTGCCGCCTTGTTTCGCTCAGGACAACTTGAATGGTGACCCCAACGTACAGCCTGCGGATTGTCCGACCCTGACCATATTTCCACAGTTGGTAACAACTGTTGTCGTGTCATGCGACAAAGGAGATTCCGTCGAAGTCACCATGCCACTGAAACCTGATGCCCGGGGCTTCGCCCGAGAAAAATCAGTACGCGGCATTTATGAATTTCGCGAATATCGGATAACACAAGTCGACCAGCAAGAACACGCCTTTGACAGCCTGATGCAGCTGATTCCCATGGCGGGGTTCACCGTCAAATACTCCTCCAGCCCCTCCACGATTACTGCGCGGAATGCCGACGCCTGGATGCTCATCAGAGTCAACGGTAATTCTTATAACGTGAGCGTGGTACGTGTGAAAGAAGAGTCCTGGACTCCCGTCAAGGACGCGGAGGGAATCTCCCGGGAAATGCAAACTCATTCCCGTGTCGCTGTTTATGGAATCGAGTTTGCTCCCGACAACCAAACTATCAACGAGGAAGCCTCCAAGATCCTCTTCGAGGTATTGAAGTATTTAAAGGAGAATCCCAACCTAGCCGTCATCGCGGAGAGTCACAAATTCAGCACCAAGGGAAAAGCAGAAGATGACCTGGAAATTACCAGGAAGCGAGCTAATGCGATTGTGGACTGGCTTGTGGCACACGGCATCACGGCGGCACGCTTGCAATCCAGGGCGCTCGGCCGGACCGAGCCGATCACGGAAAATGACACCCCAATAGAGGTCCAACGGAACGAGAGGATTGCGCTTGCTAGAGCTGGTTCGTGAATTTCTTAGCCGCGCAGGGCAATAGCCGGCATACGTTGGAGGCACGAAGAGTCCGGCTGGAACCACTGAATCTGCGTCTTTGGATCAATCGACCTTTGATGGCTTACCGGGAAAGTAGAGCAATCTAGACGACGCGGAAACCGCTCTGATGTTCCCGACAGTTAAGCATAGAAGGTTAAAAGTTAACTGTCATGCGGGAGGAGTCAGCTCGGTGAGAAATTTCGAAATTCAAGTCCTGCTCTACTTGTCTCTTATACTCTCATTGACCGCTTTGCCCGCCTTGGCGCGGCAGAATGCAGACTCATCTGGACCACATCCGGAACATGGTCAGGGCAGCGCTACCGCCGCCGAAGTTCCTGACGGCACGCCTCGAAGTGTCGGGTCGCCGTACGTTGAACTCGACAGTTGGATATACCCTGCAATCGAGCGCCTGGCGGCACTCGGCTATCTACATGACGAGTTCCTTGGGATGCGGCCTTGGACCCGAATTGAATGCGCCCGCCTCATTCTCGAGGTTGGTGACGCGACCGATTCGAGTGATTCTAATCGCACCCAAGCGGAGCAACTGCAGAGAGCGCTGAAGAAAGAATTCCAGACGGAACTGAATGAGCTCGCCGGAGGCAAGGACCGCGTGATTCGGCTTGAATCCGTCTACGCGAACCTTGTGGGCATCAGCGGAACTCCGATAAACGACAGCTACCATTTCGGGCAAACGATCATCAACAACTACGGGCGGCCATATGAAGGTGGTTTCAATACCTACGATGGCTTTTCGGGTTACGCGAGCGCTGGCCGCTTTACCATTTACGTCCGCGGGGAATACCAGCATGCTCCCTCAGCGCCTGCGAACTCTCTCCCAGTCCGGCAGGTGATCGCCACGGTGGACAGTAACCCTCTGCTCGCTGCGACGCCTGTTCCGACCACAAATCAGTTCCGGCTTCTTGATACTTACGTCTCCGCCGATGTAGCCAACTGGAACCTCGCGTTCGGCAAACAAAGTTTATGGTGGGGACCTGGAGACGGTGGCGCGTTGCTCTTCAGCGACAACGCCGAGCCCATTTACATGTTTCGGGCAAGCCGGGTCGCTCCCTTCCGGCTCCCATGGATCTTTCGCTGGCTTGGACCTATGAAGGTGGATCTATTTTACGGGCAGCTTTCGGGGAATCAATATCCTCCGCGCCCGATGATTCATGGCGAGAAAATCAGTTTCAAACCCACGGAGAATCTGGAACTGGGTTTTTCGCGCACTTCGGAATTTGGTGGGGTAGGACGAGCGCTGACCGCCGGCGCCATCTTCAACAGCTATTTCAGTTTTACATCGTCAGTGGGCTACAGTGCCTCACGAAATCCGGGCAAGCGCACTGGGGGCTTCGATTTCACCTACAAGGTTCCGTTCGCGCGCAATTGGCTGACGCTCTACGCCGACGCTCTCTCGGCGGATGACCCGTCACCACTGGATGCGCCGAGGCGGGCAGCCGTCAGCCCGGGGCTTTACATCCCGCGGTTGCCGCCTTTGCCCAAATTGGATATTAGGGTTGAGGCAGTGTACACGAACACGCCCTCGACGGATCCCAGACCACACGGAGGCCAATACGTCTACTGGGAGCAGTTCTACCACGACTTGTACACAAATGATGGGAACATCATAGGAAGCTGGATCGGGCGGGAAGGCCAAGGATTTCAGGCGCAGAGTACATACTGGTTTAGTCCTCGAAACACGTTGCAATTCGGATATCGCCACGCCAAGGTCGCCAGCGACTTCGTTCCTGGCGGCGAAACCATCAATGACGGGTCCGTGAAATTAGACTGGTGGATGCGGACCGACCTTAGCGTGTCTGCTTTTGTGCAATACGAAAAGTGGCTTGCCCCCATTCTTGCGCCAACTGCCCAGACGAATTGGACATCGTCAGTCGAAGTTACGTTCTGGCCGCGTTCGTGGAATTGGTAGGCGCGATGATACGAGGTCTGGGCAAATCCGCGAGTCGCAGCCTCATCTCGTTTCCCTGCGGCATCAAACTCTTGAACTGACGCGGAGTCAACAGCGGACTCAAACGCATCACACTACTTTTCTTTCTCAGAGAGTTCTTCCTCCGAAGCATGATTGGAAGGCGAAGAGAAACCATTGCCATTGCCGTTGTGTGCCGCGTTGCTCAATCCGAGGAAAGAAAAAATGCTGCGCCTCCGGTGCGGCGAGCTGGATGAATCGCTTTCCGGTTCGTGAGAGGCGCCGTTGACGGAATTCAAGAGACGCTTTTCTTTCAAGTCGATCCAAATTTCAGTGGCGATGGCTTTGCTCAAGTCCCGAGGGTCTTTTTCCTTCCAGCTCTTGAAACCAAGGAGGAAAACGATGCCTCCGAGGAATGCCAAGAACATGGTGGAAATGCCGATAAGCAGGCGCGGCGGAAAACTTTTCCTTTCGGGGATATCTGCAGGGTCGACTACCTTCACTATTGGAATTTCTTTGGCTTCCTGCACCTTTGCAAGCTCGAACTCTTGTGTCAGCACTTCGTAGACTGCTTCTTGAACTCTGGTTCGGCGATAAAGATCCGCATAGGTAACTCCAAGCAGCGGTAACTGGCGTACTGATGGGTACAGGTAGTCCGCTGGCTTACCGGATGCCTCTGAAGCTTCTTCACCCTTTCCGCCGAGTTTTTCGAGTTGCCGTTTCAGCTCCGCAATGCGCGCTCTTACGGAGCGAACGCGCACGTTGTTATCCGTGTAGATTTGCTTGAGCCCTTCGAGTTCCGTTTGAGCCGCGATGTACTGTCCCTGCAGGGTGGCGGCCGCTTCCACCATGGCCTTGCCTTGTTCCTTGATGTCAATTGCGGTGTTCTTACTCGAGAACTGGCTGAACTCCTTCTCTGCCGCTTCCAGATCCTGACTGACTTCCTTGAGCCGTTCCTCTAAAAAGATTCGCTCCCGCCTTGCAGACGAAGTGCTCAATTCCGCGACAAGCCGATTGAGTTCCGCGATATAGGCTTCACCCATCGCCGCTGCGCGCTTCGGGTCGTGGTCCGTAACGGCGATGGTGATCATCTGGCTTTTGCGATCGACAGAGATGCCGGTTTGCCCCGTAAGTATGAGGCGAGCGTCTTCCATGCGCCGGACGCCATATACGCGCTTCAAGTCAAATTGGTCGATGATCTGGTTTTGAACCGTTCGCGTCGTGAGAATTCCAACAAAGACGTCACTTGTGCTTTTGAGGCCCAGCAAATCGCCCGCAATTTCGCTTCCGCGAGATCCACCCATCGAACTCGCAACCATCGCAAGTGAGGAGCCAACCTGATTGTCCGGAGGCATGAGGCGAGTGGTCGATGTGTAGCGAGGAGGAATGAGAAAAGCAACAAGCAGGCCGAGTCCGAGTCCCAACACGGAAATGCGAACTAAAAACGTCCTTTGGCTCCAGACCGTACGCACATTGCGACCAAGACGACGGCGAACCTCTTCGCGCTCCAATTCTTTCAAGGCTTTTTCCGCTTGCAAGCGCTGAAAGATGATGGTCGTGGGACTATAGTCGTTTTGACGCAATTCCGTCAGTTTCCTTTCGAGTAGGCAGCCCGTCGTTGCCGCGAGGTGGAGATGTCGGTGTAAATGTCTTCAACGCTGAAGTGCGTGCGAAAACCGAGGACGTTCTCAGGATGTTGGCTTAGTCCGTCGACAAAGTGCTCCCGATCACGCAACACGGGTCCATGCGTATCGGCATCGTACTCGCCTTCCAACGGCCATGCGATCAGTTGATGCAATTTGGTCTCACTCGGCGCAAGTTCTGTGTTGCCGCAATCGAAACACACGAGAAGTTCTGGGAACACAAAGTCGGCTGAGCAGTATGAACCCGGAAACCCAGATAGTGGATACCATCTCCGCGGGAAAAGCCCTACGATTCATTGACTCGCAGGTCTTGCATATGATTTCGCCCTCCGGCGGCACCCAGGATTGTAGGAGCAAGATATTACAACGGTGTTTAAATTCGGCGACTGCACGAAGTTTCGCCCCAATTCGCGTTGGCGAAGTAGCCAGACCCCGCCAGCAGTTATGCCAGCCATTCAAGAAGATAATAATGCGCAAATGACAATGGAAGTACACCAACGTACGAGGCCTCGGGCTCATACGAGGAATACACTGCCCCCACCACAACGGCAAGACGCGAGGGATCCCGCGGAGAACAGACTTCCGGGATATGATCCGCAAAACCGGCGGCATCGGAATCGTCATTGAGAACAACTGCGCTATCGAGCTCATCACAGACGCAAGGATTCGTTCTTCCGAGCCACTGTTGCCACTCTTGAGGATGAGGACCGCAAGGGTTGAGAGCCGGAGGTTCGCGGCGCTTCAAACCTTCAAACCGGGAGTTGGTCTTCTAGCGCACCCCGAACCACCTGACTAAGGCTCGTAAGACTGTACGGCTTTTGCAGGATCGACGCACCTTTTTCCAACATAGAAATTAGAGACTTTGCTTCAGGGGTGTAGCCGGTCGTAAAGATCACTCGAATACCGGATCGCAGAGCGGACATTTCCAGATAGGCTTCCGGACCATTCAGCGAAGGCATCACGACATCCATAACTATCAAATCGATCTGATCGGAATTCGCTTTGAAGAGATCCACGGCTTTCCTGCCATCGGACGCGACAAGAATGCGATACCCTAGTTTCTGTAACATTTCCTGGGCCGTATCTCGAAGCCCGTCGTGATCTTCGGCCAACAGGATGGTTTCGGTGCCCTTCAGCGGCTTGTCGTCGTCGGCTGTCTCGCGGGGCTCGTGGATCCCGCTGACGGCAGGGAGATAGATTCGGAACGAGGTCCCCTTTCCGGGCTCACTATTTGCAAGGATGTAGCCGCCATGTTGTTTCACAATGCCGTATACGGTTGCCAAACCAAGGCCAGTTCCCTTGCCCGTCTCCTTGGTGGTGAAAAAAGGTTCAAAAATATGCTCGATCGTTGCAGTGTCCATTCCGATGCCTGTGTCGGATACCGAGAACAAGACATAGGTACCCGGCCGGGCGTAAGCGTGGTCGCGGCAAAACTCCGCACCGATTTCGACGTTTTGAGTTTCGATGAGGAGTTGTCCACCGCCCACCATGGCATCCCGCGCATTCAGACAGAGATTCAATATCACTTGCTCCATCTGCGTAGGATCCACCAGCGTGGCTCGGAGGTCCTTGGCGGTAAGAACCTGGATCTCGATGTCCTCTCCGATGACCCGCCGGAGGAGATTCATTTCTTCCTGGACGAGGTCGTTCAGGTTCACTTTTCGTGGTTGCAGGATTTGTTTTCGCCCAAACGCGAGCAGTTGCGAGGTTAATTTACCAGCCCGCAGAGATTGTTCACGGATCTTTTGAAAACGATTGTGCAAACGAGTCTCTGGTTGCGTTTCTTCACAGCCCATTTCTGACCAGCCCAGGATGGCGCCAAGTATGTTATTGAAGTCGTGTGCTACTCCCCCAGCGAGCCTTCCGATCGCTTCAAATCTCTGCAATTGGTGCACATGCAGTTCCAGGCGTTTGCGTTCTCTGCGATCCTCGGCCTCGCGCAGCTCGCGCTGGACAGCCGGAACCAGACGCTGGAGATTCGTCTTCATGACGTAATCTTGAGCCCCTACTCTCATAGCGTCAGTGGCCACATCTTCGCCGATGGTGCCGGAAACGAAAATGAAAGGAACCTCAGCGTCTAGCGCTCTTACAATTTTCAGGGCCTCGGTTCCTGAGAAGTGCGGCATGGAATGATCGGAGACGATGATGTCCCATTTTTTATTGAGAGCCTGCGACAGACTAGCAGCCGAGTCCACGCGTTCGGAGTCGATCTTGTACCCGCCCTCCCGCAGAAGTCGGAGCTGGAGGGCGGCGTCGTCTTCTGAATCCTCAACCATCAGCAGTCGAATAGATGTCTGCATCTAGACTTTCCTTGGTGCCGCTTCGTTCAGAACCAGCCAATACAGACCGAGTTGCGCGGCCGCCGTAACGAACGCATCGAAGTCCACCGGCTTGCGCACATAACTATTCGCGCCCAAGCCATAACCGTTGACGCGGTCCTGCTCCTCATTCGACGACGTGAGAATGACGACCGGCAGCAATCTTGTTCGAGGATCAGCGCGGATGCGGCGAAGTACTCCCAGCCCGTCCAGCTTGGGAAGGTTTAGATCGAGCAGCACTACCTGGGGCATTTGTGTGACGTCGCGGCCCGCATGAGCGCCTTCCCCAAACAGGTAGTCCAATGCCTCAGCACCATCGTGGGCGACCACAACCTCGTTTGCAATGTTGCTTTTCTTCAGAGCCCGTACGGTTAAGGCTTCGTCGTCCGGATTGTCTTCGACGAGCAGAATCACCTTGTTGTTCATATGGGCCTCCTTAGGAAGCCGTTTCACACAGCGTGAAATAAAAAGTTGCACCGCGGTCGACTGCGCTTTCAGCCCAGATGCGTCCACCGTGCCGGTGGATGATGCGTTGCACGGTGGCCAGGCCCACGCCCGTGCCGGCAAACTCGGTCATGGCGTGAAGGCGCTGAAAAGCTCCGAACAGCCGGTCGGCATAGGCCGGATCGAATCCCGCGCCGTCGTCACGGACGAAATAGGCCGGCGTTCCATTGCCATTCACCATGCCAAACTCGATGCGCGCGGAAGCTCGCTTCGACGTGAATTTCCACGCATTAGTCAGCAGGTTCTCAAGTACGACCCGCAACAATCCAGGGTCCGCAATTGTTTTAAGTCCATCTTCGATTCGCAGTTCGATCTGACGTTCGGGCTGGGATTTCTGAAGCTCGCCGGCGATGGAACAGGCGAGCGCACTGATATCGACACTTTTTATATGCATCTCGGCACGTGATAAGCGTGAAAGATTCAAAAGGTCGTCGATCAACGAACCCATTCTTTGCGTTGCGGCACGAATGCGATTCAGGTGCGTTTTGCCCGTGTCATCCAATCTGTCAGCACAGTCTTCGAGCAAGGCGTGGCTGAAACCGTTAATGGTCCTAAGTGGGGCTCGCAGGTCGTGCGAAACCGAGTAGCTGAATGACTCCAATTCCTTGTTGGAGGCCGCTAGGTCCGTCGTTCTGGCTTTGACCTTTTGCTCCAACTCTTCGTTTAACTGGAGGCTCCTTCGTGTGACCGCGGCCCGCTCTTTCTCCACCTGCTTTCGCTCCGTGATGCCGCGAGCCACCTTGCACGCTCCTACCACGTTGCCGAGAGCGTCGAATATCGGAGAAGTGGTCACCGAGACGTCGATGTTTCGCCCATCCTTGCACCTGCGCACGGCATCGAACGCGATGATCGTTTCTCCCTTTTTCAGGCGTCCCAAAATATCAGATTCCGCATCTTCTCCGCCCGGGGGGAGGAGCATGGAGATCGGCTTTCCGATTGCTTCTTGGGGGGAGTAGCCGAAGATTCGCTCCGCGCTCTTGTTCCAACTGGCAATGAAGCCATCCAACGTCTTGCCGATGATGGCGTCGCTCGATGAATTCACGAGAGCGGCCAGATGAAACCTCAGAGCCTCGCCCGCGTCGCGCTCGGTGAGGTCGCGGACGAGGCTCAGAACCAGTTTTCGCTGGCCTGTGTCAAAGGGGTTAAGCACGACGTCAATAAGGAACTCTCTCCCGTCTTTGTGTCTTCCACACAACTCCAGGCTGGTACGCCGAGGCGTCTGGTGATAGTCATGGAAGTGTTTGACATGCCCCTGGCGAAATCGTTCAGGAACCAGCGTCTCGATTGGTTGGCCGCGCAGTTCATCCTGGCTATATCCGAACAGCTTCTCCGCTTGTCCGTTGACCCGAACGATGCAGCCTTTCTCGTCGGAAACCACAACGGCCTCTGGCACAAACTCGAACAAAGCCTCCAGTATGTGGCGACTCTCTTCGCGCGGGTCGTGGGCTTCTTTTTGCGGACTTCCGCTAATCGTCATAGGTGTGCACGGAACTCGTCCGAGACATCTGGAAACGAGCACATTCCGCATAGACATGGGAAAAGACAACAGGAAGGGGGCAATGCGACTTCGCATTCAATGTAGACAGGGGGAAGAACTTCTGTCAAGACGAACTGCGAAAGTGCTGCATTTAAGTAAACAACAGGTGTGGATTGACGAAGAGGTTGTTGAAGCTACTGCCCAGAAGCGGTCGTCCGTAACTGAAAGCGGAAAAAAAAGACGGCGCCTTCCCGGAAGGCCAGAAGTTGCGGCCAACATTCGTGATTCGATGAGCCAAGCCAACCCCTTGCGGGGTGCACCCCGCATTCACGGAGAACTGCTCAAATTGGGCATTGCCGTGGCGCAATCCACGGTGGCCAGATATTTGCCTCGGTCCCACAAACCGCCTTCCCAGGGCCGAAAGAACTATGGCGGTGATCCGCTGGATCAGCCGCTCATCCGCCGCCTGGTTGTCCTGAAGTTCTGGCAGGCGCGCGATACGTTCGATCCCGGGCGCCTCATAAACAAACTCGAGCAGGGTGCGGAATTCGATTGGGATGACCTATGTGACCTTGTACGGCGTGATGCTAGGATCGACCGGGAGAGAATCTGCGCCGATTGCGTCAGAGGCTTCTGGTTTCTCGCCGACTTGACAACGGACGAACAGGCGTTGGCCAATGACCCGCATCAGCGGGAACAGTCGCTGTGGGAGAGATTACGTCCGGATCTGGCGAGGGGTTGATGGGCCGCGGTACTCATGGACCGGATGGCGTGTCACTGATCAGCGCTCTTTCGTGGCGATGAAGGGTCGGGGGACCGGCGGTACCGATCCCCCGGTTGTTGAGTTGCCACGGGCAAGAACCGGTCAGATGAGAAGTTTTGGTCCGTTTGCTTCCATTAGGGCACGGTTGGTTGGCTCGCGCATAGGAGCGATCCGTAATGGGAAAACGGAATTGGAGAAAAATGGCAAATCATTATGTGGCAACGAGATAGTTGGCTGGGAGACCTGGACTCGAACCAGGATAGCCAGATTCAGAGTCTGGAGTCCTACCAATTGGACGATCTCCCAGCCGATGGGAGGAAAAAAAGAAACCGCGGCAGGATCCCGAAGCTCGAGACGGCCACGATTCTTCTCATCTAATTTAATCGGGATTCGCTGGGGCGTCAACCGCGAGCGGAAGTGGCTGGAGTCGAATTCGCTTCTCCCGATGCTGCCTCGGGCACCATTTGACCTTTGTGCATGGTGAACTCCTGGCCGCCCCAGGTAATGCGGTTGGAAGCGAAGCTCGCGAGCCAGACGGCCGAATAAAGCGCGTCGCGCAGCGGTACGAGCCAGAGTTTCTGGCGGAGCACCTCATCGCCGACTCCCCAGACGCCGACGGACCAAGCCATGACGTGCCGCAACACAAGGTAGGCCAGTAGGTAGCCGGCGGCGATCCACTTCGTCGGGGCTACAAGTGCCGCCAACAGTGACCACGGAAGGCCGAGCGTGAAGATCAACCCGAAATAAGAGAGCGGGCGGCAGAGACGAACAGTTCTCGCCCAGCGCAGCTGATGTTCCCAGAAGCTCTTGGCGGTTTGTGCGGGGTACATGGTCCAAACGGACTCACGCGAAAGAAGAACGCGCCCGCCGGCATTGGCGATGCGCAGACCCAGTTCGTAGTCGTCTGCAAGCATACCTGCAATCGACTCAAAGCCGCCGATTTTGGAGAGCCAGCGCTTGGTGGTGACGATGGAAGCGCCGAGAGCAAAATTGATACCCTCGGTCAACTCCGCCATCAGCACGCCCGCGAAAAAATCACTGGATGCACCGATGGCCTCGAGCTCCGCGCCAAGATTTTTCTCGGCGATGCCGCGATAGAAAGAGGTCACCGCGCCCGTGCTTTCGTCGACGAAGGGAGCGACGACTTCGCGCAAATAGTTTGGACCGACGCGAACATCCCCATCCGTGAGGACCAGGATTTCGTGCCGCGCTTCACGAGAGAGCCGCGCGAGCTTGTTGACCTTGCGATTCGCCCCCAAATTTTCCGCGCCAACCAGCAGACGAATCTGGCGGGCGGGAAATTCGGCGATCAGGCGGCGGATGAGCGGAACGGCCGGATCTGAGGCGTCATTCACGGCAAAGAGAATTTCGTAGTCGGGGTAATCC
>Ga0210383_10004554_pt1 | contig 12266 bp, 18 predicted proteins | sample IncBWC14OmetaG_FD_160072 | JGI IMG/M metagenome (GOLD analysis project Ga0210383, IMG submission 160072) | Forest soil microbial communities from Barre Woods Harvard Forest LTER site, Petersham, Massachusetts, United States - Inc-BW-C-14-O ...
GTTCAAGATGAGCTTTATCAAAGCTCGGTCATGGATATTCTATCCCGGGGTCTCTCGGAATGCATGAAGCGTTCAGGGAACCCAACCCGACTGAGCTCATATCTGTATGCTATCCTCCATTTAGTGCAGACAGGGCCTTCAAACCTGCTGGATACCTCCACAGGCTTTGCCTTAATCAGCTTGATCAAACCTGGTGGCCCACTTCATGTACTCGACAATCTTGAGCGTGGCATTCATGAAGTTGCACTTTGCGTCAAGGCACGTATCATATTGCTGCATTTGGACAGCAGCCATAGTGAAACTGGGCTCTTCAATGTGGATATACCTGTTCTGCTCAAGTCACATTTGCAGCCTCACATCCGGCAGCTACTGCTCGAGATCCACCTTCTTGGCAACATTTCAACAGGTGTTATGACTGGATCTGCTCAAACAGAGACTTTCCTTGACATGCTGAGGAGTAGCAATGGGAAAATCCGAAACAATGGCCATGAGCAGTTGTTGAAAGTGGCAAACTCTGGTTTGTACATTGTTCATTGAAAATCACCTTCACTAATGCTTTTATCAGAGACTGCATATGCTGTTGGTGTCCCAATGTTTGGCATTGGAACACTCTTGAAAGGGCTAGCCAGTAATTCAAGCAATGTCCGTGATCAATATTTGAAAGCACTGCTAGGACTTGTTGGTTATAGTATGTAACACCAACATGCCTTGTGCTAGATTCTCATACTGACTCAGAGACAACAAAGCTGCCTTTGTGCAGCAGGTTGCTGACCATGATGGGATTATAGGGTTTTGTTCTTTGCTACACTGTGAAGATGACAGTTTTCGGGACAATGTTATAGATGTTGTGGAGCAATTGGCAAAACATGGTACAGCTCTAATCTTAGTGCACAACACCTGCTAATGATATTTTAGTCAATGTTAGGGCAAAACTCATTGCTCCAGAAACACTTATTGAAATACACAGGGGACTGAAAGATGAAAATCAAAAGGTCCATTGGGGATTTGTTTGTGTTGTGATCAAAGTGGCTATGCATGGTGAGTGTCTACTCAGTGGCAATGTTCACAAGCTGATCACATACCAGATGACATTCGTACAAAGGTTGTGACATCTATGGTGATAAATGCAATTGTGGATAGACTTGGGGAAGCAGATCCAGGTATGCAACAAGCAGCTATACAGGCCCTGGTTGAACTGGCAAAGTTTGGTAAGACTATCTGTTGAGTGATGATATGCCTACACTAATCACATTGTAGATGACATTCGTTCAAAGGTGGCAACACCTGAAGCAATTGGTGCAATTGGGGACAGACTTAGGCATGGAGTTTCTAATGTGCAACATCTGAGTGTGCAAGCCCTGGTTGAGCTCACAAAGTTTGGTAAGGTTGTTTTAGAATCTATTGGGTGATGACCCACACAAGTTAATTGTGCACCAGATGACATTCGCAAAATAGTTGTAACACCTGCAGTGATCAGTACAATTGTTGATGGGCTCAGGAATGGTCACTCATGGCTGCAACATCCATATGTGCAGGCATTGGTCATACTGGCCAAGTGCGGTGAGAGTGCCTATTGTATGAAGAGATGCACAAGCTAATCATGCATCAGCTGATATTAGGGCAAGGGTCACAACACCTGATGTGATCAGTGCAATTGTTGTGATGCTTGGGGATGCAGCTTGGTCTGTACGACAAGCAGGTGTGAAGGCCTTGGTTGAACTGGCAAAGTTTGGTATGAGCAACTTTTAGGGTGATGACTTAGACATGCACATGCTCATTGCACACCAGATGACATTCGTGCAAAGGTTGCAGCACCAGAAGTGATTGGTGCAATTGTTGACAGACTGAAGGATGGAGTGCCGGATGTGCAACACACAACTGTACAGGCCCTGGTTGAACTTGCAAAGTTTGGTAAGATGTTCCATTGGCTGATGACATCCAAAGCTAATTGCATACTAGATGACATTCGTACAAAGGTTACAACACCTGAAGTGATCTGTGTGATTGTGGACAGGCATGGAGATGGAGACCCAAATGTACGACACTCAACTGTGCAGACCCTGATTGAACTGGCAAAGTTTGGTGAGTGTGTCCATTGTATGATGACATGCACAAGCTAATCATACACTAGATGCAAAGATTGCAACACCTGAAGTGATTGGTGTGATTGTGGCCAGGCTTAGGGATGAAGTTCCAGAAGTGCGAAAAGCAGGTGTGCAGGCCCTAGTTGAACTGGTAAAGTTTGGTAAGAGTGTCAGTTGGGCATGACATGCACAAACTAATCCCATATTAGATGACATTTATACAAAAGTAGCTACACCTGCAGTGATGGGTGCAATTGTGGACAGACTTGGAGATGGAGATTCAGATGTGCGAAACACAAGTGTGCAGGCCCTGGTTGAACTAGCAACCCTTGGTAAGAGTGTCTGTTGGATGATGGCACAGAAGCTAATTGTGCACTAGATAACATTTGCACAATGATAGGAACCCCTGAAATGATCATTGCAATTGTGGACAGGTTCAGGGATGGCCATTCAAGACAGCAACATCCACCTGTGCAAGCCCTGCTTAACCTGGCAAAATTTGGTGGGAGTGTTCATCTGATGATGACATGCACAAGCTAATCATATTTGTGACACCAGACAACATCCGTGCAACATTTTCAACACCCAAAGTGATTGGTACAATTGTAGACAGGCTTGGGGATGAAGATTCAGATGTGCAATATGCATGTGTGCAGGCCCTGGTTGAACTGGCAAAGTTTGGTAAGCCGATCCATTGCTGATGACATGCAGAAGCTAATTATCCACCAGATGACATCCGTGCACAGGTGGCAACATCTGAAGCCATCAGTGGAATTGAGGACAGGCTTAGGGATGAAGATTCACAAGTACAACAAGCAGCTGTGTCAGTCCTAATTGAACTGGCAAAGTTTGGTAAGGTTATATATCATGTGATGGCACACACTACTAATTGCACACCAGATGATATTCGTGCAAAGGTTGTAACACCTGGAGTAATCAGTGCAATTTTGGCAAGGCTAGGGGATGCAGGCTGGTCTGTGCAGGCTCTGGTGGAACTGGCAAAATTTGGTAAGGCTGTTCCTTGGGTTATAATATCCACAAACTCATTGCACAACAGATGACCTACGTGCAAATGTTGCAACACCTGCAGTGATGTATGCAATTGTGGTAATGCTTGGAGATGTGGACCAGTCTGTGCAGCAAGCAGCTGTGCAAGCGATGGTTGAGCTGACAAAATTTGGTAAGAGTGTTATTTAGCTGATTGTTTTCACATGTTAATTACCCACTAGATGACATTTGTGCAAAGGTTGCAACACCTGAAGTGATCAGTGCAATTGTGGTCAGGCTGGGGAATGCAGGTTGGTCTGTGCAACAAACAGGTGTGCAGGCCTTGGTTGAACTGGCAAAGTTTGGTAAGGCTATTATTGAGCAATGATATGCACAAGCTAATTGCATAACAGATAACATCCGTGCAAAGGTTACAACACCTGAAGTGATTAGTATAATTGTGGCCAGGCTTAGGGATGGAGTTCCAGCTGTGCAACTAGCAGGTGTACGGGCCCTAGTTGAGCTGGCAAATTTTGGTAAGACTGCATGATATTCAGTGATGAATCACTGGAGATCTGCATATACTAATCACACACCAGATGATACTCGTGCAACAGTCTCAACACCTGGAGTGATTAATGCAATTATGGCACGGCTTGGGGATACAGCTTGGTCTGTACAGGCTCTAGTTGAACTGGCACAGTTTGGTAAAACTCTATCTTGGATAATAACATATACAAGCTAATCACATACACCAGATGACATTCGCACAAAGGTTGCAACAGCTCATGTGATTAGTGTGATTGCTGCCATGCTTAGGGACAGAGTTCTGGATGTCCAAAAAGCAGGTGTGCAGGCCCTAGTTAAACTAGTAAAATTTGGTAAGACTATCTGCTTGGTAATTATATGCACATTCTAATTGCACATCAGATGACATTCGTGAAAAGGTCTCAACACCTGAAGTAATTGCTGCAATCACAGCAAGGCTTAGGGATACAAATTGGTCTGTACAGGCTCTAGTTGAACTGGCAAAGTTTGGTAAGACAGTTCATTGGATAATAACATGTACTGCGTATAAGCTAATCAAATATAAGATGACATTTGTGCAAAGGTTGCAACACCTCAGGTGATTGGTGTAGTTGTGGCCATGCTGAGGGACAGAGTTCCAGAAATTCGACAAGCAGGTGTGCAGGCCCTGGTTGAGCTAGCCAAGTTTGGTGAGACTGTCTGTCAGCTGATGATACACAAGCTAATCACATACCAGATGACATACGCTCAAAGGTTGCCATGTTTGATGTGATTCATGCATTTGTGATTGGACTTATTGATGCAGTTCCAAATGTGCAACAAGCCAGTGTGCAGGGCTTGGTTGAACTGGCAAGGTTTGGTGAGGCTATTTATTGGATGATGGCATGCACATGCTTATCATATACCAGATGACATTCGTGCCAGGGTTACAAGACCTGAAGTAATCCATGCAATTGCAGACAGGCTTTCAGATGGAGGCTTAGATATGCGACAAGCAAGTATAAAGGCCCTGGTTGAGCTGGTGAAGTTTGGTAATGCTGTCCATTGGATGACAACATGCACATACTAATCACACACCAGATGATATTCGTGCAAAGGTTGCAACACCTGATGTGATCCGTGCAATTGTGGCCAGGCTTAGAGATGAAATTGCAGAGGTGCAACAAGCCAGTTTGGAGGCCTTGGTTAACCTGGCAAAGTTTGGTAAACTTGTCCATTGGGTAATGATCTACACACACTAATTCTACACTAGATGACATTCGTGCAAAAGTAGCAACACCTGAAATGACCCGTGCAATTGTGGACAGGCTGTGGAATGGAGTTTCAGATATGCAACAAGCTAGTGTGCAGGCCCTGATTGAGCTGGTTAAGTTTGGTAAGACTGTCTGTTGAGTGATGACTTGTGCAAGCTCATCACATGTCAGATGACATTTATGCACAGATTATAACCAATGCAATTGTTGCTAGTCTTGGGCATGCCAATGGGTTTATACGAAAAGCAGGCATGCTAGCCCTACTTAAACTGGCAAAGTGTGGTAAGACTGTTTATTGGATGATCTGCACATGCTAATTAGTACTGGCACACCAGATGACATTTGTGCAATGGTTGCAACACCTGAAGTGATCCATGCAATTGTGGACAGATTTGGGGATGGAGATTCAGATGTAAGACAAGCAGGTGTGCAGGCTTTAGTTGAACTGGCAAAGCTTGGTAATGGTGTCTAGTGGCTGATGACATACATAAACTAATCAATCCCACACCAGATGGCATTCGTGCCAAGGTTACTGCACCTGAAGTGATCACTGCCATCATCAGCAAGGTCAAAGATGGACATTTAGATGTGCAGCAAGCATGTGGGGAGATGCTGTTTGACCTGCTGTGAGATATTTTTGTCTTTGAATTTGTAATGTGTGGCACTGGTTAACGTGGTCTAATATCTTTGCAGAACAGTTAACACATCATCCAACCATCTCCTTGTCAAATTAACAGATCTCCTAGTGGATCCAGACTCCAATATTGTGAAACTAAGCATAGCAGTCCTGTTATGTCTAGCAAAGCAAGGTGATACACTTTAATAAGGTCTTTAATATTTACTAATTGTGTTACAGATGATTTGAGAGCCTGGATCCTCCAAACAGATATATGGGACAAGGTTGTCAAATTACTTCACCGGCATGACACCTGTAATCAAGCACTCCAAGCCCTGCTTGCTTTTGCACAATATGGTTGGGTCACCTTTCAGCATGTTTACTGTGGCCCCTTCTGACCTATTGCCTCTTAGACAATACCCACATGGCCATCACCAGCTCTGACATTGTACAAACTCTTCTTGAGATGCTCAAAAGTGAAGCTGATGATATTAACAGCTGGGGTATTGGAGCAGAAGGCCTGTTGGCACTTGGGTTGTTTTCATCATGAAACTCTGTGACAGGAGACACCATGCAAGACATGTTTTCCAACTATTATTACAACTCCACATGCTCTAGATACCACAAATAAAGTCAGGATGTTACAGTTAGGAAGTGAGGCTTAGCGAGCCTAAAGGTGCAAATTTATGGTTTCTTCAATGAAATATTAAACTTCATATTGGCCCTTCAAGGGGGTACAGGAATCTAGGTTCAAATGGCAGCCTGCTTCTAGGATATGTTGAGCAGTTAGACTGCCAGTTAGGTAGTCCCAGCCTAGCCAAACATCAACACACCATATTCCCCATCTCATCCATCCCCTTACCTACATATAACAATACCACTCATCACATGCAAATGTGTCAATAGCCTCACATTGTATGAGCAAATTCAATGCAAGATGATATGTCCATCTGAGCAATTTAAGCAAGTGGGTGAATGAACACACCTCAGCTGTATTCTGCCTCCCCATGGCAAGATTCATGAACTGCACTGGCATGGCTACCAGTTTATCAGGAGCACCATGTATGAGACTCTCAACTTGATATCAACATTAACCAGTGAGAATACCAAAACACATAAGAATCCAATAAACCCTTAAGTATGATAGAAAACCTTCCTACCAACTCATGGAGAACTGGGCCATAACCTGCAACACATTTCAATCAACATCTCCCCCAACACACACATATATACACACATATAAACCACATACTAGACCCCATCTCACCCTTCTCTCCCACACCAACACTTCACCTTCCCAATGCTGTCCCCTCACAAACCCCAACCCACTCCACCAACTTGATCCCACAGTGCCTTGGCCCCTAGCCCCAACTTGTAACCTGCAAGTAATCCCTCCATGCAGGAAGGAGCTCCAATCCAGTTCCACATCTGCCACCTTTTCCTTACCAAGAACTATGTTTCTTTCTTTTATCAGGTCCAGCCAATGCTCCTGAATAACAGTCAGCTTCTGCCCTCTCTCTTAGCACTCCCCCTGATTTGATCCCAATTCCACTAACCCAAAACCCTTCCAAAAGTGGCTTTTCAGCACTCCCCAGGATGACAAATGGTGGGTTGGTCCCTGTCAGCCAAGGGGAAATAGTAGAGTTCAGGTCAGAGAGAGGTGACACTGATACTGGTTAGGAGGGTTGTTGTGTGGTGGCTGTGTACTGCACAAAAAATGTTAGTGGAGGATGGAGGGGAGGGGAAGGGGAATGGGATGCACAAAGGCCCAAAGGGAGAGTTGATGTATATCATCCATTTGTGGGTGTAAGGTGGGTGGAGGCCTGCCTTCTGTTGGGATAGAGGATGGGGTCAAAATATAACAGGAGAGAGGAAGAAAATTGAGGTGACTGAGTACACCAAAATCAAAGGAAAACCAAACTAAAGAACATACCAATCAGAACTGAGACACTCCAATCAGCAGCAATGACACATGATATGGTGTGGCAGCAGCTCCTCCTCACTATTCAAGTTGCAGTTGGACCCATACTAGTTGATATGGCTGTGTTTGTGTCTGGAGCTCCTATGACCTGGGTTTGGGCAGGACAGGAACAGAACAAGGGGGTCTCAGCTTTGAAAAAAAATACCTGGGGTCAATTTTTTCCCCCCAAGCTTCAGTGGGGAACCTACCTCATAATCAGGCACATTACCATATATGGAAATTCATGTGACATACCTATTGTGGAAACATTACCAAGAACTGGTGACATTACCTAAAGACTCCTCCTGTGGATTTCTTATTTCTAATCAGTGTTCATTTAATGGTATATTAAGGAGACATGGACTCAGGGTGCAGCTTCAAGCTATGACTTTTGGTGCCACCATTGGAGGTTTCTTGTGTAAAGATGGATCCACTGTCCTTTGCTGATACATCTAAGTAAGATGTGGGTGTGGAATGTAATCAATGTACACTGGAGTGGGAACACAAAACAAAGATTTGGTGATATGTGTGCAAGCACATAGAGAATGTCTCAAACACAGCTTAAGTGTTCCAAGGTTCCTGGACAAAGTGTGGTGAAAACATGGTCAGAAAATAAGTGGGAGTGACACAAAAGTGCCAAATGATGAGGGACACTTATCAATAATGCAGTAGATGCAACACAGATGAAGTTAATGCAGTGAGGATGAGGTAAACACAGTGAGAATGAGGATAAAGTATGGAAAAACACAGAATTTTATTGCAGATAAGCACAATGTATTGCAGCTGATGAGGACAATAATTAGGACTTGGAACTGAAGTCAAAACACATGGTGTAAAGTGGGGGGGACTTCTTTGAATTAATGTTTTACAGGGGTTTTTGTGCTAAAAAAAACTTAAACTAAAAAGGGGAGAACAAGGAAAACAATAAGAACAGAATAGACACAGAATATAGAACAATAATATTGATGAGGGGATGAAGGACTATGACAGAAAACAGAAATAAAACATAGGAGATCATAAAAGTAAGTTAGGGGGAGGAGAGGGGCATGATCTGTGTAATCTGGTGTGATCAGCTGATTAATGGATGACTTGGAACTGAACCATTGGGTGGTGTAATGAAATTATAGTGGAAAGACAATAAGAATATCACATGATGATCTCTGCAGAGTGCCTTGGTGATGTGATGTAGGTGCAGTGCAGAGTGTAGTGTGCTCAGAGTGTGATTGTGTCATAAAAATGCAGAAACACATTGCAAATATGATGGAAAACATCGTAGACTATTGCATGATCATGATATGAGCAAAAATGTGTTGTAACAATGCAGTGCGGAACATGATCCAAAACATTGGATTTGACAGATTATGTATCCAGGGATGCTAGGTGTGTATCATCACATCACAGGGCCTCTTTGCTTTTATGTTAATGCAGACCTTGGATTCCCTGATGTGTCTTAAGATTGGCTGATCCACCTGGACCACACTTGACATGGGTACTGCAGTCTGGGCATGTTGTGTAGCCATTGAGATTGACTTGAATACTAGTTAGTGACTAGGAAATTTTGAGACTCATTCTTGCATTATGAAATAATAAATTTACCACTTGTGCCATAATGCATAAGGCTCCTGTGTTGAAAAGAGGTCAGGCACAAGCACATCTTAACCCAAATGCTTAAGATGGGGAGTCAGTAGTCAAGACCACTGCCAAACAGTTCACTGTGACTAGTATTAGGTTTTGCAGCTGAAACATCCATCACTGATTCTCCTACTCATCTACAAGTGCCCCCAGCACTTTACTGAATCTGGGAGCTCTCTGGAGGTCCTTTTTGGGGGGTTCCTTTTTTTTCTTCCTGGCCTGACAGCCAGACCTACCTACTATCCCAAGGTGTTAGATCATTATCCTGAGACCCCCTTGGACCAGAAGTGGAGATCATATAAACATGTTAGTGCTAATGACATTAGTGGTCAACTGTATGATTGCAGATCTGCCTGTCAGCATTGGTGTTGGTGTTAGTGGACAACTGGAATCTGTATCCCTGAAGATGTTCTGGTGAGTGTATTAGACTGTCCATGGTCCAGTTCAGGTTTGGCTAAGGTTTGGGTGCAAACCCAGTGCACCTGAGGTTTAGGACCTGATTTGGGCTAAATATGGCAAAAGAAGGCAAAAAAAATTCCCTGCCAAGTCTCTGAACCTCTGGTTCAGGTGCCAGTTCAGCCAAATTAGCTATTTGCCACACCTTGAACCTGAACCTCAGGTGTGGTTTGGGTTCACACCCAGTTCTGCAGGTTCATGAACTGCATAACAGACAGTCTAGAGTGTATGGCATGCACCAGCCTTGTTTTCATTTTTGCATTTATTAAGTTGGGTGAGACACATCCACCATCTGTAAGTCTGTGCCAGCACCCCTCCACAATCTGCATGTCAGTATCCTCCACCATCACCCCCTGCTCCTTTGTCTTCATGGTGAGGTGAGAAGCAGAACAGGGGTCATCACTGACAGCAATCTGGGATACATCCATTGAGCCTCTACTTCAATAAGGTCTTGCCACTTCAAGTTCTAATTTCTAGTAACTGGAAGCCTCCAATTCTCAGTTAGGTGAATTTGGAACCACACACTTGTACCTTTGAAATGCAAGCTTTGGTCAGCCCAGACTCCAGATGTTCTCTCAGGTCATCTCCAACAATGTGATGTAATTTCTTAATCATTATCCAGAGACTTTCTGGGGGTCTGGATAGTCAATACATGGTGCACTCAATCTGATGGTTCACCCATTAATGGTAGTAATTTAATAGTAATTAGTCTGTCGGAAATCTAAGAATGGGAAGTTACAGGTGTCTGTTTGTAGAGGATCAACTCAACCGAAATAATGTCCAGTGCTACAGAGAAACATCAATGCGACTCAGGGCTGAGGGATCAACTAATATATGAAGTACACAGCAACCAGACTCAGAAACACAAATTGTTCGTGCATTGAAGCCAGCAGTCCGAATAGGCTGGAGGCGTGATTATTTTGTGCGGATTTTGCAGTACCCGGAGCCAAAAATATATCATTCTGGGCACCTGGAAATTTGGATATGCCCATGTCGGATATGTGAATAAACATGATTTGAAGGAAATTACGAACCGTTAGAGAATCCAAGTTTAGTGTTATATGCGGGAGACTTGGGGGACCCTGAAAGATCGTACCCGGTAACCTCAATATTGTTGGCTTCGAAATTGTTCCAGAATATCATCTGCTTCGGTCCCCCAATACACTTCGAGGGGTCATCCTCACACCACACGGCTGGCTGGGCAGGTGCGACAGCTCCTGTGCCGGTGGCTCCGGTAACTTTGCATTTGAAGCCTTCCATATACATATTGGGCTCGCCGCACCTGCGGAGGTTGGTAATGAATTTGGTGATATTGAAAACCTTATGAGAGCAGATCACTCACCCATTGGGAACCTAGCAAACATTTGGAGGGATGATCAAGGTAAGTCAGGTAAGAGTGAGGTGTGAGAATATGGGGTGTACGCACCCAGCCCCACTGAGACGAAGAAAAGTCGGTCAATACAAGGTGAAAGAACCGAGAAAAGCACTTACGGCACACGTGCAGCCCGCATCGGGACACTCAGGCAGTGCAGCGGGGACAGAATATGTGGCGACAAGCTTCCAAGGGGTGCTTTGCGAGTAGAGTATCAAGACACAACAGCATGTGAAAATATGATAACCCACTTGTAGAGGACAGTAAAAACTACAAGGTTCTCTGGGGTGACTTCGGAAAGCTCTGACTATATCAACTTTATGGTCAGCACGCCTCCCGGAAAGGTGAAATATAGATGAAACCGGCCTGGTAAGAAATTGCAAAAGCGGTGCCGGCAGCCATACTCTCATTCTGAGTGTGTACTATGGGCGTCAAAATAAGTGCGCAGGGCGGCTTTGATCAACAAAAGTAGCCCACTTACTTTGCGGTTCACCTATGCAGTCTGTTCCGTCTGGCGCAACACCGAGATTCGTGGTATTCTGGCCGTTCCCGAAATCGCCCACATACATTCCACCAAAGGACAAGCCAGTATACGCTCGATTCACTGCAAGGTCTACTGTGAAAGTTCCCCCAGCTGGACTGCAATTGCGTCATTCTGATAAATGTCTCGAGTACGAATGAAGACATTACGAACAGTTCAAGAAAGTCCCCAGGCGCCGGTGGAAATTCGTCGCACTGGAGGAAGATGGGTAATCGTGAGTGAATTAACATGGATACCAACGCACAAGGTTGACGTGATGAAACCACCAGTCCGAGCGAGAAAGCTGGTGATATATGTCAGTTCCATCATCCAATGTAGTGAATATCAAGCCTACGTTGAACAGAGGATTGACGATATCGTTCGTGTTTGGATTGTCACTTCCAGTCGTACCATTGAGACAGTACATTCCTGTCAATACATTCAGTGCGATGGTAGTGGCGTCTTGTCCGAATTTCTATTACCTTTATGCCAAGCTGCTACATGCCCATGGACCAGTCCAACCAATAGCGCGGTCACGCAAATGAGGAAACGCATTTGACGCGGACGGTAGTGGAGACTGACGGACAAACTTGTTGCACGCACGTTTCGGTGTGGACGGCCGTCCGACAGTAAGCGCTCATAGCGTTCATAGCTGCGCTGCCTGTCACGTCAAGTGGTTGATATGGAGATAAACATATCGGCCAATGGGAGCACTTTATGTGATCTAATTTAATCTTATGCCTAGGTTCAACGTTGGTCTGACTTGGTCAGCACGTGCACCAGTGCACCATGACTCTACATGATGGTGCGGCGTTGTCCTTCCTTCAAGTTCGTCTTGCTCCAAGATACATATGACTG
>Ga0210383_10004555_pt1 | contig 12265 bp, 13 predicted proteins | sample IncBWC14OmetaG_FD_160072 | JGI IMG/M metagenome (GOLD analysis project Ga0210383, IMG submission 160072) | Forest soil microbial communities from Barre Woods Harvard Forest LTER site, Petersham, Massachusetts, United States - Inc-BW-C-14-O ...
CCACAGATCTGCGGGCGTCTTGGCGCGAGCCCGCTGTTCGTGCAGATGCGGCGCTTTGTTCCCGGAGAAGATGGGGCGCCTTTCCCCTGGGGCAACTCGCCCTCGCGGACGATCGTCTACGGCATCGCAACGCCACGCGTGGAGAGCCTTGAGCTAACCGGTGCGGGCAACACACGAGCGCTGGCGATCGACCGCCGCGGTGGCGCCTTCATGGCTGTGCTGGGCGGACACGTCGATCCCCGCTCGCTGACGCTGACAGCCAAGCTGGCCGATCGCGCCACTCTCACTTACCGGCACCCGACCGGCCTGCTGGCATACCCGAGCAACAAGCCAATCGGTGTACAGACGGTTCCCGCCTATCGCTCGCCCGTGGCGCTCAAAGCCACGTTGCCGCCGCCGTTCGAGTTCCCGATCGCCTCCACCACCAGGGAAACGCTCCGCGCCGCGGATCCCTCAGGTGGACCCGAATGGGTGCTGCGCAGCTGGCAAGGAAAAGCCAACCAGAGCGTCAAGGGCATTGGCGACGAACGCTTCTGGTGCGCCCAACTCGGGGTGATGTGGCACGGCAAGCTGGTCGAACCAAGCGCAACGCCGTCCGCTCACAGTCGCCCGCTGACGGCTGAAGGCGGCCGCTGCAACCCGGCCAAGGACCTGATCCGCATGCGCTACATGCTCGCGCTCGAAAGCTTCCTTGACGACCCCTACCAATACACGCCACATCCAGCGCGCACCATCCTCAGCGGCATGCTCCCCCCTGGCGCGAGCGATCCCGTGCTGCTTGGTGTGGGGGCCCCCCGGACGCTCCTCGTCGACGCGAACAACGCGTTCCTAGTAGTGCTCGGCGGCCGCTACTGGAACACGCGCCCGCGCATCTCCTACGTGTTGCATGGTAAGCGCGTTGGCAGGATCCCCGGTGGACTCGGCCCACGGCGCTACCAGCAGGGCACAGAAACACCGCTGCCGCAGGTGCGTGCGCCCGATCCTGATGGAGCAGCTCCGTGGGGGTTCGTCGCGACCCGCAACTGCAGGACAGCCGTCGGACGGATCGTCGCGGGCCGTCTAGCGCATATTGATCTGTGGGACGGAGTGCTGGAAGCGGGGTCCGCGTTCAGCGGATCGAGCTCGAGCTGCGCAACCCATCCCGAGGCACTCGAGCCCGCTGCGGAGCTGCGCGAGCCGGTGGAATTCAACGAGCAGCAGGTCGGCACCGGCGAAGACCCGCTGCAGCCTGAACGGGCACCGCTTCGCCAGCCTGAAATCGAATGGCGCACGCTCCCGGGACGGACGATCGTGACCGGAGTGGCGCACCCGGACGTAATGTCGGTGACGCTCAGCACCCCGAGCGACGTACGCACGCTGCGACCCGCCGGGCCGTTGCACGCGGTCCTGGCTGTATACGACGGCTACTTCCTACGCGGCAGTCTCACTGCCACGGTGCAGCTGCGTGACGGCCGTGTGCAGAGCGAGCAGATCCCCGACTACAGCTCGGGCGCGTACCGGCCCGAACCACTCACCACGAGACTTCGCGAGGCCAAGCAGACGCTCACACAGCAGCGAGCTCGCGCCCACTCGCGCGGCGGCTTCCGCGAGCAAAATCTCCTGGCGCCAATGCAGGAGCAGATCCAGGAGATCGAACGACGAGTGGCCTACGATCGCGCTCACCCCGACCTGCTGCCGGCTGAATAGGTCACCAGACGGAGCTACTTGATCGCGATGGATGATGAGGCGCTCGGCGCGGACGCACGGACCGACGGAGAGCTGCTCGATTGCACCCGCGCCGGCGATCGACAGGCGTTCGGCGTGCTGTACGAGCGCCGCCATGAGCTGGTGATGGCGTTTACGCTCAAGCGCACGCGTGACCCGGAAGTGGCAATGGACATGATGGCTGAGACCTTCGCAGCGGCACTCCTGGCGCTCGTCGACGGCTCGCCTGCGACGCTCGGCCCGCCTGAAACGGTCAGCTCGGCCGCACCATGGCTGCTGACGATCGCGCGCAACACCATGATCGACAGCCACCGGCACGGCACGGTCAAGAGCAGCGCACGCGAGCGACTGGCGCTCGAGCCGGCGCAGATCAACGACAACGACGTGCAGCAGGTGCTGCGAGGGTTGGCCGAGACCGACCTACTGATCCGTCTCTCTGAAGCGCTACCTGCCGATCAGTTCGACGCGCTTCGCGCGCTCGTTCTCGACCAGCGCAGCCATCGGGAGATCGCCCAGAAGCAGCTCGCATGCTCCGCGGCGGTCACGCGCCGGCCGGTCAGCTGCGATCGCCCTGCGACAGGCCATCAAGGCAATCGCACGAGCGACTTTCACAACATCTACAAGCGCCAGCTGATAACGGCCGCCGGGACGCTGTTGCCAGAACGCGCGCCGTAGGAGAGCGCTCCGCGTTCAACCTCCCCGCTGACGTCGCCGCGCGGCGAGATGCACGAGCGAGAGGACGCTCCAGCTGACGGTCGCGAACGACGCGACCGTGCCGGCGCGATAGGCGGGGTGATCCTTGGCGTCGGGCTTGATGACGAGGACGCCGAACGCGTTGGCATTTGTCCAGCAGCCAAGCGCCAGGGGCCAGGCCACGCGACGGGGCAGCTCGGGCACGGCCGTGCCGACGAGGACCGCCAGCGCGCCGAGCGCGATCAGGTCCAGGTGCCACTGGCGCAAGCGCGCGGTGGAGCGAATCCCCAGCTCACGGGCACGCTCGGGATCGCTTACAGCCAATGCGTACGGCCAGCCCGTCAGCGCGCCCACCGCCAGCTCGCTCAGTCCGGACACGATCAACGTTTCGTTCGTGCTGCTCGCACTCATGCGGTCTCTCCTTTGATGAATTCTTCGATTGGGCCCGTTAGCGCTCGCGGGCGCTCCAGCATCGGCATGTGACCACAATGCTCCAGCACGACCGTCCGTGCCCGGGGCACCTCGCGCTGGAAGCGCTCCGTGTCCGCCGGCGGGCTGATTCGGTCGGCGTCGCCAGCCAGCGAGAGGATCGGACAGGCAACATGCTCGATCCCAGCGAACGGATCCGAGCGCCCGATCGCGCGAATCGTCGGGCGCACCCCGCGCGCACCCGCGCCGGCGAGAATCGTCCGCACCGCGTCCGCCGACAACGCCTGCGGGTCGCGCACATACGGCGCCAGGGCGATCTGGCGAAGCATCTTCGAGTTGACGATCGACCCACGCACGCGCTCAGGCATTGGCAGGCCGACGCCCACCGCCTCCGCGGCGATCGCCAGCGTCTCGCGCGGGCAACTGCGGGCGTAACGTGCCACTTCGCGGAGGCCGAGCAGCGCGCTGAACTGGTACACAGCGCCCGCCACCAGCACGATTCCTGCGGCGAGATCGGGGTGGCGCGCGGCGAAGCGCACCGCCACCGGGCCGCCGAGCGAATGGCCCGCTAGCACAACGCGCGTGCAGTCCATCGAACGCGCGAGCGTGGCCGCGAGATCGGCGAAGCCCTCGAGCGACACGGCGCCAGCCGCGGGCTCGCTCGCGCCGAACCCCGGCAAGTCGAGCGCCAACACCCGCGCGTGCCGGGCCAGGTCGGAGACGATCTGCCGCCAGTGCTGCCAGCACCCGCCCAACCCGTGGACCAGCAGCACACACAACCCACCCTCCCCCACGTCCAGATACCGCACCCGCCGGTCGTCGATCACCGCGTCGTGGATGTGCTCCGGCCCGATCGACAGCATGGTACGCCGAGCTGGATGAGACTGCCGCGCGCGGCGCACGACTCCCACCGCTGGCCGTGCCGAGTCTCTGCCGCGCGACCGAGAGCGCCATGGCTCAGGCCCTTACAGCGTTACCACGGGCGCGCGAGACTAATGTTGACCTCGCGCTGCGCGGATCGTGGATCTGACGATCTCGGCGAACTCGTCCCAGAAGTCGACGCCAAGGGCGGCGTAGACCGCCACCGGGATGCCCACGTAGTGGAGGTCGGCCGCGATCGTGTCAACGAGCGTCCGGGCTTGGCTCGCACGCAGATATGGCGAGAGATCGTCGAGGCCAGGCTGTTGAAGCCACCGGACAATGCGCGTGAGCGTTCGATATGTAGGTATCCAGTCGTAGTGAAACGGAAGGTCTGGGGCGGCAGGCATCCCCAGTAGGGAAGCCCAGTCACGGTGACGGACCGAGTAATAGCGGTCATCTGAGATCTCCACGACATCGACCACTCCAGCCTCCACCAGCTGCGCGAGTCCTTCTCTGACGTTGCGTTGCGCGAATGCGGCGGAAGCGGTAACGACCTTCCCAGACAGGCGCGCGGCGCGGACCGTCAGCAAGGTCCGGATGACCTCGGCACGGACGCCGACGCCGAGCAGCCGCCGCAACCGAAAGGCAAAACTGATCGGGTCATGAAAGCGCGGGGCTTGAGACTTGCCCGATGATTTGAGCTGGGTCCGCGCGAAGCCCTGCTGAGCGAAGGCCTCGTCGAGGTTCTCAGTGGGGGTGGGAACAGCCGGGAACAGCGGGTCGAGCCGCGCGGGGAGTGCGCGAGGCTCAAGGGCCGGGCGCCGGCGCCGGCGCGACGTTGCGCTCCACCCCAGCGCAGCTTCGACAAGGGCACGGTCGGTTGGAGCGACACTCAGGTTTCGCAGGCGGTGGACGCTCACCAGCTGCTCGTTGAGGGCCAGCCAGTCGAGGACCTCGTCGAAGAGGCGCGGATCGTTGCGCCCAACCTCCAGCGTGAACAACAGAAGCGCCTCCGGGTCGGCCGCACGCTCCTCACGCCGTGCGGGAGTCGCCGCCGACACCCCGAGCTGGGACCACTGATCCCAAGCCAGCGCGAGCAGCGCTGCCACAACCTCGTGTCTAAGCTCCGCGGCCGTCATTCTCGACCCCGAGGTCCTGCAGCGCACGAGCGAGCTCATTGTCAAATGGACCAGGCATGTTGTGCGTGCGCGCCCACCGAGCTGCATCACGAAGCTCAGCAGCGGTCGGCTCGAGCGCGCGCAGGTCAGCAAAATCTCTTGGCTCCCTCCGATCCGCTGTGGCATACAGCTTGAAGAAGATCTGGTCGACGCGGGAGGCAAACAAGACCCTCAGGGCCGCTCCGTACTCGCGGGAGATCAGCCGCTCGACGAAGCCGGGAGGAAGACCATGGATCAGCAGACTGGTCGGGCCGGCGTTCAGCCAGTTGGGCTCCAGCCCGAGATCGCGCGCCACGGTTGCAGCTGCTTGGCGGATGGCCGCCGGCAATGGCTGCGCTGAAACCAAGACGCCGTCCTCTTCCAGGGCCACGACATCAACGTCACGGGTGGTTCGTGACACAGCTGCAATCGCGATCAGACCGCTGCCGCCGATCACGATGAGATTTGCGCGAGCGCCGGCTAGGGTGAGCTGGTCGTTCAACGCGGATAGGGCCTCGTCAAGGCGATCGAAACCGATGTCTATCATCTCAGACACGAATGATATACATCCCTTGCAGGCGCTGCGGCGCTTTGTGGCCTCTTCGCGATGCGCCCGGAGAGATTCGAACTCCCGACCTTCGGTTCCGTAGACCGACGCTCTATCCAGCTGAGCTACGGGCGCAGAGCGACGTAGTCTACCGACGCTCCCATGCCTCCCCCCACACGGTCGCCACCAACGATCGCGGGCCGCCATGGTTGCGGTGCTCGCATAGGTAGATCCCCTGCCATGTGCCAAGCGCCACACGGCCACCGTTGATCGGCAGCGTCAGCGTCGGGCCCAGCAGTGACGCCTTTACGTGCGCAGGCATGTCGTCGCTGCCCTCCAGCGTGTGCGTCCACAGCGCGCTGCGCTCCCGCACCGCGTCGTTGAACCACGCCTCCAAGTCGGCCCGCACTTCCGGGCTAGCGTTCTCATTCAGCGTAAGCGACGCCGACGTATGGCAGATCAGCACGTGCAGCAAGCCCACCGACAGCTCCCGCAGCTCAGGCAGTGTCGCCAGCAGCTCCCCCGTGATCAGATGAAAACCCCGTGCCCGCGGCTGCAGGGTCAGCTCGCGTTGCAGCCACATGCACGCAGCCTACGAGCCTGCGCTGTGCAGCGTCAGCCGGCGCTCGATCGCCGCGCGCGCTCGGTCAAACGCGCCCTTGTCAGCCAACAGCCGCGTGCAAGCATTCGCGCCCAACCCCAGCGAGTAGATCTCAAACGCCACCTCAGCCGCGTCCTGCGCCCCGACCACCGCCGCCTGTCGCTCAAGCTCGCCTAGCCAGCCGAGCACGCCAGCGCGCACCGCGTCCTGCACCACCCCCGGACGGTCGTCAAACTCCGCCGCAACAGCAGCCCAGAAACAGCCGCCTTCGAACCCCTCCCGTTCCAAGAAATCCAGGTAGCCGCTGCAGTATGCGCGCAAGCGTGCTTCGCCCTCCTGCTCAACCTGCGCCGGCGCGATCACCTCCGCTGTGAATCGCATTGCAGCTGCCTCGATCGTCGCCAGCTGCAGCTCCTGCTTGGAGCCAAAGTGAGCAAACAGGCCACTCTTGCTCATCTCAAGCTCGCTCGCCAGCCTGCCGATCGTAAGCCCTTCAAGGCCCTCCGTCGACGCCACATCAACCGCCCGCTCAAGGATCGTAGCCCTCGTGTTGGCCGCCTTCCGCGGCGTGGTTGCGTCACTGCTCACAGCAACCGCAACGGCTGTATCCGCGTCTTTCTTCGCGTGAGCGCTTGCTTGCTTGCTCGGCACCCACGCCAGCTTAGTCGCAGCCGCTGTCTTCACAAGTCAATTGTAACGCACGAACGTTCGTGCTATTAATTCCACCCCAAGCAAGCCCCCGAGGAAAGAGGAGACGCACGTGCCCGACTTCACAGTCACCCCAATCGACGCCATCGAGGGCGTCGTCTTTGGATCCTTCAAACGCGCTCGCGCTCAGCTCGGCGTCGAGTCCTTTGGCATGCAGGTGCTCGACCTGCCGCCCAACGCCACCCTGTATCCCGAGCACGACCACGCCGACAGTGGCCAGGAGGAGGTGTTCGTCGTCTTGCGCGGCGCCGGCGAGATCGAGATCGACGGACAGCGCCACGCGCTCAACCCCGACACCATGGTCCGCGTCGGGCCCGCGCCAAAACGCAAGCTCTGGCCCGGTGACGATGGCATGCGCGTGCTCGCCCTCGGCGGCTGCCCCGGCGCCGTGTACGAGGCGCCCGACGTCACCAAGCTCGGCGCGCCCGATCCAGGGCTTCCTGAAGTTCCCGCTCAGTGAGCCACGCTCGCCACACCGATATCCATCTATAAAAATCTCATCCCAGCGAGGTACGCTCAGCCGGCCCATGGTCGACCAGAACGACGTGCGCCGCATCGCGCTCGCGCTGCCCCACACAAGCGAGGCGAGCGGCCACTTCGGCTTCTCAGTCGCCAACAAAGGCAAGCACAAGCAATTCGCGTGGACGTGGAACGAGCGAGTCGAGCCGAAGCAGCCCAGGATCCCCCGGCCCGACGTGCTCGTCCTCCGCGTCAGCGACCTGCTCGACAAGGACGCGCTGATCGCATCTGATCAGCGCAAGTTCTTCACCGAGTCCCACTACAACGACTTTCCCGCCGTGCTCGTGCGCCTCGAGCTGATCGCCCTACCCGAGCTGCAACAGCTGATCCTCGACGCGTGGCGCACCCAGGCACCAACAGACCTCGCCAACTCATTCCAACCGGAAGCGACGTGACCACATGCAAGCTCTGTACTTCGACGGCAACGGCAGCCTTGAATGGAAAGACGACCCCGCGCCCGTCATCCAAGCTCCGACCGACGCGCTCGTCCGCCCCATCGCCGTCTCCACCTGCGACCTCGACCAGGCCATCATCAACGGCCCCGAGCCCGTGCCCGGCTCCGAGCAGCCGTTTGCCATCGGCCACGAGGGAGTAGGTCAAGTCGTGGAGGTGGGCGCCGCCGTCACCAACCTGCGCCCCGGTGACATCGTCGCCATCGCCTACCACATCGCCTGCGGCAGCTGCGACCGCTGCACCCATGAGCTGCCGCTGTTCTGCAGGACGACCGGCGCCGACGGGCTCGCCGTCTTCGGCATCCCCGTTGGCGCCGACTACGGCGGCCTCTTCTCCGAGCTCGTGCGTGTCCCCTTCGCCCAGTACTCGCTCGTGCCGTTGCCACCCAGCGTCTCGCCCGTGCAAGCCGTGTCCGTCGGCGACAACCTCACCGACGCCTGGCGCACAATCGCGCCACACCTGCAGCGCCAACCAGGCGCTGAGGTGCTGATCATCAGCCAGGGCTCCATCGGCCTGTTCGCCTGCGACATCGCCCGCGCCTGCGGCGCCAGCCATGTCCGCTACGTCGATCCCGACCCCCAGCGCCAGCAGCTCGCGCGCGACTTCCGTGCCCAAGCCAGCACGCTCGCCGACTTCTTCGCCGACGAGCGCCAATATCCAATCTCGCTCGTTACCCACCCCGACAAGGCCGCCCTACACGCCGCCCTGCATGCCACCGAACCAGGCGGCCACTGCGAGAACCTCGGCTTTCACTTCACCGAAATCCACATGCCCCTGCTCGCCATGCACCTCAAGTGCCTGAACTTCCGCTCGTCGATCTCAAACGCCCGCACCTACATGCCAGCCGTGCTGCAGCTGCTCTCCAGCGGACACATCAACCCACAGCTCGTCGTCACCCAGGTGCTGCCGTTCGACACCGCCGCCGACGCGCTCCCCACCGCTGGGTTCAAGCCCGTCTTCGTGCGCGATCCCATGTAGCTGCCGGTGGGGCAATTGGACCCTGCAGCAGGCACCACGCGGCCGTGTGACAGGATGCACCAACTTGCTGCGCCTGCCCAACGCCGCCACAGCGCTCCCCACAGTGATGCTCGCGCTCGTGTGCGCCGGCTGCGGCTCAAGCAACACCGCCAGCACAGCAGGTAGCGCGAGCACGGCTGTCGGAGCCGTAACCAAGGCTCAGTTCATCGCCCATGCCGAAAGCATCTGCGCCAAGCTCAGCAGCCAGGAGAAGCCCCTCAGAACCCGTCAAGAAGCGCTTAAAGGGCTACCCGTGGACGTCGCTGACACGGATTTCGTCGCGCTCGTACACCAGCTCGTAGCCTTCTCCAAGACCGCCGCCAGCGAGCTCGCCCTGCTCCCGCAGCCCACCCACGACACCCAAGCGATCGCCAAGCTCCTAGCGATCTTCTCCGCAGAGACCACCGAGGCAACGGACATCGCCTCTGCCGCAAGCCGCCAGGAAAGCAGCACCGGCGAAGCCGACGAGCAGGCGCTCAGGAAATCCATCGCCAACAACCGTGCGCTCGCCGCCCAATACGGCATGGAGGACTGCATCGGCGCTGAATGAACCAGCCTGACCCACCGCGCTTTGCCGCGGAGTCGCACCGCCGTGTCGTGACGACGGGCCCATCAGCATCCGCCGGTGCGCAGAGCCGCTAGCTCACAGGCCACGTTCGATCGTGTCCAACAGTCTTGTCAGCAGCGCGTCACGCTCGCCCTCAGGCACTTCCCGTAGAGGCCCCTCCAGCAGCAACATCGACAGGCCGTGCACCGACGACCACGCCGCAAACTCCGCGTTCGCGCGCCGCTCCCGGGGCAGTCCGCTCGCCACCCACACCGAGTCCAGCTGCGCCTGCAGGATCTCAAGCGGACCCAGACCGCCATCCCCCACGCCTTCGTCCTCCTCCAAGTAACCCAAGCCCGGCGGCACCGCAAACGCCGTGCGAAATAGGCCCGGCTCCGTCAGCGCGAACTCCACATACGCCCCACCCGTCGCCCGTAGACGCGCGCGTGCCGCCGCCGCGCCGCGCCGCGCCGGTCCAACTTCAGCGATCCGCCGCTCCATCAGCTGCGCCAGCGAGCGCATGCAGCGGTCGCAGATCGCCTTCAGCAGACTGTCCCTATCCGCGAAGTGCCTGTACGCGGCGTTGTGCGACACCCCTGCCCGCCGCGACACCTCTCTCAGCACCACCGCATCCGGGCCACCGTCACGCGCCAGCTGCAGGCCCGCCTCGATCAGCTCCGAGCGCAAGTTACCGTGGTGATAAGTGGGTTTGGACGGGGTCATCGGCGGGTCTCGCGGGATGGCGTCAGCGAGATTCTTTGCGCCTCGCCGGCCGGATCTTCGACCACCCCACCCCCACATGTTGACAGCGTCCACAAGATCTGCCAAGCTCTCAGTGTTGATGCTGTCAACTTCACCTGGTCTGGAGCCCTCGCCATGAACCCATCTGCCTCCCGTCGCGGTCTCATCCTCGCCGCCGTCTGCCTATCCGCGTTCGCCATCAACGTCGACACCACCATCGTCAACGTCGCCCTGCCGTCGCTCACCCGCCAGCTCGGCGCCGGCACACGCGACCTGCAATGGATTGTCGACGGATACAACCTCGCGTTCGCCGCCCTCGTGCTCTCAGCCGGCAGCCTCGGTGACCGCTTTGGGCGCCGGCCAACCCTACTGATCGGCCTACTTGGCTTCGCCATTGCCAGCGTTGGCGCCGCCCTGTGCGTCAACCCCGGCCAGCTGATCGCAGCGCGCTTCGTCATGGGCACGTTCGCAGCGCTCATCTTCCCCACCACCCTCGCCATCATCAGCAACGCCTTCCCCGACCGCAGCGAGCGGGCCAAGGCAGTCGGCGTGTGGGGCGCCGTCACCGGCCTCGGCGTCGCAATCGGACCCGTCAGCGGCGGCCTCCTACTCACGTGGTTCTCCTGGCCAAGCGTCTTCCTCGCGCTCGTGCCCGTCAGCCTGTTCGCCGCAGCCGTCGTCTACCGAGCAGTGCCCGAGTCACGCGACCCCAAAGCCGCCCCGCTCGACTGGGGCGGCCTGCTCACCGCCACCATCGCCATCGGAGCACTCGTGTACACGATCATCGAGGCTCCCGGCCGTGGCTGGGGATCCGCCGACAGCCTGCTCGGGTTTGCCGCCGTCGTGATCGTCGGCACCCTGTTCGTCCGCCTCGAGCGCTCCCGCCAACACCCCATGCTCGACGTCAGGCTGTTCTCCGAGCGCGCCTTCAGCGCCGCCAGCGGCTCCATCACCGTCGCCTTCTTCGCGTTGTTCGGCTTCATCTTCCTCATCACCCAGTACTTCCAGTTCATCCGCGGCTACAGCACCCTCTCCACCGGCGTGCGCATCCTGCCCGTGGCCCTCAGCATCGGCATCGCATCCGTGCTCGGAGCACGGCTCGCCGGTCGCCTCGGTACCCGCGTGATCGTCAGCTGCGGCCTGTTGCTATTCGGCGGCGCGTTCCTGTGGATCTCGCAAGCCGCCACCACCACCTCCTACAACATCATCGTCGTGCAAATGCTGATGATGGGCACCGGCCTGGGCATGACCTCAGCGCCCGCCACCGAGTCCATCCTCAGCGTGCTCGCCCCCGCCAAGGCCGGCGTCGGCTCAGCCGTCAACGACGCCACCCGCGAGGCCGGCGGCACACTCGGGGTGGCGATCATCGGCAGCGTGTATGCCTCGCTCTACACCTCAAGCCTCACCCACAGCGCCGCCGCCAAGCTCCCCGCCGCCGTGTTCGCAAGCGCCAAGAGCTCCGTCGGCGCCGGCCTCGCGGTCGCCCACCACGCCCCGCTTGGTGCCCACCTGCAAGTCCTCGACGCTGTGCAAAGCGCGTTCATGAGCGGCCTGCACACAGGCTGCTTTGTCGCCGCCGGGGTCTGCTGGGTAGGAGCGCTCGGAGCGCTCGCGCTGCCCGGGCGCCGTCACAGCCCAAGCCCCAGCTTCACCAGCAGCGCCGCTGTTCAGACGCCCGCTCAGCCGTAGTAGCCCCGCTCTAGCTCGCCTCCCCCTTGACGGCCTGCCAAGCCGCATCCGCCAAGATCGAGCCGGCTCGCAGCACCTCCCGCGGGGCTTGCTTGCTGTCGGTCCTGGCGATGATCTCACTGCCGTACTGCTGCGCCGCGCCCAACACGATCTGTCCAAAGAGCAGGATCGGCACGCGGCGGATACGCCTCGCCGACACATGCGGCGCTGCCCAGTCTTCCATCCCCGTTGCAAATTCCCTGTTCATCGTCTCCAGCCGGTCCAGGTGCTCCGAAGACAGCCAGCTGGCCTTGAAATAGTTGAGATATTGCGCACGGCCGACATCCTCGGCCACCCACCCAAGATGAAACGTGACCATCGATTTCACGCCCGCAGCAGCCGACCGGTGGCGGCATAGCTCGCGCACAAGACCCTGCTGATAGGACTCGAGCGTCTCCAGGTAAAGCGCGTCCTCCACGTCTCGCAGGCCCCCAGGGAAGTGATGGTAGACCGTCCCCACGCTGGTGTTCGCCTGCGCGCAAAGCTGGTTGATCGTCATGCCCCCACGACCGCCCCTGCCGTAGCAGGCCGCCGCCGCACCGATCAATCGGGCCCGGCCT
>Ga0210383_10004558_pt1 | contig 12261 bp, 8 predicted proteins | sample IncBWC14OmetaG_FD_160072 | JGI IMG/M metagenome (GOLD analysis project Ga0210383, IMG submission 160072) | Forest soil microbial communities from Barre Woods Harvard Forest LTER site, Petersham, Massachusetts, United States - Inc-BW-C-14-O ...
ATGAGCCGTTCACCAAGAGTTGGCCGCTGCCGAGTTCTGTGTGCGACGGCAAGGGCATCAGGTCAAGCGATGGACTCGATAAATTGGTGCCACTGGATTGACCGGATGGAGTCGCTTGCGCGAACGCGCGGGGAACGAATGCGAAGCAGAGTACGAGCAGAAACAGACCAGCCCTCATCGAGTCCTTCTCTTTCGCGGCCCTTGCGAAGCCTGTGGATGAATTGGCGAAGACGTCCAACGCCCGCGTGCAGAATAGTCGAACGACCGTCGCGTGACAAACGAATTCCCGTTCGGGCACGCCGGCCGAACGAATTTTACGAGCAACTGCTATACATGTATGCTGGACGCGCCGATGCCGACATGGAATCCCGATCAGTATTTGAAGTTTGCCGACGAGCGCGCGCGTCCGTGCCGCGATCTGGCGGCGCGCGTTTTAACGAATCCGGTTCGTCGCCTGATCGATCTGGGTTGCGGGCCCGGCAATAGCACGCAGATTCTCGCCGAGCGATGGCCCAGGGCTCAGCTTACAGGCCTCGATAGCTCGCCAGACATGATCGCTTCGGCTCGCAAATCGCAGCTCGATTGCGAATGGATCGTCGGCGACGCAGCGGCATGGGCTGCGAGCATCGGCGAAGAGTTCGACGTAATCTTTTCAAATGCGGCGATGCAGTGGCTGCCGAATCACGCTACGCTGTTTCCAAAATTACTCCGTCGTGCAGCTCCGGGCGGCGCGCTCGCGATTCAAATGCCTGCGAACTTTGACGCGCCTCCGCACCGCCTGATGCGCGAGATGGCAGCATTGCCCGAATGGCGCGCAAAATTTTCCCCAGGCAAAGTGCGCGAATGGCATGTGCACGACGAGGCTTTTTATTACGAGGTGCTCGCGCCGGTGGCGGACCGCGTCGATTTCTGGGTGACGGAATACCTGCACGTCCTTCCGGACGTGGCGGGCATCGTCGAGTGGTACAAGGGCACCGGAATGCGTCCGTTTCTCGAGGCGCTCGCCTCGGACGACGACCGAGAGCGCTTCACCACGGAGTACTTGCAGCGGCTCGGCCAGTACTACAAGCCGCAATCCGATGGACGCGTTCTCTTTCCTTTCCGGCGCATATTTCTGATTGCGTACCGGGGCAAGCCGTAGCCGGCTCGGGATTTCGCCCCAAAAGACTGCCACTCACGGTGCGAACGGCAAGGCACTTATAGCACTTTGAATCGCATACATTCTGCAATCCGGCCGAGGGCCGATTCGCGTTGCTTCGCCTGTGCTTGTGTGCGATAAATTCGTGCCGCTATGTCTTTCACGTTTCTCGATTGGTCCGCGATCCTCGCTTACTTGCTCGTCACGCTGCTGCTCGGCCTCTATTTTCGCCGCAGCTCCGGACAAAGCACCGAGGATTATTTCGTCTCGGGACGCAACGTCCCCTGGTGGCTCGCGGGCACTTCGATGGTGGCGACAACTTTCGCCGCCGATACGCCGCTGCTCGTCGCGGGAATCATCTACACGCAAGGAATCGCCGGCAACTGGCTGTGGTGGGCGTTTCTCCTTTCGGGAATGATGACGGTTTTTCTCTTCGCCCGATTGTGGCGCCGCTCCGGTCTGATGACAGACGTCCAATTCGCCGAGATGCGCTATGCAGGCAAGCCGGCAGCGTTTCTGCGCGGCTTCCGCGCGCTGTATCTCGGTCTGATGATGAACTGCCTCATCCTCGGCTGGGTGACGAAGGCGATGATCGACATCGTCGGCACCACACTCGGTCCCACGATGGAGCACTGGGGCGTGCTTACATGGTCGTCGCAATTCTTGAGTGGGATTTTCGGCCCGGTTTTTTCAGGCGCCGACGGCCGTGCCCTCATCGTCTGCATCTTTTTCCTGATTCCCTTCACCGGAATCTACGTCTCCCTCGGCGGCCTCCGGGGCGTTCTCTGGACGGATTTATTTCAATTCGTCCTTAAAATGTCCATCGTGATCGGCATCGCGTATTACGCTGTGGTTGCCGTCGGCGGCATAAGCGCAATGACCGAAAAAATCGCGGCGCTGCGCGCGCAGAGCGGCGCGTCCGATCCGCTGGCGTTCTTGCCGGATTTCAGCAAAGGTTGGACGAGCGATGCCGTGTGGACACTGCCGGTGATAACGTTCGCGGTCTACCTCGGCGTCCAGTGGTGGGCGTTTTGGTATCCAGGCGCGGAGCCCGGCGGAGGCGGCTACATCGCGCAACGGATTTTCAGCGCGAAGAACGAGCGCGAAGGGTTGCTCTCCGTCCTTTGGTTCAACATTGCGCACTACGCGCTCCGTCCGTGGCCCTGGATTTTTACGGGACTCGCGGCGATCATTCTCTACCCCGGCCTCGAACATCCCGAGAGCAGCTACATGATGATCGTGAACGACCACGTGCCGCACGCTCTGCGCGGAATTGTTCTGGCTGGTTTCCTGGCTGCCTTCATGTCCACCATCGCCACGCAATTGAATTGGGGAACTTCGTATCTTGTGGAGGATTTCTATCGCCGGTTTCTCCGCAAGGGCGCGACGGAAAAACACTACGTACATGTGTCGCAAGTGGTGACGTTGCTCCTGGTGATTGTGACGGGTTACGTGTGCGCGCATCTGGCATCTATTCGCTCGGGCTGGCAAGTGGTGCTGCAACTCGGCGCGGGAACGGGGAGCGTTTATCTGCTGCGATGGTATTGGTGGCGCATCAACGCGTGGAGCGAAATTTCGTGCATGGCCACGGCTCTCACTGTGACGCTGTGCCTGCATTGGGAGTGGCTCGCGCAGACGCTGCTCGGGCGGCCCGAATTTTTCTCGGGATCGAGTACGGTGGTGTTTGCGAAGACTGCGTTGGCCAGCACGGCGCTGACGACAATTGTCTGGATCGTAGTCACGCTTTTCACAAAGCCGGAACCCAGCTCTGTACTGAATTCCTTTTACCGAAAAGTACGTCCACAAGTGACAGGCTGGAAGCCCGTGGCAGCCGCCGCGCCAGACGTGCCTGAGACGCACGATCTCGGACGCAACCTGTGGTGCTGGGTGCTGGGGACCGTGATGACGTACTGCGCCCTCTTCGGCGTAGGCAAGCTGCTGCTCATGCACTGGGCGCTCGGTGCGCTGCTGCTAATCGTCGGCGCGATCGCCGCCGGGCTGATTTCGCGCGAACTGGCGCGCATCAACTATTCGGCAACAGAGTCGTAAGCGCGAGAAATACCGGAAACAAATCTAGAAACCCTCATGCCGAAATCCTCAATCAAGCCAATCCTCGGAGTCGACATTGGCGGAACGAAAGTAGCCGCCGGCCTATTCACTCCGTCGGGCAAGATTCTGGCAGCGTCTCGCGAGCGAATGGTGGCGGACCGGAGCGCAAACGAAGGGCTGAAGGCCGTCTTCCGCGCCATTGACCGCATTCTCGGCGACGCGAAGGCGCCAGCCGCACGAAGCATCGGTATCAGCGTGCCGGGCTGGGTGGACTCTCGCGGCGGACGAGTAATCAACGCCGCGAACCTACCGTGTTGGCGGAACTATCCGTTGGCGCGCAAAGTTGCACAACACTATGGGCTACCCGCGCAGATTGCGAATGATGCAGACGCCGCTGCGCTCGCCTACGCTACGTGGGGCGCAGGCGCACACGCAAAGAATGTCTTTTACGTCAGCCTCGGCACAGGCATCGGAACCGGCATGGCGTCGCAAGGAAAGGTCTGCCTGGGTCGCGGAGGCTCCGCCTTCGAAGGCGGGCATATGACGATCAATTTCGAAGGACCGCAGTGCCCGTGCGGAAAGCGTGGCTGCATTGAGATGTACGCCTCGGGTAACGCGATTGCGCGCATGGCACGAGCTCGGTTGCGCGGTGCACGTCCAAGAAATTCCAGGATGCTGGCATTGGCAGGCGGCGCGGCAGACGCGATTACGGCTGAAATCGTCACCCGCGCTGCGAAGGCGCGCGAGAAGGTCGCGCTGGGAGTGTTGCGCCACTCCGCAGACTCCCTCGCCATTTGGCTCGGCAACATCATCGACTTGCTCGAGCCGGACGTGATCATCTTCGGCGGCGGGCTCGGGCATACGTATATCGAGCTGCTGCCGCGAATCCGCCAGCAACTCAAGCACTGGGCAATCAATCCGCGTCATGCGCAGATCCCGATCGTCGAGGCTCGTTTCGGCGCGGAGTCGGCGCTGGTAGGGGCGGCGGCGCTCTGCGTCGTGGCGACGTAAAGCACGAGGGCTCCGCTGCCCTCGCAGTGACTCGTCCACAGACGAATCCCACTAGATTCTAAGGCAGTGAATTGAAGCGAAAACGAAAAGGGAGGCGGCGCGCCTCCCTTTTTGCGAAAGACTATTGCAGAGATGAGAGAGCGGCCGGGCAAGTAACTGCCGCGGTGGCCTGTGCTCCCGTGGGATCGAAGCGAATCACGCCGGAAGCGTCCGTGCAGAAGCTGCGCTGTCCCGTGGTGCCCGTCGCTACCGGATACGCCACTGCTTCGTAGCCGTCTGAGAAACCAGCCGTGCAACCAGCCGGAACCGGGCTAATCTTCACCGTCCCGGGATTCAATTTAAAGTCGTAGCCGCTCTTCAGCGCTGGGACGATTGCGCCACCGTTACCGGAAAGAACCGGGTCAATCAATAGAGACGCCGTGCAGCTGGCCGTCGTCGTACCAGACGCACCACCGAGCACGCCGAGCGAAGGCGGGAAGCCGTCGCTATAGGTGGAGCTGAACGTCACCGCAGCGGTGTTCACCGTACGAAGCGAACCGACCGCAGAAGCTTCGTTGGCCGCCATGCGGGATCGAAGCAGGTTGGGAATTGCGATAGCCGCGATGATCAAAATGATCGCCACAACGATGAGCAGTTCGATGAGCGAAAAGCCCGCTTGAGGTTGATTTTGAGTCTTGGTCATGCCTTCTCCTATGAGCCTTTACTTCCTGTTCACAGACGCGAGGACATCTGAAATTGGACGTACGCATAAAGGAGTCGCAAGGCGAGTGCCAGAATGGATCGTCGGGGTAGCAGTCACGTCACACTAGCGCTAAACCTATTCTTTTCTGAGTGTTAGAGAGGTAGCGTTCTAATTATCTCTAGCGAACAAGCCAACATGGCTTGCAATCCGCTGAAGTTTGACAGTTTCTGTCACACGTAAGTACCGCAAAGTAACACAATAGATACTCGGTACCTCGTCCTAACGCTCCGCACAGATCTTTGCAACCGGACCCTAGCCACGATGCCATCACAAAAAGGTGCGGTCCGCAGTCGTACACACCTGATTCCGTTGATGCGCCCGGATGTGGGATTCGTCAAGTCAGGCGGGCGCTAGAGAGGACGAAAAAAAAGAGGACCCACCTCTCGATGGGTCCTCTCGTTGCGAAACCGCGAACCGAACTACTGCAGCGAAGCGAGACCGGCCGGGCAAGTAACTGCCGCGGTAGCCTGTGCTCCCGTGGGATCGAAACGGATCACGCCGGAAGCGTCCGTGCAGAAGCTGCGCTGTCCCGTGGTGCCCGTCGCTACCGGATACGCCACTGCTTCGTAGCCATCCGAGAAGCCAGCCGTGCAACCAGCCGGAACCGGGCTGATCTTCACCGTGCCCGGGTTGAGCGCGAAATAATAGCCGCTCTTCAGCGCCGGGACGATCGCGCCGCCGTTACCGGAAAGAACCGGGTCAACCAACAGAGACGCCGTGCAGCTGGCGGTCGTCGTACCGGACGCACCACCAAGCACGCCGAGCGAAGGCGGGAAGCCGTCGCTATAGGTCGAGCTGAACGTCACCGCAGCGGTGTTCACCGTACGGAGCGAACCGACCGCGGAAGCTTCGTTGGCCGCCATGCGGGACCGAAGCAGGTTGGGAATTGCGATAGCCGCGATGATCAAAATGATCGCCACGACGATCAGCAATTCGATTAACGAGAAACCCTTCTGTTTCTTGCTCATTTTCTCTCCTTAAAATTTGACTGCTAAGCTCTAATCTCTTTTGTCGTACTCCCTGGCGGGGTACGCCCGGATATAAGGCATGGCGGATGCCACTGCTCGAAGTACAGGTTACTGATTCACTACAAACGTCGTATGTCAGCTATATTCAGGAGTTTAGCGGGGTGAAAGGACGGGCGAAAAGCTGCGTTGCCAGTGCCGGATTGGGAGGCACTCAGAATGATGACAGAATTTGGCAGGCGAAACTGACGGGAAAGAGTCCGGGACCAATCTGGGGCAAACTGCGGAGGGGGAGCGACTTATCGCTCCCCGAGGAGCTCGAACTTGGCGTTCACTAGGGCAGCTGGGCCATGGTCGTGGGGCAGCTAACGCCGGCAGGCGTAGGCTCGGTCCCGGTGGGATCGAAACGAACGGTACCCGTCTGATCGGTGCAGTAGCTGTTCTGACCAGTGGTTCCAACGCTGACGGGCCACGCGACAGCCACATAGCCATCCACGTAACCCGCAGTGCAGCCGTTCGGCACTGGATTGATAGCCACGGTGCCCTTAAACAGATGGAAGTAATAGCCGGCCTTGATAGCCGGGTCTATCGCACCTCCCTGCCCCGAAAGAACGTTGTCCATCAGCTGCGATTGGGCACAGGTAGCCACCGTAGTGCCGCCCGCACCGCCTAGCACGCCGAGCGACGGCGGGTAGCCGTTGCCATAGGTGGCCATATATTCGACAGCCGTGCTATTTATCGTTTGCAAAGCCGCAACCGCACCGGCTTGATAGGCCGTCATGCGCGACTTCAGCAAGTTTGGAATGGCGATCGCGGCGATGATGAGAATGATCGCCACAACGATCAGCAATTCGATCAAGGAAAATCCGCGTTGTTTATTGTTCATCTGCCGTCTCCATCCTCTTTCAGGGTTTGCATCAACAAACCCTGAAACTGTCACCCTGTCAGGGTTTGTATCAACAAACCCTGAAATCCTTGAGCTAGTGCCCGGACTGCAACTTCATCCTTGGCGGGGATCGCTGCAAGGAAGCGCTTCGAAATTGCTCGCGGTGAATTGCCCGCAATTCCCCCAAGCGCAAACGAATTCTAACAGATACTTTGACGTGCAACAGCGAAAGTCGGTGTGGCGAACGATGAAAATTGCGCTGAAGGCGTCCTAGTACGGCTGGCAGAGCCCGTCAGTTTTGGGCGTTTTCGTGTGGCGAACAAACGGCGGCGGGTCGGCGAAAAGCGATGGCTAACGGGTGCGCGCGGTGCGGAAAGCTAGATGCCGTACTTCTTCGCATAATGGCGGAACGAGCGGTAGGACATTTGCAGCAGCTCAGCAGCGCGCGTGCGGACGCCTCCGGAGCGTTCCATGGCCGCGAGCAGGTAGGAGCGCTCGAGCTGGCCGATGTGATCCTCGAGATTCAATCCTTCCGTCGGTAGCAGCATTCCATGTCCGTTGCCGTTCGAGTTTGAGTCGGCATGCGCAACAGTTTCCTGGAACGCGTTGCGAATGCGATCCGGTAGCGAATCCACCGTAATTCGCGGCGCGCTCTCAAGCGCGACGGCGCGCTCGATCGTGTTCTCGAGTTCGCGGACGTTGCCAGGCCAATCATAGACTTCCATCCGCCGCATGGCTTCCGGCTCGATGCCTTCCACTTTCTTGCCCATCGAGGCTGTGAACCGGCCCAAAAATTCACGCGCGAGCAGCGGAATATCCTCGCGCCGCTCTCGAAGCGGCGGCAGATGGATTGGAATCACGCTCAAGCGGTAAAACAAATCCTCGCGGAAGCGGCCTTCGGCGATTTCTTTTTCGAGGTCTTTGTTCGTCGCGGCGATCACGCGCACATCCACCGACGACTCCTCGTTGCTTCCGATGGGCCGCACTTTGCCTTCCTGCAGCACGCGGTAGAGCTTCACCTGCATGGTGACGCTCATATTGCCGATTTCATCCATAAAGAGCGTGCCGCCGTGGGCTGCCTGGAAGAGGCCCCGCCGGTTCTCGTTGGCGCCGGTGAACGCGCCGCGCATGTAGCCGAAGAGTTCGGATTCGAGTAGCGTCTCGGGAAAGGCGCCGCAGTTGATGGTGATGAAAGGGTTCTTGGCCCGCGCGCTGTTCTCGTGAATGGCGCGCGCGACGAGTTCCTTACCCGTTCCGCTCTCACCTGTGATCAGCACGCGGCTGGTCTGCGGCGCGATATTTTCGATCAGTTCGAAAATTTCGCGCATCTTTGAGCTGGTACCGATGATGTGGTCGAGACCCGTGAGGCGGCGCAACTCGCGGCGCAGGTAACCGGCTTCTTTTTTGAGATCGAGCGTTTCGGCCAACTGCTTTACGGCCAGCCGCAGCTCGTCGATGAGGCGATCCCCTTTAATCACGTACCGGTCGGCGCCGAAATTTACGGCGTCGATGGCGGTGTCAATCGTGGGGACACCCGTAATCAGGATGAAGACCGTGGCCGGCGACATCTCCTTGCAGTATCGGAGCAACTCGACGCCGTCCATATCAGGCATGCAAATATCGGACACGACGATGTCGAAGATATTCCCCGCGAGCCGGCGCTTGGCCGCTTCGCCATTCGAAGCGACTTCGACCTTGTGGCCTTCCTTGCGGAAACTGATTTCGAGAAGCTCGCAGATGGAGCGTTCATCGTCGACGATTAGCAGGTGGGCCATTCGCTAGCGCCTCCCTGCCTGGCGGATCAAGACAGGCTCACCGAAGTTCTGCGCCTGCGATGAAATCGCCGCCACCGGCTTCCGCGCGAAGCGCGGGATTTCGACGATGAATTCAGCACCGCTCCCGGGCTCGGCATTCACGTGGACGCGGCCGCGGTGCGCCTGCAGGATCTGGTAGACGATTGCGAGACCGAGCCCCGTGCCACCCTGAAAGCCGGATTGGAAAGGCTCGAAGATGCGCGAGGCCTGGCGCGGGTCGAGGCCGATTCCCGTGTCGCGGATCGAGACGTGCAAGCTCTCAGCGGTCGCGTTCAGCCCGACGGTGAGCACGCCGCCGTTGGGCATGGCGCGCAGAGCGTTGTTGCAGAGATTCCAGAAAACTTGTTTCATCGCATCGCGATCGGCACGGGCACGAACGTTGCGCGCGGTAAACCGGCGCTCGATTCGATACTTCCCTTTCGCACTGGCGTCACGCTCAATAAGCAGCAGCGTCTCTTCGATGAGCGCGCCGATTTCGATATCGGCAAAGGAGTAGGACCGTTCGCGCGAATAGTCCAGGAATTCGCTAATGATCTGGTTCAAGCGCTGGGACTCGCGGCTGACGATCTGGACAAGCTTCTTGTCATCGTCTTCCAGGGGAGCGAGCCGCGCGAACTCTTTCATCGCTCCCGTCATGGCGGCGAGCGGTTGTCGGATTTCGTGCGCGATAGCTGCGGATAGGCGCCCGAGTGCGGCCATGTGTTCCTTCGTGGCAATTTCGCGTTCGAGGCGCTTCAATTCGGTCAAGTCCTGAAAATTAAAGACGAATCCCGTGGTTTGATTCTGCGCCGTGCGCAGAGGCGAAATCGAAATGCCGAGAAAGCGCACGAGCCCGTGCGGCGTGCGGTATTCCACTTCCTGGCGGAGCGCCAGCGGATTGCCGAGATCGTCCGTCTTCACCGGCCAGAAATTCGGAAACACATCGCGAATGTTTTCGCCGCGGAGCAGCCCGAAGCCGTGTCCCGTGATCTCTGCTCCCGCGCGATTCAGCAGCAGAATTTTGCCATCGAGATCCGTGGTCAGCAGGCCGCCGCGCATGGACTCGATAATGTCCTGATTGAACGCCTGCAGGTCCTTCAACTCGGAGTTCTTTTCCTCGAGCTCGACGCCCTTCTTGCGGACATTCTGCGCCAGCAGGCTGCCCAAATACGCCACAGCAAAGAACGCGAAGAGGTTGCTCGCCAGCCATGATTCCGCAGCTCGGAGGTTCGGCAGTGAGCTCGCGGTACGCGGAATATAGCCGTAGTAGGCAAGCTCCACCACGCAGCCGAGCAAGACAAAGCTTCCGCCCGCGACGAGAAACACGCCGCGCCGCGAAAACAAGATGCTGCCCATGAGGATTCCCAGGAGGTAGAGCGAGATGAAGTAGCTATCTTCCGCACCCGTCCAATAAACCACGCTGGTGACGATCACCAGATCGCAAACCATTTGCAGCGGCGCGTGCCACATGGACCGGGGCGCCCAGCGTTGCAGCGCCAGGTAGAACACCGACATTGCGTACCAGAACGCCGTGAGGAAGACGAGCGTGCGCACCGGCAGGGCGATCGGCGTCAGCTCATGGAGCGCGACGATCACTCCCACCAGAAACGTGATGATTAGAAAGCGGACGCGCCCCAGCCAGGATAGCGCGTCGCTTACACTGGGCGTGAATTCCATCTTGAGACTGCCGATTGTTCCCCGAATTTCCGCGCAGGCGGCGGTCCCTGCGTAAAGAAATCTGTCCGCCTGTTCCCCGTCCGAATTCCGCCGGTGGCGGCAGGCGCGCCCTTGCGAACGCGCCAGCCGCTTTCCGGGCGAAAGTGTTTCTAAGCCTTGCCTGCGAGCTGTCCGATCAGCGAGAACAGCGGCAGGTACATCGAAATAACGATGCCGCCGACCACGATACCGAGGAACACGATCATGATCGGTTCGAGAGCCGTCAGCAGGTCTTTCACGGCCGCGTCCACTTCGTCCTCGTAGAAGTCCGCGATCTTCTGGAGCATCGCGTCCATCGCGCCCGTCTGTTCGCCGACGCCAATCATCTGCGTAACCATGCCCGGGAACACGTCGGTTTCCTTGAGTGGCTCGACGAGAGACCGGCCGGCTTCGACGGCTTTTCTTGTTTGCGAAATGGCCTTCTCGACCACCGCATTGCCGGAAGTCTTGGCAGTGATGTCGAGACCTTCGAGAATTGGCACACCGGAAGAAATCAGCGTGCCGAGCGTTCGCGTGAACCGCGCCACGGCGATCTTGCGCATCACGATGCCGAGAACGGGAATCTTCAAGATGATGCTATCGAGCGCGAAACGGCCCTGCGGCGTTCCGTACCAGAATTTCAGAGCGAATCCGCCACCGATCACGAAGACTACGATCAACGCGCCATAGATGCTGCCGACGAAGTGGCTGAGCGCGATAACGATGCGCGTCGGGAGCGGCAAGTTCACGCCGAGGCCATTGAATAGGTCGACGAAAATCGGCACGACCTTCCAGAGCAACAAGACGATGACCATCACCGCGATGCTCATGACGGCGATCGGGTAAATCATCGCCGACTTCACGGCCCGCTTCAGCTTGACGTTCTTTTCGATGTACGTGGAAAGGCGCTGGAGAATGGTGTCCAAAATACCGCCCGTCTCGCCCGCTTCCACCATGTTGTAGTAGAGCGGGTCGAACACCTTCTCGTGCTGCTTCATGGCGGCCGAGAGCGTGGTACCGCCTTCGACCGAGCCGCGCACGCCGTTGAGAACCTTCTGAAACGTCTTGTTATCCTGCTGCCCGGCGAGAATTTCGAGGCACTGCACGAGCGGCAAGCCGGCGTCGATCATCACGGAGAACTGCCGCGTGAAGATCGCGAGCTCCTTCGAGTCCACGCCGCCGCCGCCGAGCGACGGAATGCTGAACTCTTTTCCCTTCTCCGAGAGCTTGCTGACGTTGATATTCTCCCGGCGCAACGCCGCAGCGAGCTCCGCTTTGCTGGCAGCGTTCCGTTCCCCGGAAACGTTCGCGCCAGCCCGGTTCACCCCTTTATATGTATAGACCGGCATGTCTTCTTCCCTCCTCTTCCCTTTTCCTTAACCTTATCGCCGGACAGGGACCTTGCCACCGGCCGGCGGCGAGGTCACTCCACGGTTGATCAAATCCTGCAATTCGTCTGCGTTCGAAGAGCGTGCGAGCGCCGTTTCCAGCGTGATCTGCTTCTGGAAATAGCAGTTCGCGAGGCTCTGGTTGAAAGTCTGCATACCGGACTGACCCGTACCGGTCTGCATCGCCGAATAGATCTGGTGAATTTTGTCTTCGCGGATCAGGTTGCGAATGGCCGCGTTGGGAATCAAAATTTCCATCACCATCGCGCGGCCGCGCCCATCGATTCTTGGCAGCAGCGATTGGCAAAGAATTCCTTCGAGCACCATCGAAAGTTGCGCGCGCACCTGCGGCTGCTGGTGCGCCGGGAACACGTCAACGACGCGGTTAATCGTCGAGGCCGCCGAGTTCGTATGCAGCGTGGCGAAGGTCAAGTGGCCGGTCTCCGCGATGCGGAGCGCCGATTCGATCGTTTCCAGGTCGCGCATTTCGCCGATGAGCACCACGTCTGGGTCTTCGCGGAGCGCGGCGCGGAGCGAGTTGGCGAAGGAGTGCGTATCCGAGTGAACTTCGCGCTGGTTGACCAGGCACTTCTT
>Ga0210383_10004559_pt1 | contig 12259 bp, 10 predicted proteins | sample IncBWC14OmetaG_FD_160072 | JGI IMG/M metagenome (GOLD analysis project Ga0210383, IMG submission 160072) | Forest soil microbial communities from Barre Woods Harvard Forest LTER site, Petersham, Massachusetts, United States - Inc-BW-C-14-O ...
GCGCAGTCGGTCGGCGGCGGAGTACCGGCGGGCGCCCGTCATCGTGATGTGGTAATCATCATCGTCATCTTCCGAATCTGGAGGGGGTGATGCAACGCTGTATGAAACAGAGGGCGAGCGACGATAGAAATCATTGGACTGGTCCACCGAAGCTGAAGGGAAGTATGGGTATGGTCCATCATAAGAGGGTGTATAGCATGGAATGGATATCGATCGTCTAGGATATGGGGGTAGCGACCAGGGTTCTTCCACAGGCTGCTGTTCAGGCAGGTTGGCTTCATCCTCTGAAGAGTCCACGGACATTGAATCATCCCTGGAATCGTCAGAATCAGAGTCCATTGAGAGGTCGATTACCCGCCTCGACACAGAACTCGGGTCGGTAGAACTTGAGGGAGATTTGGGAGGGAAGGGTTTCAATCGAAGAGTTAGCTTGACCTTGGGCGGAGGTTTCCCATCCTCATTTGTGGAATCCGAGTCGGATCCTCTGCCAACGCATCCCCTGAGCGGTCGTTTCCGCTTTTGGCCACACTGGTCTGCACGTCGCTGCCGATCTGTGGGTTTCTTCTTCTCTTTTACAGCACTGTGCAACCCAACCTTCCCATTTTCGCCATATTCACACAATCTAATGCCCGCCCTTGTGAAAGGGCAGGGAGCACCGGTAGCTCTACTCAGATACCAAACCATCGTACCTCGTCTAAAGTTGGTTGTCCGGCTTTCGGCATTGATTGTGCAGTGGGCACCGCCCGAACGCGAGTGAAGTGCAGGCAGGAGGTCGTCATCGGAAGCAGTCCCAGATAAAACGTGACGAAGTAGGAGAGGGTGATCTTGTTGAGTATCACAACGTTGCATGTGAGTCCGGATATACGTTGTGATAGCCTGGCTAGCTGCGGACACGCTGGACCAAAGGGTGAGTCAGCCAAGTAAGAGCATGAGGGAGGAACAGAATCAACTCACTTTTGACAGACAAGACCAAAATTAACTGTCATCTCCGCAAGGTCTTTAATAGTCATGGCGCGGTTATCCTGATAACAAACGGGTTTGGAATGAGGCAAAGACGCGCCGTAAACAAAGGAATAGACGGGACATACAACAGATAGAAAGGAGCGACCGATGGCGAGGAATACTTTGCTATTTGCATCATCTGGATGTAGTACAATGTGTGGCGGTGGGAACTGGGGGAAATTATTTGGTGGGGTAGAGTCAACTGACGAAGGTTTGAGAGGTAGTATAGGTTTAATTTTCCTGGGTTGCGGGGGAGGGTCTGGTGACTGACGAAGGCGAGCAGAAGGTTTAATGACTATGTTTTGTCGTATTCTTGTACCATATTGATGTTGGGCAGGCAATGGGCGCGCATCAGTCTGAGGAGTTGAGCTAGTGGTGGCGACGGGAGAATCCATGGGACTGGTCATTAAAAGTCGGAAAGCCTATACCAGAGAGCTCGACCAGCGACACGGGACTGTTGGAAAAGAATTGGAAGGGAGAATTGATGAAAATCTGGAGGGGCGGATGGGAGCAGGAGGAAAGGAAAAATAAGGGGGAGCGCAGGAGACCGACTTCTTTTCGAAGCTAACAAATTACGCAGTACAACAGGGTCACTACCGACCCCGGACACCCCCACCCTGTCTGGTCCCTTTTCACACAAATTTGTGCACAAAACAAGGCTACTTTGGGCCATATCAGCCTAAACGAGCCCAGATTGTGCACGAAAGCTGCCCACAATCTTTACCAATTGTTCTCTGGTATCCGGGGGACGTTGCGCGCAATGAAGCCGTGATTGCCGTAGATTGCCTCTCCGCTTATCGAGATTCCTTACAACCACTCTGTTCGCCCGTTTTGGCAACTGGAATGGACATGACTCCCAACCCATTAAAAACAATCTCTTTGTCTGACCAATGTCTGACTTTATAAGTTCAACTCTATTCGCACGCACTCTGCCATCCTGTGCTTTTCCAAGAATACTTTGGTTCTAACATCATCACGAGCCCAATATACCCATATCCATTTTGTGCACATCACCAAGGCACCAAACACCCAAAAAAAAACTTTGAAAACAGCTCCAACATGAACATTCATCAGAATCCCCATTTGCATCCAACTTTCAAAAGAATAGCAACACTGGGAATCTAGAACTGGCTGGTTCAACAATCAGCCACGGCTCCGTAAAGAGCCACAGCTTACCTTTCACATGTCTTGTGAAATCGACAAACATGGTGAGCCCCATACTCACAACGTACTTCCCTGGCCACTCAGTCCTTTCCAAAACCTTGTTGGTCTGATCCTTCAGCCGGATTCGTAATGACGCTCATAATGCGTAAGTAGAAGGCTAGGTCACCTGGAATATCTTGTCCCCTCAATCCCATCATCTCTGCGTTATCGTAACGTTCCAACCCTATCAGTGACACTTCTCGAACCTGCACTTTAAAGCTCCCCACAAAGATGCTGAGAACTTGCTCACTTCGATGCGTGCCTGCCAGTTCACGTGCTTCATCCTTGGCGACAGTTGCCGAGCGTCAATGTTCACGGATGCTTAGGGTATCACGACTTGTGCTGTGTCATTGTTGACAAAGCACCCCCTCAACGGCCTCAACACACGTACGACATGAGGAAGACTCGACCAACGTCATTCCTCTTGTTATCAATGTTGATCGACGAAAGTGGCACAATCTACTTCCGGCAAACCGGAAGAAGCCATCAACGACCTCTTTGCAAGCAACCGTAATTAGAGACATTCTGCACAAGAATACACCCTTTCTTCTATTCCACCCTAAGCACTTGACCAAAGTTATTGATAATGCTGCCGCTCAAGCTCAAGCGCTTGCAACTCGTGTTTTCATCTTTCACAATGTTTCCCATACCCTGCCTTATGGTGCTAAAACAGAACAAGACATCACACAAGAGTCAACGATCATCACGGGATTGTGGAATAACTACAAGGGTGGTATAATTGTATCAATAAGTGTACAAGCAGGATATGTGAATAAAAGAACAATAATAAGAAACCGTTAAAAGCCACATCATTTATCACCAAGACTGATCAAGTAGCAACCTGAAAATAAGAACATTACCCTGGTTAGGGACAGGCAAGGAGACAAAGGAGGCAGGGACAAACCTTTTTTGCTTTTGATACAGGCTTCGCAGCCTGGAGAATAGAGATGTGTCAGTCACAGATAGAGGGCGAAGCGAGACAGATGGCCAACCTTCTTCACTTTGGACACAGCTGTCTTTGAGGCAGCCTTCTTGGCAAGAGTGGTTCGTGCTGCAGTCTTAGCCTTGGCAGCAGCAGTACCTGTGATGGCCTGAATAAAAGGAGTAATGTCAGATACTGATGAGGTGGAAGAAAATCAATGTGTTGGATGACTGACTTTCTTTGCCGGAGCACGCCTAGAGGCAGTTGTCGCTTTCTTTGCGGGGGCGGCCTTTGCCTTACCAGCTAGTGTCTTCTTGGTTGGGGCGGCCTTGGTCTTGGTCTTGGTCTTGGTGGCTGGAGCAGCCTTAGTCTTAGTGGCGGAGACGGCGACTTTCTTCACGGTCTTGGAGGGGGGCTTGGAGTTCTAAGAGAACTCATGAGAAACCATGAGATGAGAGGATACTTGTCTGAATCGTTTACCTCCTTCGAAGCACTGGCCTTGGCCTTGGGAGCGAGCTTGACTTTGCCAGAAGGTCCTTTGGGAAGAACAAAGGTGCCCTTCTCGGCACCGCTGCTGATAGCACGGTTGAGTTGGTAGAGGTTGCCCCCGCTGGTGTCGAGCTTGTATTTCTCCTCGGCGTACTACGATGTGGACGCTATGGGTAAGTCTTGCAATGGATGCAACAGATGAGTGGTGACGTGCCTTCTTGATTAGGCTACGCGAGACACCTTGGCGAGCTTCTTCAGTGTGTGCTTCGATACATTTCTACCCAATGATGACGCGTGTCAGGATGCGCGAAAAGTGCAGACAAGTGTTGAACGTACTATAATGATTTCCTTCCATGAAGGACGTGATGAGGCGACCTTGGTGGCGGCTTTGGCCTTGGTGCCAGGTTTCTTGGCGACAGATTTCTTCGTGGCCGCAGATTTGGGCTTGGAAGCTGATGGTTTGGTTGATTTGGCTGATTTGGCTGACACGGGAGCAGGGGTGGGCGCAGGCGAAGCTGAGGCGGAGGTATTTGAGGACATGTTGAGAGCGATGATGTTGTTGGTACGGAAGGCGGGGAACAAGTTTAGTCGCCCCTTTCTGGTCGCGTTTTAAGGGAACACGACGCGTCGGGTCACATGACCGGTTTTGCCCGATCAACAAACAAAAAATTAGCACAGCCACTCATCACGTGATGATAGACATGAATTGAGATGATTTCAACTTTGAGCCCTACTCCTCTTATATATGTTCGTTATTCGCATTGTAAAGCCAGTCAGAATTGGTTTAACTTTTGTGAATTATTATCCCATTGCGCATAAAAAACGATTGTTCCCATAATAATGATTTTTATCGTTCCCATTTGTAATGAGCATTGTAGCACCGGCCGTTGGATAGTCGAAAACAGCCCTTATGATCAATTCTTGCAACACCCCATGGCCAACTACACTAAAAGTTCTATGGCTGAATCACTTGCATGATGCTTGTACATTTTGGTGATCGTCAAGGTGTCCAAGTTCCTTGGCGCAATATGATTTTTTGCGACAGGACTACAATCGGGCGCATATGACCTCAACGAGTTCCTTCTGTGGACAACTTACGCGTACATAGCTGACTATGGATATGGACAGTGGACCCTGGCTTGATATCACGGTTCTTCGCTTGTGCGAAAGAAGAAAAAAACGATGGTTACGCTGGGATGCAGTCTCATCATTGTCAGGGACCTTGCCCGCTATTTAGGACCCCAGAAATTCGAAGAGTTAGAGGATTGAACGGATGTAGCGTACTGGGCTTGTAGCGGGAGCGTCCAGGCCGGGTACCTGCACCACCGTATATTCATCGCACTCTGCAGGGCTCACCGGTGCTCACCGGGCGGTCACGTCTACCTTTCGAGATATTATTACAGACTCTTTGCAGGGTCTTAAGTGGAGCGTCCTGGGAGCCAAGCTAGGTCAAGGAAACCATGTCCTCCATGAGCCCACCGGGGCGCATCCATTGGAAATCTGTGCGCGGAGATCAGTGTATTGCGTTTACATATGAATGTTCATTATCGTGGTACACTGTGGTGCGGGATTGAACTGGCATAATTTTGCATAATTCGATATTTCTGATACTGGCGGATCATGGCTCCCGATAAATTTCTAGAGTATATGTACAAGGCAAGTAGCCTGAAGAGGTACAACAACGGCGGAGATTGAAATGAACCTGAGAGGCCAGCAAGGCTTCTTCAAGATTTTTCGCTTCCAATCCACCATTCACTATTACTTTTAGTACTATTTTCTGGAGGCACCTCTACCATAGTAGTTGTGGGCAACACTTGTCTGTCTATCTTCGCCCCCAAATTTTGGTTACCTTATCGAACGTCCCGATTCCGAAAGCATCATATTACGACCAAGTCCACGTCCAGATCATTCTTACTTGGACGACTCTTTCTCGACTTAATTTTGCCTTCGCCTTGACGGTCTTCGTTTCAGACGGGCAGGCGTCCGCCCAACACATTCGTAATCCCTAATCGTTCTTCATTCAAAACTCTATAATGTCATTATCAGCCTCTGACAGCTCCTATTCGAGGGCTCCTCCCGCAGGAAAGACGCCACCCCCTGCTCCTTCAGCTGCATTTGCGAAAAGGTCCTTTCCTTCTTCTATGCCTTGTTACCTTTCTGATTAAGATGCACAGAGCGAGAGAGCTACAAGCTGAGGAAAGGTTGGGAGGCAGATACAGACCTCCTGCGCTGCGCGCCTTAGCTTCGGGTGGTTCCCCTCCTAATGAGGTTTCTCCCTCTGTCACGACCCCTGGGGATGGCTCCACCCTGCCTCCCACTAATTACCCGCCGGGTTTTAGGAGGGCAAGGGCTGGGACCTTACCTTCAAATGTACAACTTGCTGCCCAGCGTTTTGCAGCAGCATCAAACACAGTGGGCAATACTTCGGCCTCCACGGAATCATTGATAGAGCAGTCGCAGAGACAGATCTCTGCTACTCCCACCTCTAGCTTGGCGACACCAGTACGACCTGGTTTGCGACATTCGACCTCAGTGGCTTCTTCTGTTGCGTCGTCCGCTGTGACGGAACGAAACAGCCGTCTTCGGTCAGGATCGCTCACGTTACCGACTGGAGGACTTTCCAACGCATTCGGTCCCTCTATCTTTTCGTCTTCTTGGCTGTCATCGACGAACGGAAGTAATAGTGGCTTTCCGGTCCTCGACGAGCTGCGATCTGTGACTTCTGCAGATTCAGGAGCAGACGACTTTGATGTCCATACACTCGATTATCTTGGTCTAGATGACAGTCACCGTCCCCCACCTGCAGCCACTATCTCTGAGTTACGCAACCAGGCTCAGGCTGCAATTGCCGGTAACCTCGCCGGGAATCCTTCTCGCTTACGTGCGAGCACGGTATCAAACCCGTACCGTAGTCGACCTTCCGCCAGCGGATCCCTGTTATCTACCCCAACCGCTGACGAGGAGGAAGAGTATTTCGATAATTATGACGACCATTCTTATCACCGCCAGCGCTTGAACTCTTACGAAACATCAGTGCCCGACGACAGCTATGCCTCGTCCCCATACGTGGCAAAGGGCTTTAAACAGACTGATCATTTGGCTTCCACTAGGCCTCGAGCCATCTCAGTTGGAAATCTCGATGATCCCATGCGTTCCCTCCACCGACGTGCTGCAGCTGCTGAAGCCCATTCGTACATTAATGAGCTGTCACACCAACCCTCCGGTCTTACGGTTGTGACGAGCAATATCGGGAGTCCTGCTGGTATATTGAAGACCGACAAGCTGGCTACAGCTCGCAGTGGGGCAACTCCAACTGTACATTTCCCGAACGGAGAAATCCCAGGCAGGATCTCCTCATACTTGGCCGCTCCCAGCTCACAGAACCGTTCCGTTTCCCCAAAATCAGAGGGGCCTCCTTCCCAAGTCCAGACCCCCACTCGTTCTCTGTGGATTGGGAACCTTGACAGTGCTGTCACAAGCGAACAGCTCATTCATGTATTTGCGCCATATGGCGCTATCGAGAGTTTGAGGCTGTTACCTGAGAAGGTTCTTACAAAAATTCTCTTCTGCATATGTAGCTGACAGCTTCTATCCAGGAGTGCGGTTTCGTTAATTTTGTTGATCAAGCTGATGCCATCCGTGCAAAGGAGGATGTTCTCAACCGCCTAGGAGGAAACATTGGCATGCCCAATGGCCAAACTGTGCGCATCGGTTTCGGAAAGGCTGATAGTGCACCCGTCGCCCCCGCAAAGGGTAATCCTCCCAGTCCCGGTGCAACATCTTCGGGTGGAGCATTGGGCAAGTCACCGACCACTAACATTGGCTTAGGAGGAATGGACGCGCAGTTACAATCTTCTCCCACTAGAGCACTTTGGATTGGTTCAATCCCGTCAACCACCACCCCCGCGACGATTCTGAGCGTTTTTAGTCCTTATGGACCCATCGAGTCTGCCAGAGTGCTGACTCACAAGAATTGCGGGTTCAGTAAGTCTCAAACACCTTTTTCATACTAATCGACTACAATATTATGTCTACAGTCAATTTTGAGCGTTTGGACGATGCGGTTCGTGCTAGGAAGGCTCTCAATGGTCGTGACGTATTGGGCAGCGACGTTGGAGCTATTCGTATCGGGTTTGCCAAGGTGCCTGTCAAGAACGGTCAAGATGGTAACGGCGGCCCGGATGAAACCCCGAGTGTCGCTGTACAAGGTGTGGGCGACTTGAGTGTTGGCGCTACAATTCACGCGCTCCGCACCGTCAAAGGTGCCTCCACCATTCCCGCTGATCAGCAAGTTCTTGGCGGGGCCGTCGAGAACTACAGGTCGAATCTGCTCCTCAGCATGATTGGCTCGGGAACACATACCGCTGCTTATATTGCTGATGGGTTGGTTAAGCCTGCCGGGTGGGCGCCGTCGGTGACTGAGCAACAAATGATTATGAAGGAGCTCAGTGTCGGCAGCACAGACGCTGACGCTGACATCCAAGCCCTCTCCGGTCTGCACTGTTCTGTGGCCCACCCTAACAGTCAGCTAACTATCTGATTAATTCCAGAATTCCGGCCACCCACAATGTATTATACGACGATTCCGCTTGTCTCTGAGAGACCTCATAATAGACGCTGGGATGCCTCGAAGTTACGCGAATTGCGAAAGCGGTTGGATTCAGGGACCATGACTGTCGAAGAAATCGACCAGGTTGCTGCAGATTTTCTTGACGGAGAAATCGTTGATCTTGCTTCCGATTGGCTTGGGAATACGGTATGCCATGTCAGATTTCAAGCAAATTCATCGTGCTAACAACGTTCCAGGTTGTTCAAAAACTCTTCGAGAGGTGTTCGCCAACCCCCAGGTTTGCTATGCTTGAACGCATAACTCCCCACCTTGCCATGATTGGTATTCACAAGAATGGTACCTGGGCTGCCCAAAAAATTATCGAATGTGTCCAAAGCCCTGAGGAGGTTGCATTGATCGCACAAAACCTGAGGGCCTACGCGCCTCCGCTTCTCCTCGATCAATTCGGGAATTATGTTGTACAGTGAGTCCCCTTCATGACTTATGAGACAGACGTCAATACAACTTGTATGTGCCAGGTGCTGTCTTCGTTTCGGTGCACCTGCCAACGATTTCATCTTTGATGGTATCGTTGACCGCATGTGGGAAGTGGCCCAAGGTCGATTTGGTGCGCGCAGCATGAGGGCTTGCCTCGAGAGCCCTCACATCACTCTCAGCCAGCAGCGTCGGATTGCAACCGCCGTTATCCTCAACTCTATCCCGTTAGCCACGAATCCCAACGGTGCTCTATTGCTCACATGGCTTCTCGACACGTCAGGCTTCCCTTCACGATACAATCTTCTTGCCCCTCGTTTCACACCCCATCTGTCGCATTTATGCACCCATAAACTTGCTTCCCTCACCGTCCTGAGGATTGTCAATCAAAAAATCGAACCCAATGCTTCCAGCGAGGTTGTTGAAGCTTTGTTCTCATCCCCTGGGGATCATGTTCTTACCGATGTCCTGGGCGATCAAGTTAATGGTGTAGCCGTCGTTCACAAGATCCTCACTAGCCCGTTCATCGACCCTGTAGAAAAGCCTAATTACGTTGAAGCGACAAAGCGCGTCCTCATCGAACTTAAAGTCATCGCAACACAAGCCTATCGTCGACTGATTGAAGAGGTTGGATTGCCCGTTCCGAATTTCCAACCAACATACACCACCAATATTCCATCAAACGGAAAGGCAAAAGTGTCTCAAAGTACGTTTGGGATGCCGGGGTTGCCTTCGGGATACCCATCCAACGATCAGGGATTGGCATCCATGATGGCCGCCCTGCAGATGGGAGGACAGAACCCACAAGCGGGTCCACCTCAGCTTCATATCGACCCCTCATTCAATAACCAAACCAATAGTCGACGTGCTCCCAGTGCAGGCGCAGTTTTCTCCCCAGCTTCCGATCCTTTCAATCCATTTGCTCTGCGTTCTCCGGAGTCGGGCAGCCCTAGATCAACTATTCGTCGTAGCACCGCCTTGCCTTCAAATGTCACGATGCCGCCGACCACTCCGTATGGCACTCAATCGCCTAGTCTTTCACAAGCTGGCAACATTCTCGGCATGGGTCAGCCTTCCTATGGCAGCATGTCCCCTCAAACCGTCCCCCCTCACGTATACCAAGCTTACATGTATCAGACTTACCAACAGAATCCCCCCAATATGGGAACCTTCCATGCGTAAATGCCAATCACACGACAATTATGACACCGCTCCTTCCGCCACGCTATCCATCACATTCGTTTCGCTCGGTTTCTCTATCTACTCTGTTGCCATGTGCAATTGGTTTATCTTCTGGACCGTCGTTCCCCTATACCCCACCCCCGCAACGTTGTATGCCTTCAAGTTGTCACACTCCTTTGAACTAAAAACAGGGCGATGTTATCGCAGTGGCTGTTGCTGTGCTGGAATGAATGGCTTGTTATTTTTTACAATTTTTTACAATTCTTCAGTTGCGTACTTGTACAACAAAGAATGGCTGTAAAACACGGCCCAGAATTATAGAGTGTTATATCCAGACTTGTATACACGTTGCTTCAACGATGTGATATACTTGTAATACCTATTAGTAATACCTCCGTATGGTCACGTGACTACCTGCCAAATCGGGCTGAGTTGTTGCAGCTTCTCCTACGTACTGGAGAGTGAAAATCACCCATTCCAAGTCCCAGTGACATAGGATAGGGCCGATAGGCTCTGTAATAGTGTAATTTTTTTGGCGTTTAAGCGGGACCCCCCTACATGATGCATCGTGTGTCGGAATTTGCCGACGCTTACCCCTTACTTCCGTCTTTATGGGAGGAGCATCGTCCAAAGCCGCCCGTAAATTACCCAAACACGCAGAAACGCCCTCATGGGCTGGTGCCAGAACACGCCTTGCAGCAGATCACCCTCCGGAGGGTCTGGCCAGCGAAACCAAAAGTAAGAGTTCCCCCTTGAGTAACGCTGCGACTTTATTCCCGATTCGCTTCAGCAATCGAAAGGGATTCTAGAGATCCCCAATTATTGTCCAATTTGAGTCGCCTTGACCCTGTGCGAGTGGATCACCACATGCAAACTGTTCGTCCAGTGAGAGAATCATATTCTCTCTGTTCTTAGGGAGTTTCTGACTACCATCCGTCGTCTCTGACTACCATCCGTCGTCTCCGCAGGCAGAGGACACGAACCGCATCTTCAGGTCTCGCGCTCAGTCTGAATACGAAGCATCTTCATCACATTCGACACGGAATCGTCTTCATGCCCCCACCTTGAGTCACATCCTGGATGAGCGCAAATCGATAACTTCTCGAATGGACCTGGAGCGTTTGGCAAATAAGTTTGATATTGACATTGCAAAATTGGAGAGTTTGTCGAGGTTCGTAAGCAGCCCCAGCGTTAATCGGGATACGGCTGTCAGAACGGTGGGAAAAGACGGCGAAGAGAGCATCAAAATGAAGGTGCGTCCAAAGTTCGTTTGGAACTTGGCAATGGCTTATCCTTTCCGGATTTCGGAGGCGGTATGGATTGAACCACATTTTCGAGAAAGTTCCCGTCCTCAGATACATGCAAAGCCTTGAAATCCTGTAAACCTCCATGGAATTGGATTACTGGTTATTGTCGGATGTTCTTGAATGATATTCAGGACATGGAAGTCGTAGATTTTGTGATTCCGTGTACTTCTTCGTACCGACTTCAAGGGGGACTCGAGACCAAACGACGCTAACTACACTTGGGGTTTCCTTCTTAGTGACGCTCCCAGACGCTCCCCCAACCCCTCGATCGACTCTGCAGCCGGTGAGTGTTATTATTCTACCAGATAAATTGGATTCTTCACTGGTAATATTAATCCAGTCAATACCAGAATCTTTCAGATATACAAGATGTCGAATCAACGATCACAATAGTATCTTTAAGCATCACTACTACCCTGTGCTTTTGGTTTGAAGCCAGCCCATTTACCATTTGCTCGCCCTTCGCAACACGTCGGACTTTTCTGGCCCTATGCATCGCCTGAAAATTTTCGTTGAATGTCGTAGGCCTGGCGAATGTTATTAAATAGATGGAAAGTTGAAGCTGGATGTGATAACCAGTGGACTGCACGATGCATGTAAAAACCGTCAAGTGGAACAGTCAATCAATGCCATCGATCTTGTTTCCTATTCTCGTCGACGGATTCTGTGATGGGATTGAATAAAACCCATCGCCCCTGCTTTGAGTGTGAAGCCGCGTTTATGCCACCATCCTCATATAAGATTTCAGAACTGAGGTCGTGATCGTCGGGTTTTCCGTGACTTTTTCTTCAAGTTCAAGCTAGTTGAAATTGCGCGATACTTGCTGGAGACGATCTAATGTTCAAGTGTACTGCAAATTCTCTAAATCTTAACCTTCGAAGATTACACACTATCAACTCGAGGTCGACTTCGGGTCGCAGCTTTGACCGGAGGCTTCACTCATGGGTTCTTGTTTCTTCAACTGTGACGGCCACGGCACTCTGGTTTTCCACAAACAACGTTGTTCATAATGATGTCCACCCTCCCGAATCAATCCGGACAGCGAAGCAGTTGCAAGCGGAAAAGATAGGTGTCGATACCGACTCGGATGTTCTGTATACTCTCCTTTGG
>Ga0210383_10004560_pt1 | contig 12258 bp, 11 predicted proteins | sample IncBWC14OmetaG_FD_160072 | JGI IMG/M metagenome (GOLD analysis project Ga0210383, IMG submission 160072) | Forest soil microbial communities from Barre Woods Harvard Forest LTER site, Petersham, Massachusetts, United States - Inc-BW-C-14-O ...
AGCACGATCGGAGCGGGCTGGGGTGTACACCGCGATTTTGCGGCGCGCGCCGTAGCGGAGATCGCTTTGCGCGAAGGCGAGGAGCGCTTCCGCACGTTGGCAAATAACATTCCTCAGTTGGCCTGGATGGCTGACGAGAAAGGTTACATCTTCTGGTACAACGACCGCTGGTTCGATTACACCGGCACCACCTTAAATGAAATGGCGGGCTGGGGCTGGCAAAAAGTTCACCACCCAGACCACGTACGGCGGGTTGTGGACAAGATCACCAAGAGTTTCCAAAGCGGCGAGATTTGGGACGACACGTTTCCCCTACGCGGCCGTGATGGCAAGTATCGTTTGTTCCTCTCCAGGGCCGTCCCGATACGCGATGAGCAGGGAAAGATATTGCGCTGGTTCGGCACAAACACTGACATCAGCGAGACAAAGGAATCCGGAACAAAGTACCGGGCGCTCCTGGAAGCCGCTCCTGATGCCATGGTGGTTGTGAACCAGGACGGAGAGATCGTTCTTCTCAACGTCCAAGCCGAAAAACAGTTCGGCTACAGCCGCGATGAGCTGGTTGGTCAGAAAGTCAAGAACGTCATTCCAACGGGTTTTGCGGAACGGCTGATTGCAGATGGCACGCGAACCGCAGCCGAAGCTCTGGCACAACAGATCGGTACCGGAATCGAGCTCCTGGGACGACGGAAGAATGGGACTGATTTCCCGATAGAGATCATGCTGAGCCCGGTGGAAAGTGCCGAAGGCATTTTGGTTACGGCCGCGATTCGCGATATCACCGTGCGCAAGGATGCGGAAAAGCATCTCGCACAGATGGAGGGTAGATACCGCGGGCTTCTCGAAGCCGCCCCGGACGCGATGGTCGTCGTCAACCAGGCGGGAGAAATCGTTCTGCTCAACGTTCAAGCGGAGAAACAGTTCGGATACCGCCGCGATGAGCTGGTCGGTCAGAAAGTGAAGAACATTATTCCGGAAGGTTTTGCCGAACGCATCATCGCTGACGGCACGCGCTCCGCAGCCGAAGCCCTAGCCCAGCAAATTGGTACGGGCATCGAACTCTCTGGCCGCCGGAAGGACAAAACCGAGTTTCCAATTGAAATCATGCTGAGCCCCCTTGAAAGCGCTGAGGGAATCCTGGTAACGGCCGCGATTCGCGATATCAGCGTCCGCAAAGCCGCCGAACTGCACCTAGCACAGATGGAAGGCAGATATCGTGGGCTTCTCGAAGCCGCTCCGGACGCGATGGTCGTCGTCAACCAAGCAGGAGAAATCGTCCTGCTCAACGTTCAAGCCGAGGAACAGTTCGGCTACCGCCGCGATGAACTAGTCGGTCAGAAGGTGAAGAACATTATTCCGGAAGGATTCGCGGAAAGGATCATCGCTGACGGTACGAGAACTGCTGCGGAGGCTCTAGCACAACAGATCGGAACGGGCATTGAGCTCTCTGGTCGCCGGAAAGACAAAACCGAGTTTCCGATTGAGATCATGCTCAGCCCTCTCGAAAGCGCCGAAGGAATCCTGGTAACCGCGGCAATCCGCGACATCAGCGTCCGCAAAGCCGCTGAAAAGCACTTGGCACAAATGGAAGGCAGATATCGCGGCCTGCTCGAGGCCGCTCCAGACGCAATGGTAGTGGTAAATCAAGGAGGAGAGATTGTTCTCCTGAATGTGCAAGCGGAAAAACAATTTGGCTATCGCCGCGACGAATTGTTAGGTCAGAAAGTGAAGAACATCATCCCGGAGGGTTTCGCCGAACGATTGGTCGCCGATGCTCTTCGATCCACGGAAGACGCGCTGGCGCAGCAGATTGGCACCGGGATTGAGCTGTCCGGCCGTCACAAAAATGGGAGTGAGTTTCCAATCGAAATCATGCTGAGCCCGCTCGAAAGCGCCGGTGGAATCCTGGTTACCGCAGCGATCCGTGACATTACTACTCGCAAAGCAGCGGAAGCGAATCTTCTGGAGAAGGTAGCCGAACTAAATCGCTCAAACGAAGAATTGGGGCAATTCGCCTACATTGCCTCCCATGACTTGCAGGAGCCGCTCCGGATGGTCGCGAGCTACACCCAACTTTTGTCCCGGCGATACAAGGGCAAGTTGGACTCCGACGCCGACGAATTCATCGCCTTCGCGGTGGACGGTGCCGGGCGCATGCAGCGTTTGATTCAGGACTTGCTTACATTCTCGCGCGTGGGGACCAAAGGCAAGGAGCTTCTTGCGACCTCCAGCGAGGAAGCATTGCAGCAGGCCCTCATCAATCTACGCGGCGCCATCGAACAGAGCGGTGCGCAGGTAACGCATGATCTCTTGCCCAGCGTCGTCGCCGACGAGACGCAACTGATCCAGCTATTTCAAAACCTCATTGGCAACGGTATCAAGTACCAAAAAAACGGAGCGCCCAAAGTGCACGTTTCCGCCGCAAAGAATGGCGGGGACAAATACGTATTTTCCGTACAAGACAATGGCTTGGGCATCGACTCCCAATATTTTGAAAAGATTTTTGGCATGTTTCAGCGGCTCCACAAACGCGAAGAGTTTGCCGGGACAGGCATAGGACTGGCTATCTGCAAAAAGATTGTCGAGCGCCACGGCGGCAAAATCTCGGTGGAGTCTAAAGTAGGGGAAGGTTCCACGTTTCACTTTACCCTGGCAGGAAAGGAGACGAAATCATGATGATCATTGGAGGAGACGGTATGCCTATAGAGGTTCTTTTAGTCGAAGACAGTCCCGGCGATGTCCGCCTGACCCAGGAAGCCTTTCGCGACGCAAATAGTTCGATCCATTTAAGCGTCGCTTCCGATGGCGTAGAGGCCATGGCCTTTCTTAAACACACAGGCGCTCACGCTAACTCTCCCCGTCCGGATTTAATCTTGCTGGATCTGAATCTCCCCAAAATGGATGGCCGCGAAGTGTTGGCTCACATTAAGGAGAATGACGATCTGAAAACAATCCCCACTGTGATTCTGACAACCTCCGATGCAGAGTCGGATATCGTGAAAAGTTATCAGCTACAGGCGAACTGTTACCTCACTAAGCCCGTACAGTTAGACGCTTTCGAAGCTTTGGTCAAAAGCATCAACGATTTCTGGCTGACAAAGGCCAAATTACCCCAACAAAGGCAAACCGTATGAAACCAATTTTCCCCACCACGCTGCTCCTGGTTGAAGATAGCCCCGGTGACGTTCGGCTCACGCAGGAAGCTTTTCGCGAAGCCAATCAAGCCGTTCGTCTGCACGTGGCTTGGGACGGCGCCGAAGCCATGGCCTTTCTGAATCGCCAAGGAGCCAATATCAACGCCCCTCGTCCCGATCTGATCTTGCTCGACCTAAATCTGCCTAAGATGGATGGCCGCCAGGTCCTGGCTCAGATCAAGGAAGACGCGAACTTGAAAACAATCCCCACGGTGATCCTTACGACATCGGTGGCCGAGGCGGACATCGATAAAAGTTATCAGCTCCAGGCGAACTGTTATCTCAACAAGCCCGTGGAGCTGGAAGCATTCGAGGCCCTTGTAAAGAGCATCAACGATTTTTGGCTGACAAGAGTCAAGTTACCGCAGCAGAGGCCTGTTGGATGACCGAGCAGCGCATAAAAACGCTCCTTTTGGTGGAAGACAACGCCGGCGATGTCCGCCTGACTCAGGAAGCCTTTCGCACTGCCAATAAATCCGTCGATCTGCGCGTGGCATCCGACGGCGTGGAGGCTATTGCCTTCCTGAAACGTGAAGGGAAATACGCCAACGCTCCCCGTCCGGATCTCATCTTGCTCGACCTGAACCTTCCTAAGATGGGTGGCCACGGAGTGTTGGCGTTCATCAAAAATGACGACGGCCTGAAAATGATTCCCACGGTTGTCCTAAGTTGCTCGGACGCAGAAGCCGATATCGTCAAAAGCTATCAACTTCAAGCCAATTGTTACCTCACCAAGCCTGGTCTTCTCGACGCTTTCGAGACAGTGGTGAAGGGCATCAGTGATTTCTGGCTTGCCAGGGCCGAGTTACCCGCACAGAGGTTAACCGCATGAGTGACAAAGCGATCAAAATGCTTCTGGTGGTCGAAGATAATCCCGGAGATGCTCGTTTAATTCGCGAGATGTTCAACGAACAGGGCCTGCACAGAACTGAATTTACGCATGTGGAATGTATGAGTGACGCCGAGAAGTATTTGGCGAGCAATCAAGTCGACATTATATTGCTCGACCTCGGGCTGCCCGACGCCACCGGACTCGAAGCAGTAAGGCGCGCCCGCGCGGCAGCGCCTCGAACGCCCTTGGTGGTCCTCACCGGTTTGGACGACGAGACCTTGGCAACCCAGGCTTTGCAAGAGGGGGCAGGGGACTACCTTCTTAAAGGTCTAATTCACTCGCGTTCTCTCTTGCGTTCTCTGCGTTATGCCGTCGAGCGAAAAGCCATGGAAGAAGCCTTATTCGTCGAGCAGGAACGCGCGCAAGTCACGCTCAACTGCATCGGCGACGCCGTGGCCTGCACCGACATCTCCGGAAATATCAGCTTCCTAAATCTTGTTGCGGAGAAAATGACGGGCTGGTCCTTGCAAGAGGCCGATGGGCGCCCTATGGCCGAAGTACTGCGAATTTTGGACGTTTCGAATCGCCAAACCATCCCCGACCCCATGAAAATGGTCGTCGGTGAAAATCGCTCGATGCACTTGCCTGCGGACTGCATTCTTGTTCGCCGCGACGGTTTCGAAATTCCGATCGAAGATTCCGTGGCGCCCATCCACGATAGGGAAGGCCGCCCCACTGGGGCCGTAATCGTCTTTCGCGACGTAAGCGCCGCCAGGGCCATGGCTCTGCAGATGGCACATTCCGCCCAGCACGACTTTCTCACCGGATTGCCCAATCGCATGCTGCTAAATGACCGCGTTAGCCAAGCTATGGCTTTAGCCCGTCGCCACATCAAGAAAGTCGCGATATTGTTCCTGGATTTGGATGGCTTCAAGCACATCAATGATTCCTTGGGACATGCCATTGGCGACAAGCTGCTTCAGTCCATCGCAAAACGCCTGGTCGATTGCGTGCGCGGTTCCGACACCGTGAGCCGTCAGGGCGGCGATGAATTCGTAATCCTCCTATCAGAAGTCGAACGATCTGAAGATGCCGCCCTCAAGGCAGGAAGAATGCTCCAGGCCGTAGCCGAACCACATTCTATTGATCATCACGATCTTCATGTAACCACAAGCATCGGCGTGAGTGTTTATCCCGACGACGGCCTGGATTCCGAAACCCTCATCAAAAACGCGGACACCGCCATGTACCAGGCAAAAGAGAATGGACGGCAAAGCTATCAGTTTTTTAAACCGCCCATGAGTGTCCGCGCTGTGGAGCGCCAATCTATCGAGGAAGGCCTGCGCCGCGCCCTGGAAAGGCAGGAATTCTCGCTCTGCTACCAGCCCAAGATCCACTTGAAAAGTGGGGACATCAGTGGTGCAGAAGCACTCCTACGGTGGGTGCATCCCAGCCGCGGACCTGTCTCTCCCGCAAAATTTATTCCCGTCGCCGAAGATTGCGGTTTGATTGTGCCCATCGGCAACTGGGTCCTGCGTGAAGCTTGCAAGCAGGCCCGGACCTGGCTCGACGCCGGTCTTCTTCTCGGTACCATGGCCGTGAATATTTCCGCCATGGAATTCCGTGACGACCATTTTCTGGACGGAGTGTCCGCAATCCTCAAAGAAACAGGTTTGGATCCGAAGTATTTGGAGCTGGAGCTGACGGAAAGCGTCCTGATGAAACATGCTGAAACAACCGAATCAATCCTCAAGACGCTGAAAGCTAGAGGAGTGCAGGTGGCCGTCGATGACTTCGGCACCGGTTACTCCAGCTTGAGCTATCTAAGAAAGTTCCCCATCGACGCCTTGAAAATCGACCAGTCATTCGTTCGTCAGATCACCACCAGTCCTGAAGAAACCACCATCGTTACCGCCGTAATCAGTATGGGACGAAGTCTTAAACTCCGAGTGGTCGCCGAGGGTGTGGAAACACAAGAGGAACTGGCCTTTCTTCGAATTCATCAATGCGAAGAAGCGCAAGGATACTATTTCAGTCATCCTGTCCCACCGGAACAGTTTGCTCACCTGCTTAAAAACGGCCTGCCCGAAAAAGTCCTCATGGAATCCTTGACTTAAGCGTCTGAGAGCCGTCTCGCCGTTCTTCGAGCATTCTCTGAACTTGGCAAACAAGAGCTATTTCGCCGGCCAAGACTGGAAATACAGCGAAGTCGGTAGATTCTCGCAAGTGCCGGTATGCCACAATTCTTTGGATTTGCGACGTCGGCATCGCGCGTTAGAGTGAGTCAGCGACAGGTGGCTTGCTTTATCGGTCACTTCCAACCAGCTTCGTCGCCTGCGGAGGTAGATTGGCTTTGTCCGTCCAGCTGTTCTGGTTATTCGTCATCGCGATTCCGATCGCCTCGGTCGCCTGGACCATCACGCATGAAGAAGTATTTAGCGAACCCCGACAGTGGTGTGAAAGAAACAGCAAGAATTGTCGAACTCTTTTGCAGCGGAAGTTCTTCTACCTGTTTACCTGCGAAGACTGTTTCAGCCACTGGGTCACGGCATTTTTCCTCGTCATCACGCGATTCAAAATGCTATTTACCGACTGGCGCGGCTACTTAATCGCCGGCTTCTCGCTCGTTTGGATCGCCAATGTTTACATGAGCTTTTTCGCCAGGATTCGCCTCGATGTCAAACGTGAACGCGTCGAAATATCCGCCCAAGAAAAAGCTGTGGGTAGCAACGTGCCGGCTGGCTCAGAAAAATCAGTTTAAGAATCTGGCCGGGACAGTTTTCGTATCACTAAACAGTTTTGTCTTTCGAGTAGCAGATAGGCTCGAGGTTGCATTCCAGGCATTTCGGTTTGCGCGCCTGGCACACTTTGCGTCCATGCCAAATCAGTTGGTGAGAAAACAAAATCCATTTTTCTTGCGGAATCACCTGGATCAGGTCTTGTTCCACCTTCTTAGGATCCACGTTTTTCGTCAAATCAAGCCGCCGCGATACTCGCAGCACATGCGTATCAACCACTACCCCTGAAGCAATTCCAAACGCCGTGCCCAACACGACATTCGCCGTCTTCCGCGCCACTCCTGGCAGCTTCAGCAATTCCTCCATGGATTTGGGCACTTCGCCGCGCAACTCTTCCACAATCTGCTTGCTTGCTCCCATAATCGATTTCGTCTTGTTACGAAAAAAACCGGTCGGCCGGATGTCCTGTTGCAATTCCGTGGGGTTCGCGTAGGCAAACGCTTCCGGGTTTGGATATTTCTTGTAGAGGGTCTCCGTCACTTGATTCACGCGCACGTCCGTGCATTGCGCAGAAAGTATCGTTGAGATCAAAAGCTGAAAGGGATTTTCATGAGCAAGGGCGCAAGTCACATCAGGATACGCTTCGTCCAATTTCTTGAGAATCAAGCGCACGCGCTCAGGATTCGTGCCGCGCATCCCGCTACCACGGCCCAACGCTTTAGCGGACCTAGTTTTGCCCGCCCCGCTGCCGCTGGCGGAGATTTTCTTGGAAGATTTCTTGGTTTTTTTTTGCATTCGGCGAAAAACTATATCACGGACAGACTAAGCTTCCCCTCTCGCTACAGGATTTACACCGCGAAGAAGAGGTTTTGCGCAAATGGCCACTCGGTATCGAACCACTGACCCGCACACCGGTAGCCGGTGCGCTCCCCCATCAACGGAACTTCCTGCGGATTATACTTATGCGAGCTTTCCGTCCAGATTGTTTCGCCGTCGCGCAACACAAAGCTGAATCGAGCCTTGCGAAGCATTACCCGCTGCCATTTCGTTGAACGCAGGTGCATCTCCACTCGCCGCTCCGAATCGTCGTACCGCACGACGTGCTGTATGTGAGAGAGGTCAAAATCTCCGTCCAACTCGCGATTGATGCGCGCCAGGAGATTCTTGTTAAACGCCGCGGTAACGCCCGCCTCGTCGTCATACGCCGCCAGCAATTGCGGTACCGGCTTCTCCAGGTCCGTGGCTAACAAAAGCGCGTCACCCGGCAGCAACACCTGCCGAACCTCGCGCAGAAATTGATCTCCCGCCGGCCGGTCGAAATTTCCGATCGTGCTACCCAGGAACAGAACCAACAGATGTTCCCCGTCACGTCGCCGTGCGGCAACTTCCTGCAAACCGTCTATATACGCGCGCTCGAATCCCACGATGCTGACCCGGTCCATCTCCCCCAGCTCCTGCTGGCAACGGTGAAGCGCGCTGCCGGAGATATCGATGGGGTAATAGTTCACGCGCTGCCGCTTGGAAAGCGCTTCCAACAAAAATCGCGTCTTCTGCCCGCTGCCGCTGCCAAGTTCCGCCACCACGAATGATCCATTCAGACAATCGATGATGTCGGGAGCATAGCGCTTCAGCGAACGCATCCCCGCTCGGCTCAGCCCGTATTCCGGGAGCAAACAAATCACGTCGAAGAGCGCCGAGCCCACTTCGTCGTACAAATATTTTGAAGGCAGCTCTTTTTGCCCCGGTTGTCCCAGGCCGACCAGTACATCCGACGAAAACTCAGCCAGAGCCTGGCTCGCCAGAGTTGAGGTTGCCAATCGCGGAGCGCTTGCCATCGGATTATTCCTCCACGCAACGGAATGTAGCGTATGCGTATGGGTAATGCGGTTGAAACCAATTCCGGAACGATCGCCGCACCATGCAAGCATCCGTGCGCGCCGAGCCGCCCTTCATTACGAAATGTTTGCCATCGAAAAAATCTGCCGAATATCCGCGATAGAACGGAAAGGGCTTGAATCCATTTAGTGGACCGAACGGCGTCGATGTCCATTCCCATCCGTTCCCCATAAGATCAAACACACCAAACGCGCTGGCCCCCGCGGAATGCGCATCGACCGGACAAGGATCCCACCGCTGGTGATGGAAATTTCCATGATGGCTTTCCGGAGGCGCATCGCCCCACGGATACTCTTGCTCACGGCCTTGCGGCGTGCCGTAAGCAGCGCGATGCCACTGAGCTTCCGTCGGCAATTTTTTCTTCGCCCACCGCGCAAAAGCCGACGCCTCCGCATGACTCACATAAACAGGCCAGGACTCCGGAAGCGGCATGATTCCGAACATCGCGCGATAATTCCACTGCATCGCAACATCGGACGAACGCGAATTTAACTGCGGCGACCAGAAGAAGGGATGATTCAGGCGCTGCTGAATTTTCCAGTCCCAGTCTTCTTTCGCCCAGTGCTGCGGATCTTCGTAACCACCAGCTTGGACAAACTTCAAATATTCGCCGTTAGTGACGGGAAAAACATCAATCGAAAAGCCCGGAACAAAAACCCGCTGCTCCTCAAACTCGTTGTCCCACCCAAACGATCCGCCGCCCATTCGAGTCTGCCCCAGCGTGGCATTACCCGCAGGAATCGCTGCTTGTCTTCGCTCCGGTTCAATACTTAGATCCGCGTACGGCGAAGGTTGCGGCGTTTTTCTATCTACGGGCAAGTTGTGCAGCAAGTAAGCCAGAGTTTCGGCATGCATCAAACGATGTTCAATCGCAACCAGAAGCAGCGTCCCGTCGATTAGCGCAGGCTCCTGCGAACTCAACCCGTTCCGGTCCTGCAGTTTCGCATCCAGCCTTTCGCGCACGCCGCTCTTATACCGTTCAACAATGCCAATATTCGGCCAATCGCTCGGCACATCCGTGGGCAACCCGCCGCCCACCGGATCGATGCCAAACGCGAATAGCTTATCCAAGGTCGTATCCGGCGATTTCAAACCCAACGGTCCAGTCAAGAGGTTTTGATCGAATGCTTCAAGGTGTCCGAGGTAAAAAATCAGCCTGTGACGTTCAGGAATGGGCCGGTCGTAAAATGAATTAGGTGGCAACAGGTTGAAAAGGGAATCCGTGCGGGAACGTGCCTCTTCCAACCTTGCAAGCAGTGTTGGTTGTACAACAATCGCGGCGCGCGGAGTGGCCATGAATCACCCAGGAGTAATACGATCGGCTGTTCGTGCCCTTTTACCCAAGACAGGGCGCCTCGGACGACCGCACCAGCATTAGACGCTGCCAGGCAGTCAAAAGTGGCAATTATCTGGCAGCCAAGACCCCAAGCATACTTCTAAAGGCCTTCCCGCGGTGACTAAAATGATTTTTCTCCATGTTCGTGAGTTCGGCATACGTGCGCTGAAGTTTCGGGAACAGGAATATCGGATCGTAGCCAAACCCGTTCGTGCCGCGCGGTTCTTCCGTTAGCACACCTTGCACAGAATCCGAAGTCACCGCGATCACACGCCCTTGCTTCGCCACCGCGCATACGCAAATAAACATGGCGCGCCGCTCGTCTCCCTTTTTGCCCTTCATCTCGCGCAGCAGCTTATCGATGCGCTCCCGGTCCGTTGCGTTACGGCCCGCGTAGCGCGCAGAATGAACGCCAGGCGCGCCACCAAGCGACGGAACTACCAGCCCCGAATCGTCCGCCAGAACAGTTTCGTCCGCGAATCGGCTGTAGTGTTGCGCTTTCCCCGCCGCGTTTTCCGCGAACGTGGGAGCCGACTCTTCAAACTCTGTGATCGCTCGAAAATTTGGAAGTTCGGCCAGGTCAAAACCGGAATCGCCGGCAAGCTCGCGATATTCCCGCAACTTCCCTGGATTAGAGGACGCCAAAAGCAGTTTCATGTTGCGCGAGAATCCGAATACGGCGCGGTTAACGCGCGTGACTCAAAAAATCCATGTGCAGCAATTCGTGCTGGGCCTGTGTAAGTTTGCGAATTCCTCCGGCAGCTAACGCCAACAACAATTCCAATTCCCGCTGCGTGTACGGCCGCCCTTCCGCGCTCGCCTGCACTTCCACGAATTCTCCGCTGCCGGTCATTACTACGTTCATGTCCACTTGCGCGCGAGAATCTTCCTCGTATGCCAGGTCCAGCAGCAATTCATCCTTCACGATTCCCACGCTGATGGCCGCCAGCGAATCGATCAGCGGAATTTTTCGCAACATCCCGCCGGAAACCATTCGCTCCAGTGAAAGCGCCAGCGCCACGAACGCTCCGGTAACCGAAGCCGTGCGCGTGCCTCCATCTGCCTGGATCACGTCGCAATCGATCCACACTGTTCGCTCGCCCAACGCTTTCAAATCCGTCACCGCTCGCAGCGTCCGCCCGATCATGCGTTGGATTTCCAGCGTTCGCCCCGATTGGCGTCCCCGGCTCGATTCACGCGGCGTCCGATTTTCCGTCGAGCGCGGCAACATTCCATATTCGCCGGTTACCCAGCCCTTGCCCGAGCCTTTCAAAAATGACGGCACGCCGTCTTCCACCGTCGCGGTCACGATCACGCGAGTTTGCCCCGCCTCAATCAACGCGCTTCCTTCAGCGTGAGGAATAAAGTCAGGTGTAATTTTCACCGGCCGCAGTTGATCGGCGGTACGTCCGTCTGTTCGCAAGATAAAGCTCCTTCCTTTATTTAATCCGGGGCACTAATGTTCACTGAATCAGTGCCGATAAGTGTGACCACTGCGAGCGCAAGTGTCAACACATCGTAAAATGGGTAGTGGGTAAGTTTCCGGTCATCCGACTTATCAGGAGTTAGGAGGCAGCGGAGGCTTCGTCTGATTCATTCGCTTCGCGAGTTTTCTCTTGATGACGATACCTAGCGGAGAATCAGGTCGTTTCTTAAACGCTTTGAGCCTTCTCTCGACGACCTTCGTCTTCGCCAGAACATCCGCTTCATCACTCTCCTCCGGACGTCCCCTCACCCGGCCCAGAATCTCGCTTACAGCTCGCCGTTCTCCCATGTGGCTGCGCTGCTTACCGCGACGGATACCTTTACGGCTGGCCTGAGGGTTTTCTCCATACGTGTTACGCCTGTCTCTCTTGAGGCTCAAGGCTTTCTTGTCTTGTGGCGATTTTAGTTTGCTCATGGCAACCGTGCGCGACGCCATGTTAGCACGTCGCAGGACTCGGAGCGGACAACAGAGGAGCAAACTCCTGATTAGCGCGTTTACCGGAGACTGAGCCATTACCCAAAAATTAAAGGGCAATCTACTTCTTAGCCCCGCTGGAACTGGCGCTTCCCGTCGGCGTACTTGGAGCCGGCGGACTCGGAGGATTCAGATCGAAAAATCCCGTCAGGTCCACATGCCCCGCCAGAGTTTCCACCTCCTGCCCATGGATCAATATTTTCAAGCGGCTCAGCCCCGTCACATTGTTTTCCAGCGTTTGCCTGATGGAATCCACCGCCATTTGCTCGCTCAATATTCCCGACGGTGTTTCGGAAGCAAGC
>Ga0210383_10004561_pt1 | contig 12258 bp, 11 predicted proteins | sample IncBWC14OmetaG_FD_160072 | JGI IMG/M metagenome (GOLD analysis project Ga0210383, IMG submission 160072) | Forest soil microbial communities from Barre Woods Harvard Forest LTER site, Petersham, Massachusetts, United States - Inc-BW-C-14-O ...
GTATCAAACAGCGATGGGCCTTAGCTCCCAGCAGTTCGTTGAACTGCAAAGAATCAAGATGTGCGCTGAAAAAGCAACTTGCCAGGTATTTCTGGGTTCGATGCCGATTCCTGTCGTAGGAAAACAGTGAACTAGCCATGTCTACATTAATCGAGCTTTGGTCTTTCATGCGCGAACGGAAGAAATTCTGGCTGCTCCCCATCCTTCTGATGATGATCGTTCTGGGCGGCCTGCTGATTCTCACCAAGATTTCAGCCGTCGCGCCGTTCATCTACACGCTGTTTTAGCCCGATGAAGATTCTCGGCATCTCGGCCTTCTATCACGACAGTGCAGCCGCGCTGGTGGTGGATGGCGAGATCGTGGCCGCGGCGCAGGAAGAGCGCTTCAGCCGCAAGAAGCACGACGAGCGCTTCCCCTCCAACGCTGTCCGATATTGCCTGGAAGCCGGCGGATTGAACGCCGCCGAGCTGGACTCTGTGGTGTTCTACGACAAGCCCTTTCTGAAGTTCGAGCGCTTGCTGGAAACCTATCTGATGTTCGCGCCTTCCGGATTCTCTTCCTTCCGCATGGCCGTGCCGTTATGGATCCGTGAAAAGCTATTTCAGAAGGATCTGCTCCAATCGCACTTGAGGAAACTCGCTCCCAAAACAGACTGGGCCGCGAAGCTTCAATTCACCGAGCATCATCTCAGCCACGCCGCCAGCGCGTTTTTTCCATCGCCGTTCGAAGAGGCTGTGGTGCTGACCATGGATGGCGTCGGCGAATGGGCTACTACGTCGGTGGCTCACGGCCGTGGCAACAAACTCGAAATCCTCAAGGAAATCCACTTTCCGCATTCGCTCGGGCTGCTCTATTCGGCATTCACTTACCACACCGGCTTCAAAGTGAATTCCGGCGAATACAAACTGATGGGCCTGGCGCCCTATGGCGAGCCGCGCTTCACCAAGCAAATTTTCGATCATTTGATCGACGTCAAGCCGGACGGATCCTTCCATCTCAACCAGGATTACTTCAACTACTGCGCCGGACTGACGATGACGAACACGCGTTTTCATCGACTTTTTGGCCTCGCGCCGCGCAAGCCGTCCGAGCCGCTGACGCAACAGCACATGGACATTGCGGCCTCCATCCAATCCGCTCTCGAAGAAGTGATCCTCAGGCTCACGCGTTCGATAGCCGCTGAAACTGGCGTTCCCAATCTGTGCCTGGCCGGCGGAGTCGCTCTGAACTGCGTGGCCAATGGCAAAGTGTTGCGCGACGGCCATTTCAAGAACATTTGGATTCAACCGGCCTCAGGCGACGCTGGCGGCGCGCTGGGCGCTGCACTGGCCGCGCATTATCAATTCCACAATCAACCCAGGAGCGTCGATCCATACAGTGATGCAATGCATGGCGCATATCTCGGTCCCGAGTTTTCGCAAGAGGACATCGAGCAGCGTCTTCGTGCCGTAGGCGCACGCTTCCAGACGCTCTGCGAATGCGAGCTAACATCAAAATCGGCGGACGCACTGGCCGCCGGCCAAGCGCTGGGTTGGTTTCAAGGCCGCATGGAATTTGGTCCGCGTGCCCTGGGAGCCCGGTCCATTCTTGGCGATGCCCGGTCGCCATCCATGCAAAGCGTGCTCAATCTCAAGGTCAAGTATCGGGAGTCGTTCCGGCCATTTGCGCCCTCAGTTCTGCGGGAACGCGTGGGCGAATATTTCGATTTGGATGCCGACAGCCCTTATATGCTTCTGGTTGCCGACGTCGCCGCGGATCGCCGACGCGCCATGACATCAGAGGAAGAAAAGCTCTTCGGGATCGCGAAGTTAAACGTTCCGCGTTCCGATATTCCAGCCGTCACGCACGTCGACTATTCGGCACGCGTGCAAACCGTCCATCGCAATACCAATCCCCGCTATCACGCTTTGATTTCGGCCTTCGAACAGCGCACCGGTTGTCCGGTCATTGTCAATACCAGCTTCAATGTGCGGGGCGAGCCAATCGTCTGCACGCCCGAGGACGCTTTCCACTGCTTCATGGGCACGGAAATCGAAGCGCTGGCCATCGGAAATTGCTTCCTGCGTAAAGAAGACCAGGATCAAAGCCTCAAGAAGAACTACGAAACCGCCTTCGATCTTGACTAGCAGCGGCGCTTATTGAGCCGCGCCCGTACGTAACGGTCAATTATACTTGTGCACGAGGAGTGAAGATTGTCTCTCGAAGACGACTTGTACGATCAACGCATCCAGCGCATCGCCGAAATTGAAGCACTTGGCTTCCAACCTTACGGCCACCGCTTCGATTTCACCCACAGCATTCCGCAAATTCTAACGGAGTATGGCGACAAGACGGCCGAGCAGTTAGAACCCCGCGTACAGGTCCGCATCGCGGGGCGAATCATGACCGTTCGCCGCATGGGTAAGGCCGGTTTTGCGCACTTGATGCAGGGTGGCGAACAGCTGCAGGTTTATGTCCGCAAGGAAGCGGTCAGCGAAAAGGAATATGCGCTTTACCAGTTGCTCGATTTGGGCGACCTGATCGGCGTCGAAGGCTACCTGTTCCGCACCCGGACCAATGAGCTGAGCATTCATGTGGAACACCTGTATTTCCTCGCGAAAACGCTGCTCTCGATGCCCGAGAAGTGGCATGGATTGGAAGACGTGGAAACGCGCTATCGCCAGCGCTATCTCGATCTGATTGCGAACCCGGAGGTCCGCAAAGTGTTCGTGACGCGCGCGAAAATTGTCTCATCGCTGCGGCGCGAGTTGGAATCGCGTGGCTTTTTGGAAGTGGAGACACCGATGCTCCAGTCCATCTATGGCGGCGCCGCCGCGCGTCCGTTCACCACCCATCACAATACGCTCGATATCGATCTTTATCTGCGCATCGCTCCCGAGCTATATTTGAAGCGTCTGGTAGTCGGCGGCCTGGAACGGGTCTACGAAATCAACCGCAACTTCCGCAACGAAGGCATTTCCACGCATCACAATCCCGAATTTACAATGCTCGAGTTTTACCAGGCATATACCGACTATCACGGCATGATGGATTTAACCGCGGAGCTGTTGCGGCAGGCTGCCATCGACGCCACGGGCGGCACCGAAGTTGAATATCAGGGCCGCCGTCTCGACTTCGCCAATATCCGCCGCGTCTCGATGCGCGAGGCCGTTGGCGACACCACCTTGAAAGGCCACGCGCTGGTGGAAGCTTTCGAACGCAACGTTGAGCCGAACCTGTTTGAACCGACGATGGTCTACGATTTTCCAGTCGAAGTCTCGCCCCTTTCCAAGAACAAACCGGACGACCCGGATTTTGTGGAGCGTTTCGAGATTTTCTGCGCGGGCATGGAAATCGGAAATGCCTTCACCGAATTAAACGATCCACGCGAACAGCGCCGCCGCTTCGAGGCCCAGCTCGCCCTGCGCGAAAAAGGCGACGCCGAAGCGCATCAAATGGATGAAGATTATGTTCGAGCGCTCTCCTACGGACTGCCTCCCACCGGCGGCGAGGGCATTGGGATCGATCGCCTGACCATGATCCTGACGAATTCACGTTCCATTCGCGACGTCATCTTATTTCCGCTGCTGCGCCCCGTGCAATGAAGACGTTCGAATACTTCATCGCCAGCCGGTATTTGCGCGCCAAACGCAAGCAGGCGGTGATTTCGGTGATCACCGTCATTTCGATTCTGGGCGTCACGGCCGGTGTGGCCGCGTTGGTTATCGGCATCGCCATCAACAATGGATTTCGCGATACGCTGCAGCGCAGCTTGTTGGGGGCGACGGCTCACGTGATGATCCTGGAGAGGCAGCCCGACGAGGGAATCTCCAACTGGCGCGAGCTCGACCCGAAGCTGAGCAAGCTTGCCCACGTCGTCAGCGTGTCTCCAAATCTGTACGGAACAGTGCTGCTGGCTGGGCCGCTTCAGTCCGGAGGCGCGGAAATCAAGGGTGTCCCCATCGACAGTCCGCCAAACATGCTGAAGCATTTGAAGCAGGGCTCATTCGAAAGGCTGAAAGATACCGGCGGTCTGCCGGGCATCATCCTCGGTTCCACCCTGGCGCAGAGCACTGGGATGCAGTTGAACAGCGTGGTCAACGTATTTTCTCCAAAGCCCGAAATGTTCGGACCGGAGATCCGTTTTCCGGCGCCATTCAAATTCCGCGTGGTGGGTATTTTCGAGACGGGCTTCTATGAGGTGGATTCCTATTTTGCCTTCACGACGCTAGGTTCAGCGCAGGCCATCTTCAGCGAAGGCAACGTCGTCAACTCCATTGAACTTCAGCTCGACGACATCTACAAAGCTCCCGAAGTTGCGAAGCTGGCAGAAAAGATCGCGGGTCCCAAGCTGGCGGCGAACACCTGGATGGAACAATATCACCAGATTCTGAACGCGCTTGCCACCGAGCGCATCGTGACTATCGTGACCATTGGCCTGATCGGAGTGGTGGCCGCTCTCAATATCCTGATCACCTTGATCATGATGGTGATGGAAAAGAACCGCGACATTGCAGTGCTGATGTCAATGGGGGCCAAACGCCAGCAGATCCGGCGAATTTTCATGCTGCAAGGGGTTTTGATTGGCGCCGTGGGCACCGTTTTCGGACTTACGCTGGGCTATTCGGCATCGATTCTGGCCGATCACTATCGCTGGTTGCGCCTGAGCGCAGACGTATATTCGGTCAGCTATGTGCCGTTCAATCCGCGCTGGGAAGATGGCATTTGGATCGCTGCGGCGGCGATTTTGGTCAGCCTGATCGCGACATTGTATCCGGCCAAGGCAGCCACTGCGATCGCGCCAGTCGAGGCCCTTCGCTACGAATAGGCCTCGGCCGCGCGCGTTGCCGAATAGTCCGACCTTTAGTGACCGTCGTGATCGGGATCGCCTTTAGCCAGATCGCTTTCACCGGAAGCTTTCTTGCTCAATACCACCGTGTCTTGCGGTTGTTGCTGGTTGTTTTTCTGTGTCTGGACGGCCTGCTGCTGCCGTTGCGCCTGCTGGGCCTGGGCGATCGGCGATGTGCTGCTTACGCTGTTGATCATGAAGTTCTCCTGACACGTGGCTTATCGGGCGGCGCGAGAAAAGTATGAGGACGTTAAACTAGCTCTGTAGACACCTTGATGGCTTGGCCGGTGTTGTTGCTGGCCCGCGAGCTGGATCTCGGGGGCAGCGAGCGCCAGATGACCGAGATCGCGAAGACGTTGGATCGTTCGCGATTTTCTCCGCACGTTGCTTGCTTTCGTCCCCACGGGATCCGCCGCGCGGAACTCGCTGCCAGCGCTGTGCCCATCGTGCATTTTCCGGTGGATTCCTTCGCCTCCTGGGGAGCTTTCAGCGAAGGGTGGAAGCTCGGAAGCTATATCCGGCGTCACAATATCCGCCTGGTGCACACCTTCGATTATCCGCTCACTTTATTCGCAGTGCCGGTAGCGCATTGGTCCACGCGGGCGGTGGTGGTGTCCAGCCAACGATCTCATCGTTCCTTGATCCCTCCCAAATACCGGGGCCTGATTCGAATAACGGATCGCATCGCGGACGCCATCGTAGTGAATTGCGAATTCGTGCGGAGACACCTGCAGATCAACGAAAGCGTCCCGGCCGCTCGTATCCGGCTTTGCTATAACGGCGTCGATCTGGAAGAGTTTCACGCTTGTCCAACGCCTCGGAACTCGCTCACCATCGGCGCAGTTTGCGCTCTGCGCCCGGAAAAGGACATCGGAACATTGATTAATGCCTTCGCCACGATCCGGCGTCCCGGCGTGAAGCTGCTGATCGTCGGCGGCGGATCGATGTCCGGCCAGTTGCGAGAGCAAGCCGCAACCAAAGGTCTGGCAGGCGACTGCACTTTCGTGCCGGCCACCGAAAACGTCGCCGAGTGGCTGCGCGCCATCGACATTTTCGTTTTGCCCTCGCTATCGGAAGCGCTCTCCAATTCGCTGCTCGAAGCCATGGCCTGCGGATGTTGTCCCGTGGCTTCCCGGGTTGGCGGCAACGTGGAACTGATCCGACACGGTGAAAACGGCATGCTGTTTGAAGCGGGCGATGTCGATCAGTTGAGCCAGGTTCTGTCCACGCTGCTGGACCTTCGGGCGCTACGTGAGCAACTTGCCGCCCGAGCGCGCTGCACCGCCGAGAAGTTTTCCATCGCGGCATCGGTGCGGCGGATGGAAGAGATTTACACCGAATTAATTCAGAAATCTAGCTGGCAATAACCGGCCGGCGATAGTGGGCGGTCCATTGCGGTCCTACGTCCGGCCAGGAGTATTTGGCGCAGGAAGCGAGGGCATTGGCTGCGAGACGCGATGCCAGCCCCGGGTCTTCGAGCAACCGCAGCGCGCACGCCGCCATCGCCCGGTGATCATTCGGCATAAAAAGCAGCCCGTTGGTCTCATCTTCAATCAGATCGGGGATGCCCCCGGCATTGCTCGAAACCACCGGAAGTCCAGCGGCGAAGCACTCCAGTAAAGAGAGCGGCATGTTGTCGGCGTCCGGGCTCATCAGATAGATATCCGCCGCATCATAGAGGGCGGTCATGCGGCCTGCCGAAACAGAACCGATGAATTGCGTTTGGCGTAGGCCGAGCGATGCCGCCAAGGCCTCTAGTTCTGGTCGCAACGGTCCATCGTGCGCGATGGTAAGCCGCGCGTCGGGATAACGCTGCTGGATCAGGGCGAAGGCGCGCAGCGTGCACGCCGGATTGTACTCGGGGGCGAGTCCGCGATTATGCAGGAAAAGGGGACGGGGGCGCGGCCGGTTCCTGTAGTAAAGCGCCTCCGGTTCAGTAACGTTGGGAACCCGCGTCGCAGCCAGGCCGTAGCGGGCGAAAACATCCACCAGATATTGGGACGGCACGACGATCGTGTTCGCCAGACGCATCAGGCGGCGTGCAGCGGGCCAGCGTGCCAGGTGATCTTCAGCGCGGCCATCGTGATAGTTCAGGATGCTGCGCTTCCCGAGGACGCGCGCGAGCAACAGCGCCGGCAGTGGAAACAGGTAGAACGAGAAATATCCAGGAGTGAATATGTGCAGGATGTCGGCACGGCCGATATTTCCAGCCAGTCGAGCGAGATAAAGGGCGAGAGAAATGAGCGTTCGCATGTACTTCATGCTCAGCGCGGCTGGTAGCCGGGAATTCACCGCCAGAAATCGAACTTGAACGGAGGGCTCATTTGCCAGGTATCGCAACAGCCGGCTGGCCTGGATGGATTGACCGCCGATGATGCTAAGCGATGGCGCGATCAAAAGAACGTGGACTGCCGAGTCCCTGACGATGCGGGTGTCGTGGCTGACCTGTGCTAAAACTGCCGGCTTCGTCTTCAGCATGGCGCTACCGCTGCTGCTGGTCCGCCGTATGGACCGTGCGCAGTACGGGCTGTATAAGCAGGCCTTTCTCATAGTCACAACCGCCATGACGGTGCTTCCTTGGGGCGTGGGGATGAGCGCCTTCTATTTCCTTCCGCGGGAAAAATCGCGACAGCGGGAGACTGTTTTGAACATAATGCTGTTCCATGTTGCGGTGGGCGCATTGGCCTGCGGCGCGCTGATTCTCTTTCCCCCGATTCTCACGGTCATTTTCGGCAATACCGGGCTGGCGGCTTATTCGGCCTGGATCGGCGTCACGATTTTGTTCTGGATAACCGGTGCCTTTCTCGACATGCTTCCAGTAGCCAACGACGAAATCCGGCTGGCGTCGGCGTTCATCGTCGGCATTCAGGCATCTCGCGCGCTTGTATTCGTCTGCGCCGTCTTGATTTTTGGAACCTTGCGATCGCTGCTCGCCGCCGCCATCTTGCACGGGTTGATCCAGACCGCGTTGTTGATCTGGTATGTACAATCCCGCTTTCCTGGATTCCGGCGGGTGTTCAACAGCCGGGTTTTGCGAGAGCAGCTCTCTTACGCTCTGCCGCTGGGCGCGGCTGGGATTTTGATGATCGTACAAACGGACCTTCACAATTACTTCGTGTCGCATCACTATGGACCGTCGTTGTTCGCGATTTATGCGCTGGGCACGCTGCAATTGCCGTTGATGGGTCTGATTCAGGAAGCGGCCAATTCTGTCCTGATTACCCGCGTCAGCGTTCTTCAGCAGCGCAACGACCTTCATCAGATTGTGTTGCTGGTGGCGCGGGCGGCGCGCAAGCTGGCAGCGGTGTATTTCCCGGTGTATGTGCTTTTGCTGGTGGCGGGCCGCGAGTTCATCCGGGTTCTGTTCACGTCGCGATTTGCCGATAGCTGGCCGATTTTCGTCGTGAATCTTACTCTGCTGCCGCTGGGTATCGTGTTGCTCGATCCCTTGTACCGGGCGTTTGAGCGCGAAAGATATTTCCTGTTGCGGCTGCGGATCGTATTGGCCGCCGTCCTGATTGTGGCGCTGTGGCTGTTTACCGCTCCGCTGGGTCTCGTGGGAGTAATCGCGCTGGTTGTCGCGATCAACGCAACTGAACGCGCCGTGATGGCGATTCATTTCGCGCGACTGCTGGGTGTCACCGCTCGCGATGTGGTTTTGCTCCGCGACATCGCCAAGATCGCCGCCGCGGCGCTGGCCGCTGGTGTAGTGGCGGAAGTTGTCCGGCGATGTTTCCTGGGCCAGAACGCTCTTGCCCTGCTGGCCGAATGCGGCGCTTCTTTTGCGATTGTCTACCTGGCAGCCGTGACCCGCTGGCCGCCGGTTGCTTTCGCGAGTAAGGCGACTTCGGCGGGAGTGAGTTCGCGGTAATGGCCGATCGGAAGTTCGCCGATGCGCAGGGTGCCGATCCCGACGCGCACCAGCTTCAGCACCTTGCTCCCGATGGCTTCGAGCATGCGCCGCACCTGCCGGTTGCGTCCTTCGTAAATAGTGATTTCGATGAACGAATACTTCGCGGAATCGCGGACTCGTAGCACTTGCGCCGGTTGCGTGGGGCCATCGTCCAACACTACCCCCGAGCGCAACTGCTGTAGCTGCTGCTCGCTGAGCAACGTCGACGATTTCACCAGGTACGTTTTGCCCACTTTGTAATCGGGATTGTTCACGCGTTCGGCGAAGTGGGTATCGCTTGTGAACAACAACAATCCACTGGTGTCCAGATCCAAGCGCCCCACTGGAATCACCCAGCGCCCGGCGTCTTGAATCAGGTCGTAAACCGTGGGGCGGCCTTCGGGATCTTTGAACGTCGTGAGGTAGCCGGTGGGTTTGTATAGCAACAGATAGATTTTCTCGTCCGCTAGGACGGCTTTGTCGTCCAAACTGACTTGGTCCCGAACCAGGTCCACCCAATGGTCGGGAGTCTGAATCAGCTTTCCGTTTACTTTTACGCGGCCCGCGCCGATCCATTTGCGCGCGTCGGTGCGCGACCCCAGGCCCGCCTTGGAAAGCACGCGCTCGAGCGTCTTGAGCGGGCGGTCGCCGGGTGGTGGCTTCTTCACGCCAATACACTAGCATGCGGTGTAGTTGGGAATCGGGAAGGTTTTTCTCCGGCTAGTGTAGTCTAAGTGTGCGGCTTCCTGGAATGCGGAAAGTCACCCTCGTCCGGGGCGCGCGGCAGTTGCTCACTTTGCGCGGCCCGAGCGGCCCCCGGCGCGGGGCCGATCTCCGGAATTTAGGCATCATTCAAGATGGCGCGGTACTCATCGCCGACGGCCTGATCGTCGAAGTGGGGCCCAGCCGGCGGTTGGAGAATCTCGCCGTCGCTCGCGGCGCCTGGGAAGTGGACGCCAGCGGGTGCGTGGTGCTGCCGGGCTTCGTGGATGGCGACGTGCATTTGGTCAAGAGCGCCCACGAAATGTCGCCACGCCGGCTGAAAATTCTCGCGTTGCGCACGGTAGAAGAGGCGGCGCGGTGCGGAACTACGGCCATGGAAGTCAAATCCGGACTCGGTCTCACCGCGCCGGAGGCGCTGAAAATGCTGCGCGTATATGCCTTGCTGCGCGAGCTTCCGCTGACAATTGTTTCGACATTTCTGGCCGGTGGCGTCGACGACGCATCCAGAGAGCGGTTAGTGACGATGGTGCGGCGGCACAAGTTGGCCGAGTTTATCGAGATCGTGTGCGAAGCCGAAGCCGGCCCTTTTCTGGGCCTGGCGCGCCAACTGAATCTGGGCGTCAAGGTAGGCGCCGGAGCGATCGCGCTAGCGGTAGAGGTGGGTGCCACCAGCGTCAAAAAAGTGGTGGAAGTAACCGAGCGGGATGCAATGCTGCTCGCGAATTCGCAGACCGTTGCCACTTTGTCGCCAGGCGTTGTGTTTCATGCAGATCAGAGGCATGAAGAGCGCTACGCTCCGGCCCGCATGCTGATCGATAGCGGCGCGGCGGTGGCGCTCTCGAGCGGCGCTCATCAACTCAATATGCAGATCCCGATCGCGGTGGCGTGCCGGTCGATGAACATGACCCCGGCCGAGGCGATCGTCGCCTCTACCATCAATGGCGCGCATGCCCTGGGCCGGGCCTCGAGTATCGGATCCATCGAGGCGGGCAAGAGCGCCGACCTAGTGATTCTCGGCATACCGGATTATCGGGAGTTGCCGTATCATTTTGGAGTGAACCTGGTGAACCTGGTGATGAGCCGAGGGACGGTGCTGATGGAAAAGTCCCAGGTGAAGTGGCCGGCTAATGATTGAGCCATTGGTGGAGTGTGTCGCTAATTTTTCCGAGGGGCGCGACGCGAGCACCGTGCGTGCTATTGAAGACGCCATTGCGTCTTCGTCCGGAGTTCTGGTGCTGCGCGCGGAGCGGGACACGGATCATAACCGCTCTGTGATCACGTTTGCGGGCCCGCCGGACGCGGTATCAGAGGGCGCTCTGCGCGGGATTGCGGTTGCGGTGGAGCGCATCGATCTGCGCAGACACTCGGGCGTTCATCCCAGGATGGGCGCGGCCGATGTGGTGCCATTTGTTCCCTTAGAAGGTCTTACGCTTGAAGATTGTGTGGTTATTGCACGCCGAACCGGCGAAGAAGTTTGGAGACGGCTGAGAGTGCCGGTGTATTTTTACGAGGCGGCGGCCCTGAGTCCCGATCGCCGGATGCTCGAGAATTGCCGGCGCGGCGGCTTCGAAAATCCGAAGATTGCGCCCGATCTGGGTGGGCCGGTGCTGCATCCGTCGGCGGGCGCATGCATTATCGGAGCCCGAAAGATACTGATCGCCTTCAATATCAATTTGCAGACTGACGACGTCGCGGTGGCGCAGGAAATTGCGCGAAAGATTCGCACATCGTCGGGCGGAATGCCCTTCGTGAAGGCGTTGGGACTGCCGCTCGCCGGGCGCGGGCTGGCCCAAGTATCGATGAATCTCACCGACTTCGAGCGAACTCCGCTGCATCAGGTCTTCGACGCGGTGCGGCGCGAGGCAGCGGAGCGCGGCGTAACAATCGCGGGCAGCGAGATTATCGGCCTGGTTCCCAAGAAAGCGCTGGAAGACGCAGCGGCGCACTATTTACAGTGCGAGAACTTCGATAGTGGACTGGTTTTGGAGAATCGGCTGCAAAACGCGCGGCGGGCGTTAGAATAAAGGCAGTGCTGGTTTCTATCAACCCCCAACCGCAAAGGCCGCCCTGGCTCCGCGCGCCCGCGCCTTCCGGCGACAATTATCACGAATTGAAGCGCCTGGTCCGGGAGCTGAATCTGCACACGGTATGCGAGAGCGCGGCGTGTCCTAATGTCGGTGAATGCTGGAATCAACGCACCGCGACCTTCATGATCCTGGGAAATGTCTGCACGCGGCGCTGCGGTTTTTGCGCGGTGCAAAAAGGTCCGCCGATGACGGTGGATTATGACGAACCTCGCCGGGTGGCGGAAGCAGTTGCAACGCTCGGTTTGAAATACGCGGTGGTGACAAGCGTGAATCGCGACGATCGCAAAGACGGCGGGGCGGAATTGTTCGCGCTGACAATCGAAGCCATCCGCACGCGCATTCCCGGCTGCAAAGTGGAAGTGCTGGTGCCGGATTTTCAGGGCTCGCATGCTGCCATGGATATAGTGATGAACGCGCATCCCGACGTGCTGAATCACAATACAGAAACCGTGCCACGGCTGTACCGGCAGGTCCGATTGGGCGCGCGCTATGAGCGATCGCTCGACATGCTCGCCTATGCGAAACAGACCACGCCTGATGTGCCCACTAAATCCGGATTGATGCTGGGGCTGGGCGAGACCACCGATGAAGTCCGGCAGGTGATGCGGGATTTGCGCGCGCATCACGTAGATATTCTCACGCTGGGGCAGTATCTGCGGCCATCGCTGAAGCATTTGCCGATCATTCGCTACATTCCGCTGGATGAGTTTGCCGAATTGAAGCGCTA
>Ga0210383_10004562_pt1 | contig 12257 bp, 9 predicted proteins | sample IncBWC14OmetaG_FD_160072 | JGI IMG/M metagenome (GOLD analysis project Ga0210383, IMG submission 160072) | Forest soil microbial communities from Barre Woods Harvard Forest LTER site, Petersham, Massachusetts, United States - Inc-BW-C-14-O ...
CAACCCCGAGGAGAACCTATGCCTGGTCCCACCGTCGTCCTCGTCCACGGCGCCTTCGCCGACGCATCCGGGTTCGCGGGAGTGATCCGCGAGCTCGAGAGCGCCGGCCACACGGCGCTCGCCCCGCCGAACCCGTTGCGAGGCGTCGCCTTCGACGCCAGCGTCGTCAGCGACGTGGTCAAGGCCATCGACGGCCCGGTCGTGCTGGTCGGGCATTCCTACGGAGGCGCCGTGATCACCCAGGCGTCCGCCGGCCTGGAGAACGTGACCGGCCTGGTCTTTCTCGCGGCGTTCGGGCTGGAGGTGGGCGAGAGCTGCGCGAGCGTGCAGCAGCCGTTCCCGCCGCCTCTGCTCGCCAAGACGGCCGCCCCGACCCCCTACGACGCGCCCGGCGCCGCGGGCGGTCCCGACCTGTACGTCCAGAAGGACGGGTTCCGGGAGACGTTCTGCGCCGACGTGCCGGTGGACATGGCCGATGTCATGTTCGTGACCCAGCGCCCGCTCGCGGTCGCGGCGCTCAACGAGAACGCCACCGCGGCGGGCTGGAAGAGCAAGCCGTCCTGGTTCCTGGTCTCCGAGCACGACAACGCGATCTCGCCGGACGCGGAACGGTTCATGGCGCAGCGGATGGGCGCCACGACCGACACCATTGACGGCTCGCACACCGCGTTCATCGCGAAGCCGGTCGCCGTGGCCACGTTCATCCGGCAGGCGCTGCGGTGACCTCGTAGACCCAGATGTGGTCCTGGCTCTCCCGGTGAACGGGCCGCGGTCCCAGTCCTGGTAGCGCTCCCGCAGCCGCAGGCCGGCCAGCCGGACCATCAGGTCCAGTTCACTCGCCCAGCAGTGGCGCAGACGTAGCGGCCGCAGCGTGGTGCCCGCGCGTCGAACGTCACTCGCTGGTAGGTGACGGCCTGCGCCACCGGGTCGTCGGTCAGGAACTCCATCTCGACCGAGTCCTCGGTCCGCGCGCGGGTGGCGACCTGGCCGGTCAATGGCGACCTTCCGTTTACGGCGGGAGCGGTCGGGCCGGGCCCGCTTTTGGGAGAGCCAGGTCGAGGGCCTCTTCGGGGTTGAGTGTCATGCCCTGGGCGTAGGCTCGCTCTAGCTGCTCATCGCCCAGGTGCGCGCGCGCTTGGTCCAGGCTGTCCCGGCGGTAACGCGCGCCGGGTTCTTGCCACGGATTGCCGGTCCGGTCCTGGAAGGCTTGCGCGACGCCGTGGAGTGCGGCTGCCTGGTCCCAGTCGCCCGCATCTCCGGCCAGACAGGCCAGGCCGGAGATGGCGCCGGCCATGCCGATGTTCAGGCCGTTGCGGCGGCCGATCCGCAGGGCGGCCTCGAACGTGGACCGGGCGCCGTCGGGGTCTTTGTCCGCGCGCAGCGCCAGGCCGAGTACCGTCGGCACGTTGGTGCTCTCCCATCCGATCTGCCGCGCGGTCTGTGCGGCGGCTTGCAGGTGAGCCCGGGCGGCGGGGATATCTCCGGCTGTTAGTGCAGCAGCGCCGGCGCGGCCGTGCAAGATGGAGTTGATGAGATGGTCGCCGGATCGTTCGGTGCAGGCGATCGCCTCGGTGTACAGCTGCCCGGACCGGGCCGGGTCGATGGCGTCGAGGGGCATGAGATACAGGAGCAGGCTCCAGGCCAGCAGCACGTCGTCGCCAAGCTGCCGGGCCCGTTCGACAGACTCCTGCCCGGACCGGAGCCCTGTCTCCGGCTCGCCGGCGAAGAAATGCGCGCCGCACCGTGCCGCGAGGGCTCTGCTGAGCAGCCGCTCGTCGCTCAACTGGCGGGCGACCTGGACCGCCTGTTCAGCAAGCTGCCGTGCCGTGGCGATGTCAATTTGATTAGCGAGGATCGTGGCGGTGACCAGTGCCGCGCCGAACAGTGCCGGGTCAGAGCCGGCGTCGGGCCGCCGGAGCGCGGGCACGAGCAGCCCGAAGGTCTCCGGCTGCCGGGAACGGACCCACCAGTAGCTGTTGAGCGCGACGCCCAGGCGCAGGACCAGCGCGGTCCCGTCCGGGCGGCCGGCCGCATGACCGGCGGCGCGGCGCAGGTTGGCCTGGTCGGCGTCCAGCCGGGCCAGCCATTTTCCCTGCTCCGGCCCGGTCAGGTGCGCGGCCGCCTGCTCGGCGGCCGCCAGGAAATGCGCGCAGTGCGCCGCGGCGACCGCGGCGGCCTGGTCGCCGCCGGCCTCGGCGAGCCGCTCGGCGGCGAACAGCCGGATCGTCTCCAGCAGCCGGTACCGCAGCCCGGCTCCGGCGGGCTCGGCCACGACCAGGCTCTTGTCCACCAGCGACCCGAGCAGGCCGGCCACCTCCAGCACGTCGAGGCCGCCGGACCCGCACACCGCCTCGGCCGCGTCCAGGTCGAAGCTGCCGGCGAACACCGACAGGCGGGCCAGCAGCAGCCGCTCGGCGCCGGCCAGCAGCGAGTACGACCAGCCGACCGTCGCGGCCAGCGTCTGCTGGCGTTCCAGAGCGGTGCGGCTGCCCCCGGTCAGCAACCGGAACCGCTGGTCCAGCCGCCCGCTCAGCTCGGCCAGCGACATCGACCGCAGCCGGGCCGCGGCCAGCTCGATGGCCAGCGGCATCCCGTCCAGCCGCCGGCACACCGACACCACCACCGGGCCGGCCTGCTCGTCCACGCCCAGGGCGACGCCGTTGGCCCGGGCCCGGTCCGCGAACAGCGCCACCGCGTCCGACGACCCGGACGTCCCGGAGTCAGGATCATCAGGTCCGGGCAGCGACAGCGACGGCACCCGGTAGAGGGTCTCCCCGCCGATGCCCAGCGGCTCGCGGCTGGTGGCCAGCAGGTGCACCCGCGGGCAGCGCCGCACGATCGCGTCGACGGTCGTGGCGCAGCCGCCGATCAGGTGCTCGCAGTTGTCCAGCACGATCAGCACGTCCTGGGCTGCCAGGGCATCCAGCAGGGCTTCCAGCGCCGGGCGGCCCGGCTGGCCGGCCAGCCGCAGCGCCTGCGAAATGGCCGACGGCACCGCGTCCTCGCCGGTGACCGCGGCCAGCTCGGCCAGCCAGACCCCGTCCCCGGACCCATCGAGAAGCTCGGCCGCCACCTGCAGCCCCAGCCTGGTCTTGCCGCACCCGCCGGCCCCGGTCAGCGTGACCAGGCGAGAAGACTCCACCAGGGCCCGGACCTCGGCCACCTCCCGGTCCCGGCCGATGAACGCCGACAGCTGAACCGGGAGATTGTTCGGCAGCGCCGGGTTGCCCAGCGAGCGCAGCGGCGGGAACCCGGCCGGCAGGCCCGCTCCGGTCAGCTGGAAGATCCGTTCCGGGCGGCCCAGGTCCTTCAGCCGGTGCACGCCGAGATCGGCCAGCGCCGCGCCCGGCGGCAGCCCGTCCCGCACCAGCACGGCCGCCGCCTCCGATACCAGCACCTGCCCCCCGTGGCCGGCCGCCGCCACCCGGGCGGCCCGGTGCACCTCCAGGCCCACCACGCCGGTTGCCGTCCGCGCCGCCTCCCCGCAATGGATGCCCATCCGCACCCGGACCGGCTCCCCGCCCGGCCACACATGCGCCGCAGTAGCCTGCTGCATCGCCAGTACCGCCGCCACGCACGCCCGCGGCGAGGCGAACACCGCGAAGAACGCATCCCCCTGCGTGTCCACCTCGCGGCCGTCGTGCGCGGCCAGAGCCGACCGGATCAGCGCGTGATGGCCGGCCAGCACCCGCGCGTAAACCCCGTCCCCCACCCGCCGCAGCAGCGCCGTCGAGCCCTCGATGTCGGTGAACAAGAACGTGAGGGTCTCCATGTACACAGCGTAGAAGTGCGGCTCGGCGGCGGCACTGCCCGCAGGTACGCCATCACGCCAGGCCCGCTCGCCCGGATAGCCCCCGCTGCTGTCGGCTCACTGATGCGGCGTGGCCCAATCCAGCAGCGGGCCGTCGGGGACGATCCGGGTCGGGTTGATGTGCGGATGCGTGGTGTAGTAGTGCCGCTTGATGTGGTCGAAGTTCGTTGTGTCCCGGAAGGCAGGCAGTGAGTACAGGTCGCGCGCGTAGCCCCACAGGTTCGGGTAGTCGGTCAGCCGCCGCAGGTTGACCTTGAAGTGGTAGTGGTAGACCGCGTCAAAGCGGGCCAGGGTCACCCAAAGCCTGACATCGGCCTCGGTGATCGCGTCACCGAGCAGGTACCGGCGGTCGGCCAAGCGCTGCTCCAGGTCGTCGAGGGTGGCGAAGACCTTGGACACCGCGTCGTGGTAGGCCTCCTGGGAGGCGGCCATGCCCGAGCGGTACACGCCGTTGTTCACGGTTTCGTAGATGACCGCGTTGATCGCGCCAATCTCGGGGCGCAGGGCCTGCGGGTACAGGTCCGTGCCATTGGAGAACGCTCCGAACTGGGTATCCAGGTCGATCGTGATGTCGGGGAAGTTGTTGCTGACGATCCGGCCGGTCTGCCCGTCCCACAGCACCGGGACGGAGATGTGCCCGTCGTAGCCGGGCTCGGTCGCCTCGTAGGCCTCGCGCAGCAGCGAGAACCCGTTGACCGGGTCCAGCGAGTGCCCGGGGCCCTCGCGGAACGCCCAGCCGCGGCCGTCCCTCACCGGGTCGACCGCTGACAGCGAGATCGCCTCCTCAAGGCCGAGCAGCTTGCGCACGATCGCGGTGCGGTGCGCCCACGGGCAGGCCCAGGAGATGTACAGGTGGTACCGGCCGGCCACAGCCGGATACCCGCTGGAGCCGTCCGCGGTGATCCGGCCGCGGAACGGGTAGGCGGGCCGCACGAACTCCCCGGTTGCCGGCTGGGGCTGCCTGCGCCGGAAGTCGCCGTAGTCGCCGAACGTCGCGAAGTCGACCGGGCTTGCGCCGCCCGCCCGCTGAGTAGTGGTCATGGTGTTGGAACCCCGGCGGCAGCGGCGGCCATTCCGTGCCGCTGCGGCAGATGGCGTCGCGTAACGGGCCGCTCGGTAGCGGGCATCGGCTGAAACAGTTCTGTCCAGCAGCCGTGGGGCGTTGGCCGCCGGGCAGAGCCCTCGTTCCCGACGATCCGATCGGCACTCGCCGTGACGCACCTCAATCCCAGGGCAAACGCGAACCGCCGATCTGCAATGGTTGCCGCGGCTTCCTGCTTGTCGCTAACGACACGCGCGAACGGGCGTTCTGCACCCTGACGCTTCTGCCGGGTCATTGGTTACCATCGCCGGGTAACGCAGCACGAGAGGCAGAATGGGGTGGTGGCTTCGGATTCCGTGCGCCCGGTGACCCTTGCCGAGCTGGTGGCGACGTTGTCGCTGGTGGCGGACCTGGGTATGGGACGGCCGATGGAACGGGTCCTTCGCCAGACCGTGATCGCCATGCGGCTGGGGGTGGCGGCCGGGATCGATGAGGCGACGTGCGCGTCGGCGTATTACATCTCGCTGCTGACGTGGGTGGGCTGTGCCGTTGACACCAGTGAGGTAGCGGCGCTGTTCGGCGACGAAATGCAGTTGTACGCCGAGACCCATGATGAGGACCTCGGCGGTGTCAGCTTGGCGGTCTTCGTCGGCCGTCATCTCGGCCGCGGTAAGCCGGGTTTCCACCGGATCGGGATGGTCGGGAAGTTCCTGGTGACCGCGGGCCGGTCGGCGCGGCGGCTCATGCAGGAGCATTGCCAGGAGGCCAGCGATCTTGCCGATCAGCTGGGGCTCGGCCCGGCGGTGTGCGAGCCGCTGCTGCAGGCCTTCGAACGGTGGGACGGCAGGGGCGTGCCGGGGCTGGCGGGCGCCGATCGCCTGGCTCCGGCCATCCGCCTGGTCCACCTGGCTGACAGCATCGAGGTGTTCCACCACACAGGCGGTGCCGAGGCCGCGCTGGCTGTGGCCGGTGAGCGGCGTGGCACGCAGTTCGACCCGGCCCTGGTTGACTGCTTCTGCCCCCGGCACGCCGAGATCCTTGACGGGCTGGGCGGCATTTCGGCGTGGGAGGAGGTGATCGCGCTCGACCCGCGGCTGGGCGCGGCGCTGACCGATGACCAGCTGGACCGGGCGCTTGGCGCGTTCGCCGACTTCAGCGACCTGAAGTCGCCGCTGCGCCTGGGCCATTCGCGGGGGGTGGCCGAACTGGTCGGCCAGGCCAGCGCGACCCTCGGGCTGCCCGCCGCCGAGGTGGTCATGCTGCGCCGGGCGGCGCTGGTGCACGACATCGGTATGATCGGTATCCCCAGCGCTGTCTGGGACGAGGCTGGCGGGTGGAGCATCTCCCAGCGCGAGCGGGCCCGCACTCACCCGTACCTGACCGAACGGATGCTGGCTCGCACACCGCTGCTGGCCCAGGTGGGACAGTGCGCGTCGCTGCACCATGAGCGGCTGGACGGCTCGGGCTACCCGCACGGGCTTCGGGGCGAGGCCATCTCGCTGCCGGCGCGGATCCTCGGTGCCGCCGACGTCTACAACGCCCTGCGTCAGCCGCGCCCGCACCGCGCGGCGCTTGAGGCCTGCGATGCCGAGCGGGTGATGCGCGGCGAGGTGCGCGCCGGGCGGCTCGACGGGGATGCGGTCCAGGCGGTGCTCAAGGCCGCGGGCCACCGGGTGCGGCGCCGGGCTGGCCTGCCATCGGGGCTCACGGCGCGGGAGGCCGAGGTGCTGGTCCGGCTCGGCCAGGGCCGGTCCAACCCCGAGATCGCTGCCGAGCTGCACGTCAGCCGCAAGACGATCTCCTCTCACGTGGAGCACATCTACGCCAAGCTCGGGGTGAAGACCCGCACCGAGGCGGCCCTGTTCGCCATGCGCCACGGCCTGATCGGGATGGCGGACGAACCGGGAACCTGACAGAAAGATCGGGTAGTTACCCGATTCGCCGTCATCCGCGAATCCGTACAACGAATCTATGACGACCACAGCTCATAGTCGCGGCGTGGCCGCTTCCGTGCCCCAGTTTGCCCTGGCCGGCTCGTTCCTTGAGGGCCTCGCCGCTCAGGACTTCGCCAAGCTCGGCGGCGCGCTCGCCGCCGGTATCCGCCTGCGCGCCCTGCTGCCCTCAGGCCCGTTCGAGTGGACCGGTGCCGAGGCGATTGCGGACCGGTTCACGCGCTGGTTCGGCGGCACTGAGGATTTCGAGCTCATCGAAGCCACAGTCGGCGAAGTCGGGGGGCGCCTGCACCTGCACTGGCGGCTGCGGCTGCGGGCGAAGCGGCTCGGCGGCGGCTGGTTCACCGTCGAGCAGCAGGCCTACGCCGACACCGATGAGAGCGGCCGCATCGAAGCGCTCGACCTGCTTTGCACCGGCTACCGTCCCGAGGGCGACGATGGCTGACATCCTGCCCAGCTGGGGCGGCTGGGGGCCAGCGGTCCGCGATGACCCGTTCGGTCACTTCGCCGAGGCCCGGGTCCGGTGCCCAGTGCAGAAGGTGCGCCTGGCCGACGGTCACCCGGCCTGGCTGGTGCTTGGCTACGACGCTGCCCGGCAAGCGCTGGGCGACCCGCAGATCTCCAAGGACATGCTCGCCGCGCTGGCGGCCGATGGCGACGTGGTGGCCGAGGGACTGCCCGGCCCGGCGTTTTCCCGGCACATGCTCAACGTCGACCCGCCTGATCACACCCGGTTGCGGCGGCTGGTGTCCCCGGCCTTCGCGCCGGGAAGGATCGCCGCGCTGGAGCCGGCCATCCGGGGCATAGCCGACAGCCTCCTCGACGAGCTGGACGCCGCCGGCCCCGGCGCCACCGTCGACCTCGTCGAGGGATATGCCTATCCCCTGCCGTTTCAGGTGATCGGCGAGCTGCTCGGCATCCCGGCAGCTGACCGCCCGCGCCTGCATGCCTGGTTCCAGGTGCTGCTGACCGGGTGGGCCGGTGACCCGCCACCAGAGGCCGTCGAGGCATCGGACGGCATCGTGGCCTACCTGGGCGAACTGGTCGAGGCCAAGCGTCACAGCCCAGCCGGGGACCTGGTCAGCGTCCTGGTCACCGCCGAAGGCGACGCGCTCACCACGCAAGAGTTGCTGTCGAGCCTGTTCCAGCTCGTGGTCGCCGGCCACGACACCACGGCCAGCCTGATCGGCAATGGGGTGGTGGCGCTGCTGGACCACCCGGATCAGCGGCAGGCGCTGCTGGCCGATCTCGGACAGCTTCCGGCCGCGATCGACGAGCTGGTCCGGTCCACCGCCCCGGTCCCGCACGCCACGTTCCGGGTGACGGCCGAGCCGGTGACTCTCGACGGCGTCCAGATCCCCGCCCGCGAACAGGTGCTGGTGTGCCTGGGTGCAGCCAACCGCGACCCGGGCCGCTTCCCAGAGCCTGAAGTACTCGACATCGGCCGCAGCAACGGGCCCAACCTCGGGTTTGGCCATGGGATCCATTACTGCCTGGGCGCGCCGCTGGCCCGGCTCGAAGCCCGAGTCGCTTTCGAACAGCTGCTGGGCCGTTACCCGGGCCTGCGGCTAGCCACCAGCCGTGACGCCCTGGCCTGGGCGCACGGTGACGGCTTGGTCCTGCGCGGCCTCGTCTGTCTTCCCGTCGTTCTCAGTCCCAGCCGATAACAGCCATGAGCATGCCCGATCCCGTCGCAACCAAGGAGAAGAAATGACCGTTACCGACAGCCCAGTCGACAATGGCGTGAATGTCCAGGCCCTGCTCGGGGCGCGCGAGGCGCTGTCCGGCGCACCGGAGGCGGCGCAGTTCACCTGGCGGGCCAGCTGCACCTGGCGCAAGGGCACGCACAGCCACTCCACCGTGGCCGGGTTCACCGGGCTGGGTGCCGAGCAGCAGCACCGCAGCACGTACGAGTTCGACGTCGACCACCCCGAATGCTTCGCGTCGGAAGACAACGGCGCCACGCCGGTGGAGATCGTGCTGGTCGGCCTGGTCGGGTGCCTGACCGCGGGCGTCGCCGCGGTCGCCCAGCACCGGGGCATCCAGCTCCGGTCGGTCACCGCCACCATCGACGGCGAGATGAACGTCCTGGGCATCCTGGGCGGCGACCCGGATGTCCGCAACGGCTTCGAAGCGGTCACGGTCCGGTTCGCCATCGACGCCGATGCCTCCCGGGAGGACCTCGAAGCGCTGATCGCCCAGTCGCAGAAGCGCTCGGCGGTCTTCGACGTCGTGTCCAACCCGACGAAGGTACTCGTCGAGCTGGCCTGACCACCACAGCCCTTCTACAGGGAAACACGGCAGACACCAACCACACGGGAAGCAGTAGTGGCCTAGCCTCGGTGTCGCGAAGCGACGTCTAGAATTCCCGCAGGATGCGGGACGAGGGGAGGGCGTCATGACCCAGCAATTACTGCTTCTGGTCGCCGGATTTGTCTTGACCAGCGTGGCTGGCGGGGCCCTCGGCTATTGGTTCCAGCACCGGGCTTGGGCGCACCAGCATGAGATACAGCTCCGAGACGAGGAGCACCAGCACGAGGTGCAGCGCCGGGAGGAAGAGCACCAGAGGGCACTTAAGACGTTCGAGGAGGTCAGCCAGCTCCTTGACCGGCGGCTGTACCGCATGCGGCTCTTGTACTGGGCGGCGAGAGAGGTGGCAGCTGGCACTGGTGACCAGGAAAGGCTGGCCAGCGCCCGGGCCGACTACCGCGCGGTCCTTACTGAGTGGAACGATAACCTCAACCGCAATCTCGCCCTCATAGAGACTTACTTCGGGACGTCGGCCAGGAACGTGGTGAGCGGCCAGATCTATGAGGGTTTCGCTGTTTCGGGCCGGGGTCTTGAGGAGATCGTGAAGATGGTCTCAAAGGCAGGAGGTGCCCGGATCGAGATACCTCGCTTCGGGCACCGGATAGCTAGGCTGAGCCGCATTGTTTACGCGCTGAACCTCCAGATGCTGCGCTTGCTCAGGGAGGACAGTATCGGCCGGGCAGCCCGGCAGGAGATCACCGCCGACACTGGCGCGGCTACGGGCGAGAGGCCGCTGCTCCAGATCGGCGACCAGGGCAGGAAAGTAAGCCGCCTGCAGCGACCCCTCTCCGGCGGGTCGGCGAGGATATCGACATCGACGGGCTCTTCCAAGGCTCCGGTTTGGTCTCCTTGCTGATCAGGCCTGAACGGAGCATGCTGGGCTTGACGGTGGTTACCGCGAAGCTCCTGGTGCGCGTGGCTGCGGGTTCCCCGATCGCTCCCGTCGCGATGATTCTTCCAGTCATCTCGAAGATGAGCAGGGTGCTTGGACGCGCAGTGAGGGGCGGGCGGCTATGGGCCGGTACACCGAGGCGTTCGGTCAGAGCATCGAGGACCCTGAGGGGTTCTGGGGTGGTGCTGTGCAGGGCATCGACTGGTACCGCGAGCCGTCGGTGGTGCTGGACAGGTCCAGTCCGCCGTTCTACCGCTGGTTCTCCGGCGGCGTGCTGAACACCTGCTTCAACGCGGTGGACCGGCACGTGCGCGATGGCCGCGGCGATCAGGCCGCGCTGATCTACGACAGCCCGGTGACCGGCACCTGCCAGACGCTGACCTACCGGCAGCTGCTTGATCAGGTCGCGCGGTTCGCCGGCGTGCTGCGGGGCCTGGGGACCGGTGCCGGTGACCGTGTGGTGATCTACATGCCGATGATCCCCGAGGCGGTCATCGCGATGCTTGCCTGTGCCCGTATCGGCGCCGTGCACTCGGTGGTGTTCGGCGGCTTCGCGGCGCCGGAGCTGGCCGCCCGCATCGACGACGCGGCCCCCAAGGTCGTCGTGTCAGCGTCCTGCGGGATCGAGGTCAGCCGGGTCCTGGAGTACATGCCGATCCTGGAGCGGGCTATCGCGCTGTCGAGCCGCAAACCGCGCTCGTGTGTCATCCTGCAGCGCCCGCAGGCACCCGCGGCGCTAGCAGGCGGCCGTGACCTGGACTGGGAGCAGGCGCTGGCCGGTGCCGAGCCGGCCGGCTGCGTCCCGGTCGCGGCCACCGACCCGCTGTACATTTTGTACACCTCGGGCACCACAGGCAAACCCAAGGGCGTAGTCCGCGACAACGGGGGCCACGCGGTCGCGCTGCGGTGGAGCATGCAGCACATCTATGACACCCATCCGGGGGAGGTGTTCTGGGCGGCCTCCGATATCGGCTGGGTGGTCGGGCATTCCTACATCGTCTACGCCCCGCTGCTGGCCGGGTGCACAACCGTGCTGTATGAGGGTAAGCCGGTCGGCACCCCGGATGCCGGGGCGTTCTGGCGGGTGGTCGCCGAGCACAAGGTCAAGACGTTGTTCACCGCACCCACGGCATTCCGCGCGATCAAGAAGGAGGACCCGGCCGGCGACCTGGCCGGCAAGTACAACCTGTCCGCCTTCCGGTACCTGTTCCTGGCCGGGGAACGGCTCGACCCGGAAACCTACCGGTGGGCCCGCGGCCTGCTCGGCATCCCGGTGATCGACCACTGGTGGCAGACCGAGACCGGCTGGGCGATCGCGGCCGACCTGATGGGACTGGAGCCCATGCCCACCAAGCCCGGTTCGCCCACGGTGCCGGTACCGGGTTTTGACGTGCACGTCGTCGACCCCGGCACCGGCGCTGACGTCCCGCCAGGCACCACTGGCGACATCGTGGTGCGGTTGCCGCTGCCGCCCGGCTGCCTGCCGACCTTGTGGGGGGATGACCAGCGGTTCATCGATTCCTACCTGTCACGTCACCCCGGTGCCTACCTGACCGGGGACGGCGGTTACCTGGACAGCGACGGATACCTCTACGTGATGGGCCGCACCGACGACGTCATCAACGTGGCCGGCCACCGGCTGTCCACCGGGGAAATGGAAGAAGTCCTCGCCAGCCATCCCGCCGTCGCCGAGTGCACCGTCATCGGCGTCAGCGACGAGCTCAAAGGCCAGGTCCCGCGCGGGTTCGTCGTGCTCAAAGCAGGCGTCGACGCCGACCCCGGCGTGCTCAGCGCCGAGCTCGTCGAGCTGATCCGCGACCAGATCGGCCCCGTCGCCGCGCTGCGCAGGGTCGACATCATCGCCGCGCTGCCCAAGACCCGCTCCGGCAAGATCCTCCGCAAGACCATGCGCGGCATCGCCGACGGAAACGACGAGCCCATACCGCCCACCATCGAAGACGCCTCAACCCTCGACGCACTGCGTCCCCTGCTCAGAGAGAGCAGCTGAACAGCGGCGCCGCCCCGCCACCTCCGCCCGGTCGTGTTACAACGCAGCAAACACAAGGCACCGGCGCCCGGTTTCGCGTTACCGTCGCGCAGATACTGGCGCGCCGAATGGCGCGTCAGCGCGGATATCAGAGGAATCCTCGCGATGTCGGCGGCCCGGCAGACGCGCGGTCGGGTCAACCTACAGCCGCCTAGCCTGATATTTATGCAGCGCAGTCCCGCACGGAGAATGCACGCTTCTGC
>Ga0210383_10004563_pt1 | contig 12257 bp, 6 predicted proteins | sample IncBWC14OmetaG_FD_160072 | JGI IMG/M metagenome (GOLD analysis project Ga0210383, IMG submission 160072) | Forest soil microbial communities from Barre Woods Harvard Forest LTER site, Petersham, Massachusetts, United States - Inc-BW-C-14-O ...
GACGCTTCCGTGGCCGCCTAGAAGCACGGCACCAAAGGTTGGGGCGCGCGCGGGTTCCGTCTTCTTCGCGGATTTGCTGTAGGTTTTGAGTCCCGTTCCGCGCGATTCCTGAGCACGCACAAGATATGGGATTGAACAACCGAGAGCGAGAACGAAAACGGAAATTCCAATTGCACTGTTTTTCATGGTGGCGAAGGTTATGCCACATCGTCCGGCGCAGAGCAATCGGGCACTCGGACGTTGCAGTCGCGAATTAAATCGCCAATCGGTGATTGACTTCCGAATGCGCGTGGTCTAATTTTCTCACATCATTCTCGCTCTTATGGGGTGCGGTCCAATCGACAAGAGAATCGCAGGCATGGCCTCCCGGCCCGCTCACTTGGTATCGAATTGTCTGATTGATCTCGGAAAGCTTGCCGCCGGATTGTAATCGCTCACTTTTTCCACCTCGAATCGCGCTCCAGACTCATTCACGATTTCCGCAGTGATACTTGCTACAGAACAGCATGGCAGGCAGGCCGACCAAGGGTGAAGGAGCTTACGATGATTCGTTTCCGATTCCTGAGTGCTGCGTTGCTGGCAATATCCGTATTTGTTGTCGGCGCGAGTGCGCAAACCAATCAGGGTCGCATTCTGGGTACTGTTCGCGATTCGTCCGGCGGAGTCGTAGTTGGCGCGTCGGTGACGATCACGAATACCGCGACGCACGTTTCGCGTTCGCTCGTCTCGAATTCCGCGGGCGAATACATTTTGCCAATTGTTGATCCGGGCCGGTACACGATCGCTGCGGAGGCCAAGGGTTTCAAGAAAACGGAAAGCTCGGAGGTTCTCCTCGAAGCGGGGAGAGATGTGCGCGTCGATCTGGAGTTGCAGCCGGGTTCCGTAAGTGAAACTGTGGAAGTGAAGTCTGAAATCACGATGACGGATACAACCGACAACACGCTGAACGGAGTGCTTTCGAATCGAGCGATCGAGGCATTACCTGTGCAAGGCCGCGACTTTCAGAATCTGCTCAATCTCCATCCGGGCGTGCAACGCTCGCCAGGTGGCGGCTTTCATTCCGTCACGTCCAACGGCAATCGTCCGGACGACAACAATTTCTTCATCGACGGCGCCGATGATAACGATGTGTATTACGGCGAGACCGTGATGAATGACGCCGGCATTTCAGGCACGCCGGCGAGCCACTTGCCGCTCGATTCGATTCAGGAATTCAACACGCAGGAAAGTCCCGACGCAAATTTCGGAGTGAAGCCCGGAGTGGTGGTAAACATTGGCCTGAAATCCGGGACCGATCAGATTCACGGTTCCGCGTATTACTTCGGGCGCAACAGCGCGCTCGACGCGCGCAACTGGTTTGCGCCTGCTCCCGATCCAGTTCCCGCGCTAATCCTGCACGATTTCGGCGGGTCAATTGGAGGTCCGATCAAGAAAGGGAAATGGTTTTACTTTTTCAACTACGAAGGCATTCGCGACAAGGTGGGTAATCCGGGGACGGTCGACAGCCCGGTGACTGAATCGCTGATCGGCAAGGTGGATCCTTCGATTGGTTCTCCGGCTGATTTCAGTATCGTAGACGCGCTTGCGCTGTGCAGCCCCAATTGCAGCCAAACCAGCATCAACTTGTCGAAGCTATTCCTGCCAAACCCAGGCTTCACCGCCAGCCAGAGCGATCCGGCTCTGATTAATCTCGATTTCAACAACACGAATCGCGAAGACAATATCGTCGGCAAGACAGATTACGTCATTAATTCGCATAATACTCTCTCCGCCCGATATATCTACGCGAACACTACGGAAGTGGAGGAAGACACAAGCGCAATTGCCCCCGAGTGGCTCTCAACTACTAGCCCGATTACGCAGGTGTTCGGCGCCTCATGGGCGTGGACGCCGAGCCCGCGCTGGGTGAACGACCTCCGAGTGAGCTACAACCGGTTCAATGAAGCGATCGCGCCGGTGGACCAGCACGTGAATCCATTGACCTATGGCATCAATACGGGCGTCACCGATCCGCGCCTTTTCGGCTTGCCTAGGATTAACCCTGGTGACGAGGAATTTAATTCCATGGGGGGAAATGCGAGCTGGCCGCTGCAAACTTCTCCCAGCCAAACGCTCAACATTTCAGATACCGTGACGCTCGAGCGGGGCAAGCATTCGATTCGATTCGGCGGCGAGTTTCGCAGAGGCAACGTGAAGTACTACCGCGCCACCGACGGTCGCGGCCTGGTGGAATTCGACGATCTGGAAGATTTTGCTGCCGGCAATACGGACAACGTCGATGAATGGCGTTTTCTCTACGGCAACCCGGCTCGCAACATCAGCCTGAAATCGTTCGGCCTGTTCGTGCAAGACGGGTACCGCGTGACGCCAAACGTGACGATCAACGCTGGACTTCGCTACGACGTCACGTACCCGATCACCGATTCGAACAATCAGCTGGCCAACTACGTTCCCACAGCCGGAATCGTTCAAGTGGGGCGCGGAATCGGCTCGCCGTACGCGACGAATTACAACAATGTGTCGCCGCGTCTGGGTGTCGCATGGGATATTTTCGGAACCGGCAGAACAGTATTGCGCGCCGGCGGCGGCATTATTTTCGAGCAACCGTCCATTCGCACGTTTGCTTTCAATGGCGGCGGACTCAACCTCAATCCCAGCGGCATTCCCGGTGTGACGCCGGGAAACGGGAACATCACCTCGTTCCTGGTTGACTCCGTGGACGGCACCCAGTTGAGTTGGGATCCGGGTCCGGTCTTTCCAGTGTCAGCTGGACAGGAGTGCAATTCGGATTCTCCGTGCAGCGTCTTTGGCGTGAATCAGCACCTGAAAACTCCCTACGTAGCTAACTGGAACCTCAATCTGCAGCAAGCGGTTACATCGTCGAGCTTTGTGCAGGTGGCGTACGTCGCCAATCGGGGGATTAAACTCTACAGCGTTCAGGACATCAATCAGGCTGATCCGGCGGCGAGTGCTGCGTGCATTTTCAACACGGCGGGTGACAATGGAATCGGGGGAATTGAGAGTTCTGGGAGCGTTTACGGGACTTGCGAACAGCAGTCGAAGCCTCTCACTACCAATTGTCCCGGCGGAAGCACGACAGGGCCGTGTTTTCCATACATCGGCTTTCTAACATTTCTCGCGAATCATTCGAACTCGAGCTACAACGCGTTGCAGATTACCTACACAAAACGCTACTCGCACGGACTCTATCTGCTCGCGGGCTATACCTACGGGCACGCGATTGACACAGCGACTAACAACGTGGCGACGAGTTCAGGCCTGCCGCAAGACAGCACAAACTATGCGCTCGAGCGCGGAAACGGTGACAACGACATTCGCAACCGCTTTACGATCGCGCTGACCTATGACCTTCCATCCATGAAATCGAAATGGCAGATGCTGGAGGGCTGGCAGGTTCAGACGGTGGCGACAATCGAGGGCGGGGAGCCGTTCACGCTCGGCGATTTTGTAGACGATGTGAGCGCGACGGGAGAATTTGAGGACCGCTGGAACATTACGGGGCCGAAGCACAACATTCGCTGGTCAAATACGACGCCGCTCAACTTTATTTCCGCGGATTCCTTTATCCTCGATCCAACCGGCGACCACGTGATCGGAGGAAATCCGGCTTGCATCAACGCCGCCGGACCAACGAATCAACCTGCTCTCGACATGCTCGGAGTGTACGGTTGCTATATGGAAGGGAACACCGTTCTAACGCCACCTGCGTTGGGAACTTTCGGCGATATGCATCGAAACGAATTCCGCGGCCCGGCCTTTCGAAATTGGGACTTCTCACTCTCGAAAGTGTGGAATCTGAGCGACCGGTTCAAGATGCAGTTCCGCGCCGAATTTTTCAACCTTCTCAATCATCCGAATTTCGACGTGTTCACGATGAGCACAGATCTAGGCGGTTCCAATCCGGGTCTGGTGAATTTCACGCCTGATGTGGGCGAATCGAATCCGGTGATGGGCTCAGGAGGTTCGCGCCACGTGCAGTTGGGAATAAAATTTCTCTGGTAAGGACGGGCTCGCCGACTGGCATGTTCGTAGGGGCACGGCATGCCTGCCCTCTCATGCGACCACTAGTCTGTCGCTCGGACTACGTCGCAGCTGAACCCGCGATTTCGCTTTTTTCGAGCGCGGCACGATCCCAATCCGCCAGTTTAGCCGCTGCTTCATAGGTGGACTGGCAGAAATCAAGCAGCGCCGCTCGCGGATCGGCCGCGGTTCGCACATCTTCGTACGATAATATGAACTCTTTGAGCTGGTCGCTGTAGGCGGCCTGCGTGGGTTTTACAGTGGCGTCCTTAAAGCCCGCAGGCTCCGGCGCGGCATAGGAATAAAAAGCCGGATGCGCCACATCTCCGCCGCCCGGCCACCAACCGACACTGCTGACCTCGTGCGAGTACGCTTCTTTCGTCACTTTGTCAGCCCCGGGACGTTCCGGCGCGCGGCGGCCTGAGAAACGCGTCACCGCGAGATCGAAACTCCCCCAGAAAAAATGCACGGGACTATCTTTTCCGATAAATCGGCCGCGAAATTCCTTGAAGACTTTATCTACGGCGACAAGAACCCGCCAGAACCGCTCTGCCTGCACGGCGTCGTAGGAAGCGTGTACGTTGTCCTGGTCGAAGCGGATCGGATTCGGAATTTCTACCGGCATCGGCCAGATTTTGACGTCAATTCCCAGAGACTTCAGCGAAGCCATAAACTCGCGATAAAAATCAGCGACGCTTTGCGGCACAAGTTCGAGCACTTCGGTTTCACCGGCGCTGGTTTCGATTCGCAGCGCATGTTCGATGAAATCGAATTCCACTTCGAAGATCCCGGCGGCGTAGGGAATCGGTGAAGTGGTGAGTCCGCGCGCGCTCACGTAGAAAGGCACTTCCCACCAATGATTCAGGTAGGGACTCAATTCGAGCCGCACTTTGCCCACAATCTGCGTCCACATGTGAAGCGTCGCACATGTGTCTTTCCACTCGCCGAAAGGCAGTGCCGGCCACGCTTGGGTTTTTGCGGACAATGATTCCGGTGCCATGATTGCCTCCGAGTATCGTCGTTATCTTTGGTGGATGCTTATTCTACAGAAAACGAATCGCGGCATCGAGTGTCGCGTGCTTTTTTCACGCGTTGCCGTCGCAAAATCTCGCTTCCAATGATTTATGATGTGGCCGCGCGGAACGAAACCCTATGTCCCAGACCAAACTCCCGGCGATTGCGCAAGGCACCAAGAGGCGGTCGCGCATTCGCCGCCTTGGACTTCGAGATTTGCCGCTCGATGCCGTCGATCTCGCGAAATATCTGATCGGCAAAACGCTCGTGCACGATCTGCCCAAAGTACGCCTCAGCGGACGCATCGTTGAAACGGAAGCCTATCTCGAGGGCGACGCCGCCGCGCATTCTTTCCGCGGAATGACGCCGCGCAACCGCTCGCTTTTCCTAGAACGCGGTCACGCGTACGTCTATTTCTGCTACGGCGCGCATTATATGCTCAACGTGGCTGCGGGAGCAGCCGGCATTGGCACGGGCGTCCTGATTCGCGCCGTAGAGCCGATCGAAGGGATTGAGCAGATGAAGCGCTGGCGCCACACCGATCGGCTGCTCGATCTGGCTCGCGGGCCCGGGCGAGTGGCAGCGGCGTTTAAAATCGGAAAGCCCCTCGATGGTGAGAATCTGTGCGGCGATGGCAATCTGTGGCTCGGCTCAGCCGCGAAGCCGGCTGGCCCGATCGGCGAAAGCGTACGCATCGGGATCACGAAGGACGCCCACCGGGTGCTGCGTTTCTATGAGCGCGAGAACCCGTTTGTGAGTGGCCCCAAACGCCTTAACGCCTGATTTGTGACTTTCGCGTGCCGTTCGTTTTTCCTTCCCAGTCCGGCGCGTTTTCCGTAGAATCTTTGATTGTCCCGGTGCCGAGGTAGCTCACCGGTAGAGCGCGGCCCTGAAAAGGCCGGCGTAGGCAGTTCAACTCTGCCCCTCGGCACCATCCTTTCTCCCGACTCGCCAGCAACAGCTCCCTCACGCGGCCAACGGAAACTTAGCGGGAAAAGCCGGTATCCGGCGAACATTTGGAGAACGGCTTCCGACATTCACGCTGAATCTGGATTCAAACATCCTCCATAACTAGTTTACTTTCTCGGTATACATTGGATTACCTATGGTAAACGGGGCAATCGAAGTATATATAGAGGCGGGCGCCTCACAGGGCCGAAACCGGGCGAAATTGTTAGGGGAAGCAGGGGAGAAGCTTGCTGAAGAATCCGTACTTTCGCTTTTTCAGTTTTTTTGGACTTCGCGAAAATCCATTCGCGGTGAGCCCTGATCCGAAGTATATCTTTACAACTCCGGAGATCCAGGAGTCCTGGGAAGCGCTTCTTTATGGAGTTCAGTCGCATTCGGGCATCATCCTCCTCACTGGCGAGGCCGGTACCGGCAAGACGACGCTGATCAATCGACTGCTCGACTGGTTGCGCGAGCGTCATATGCCTACGGCTTTCATTTTCAACTCGCATCTGGAACGCCGGCATTTATTCGATTTTATGTTGGCGGATTTCGGCGTGAAGTCAGATCCGCGATGGCAGGGAAACGCGCTACTAGGATTAAGCCAGTGGCTGCCGCAGCGGTGCCAGGAAGGCGAAATCCCGGTGCTGATCGTTGACGAGGCGCAGGGGTTGCCTCTGCACATGCTCGAAGAGATCAGGCTGCTGCTGAATCTCGAGACTTCTCACGGAAAGTTATTGCAGATCGTGCTCTCCGGTCAGCCGGAACTGGAAGAGAAACTCAATCAGCCGGAGATGCGCCATCTGAAGCAACGAATCACGCTCCGATGCACTACCGCGTCCCTCAACGCGAAAGAAACTGAAGAATACATTCAAGTACGACTCAAAATCGCGGGCGCTTCGGACAGACCAATCTTCACGCCAGAAGCAATGAGTGCTGTGCACGCCTATTCGCACGGAATTCCTCGAGTGATTAACCTCCTGTGCGAACATTCACTCATCAACGCGTATGCGGCGAATTTGCACGTCGTGCCGGCGCGCTTCGTTGGCGAGGTCGCGCGCGAGTTTCAGTTCGACCAGGACGTAAGTATTCAATTAATCTCGGGCGTATCGTCGGCTCCGGTCGCACGTATCTACGAGCCGCTAAACGCTGCCGTCGATTCGTTGGCAGCTTTTCCAGCTGGGGTTCCGGTGCCGATTTCGTCCATTCCGAGCCCGCCGGACGCAGTGTCGATGAAAGCACCCCCGCTATTCAGCGAGGTATTTCCTGCTCCCGCAGTGCCTGCGCAGCTAACGCTGGTGCCTGCGGCTCGAGGCGTGAAATCTCGCGGGATTCGATATGCGAAATCTCACTCCGGCCCGGCGGTCGCTGTTGCAGCTGTCGGCAACGCGCTGGTGGCTAAGAGCAAAGAGGCCGGGTTTGCCGTTCGCGATATATTTGCAAAAATGCGTTCAACTCGCATACCTGTGGGGTCGCTGCGTGGTATCCGTCCCGTTCTAGTGAAAAAGGGCCGGGATCTTCAAAGTGTATTCCGTCACGCTCGGGCAAAAATCGTTAACACAGGAATTTTGCGTCATCGTATGGGCTCGGTGAGGGCAAGGGCCGCGCGAGCGACGCAGCTTTGTACCGCGGCCTTATCGGAACAAGGAAAGTCATTTCAAATCCTATGGAACGATATTTGCTCAGCTACCGGACATTCCAGAGGGGTTTTGCTCCGTTGGTTCCAGCAACCATTCGAACCGTCTCAGGCGACAGCCGCGAGTGCTCCACAGATGCACTCGCAGACCAAGCCTCTGCGTTCCCGCAAAGCTTCCCGTTCGTGGGAGCATCCACTTGAAAGACTTCGGCTCCGCCAACTTTCTGTTCAATTCTCAGGCAATGCGCCCGTGCGGCAATGGCTACGACAGCCTTTCCACTTCGCTCAATCGTTCCGCTCCGTCTCACGATTTGTGCCGCGCCACCTGGGAGACAGCAGCGCGGTTCGCAAACAACGAGAATAGCGCTTCGGAATCTGCGCAACGATTTCCACGTGATGCTCACTCAAGCCCCCGCACCATTCTTTCGGTTTTGAGCCACGGCTCCAACGCATCCGACGCGCAGTGATTCCGAGTGTTACGAATTTTAGATTCTTCGGCACCAATTTCGATGCTACTCTCGTCCCGCTATTCACTTCACCGGACGAGATCACGAGCGCGATGCCATTGAAATTGCGAGCTCTTTTCGACGATGCGGATCACGACGTCCGCAGCCGCATCATCGCGATTTACGGCGTATTGCTCGTATTTAATCTAGGCGCGTGGATTTGGGCTGCGATAGCCTTCCGCCACTACCCCGTACTCTTCGGCACCGCTCTTCTCGCTTACAGTTTCGGACTGCGTCACGCGGTGGATGCCGATCACATCGCAGCGATCGACAACGTCACACGCAAGCTGATGCAAGAGGGGAAGCGGCCTGTTGTCGTTGGGTTCATGTTTTCGCTCGGCCACTCGACGATCGTTGTGCTTGGCGCCGCAGCCATTGCAGGGACAGCTCTAGCTCTCCAACACCGCCTCGACGGGGTCCGCGCGATTGGCGGCGTGATTGGCACGCTCGTCTCTGCGTTCTTCTTGTTTGCGATCGCGCTGGTGAATCTGGTCATCATGCGGTCGATCTACCGCGCGTTCGTGAGAGTTCGTCGCGGCGGCGCTTACGTGGAGGAGGATTTCGACCTTCTCCTCAGTAATCGCGGTTTTTTGGCGCGTTTGTTCCGCCCGATGTTCAACATGATCACGCGCAGCTGGCACATGTACCCGCTCGGCTTGCTGTTTGGCCTCGGTTTTGACACCGCCACCGAAATCGGCGTGCTCGGAATTTCCGCAGCAGAAGCATCGAAGGGTCTTTCGTTCTGGGCGATTCTCGTGTTTCCAGTGCTTTTTGCCGCCGGCATGTCGCTGATCGACACCACTGACAATATCCTGATGCTCGGCGCCTACGGCTGGGCTTTCGTGAAGCCGATTCGCAAGCTCTATTACAACATGACGATCACAGGCGTATCCGTGGTTGTCGCGCTCGTGGTGGGCGGAATCGAAGTGCTCGGCTTACTGGCGGAACATTTTCATCTGCAGGGCAGTTTTTGGGCAGGCGTGGTCAAGCTCAACGATAATTTCGGCACGCTCGGCTATTTCATCGTAGGACTTTTCGCGCTCAGCTGGATCGTCTCGATCGCCGTCTACAAATGGTTTCGATTTGACGATCTCGAACTCGGTTCGTAACTCTGCCGCGGGCGCGATCAGCAGCTACTTCATCGAATCGTCGAACTCCTTCATCCAGCCTTTCGATTTCAGCACCTCGCGCGGCTTCGATCCATCCGGCGGCCCGACGATCCCGTCCTTCTCCATCAAATCGATCAAGCGCGCGGCACGCCCATATCCCACACGCAAACGCCGCTGCAAAGTGGAAGTCGAAGCGCGCCCCATCTCGCAAACGACCCGTATCGCGTCCTGATACAGCTCGTCGTCCACGTCTTCCGCGCCGCCTTCTGCGCCCAGTTCACCGACTGCATTCTCGTCGCGGGGTGCTTTGAGCAGCTCCTCGTTGTAAATCGCTTTAGCCTGTTCGCGCCAGAATTCGCACACCGCCGCTACTTCCGATTCGTGCACGTACGGCCCGTGAATGCGGTGCAGCCGCGACGAACCCGCCGGCAAATAAAGCGAATCGCCTTTGCCGAGCAGCGATTCCGAACCGTTCGCGTCGAGAATCGTGCGCGAGTCGATCTTGCTCGCCACGCGGAACGAAATGCGCGCGGGGAAGTTGGCCTTAATTAATCCAGTTATCACATCGACCGAGGGCCGCTGCGTGGCCAAAATCAAATGAATGCCAACAGCACGCGCCATCTGTGCAAGGCGCGTAATCGATTCTTCCACGCCGTTCGTATCGACCATCATCAGGTCCGCCAATTCGTCGATCACGATCACGATGTATGGCAGGGGCTTCGCTTCCTCGTCCTCTACGTTGTCGAAGAGCGAAAGCGAGTGGCCTTTTTCGAACGTCTGGTTGTACTGCGCGATATTTCGCACGCTGCGGCCGGCAAGAAGTTTCAGTCGCTTCTCCATTTCGCGCGTGGCATTGCGCAACACGTTTGCGGCGACCTTCGGATCGGTCACAACCGGCGTCAGCAGGTGAGGAATGTCCGCGTACATTCCAAGTTCCACCTGTTTCGGATCAACTAGCACCAGTTTCAATTCTTCGGGCGTCGACTTGTACAGCATCCCCATCAGCAGGGAATTGATGAACACGCTTTTGCCTGTCCCGGTCGAACCGGCAATCAGCAAGTGCGGCATCTGCGTCAAATCCGCTGCGCGAATCCTGCCGATCAAATCCTTGCCCAGCGGAACGGTCAGCTTCGAAGGTGAATGGCTGAACTCAGGTGCCTCTAAAATGTCGCGCAGGGCGATCGTCTCGCGATGCGGATTGGGCACTTCGATTCCAACTGTCGATTTCCCCGGGATGCGCTCGATCAAAATCGATTCGGCGCGCAGCGCGAGACACAAATCCTCGGCGAGCCCCGTGATGCGGCTGTACTTGATTCCGGCCTCGGGCTTGAATTCGAATGTGGTGACCACAGGACCGGGATTGATCTGCGTCACCTGCCCGTTCACTTCAAATTCCTGGCATTTCAGTTCGATGGCGCGCGCGTATTCTTTCAGCTCGTTCTCGTCCATCTTTTGGCCGCGCTCGGCCAGCTGCAGAAGGCTTGGAGAGGGAAGCCGGTAAGCCGTCTTGCCGCTCGCGATTTTCGGTCCGCCTGAGCTCTTTTTCGGCGAAGGTGAAGGTGCCGGAGCCGAAACGCGTTCCTGCTCGTGGAACTTGATTACGGCAGGCCCGCGGCGCGATTCCGCTGTCCGCTCTTCATCCTCAAATTCCTCGATGTCTTCTTCCTCAGGTTCCTTCACGGCCGCAGCTTCGCGCGCCGAAACTCGCTGTTGCGCCACAGCCGGACGCCCCGCGATTTTTATTTCCTCAACACGCTTTTTCAGGCGCACCGACTCGCGCTCTTCGCGCCAATCCTTCAGTCGCGCCGAAAGCTTTCCAAACACGCCTTCCGGATGCATCGGCTTCTTCAACCATTCGCCGGCGGCGCTCAGTGAAAAGCTGGTCGTCAGAAAAAGCGCCGTCAGCAGCGTGGCACTCGAAATCAAAATCGCGCCCATAGGATTAAATGCAGCGCGCAAACCCTGTGCCAGCACAGTCCCCAGCAATCCGCCCGAAGGCAACGCGCCGCGCACCTCCGGCATGTGCGCCAGCACCATCACCGCCGAAAGCGATGAAAGCAGCATCGCCGAACCAATCATCTTCGCCACCGGCGCTTCGAGCAGTTGGCTGCGGAACCATCGCATCGCCACAAGAAACATTCCCACCGGAAACAGAAACGCGCTGAAGCCGCAAAACTGGAAAAACAAATCCGCAATGTGCGCGCCCACCGGCCCAATCCAGTTTCGCGCCGGGCCTGACGCAGGCGCCCGCGCCGCCACGTTGAACGAAGCGTCGTGCGGCGAATAGGAAAGCAGGCTGAGCGCCAGCAGGATCGCCAGGCTGAGCCCGACGAAGCCGATCATCTCGTTGATGCGTTTGTTTTCTGTCGGTGTGAGGATGCGCACGTACTTCTCCTTTGGCCTCATTTCCGAGCTGCCCGCGAAATAGCCAGGCCGCTCGGACAAGAATACTCCCGAACCGCGTTACTCAGAACTCTTAGGGAAAGACTTGCCCGCCGGAGGAGGGCAAAGGGGAAGGCAGCTCGCTGGAATCTGGGCGGCGCGGGCGCTGTCGCGCGGAACCCAAAAGCCCCCGCGCGTAACCGCGAGGAACGCAAGTGACCCAGCGACTATATCAAACGGAAGCGAAACGTAAATCGGGTAATTCACGGATGTGTGTCGAATATGACGCTCCGGTCGCCAGAGAAAACCTCGTGACGAATTGGATAAAAGGCTTGCAAACCGAGGCAGCAGGGAGAAAATCGCAGAGAGGCCCAGTCTGTTGCAGGCGGCAAAGCGAAAAAGGATATTCCGAATGACGCTGACCAGATTGCAGGAAACCAAGTCAACGATTCGCTTCAGTGCCAAATTGTTTCGGTCGAAGACAAACGAAAAGACTGAATCGTGGACGCTAACACTTCCCAAGAGCGCGAGTGCGAAGCTTCCATCACGAGGCAGGACGATGGTGGAGGGAACCGTAAATAGCTTCCCTTTTCGAGCTGCCCTCGAACCAAACAGGAAAGG
>Ga0210383_10004566_pt1 | contig 12250 bp, 19 predicted proteins | sample IncBWC14OmetaG_FD_160072 | JGI IMG/M metagenome (GOLD analysis project Ga0210383, IMG submission 160072) | Forest soil microbial communities from Barre Woods Harvard Forest LTER site, Petersham, Massachusetts, United States - Inc-BW-C-14-O ...
ATTACGCAATGTGTAGGTCCCCTGAGACCGATAATAATAAAAACGACCCTAGGTCGGATTTTTTTTTACCGGTATACCCTGGGGCAAATATATATTTCAGAGGGAAGATAGTACAAAAGCAGAGTAATTTCTGGTCAACTCCTGACCGCCGGCTCAATTCACCCTCGAGCTCACTGTCAACCCGCAATATTCGGCTAGGGACTTGAATTGGGCCGCCTTGAAACCCGCAAATTTCCGCCGCCCAATAAAAGTATCATATGAGAGTTACGTATATCTCTCTAATTATTGGTAAAATTGATGTCCGCGAGTAGTCCGCGAGTTTATCTAGATCTGAGATCCAGGCACTACTGTGCTTTTGGAGTGGAGAAGTTTCTGAATGAACTGATCTCCAAGTACTTGCTGAATATCCCAAATGTGTGGTATATTGACATATGTGCATACAACGAAATTAACGAAAGCAAAAGACTTGAATTGGATAACAAATGGATTGCACCAAAATGTGGGATGACTGCTTAAAAATTTACCAGATCTGAGGAGCAGGGGGCAAATAATCGTTGGGTAATAAGAAAGCATCCATCCCGTTCTGTGAGAAGGTATTGCCACCAAGGGTCTGGTCCGATAACCAGACAGGTAGCTGTTCGTTCGACGTCATCTCAAACCCTCGCCAAATGTGTTCGGCATCTGACGTATGTTGGTGCTGCTGTTGCTGGTGAGACATGGGAGCAACGCCCATGGGGGTGCCGTGTATCTGTGTTTCAGGACTGGAGAATGAGGTATCATATGTCGGAGAGAAGGGCTCAGTGTGTCGATGCTGGGGAATGGGTATCCCTGCTGAATGGTTAGCATGGTCAACCGCCATGGCCATTGGACGGTGAGAGTCTCGAGACGCATTGGGAGAGCGGGATGTCGACGCCACTTTCCGTTTCTTCGATCTCTTCAACATCACCTGCAGTGTCAATGCGTATCGTTTACCAGGAACTGAATATTACTTTAGATCTGAGGAAAATGGTGCAGAAATTCAGAGGCACGTACTTTCTGCCATGAGAGTTGTGAGATGTTCGACTTTCATCCTGATTTCCGGCATTTCACAGTCATTGGGGCTGTATAAACAAGATGTTAGTTCAAAGATTGCGAAGCTGCAAGAAATACGCACAAAAGGCGAGCCAATCGTAGCAAGAACGATGCAGCGAATGTCGCTGTTGCATGAGTGTAGTGGACGGCTGGAATATTGGGTCAGAAATGTATAAGGGAGATTTTATGAAAGGCATGCCATATTTCATTCCCTCTCTGTATGCCGGCGAATTGACCGTGATGTCCAGGCCCTGACGGGCAATTTGGATTGATCGAAGAGCCAGTTCTTTTTGTAATGGAGGCATTTTTTGTACATCGTCAGGGCCATTGATACCTCTGAGCGCTGTCGCATTATGGAAGAGCTCAGCGTGGAGATGTTGTATTTGCAGACTCTGCCGGTAAAACGCTGTCCGAGCGATGAGTCACAGGAGTTTGGAAAGGGTCAGTGTACTCACCCGCATCTTCATACTTTTGAGAGAAAGCTTGGTCCCAGGTTGCATACCAATTCTTGAACTCGATATCGGCTCCACGAAGGGTGTGGAAATTTGTATCAGTAACAGGGCCATCGAGCGGCGAAAGCTGGTTGTGAATTCGTTCACGAATAGCCATCAATTCAACGGTGGAAACGAGGCGCATGTCATCCTCGATGGCCAACGGGTGCTGCAAAAGCAGGCGGCAATGTTCTATGCTTTCGTCGTCCTTGAGAACAGCTGGACGACCGGTGCCGTACGATAGCCTACGGAGACAGTCATGGGCGAGATACATCTTTGTGAGTCATAGGCAACTTACTGATGTTCGAAAAGATAGAGACAAAACCAAGTGCGTGACGCTATCACAAGCTCGCGGTCTTCAGAGGAATCCGTTTTGTTACCTTTCATACGCCTGAGAAGTCTTGGCCAAGCCTTGTGCATAGCTATACAAGGATAATCAAGAGTCAATATATTTGTTGCCAAAAAATAATCCAAAGAGTTACAGTTGAAGAACTTACACAACTCCATGGCCATGCGGACAGCATGACCTCCACTCAACCATCCATTATCAGACCAACCAGAAACCAGTACTGCAAGACCATAAATTGCTGAAGTGCAAAATGAGATAAATGCTTACTCATGGCCTGAACCGCCTCGGCACCAGTCACAGGAGAAAAAAGAGTAGCGCGTGACATCGATTGAACCTCTTCAAGGCACTTTGTGTGCACCTCACTGGGTTTTCCTGTGATGAGAATATCAGCACTTGTTGTTGGAATATAACGACGGAACACACCTCCACCATCTCGAACGCGAGCAGCAACCATACAAATACAATCAACAGCAAAAGGAGAGCGATCATGCAAGGCGTCATAGGTATCGGTATTAGAATCAAATACAGGCCTATTGAGCAAGAACTGTTAGCACTTTCTTGGTTGCGATTCCCCAGGATATTTACAGAAAAGTGGAGCAACCATGGTAAAATCTTATGAAAAAGGCATTAGCATAATGGGATGATAGTAGGAGCACAATGCCAACATTCTGAATAGTTCACGGGCTTCGGGATCGGATATTATATTCTTCATGACGACTACACAAAAAGTTAGCAATAAGCGCTGCCGTAGAGAGATGACAGCGTAGATTTAATACCATCTGGATAATAAGGCAGACTACGGGGAATTCTGTGACGTATTTTTCTCCGTTTCGAAGGCCTTGATGGTCTGTCGGGGTCGGGCGTCCTCGCTCGACTCTGCGGTTCACTACTATCCCCGTTTTCCTGTAGTCGAAAATTACAATGTAAGGGGTAGAACAAAATGAGTTTAGAGCACACATACCTTGGCTGCCCGCTCAATCGCAACGTCCGCCAAACCTCTGAGAACTTCCCAAGGTGCCACAAGACCAGACGCCGGCAATTCGCCGTTTTCTTCGTCATCCAGATCTGACGAGTCGGCGCTTGTGACGTTGGACGAGGGAGGTGCATGTCTCTTGGAGCTTGAGGCGTTAGATTGACTATGATGTCTCAGCATTTGCCTCGGGACTTGTCCGTTGTCTGCGGGATGGTAGCGAACAGACAAGTTGCTTTGTTGCGAACCAGGGGGTCCCATGGTTTGAATGCTCGAAAATGGAGGAAGAACCGGCCCTTGCGAGTTGGAATTTGAACTGTAAGCCTGGGCGCCACCATGTGGATAATTTGCATAGGCTGGTGGTAGCTGGGGAGGATGATATTCCACAACAGGGGAACCTTGACCGGCTGTGGGCATAGAAGAACTTTGGTAGGCTGGATTAGGCACTGGTCCACGGGAATGGCGTGAAGGTGGCTGGCTCATCACAGGTCCATGCGGATTTCCGAATGTCCCAGGAGCTCCCTGTTGCGGGGGTTGCATATCGTTGATATGCTTATGAGTAGCAGGCGGCGTTGACATGGATGGAGAGTGTAGGCTAGGGGAATGATGATGGAATGACGGAGGGTAGGCGGAGGGAGAGCGCGCCTGAAAAGGTCCGTTTCGTACATGGGCCACAAGCTCTGACAGCGTGTTCAGTATAGATGATTGGGTATGACGAATGTGTTCGACATGAGATTCAAGACTCCGGATGCGTCTTGACGTTCATTGGAATGAATAACCAAAGGAAGAGGATATACAAAGCCGCTCACTCTAGACCAGCTTCTCCGGTGAGAGTCGCCTCCCTGGATGGCTTTTCGAAAAGACATTCAAGACCGCTATTTCGACAGCGCCGACAAGGGGGGTTATCGGCACCCTCGCACTTCATCTTTTGTTTCCTACATGCATTCTGTTCAAAGGCAGTAAGCGACGCGGAAGAGATCAGTAAAATCGAGACCCACGCAGGCTCCTTGAATCGGTTAAAATCGAATTCATCAGTTTCGTAGAAACCTTGTAAAATACGGACATACGGGGTACTCTGTTCAAAGTTTTCAAGACCGGTTTGATATCCCGTTTCTCCCGGTTGGGGTCATCACCAGTGTCCTCCTGCTTCCTGACAGATCCTCCACTGCCGCTTGCATCCATGAAGGCCCCTTGCGCTAACAGTTGGATTACGATGCCGAAGTGGAAAAGAGAGAGGCACAACTTGAAGCGGAATGACTAGTGCGCCACCACGAGATGAGGTGACATAAACAAACACAACCGCAGATATGCCATTTCAAGTTATGTTTACGTACAGTTCAAGTTGCACACCAAAAAATATCAAATATTGACTCCGAACATTGAGGACACTACAGAATTTAAGTGTAGATCGCAGAGGCCCTGCATTCAAGTTGCCGAACGAGGGATTATTATATAATTTTATTCAGAACCCGGTTTCCGCGAGAAACCCTCCCAAAAAAGGAAATACCTTAAGTTTGTGTGGAAGACATACGTGGGAGCACAGCTATGATATCAAAATTGGCGTAAAGTGATGTTCAAGTGTTTCACTATCGGGTCACGTGCAGTAATGATAAACTCCGAGTCTTTGATTGTTCTCTTCCGCAGCTACCAGACATCACAATCCTCGTACACCATACTCTCTCCGATTCATAGGCATGTTGATGTCAATTTTATCTCACATCCTGAGGTCAGTATTATTTGATTTTCTTTTCTTTGTATGTACTGACTACTAAGCTCGGAACAGCGCTTGGTTCGCTTTTCTTCTGCCTTGTTATTCTACGTTCAAGGCCCTCTCGCATAGACCTCTTTCCGAACCAGACCTACAGAGATGGTCGATGTATTGGACTGTTATCGGTGCTTTTGTGGCATTTGAATACGTCGCAGAATGGCTCGTTAGTTGGTAAGTTTATACCAAGTTCTCTCCAATTCAATTCATTTGAATTACTCCCTTTCAAGGTTGCCATTCTATTGGGAAGTCAAAACATTGTTCTTGCTATTTTTAGCTCTACCTCAAACTCAGGTCAGCTCTATAACAATTATTGCCCTCACTTCGAGACGTTACTAAATATTCTTTGTTTTTCAGGGCTCTACATACATCTACAACACACATCTCCAGCCATTCTTTGCCAAAAATGAGACCGACCTGGACGCTGGAATCATTTCTATTCAGCGAAATATCCTTACATTCCTCCAAACTCATCTCTCCGCACTTTGGGGATTCGTTTGGAACGTTTTGAACAAGACACCTGCCTCTGACCAACCTCCGGCCCCAGGAACAGGTCTGCCCCAAACTGCCCCCAGTGCTGGCCTTTCTTTGGAATCAGCCATGGGGTTGTGGAGAACGTATGGCCCATCCGTGATGAATGCCCTCCAATTATCCGCCAAATCAAGCCCCTTGTCAACTTCGGCTTCCACTTCCCCTCCTTCCCCTGCTGCACCCACCGCTTCCTCCAGCTCCTTCCAAAGTGCATCTGCAGAGCGAAGGGTCCCTCAGACCCCAGACTCTGGAATCAGTTTACCCAACCCCTACGCTGCACCCGCTGCACTAAACCCGTTTGCTATCCCGCCTCCCTTTCCTGAACCCCAGTTGACCTGAAAGGAATCTTCGACGTTGTAGTTGAGGGCTGCAAAGACGTTTTCGTAGACCCTTGTATTTGACATTCTCGTTATATCATCTCAAACGTTTGGTTTGGCCTTTTTACCCACAACCCATTCAATCCATTCAATCTAAGACTACCTCAACTTTCTCATTATAAACGTTTATATACAAACAAGTTAAAATCCCGCCCTTTGTCGTCGAAACGCAGCTGCAACGTCACCTGCGGTGTAATCCAGTGTCACCCCAGTTTCTGCATAACACTGAGAAATTCGCTTCGAAAATAATTCAGTTATTCTCAGTAGCTCGTCCTCGCAAGCTTTCCATACTCCAACCAAAACAGTGCCGGGAACAATGCCGCCATTCTCTTCCGTCGTTGTCTTCTCTGAAGCTTCCGTGAAGTGTTTCTCGACCCGTTTGAACAGGGCATCAACATGTTTGCGGATGTCCTTAGCATTGTATTCCTTGATGACCTTTTTTAATGCTGATCTGTTGTAGCTGCTATTAGTGGCGACCTCACTGGGGGCAGTTGTCGTCAATAGGCGTTCCACACCGTCGAAATAATCCTAAAATTTGATTCCATAAACTGATCAGAAGACAAGTTACTCCACTCACGATTATCTTCATGAAGGGTCGTCGGAGTACGATTTTCACGTAGGCACTGAGATTCTCGTCGTAGATGGCCTCTGCACGTTTTAAAAACACGGCTACGGAGCCAATTTCTAGTTGAGATGTCTCGGCAACGAAGTGGTGCATATTTTCTACGGAAAAATGAGCATATAGTCTCTATGAATGTTCTTGTCCTACCGATCAGGATGACATGGAAGTTCAACTGGCCCTTATCTTCACCTTCTCCGTCCATCTTTGCCATCTGTTTCAAAGACTCGAACATGGTCTGAACGATTTTCTCGTAAGCGCCGTCAACGCTTGCGCGTATTTCGAGGCCATCTGCACCAATAAGCTGGTTCTCCACGTGGCCGATGTAGACAGGAAAGTGCTTGACGAAGTGAACTACGCCTTTGCGTTTTTTGCTAGTCAATTTTGTCTGCTCGACCCCTTTGATTTGCTCATTCTGCATACATGAGAATGTATTTGAACGCCTTGACCGTGTAGAGAGAAGACTCACAACGTGACGCTCGAAGAGTCCTTTAAGCCGTGTATGTTGCTTCCCCAACAAATTCAAGAGAAATTGATTCCCTTTCTCATCGGCATCCACCAGAAATCGCTCTAAACAAGCAATAACTCCAATGATTTGCCTGACAAATGCATATACGTTGAGCAATCTTATTCTTGGGATTGATAAGATTGACTTACATGCTGTCCTTGGCTAAGGCGTTATCAAGCCATGCCTTCAGCTCGGCAGCAAGGAAGCCGAATATCAGATCCATAGCACCACGAACAAGCTTCACTGTCGATTGGCTGAGACCAGCAGCCCTTGCTGCCTGTCTTCGGAAATAATTATCAAGACCCATGTAGTCAGCAAAAGTGAGGGCAGCATCATTGATCTGTAGGAAATCTGTGATAAAATCGTCTTCGCGATAAATCTGGGGAGCCAGTTGTTCAAGCACAAGCCCGAAAGCCTGCAATATCACTCAGAACCGGATCAGATAGAGGTTACGCCGGATTATACGGACCTCTGACGCTAACAGATCACTATTCAAGTTCTTGTCCTTGTCCCTATTTCGACCTTCCATAGGGGACCGTATGAAAGTCCCCGCACGAAGCATTCCCGTACCTCCTTTGTAGACACTTGTGGTCGGAGTCACGCCGAAACCTGTTGAAAGCAAGTCAAGATGCATTCCATACCTGTCATACGATATTTTACAAACCTTGTTCTTGGTCGTCCTCGGCTACCTTTTTCACAAAGGTGATGTATGTTGAGAACAAAGCTTTGATCTGAATGTTGTGAAGTTCGCTGGCGGCGGCAAAGTAAGCCTAGATCTCAGAACGCTCAGCATAGCAAGATTCTATATTTTCAAGACCGTCACATACGGCACATAGCTTAGCGTATATGGTTTCGTCCATTTCTTTGAGGTAAAGCATTAGCCCTGCGTATCTTCCAAGGTATGCTTCAATCTCTTGGTGCTTGATTATAGCCGGTAGGCCTCGTCCTTCTGCCTTCGCAATGCCGTCAGCATCACCCAACAGCATTTTGGACTATAATTCGGTGGAATATCGGTCACCAACAACTTCATATTGCGAAAACTAAAAACACTCACTTGCGCTATAAACATGATAGACAAGAAGTCGAACATTCGTTTGCAGAATTGAGCATTGTGTGTTTTGTATTCTTGCAACCTTTCCATAGTGGCCGCCATATCTGTAACACGAGGTCAGTGTTACAAATACACAGAAAATGCTCGGCCTTGCGGACCTACCTGTATCTCGGCCTGCTTGCAGCGCCTTGTAAAGCTCCGTGGCAGCCTCTTCCAGCCTTTGAATGCTATTGGCTTTCTCAAGGGATCCCTGGGTGAGGGTCATTAAGGCTTCCTTATCAACGTGCACTGTTTGCTGACAACGACCACAGTAAGCAAAGAGAAAATATTTTCAGCGGCGAATCCTAACGCACAAGAAGGTTCTCTAGTTCGCCTAGAAGCGCCCTCTGGTTCTGTGTTTGTACCTGTAGGCCCCGGTTCTGGGACTGGATATATGATATATCGTCGCCAACAGCCTGCCAAAAAATATATCAAAAAGGAACCACTGATTAGGATAGATCTTACGTTGAGATGGATCTTGTAGGAAGATACAAGGCTGTCCATATTTTCTAATTCCGATATAGCTTCGTCCATATACTTCATGACAATGCCTATTCGGTCATCAGATTCGAGGAAGGAATGAATATTTGCCTGCGACAACGATATTTTAGGAACTGATGCTTAGTAAACATCACAGAAACATTTTAACCTTTTCAAGAGCCATCAATTCATCCAATAGTCTGGCCTCGATGAGATCAGCAGCGCCTCTTGCTGGCTTGCTCCCGATGACTTCGTCACTGGCCCATTCATAACCCTCGATCATTTCCTCCACATTGGCCATTGTTGCCTGAGTACTCTCCTCCTCGCCTTCAACATCATTTTGTCCACCAGCAGCTCCCGCTATTAGACGATCAAGCGCTGCTTGATTCGCAGGATCAAAGAAAGAAACACGAGCATTGTGGTCGCGGCGAGATGGTTGAGTATCAGCGGAGCCTGGAGCAACACCACTACGCGTGGATTGCTTGAGGAAAGGATCGGATGATGTCGGAGAAGCGGGTCTCGAACGACCTGGCGATGGTGTATAAACCGAGGCTGGTGTGAACGGAACGTCCAGGGGGGCTCGAGAGACTAAGAGGGTTTGATTGACGTCTGATGAGGGGCCCCTGGCATTAGCCGGAGTTGGTCGAGATGTCACTGTCGGTAAATTGATTAGTGGTGCTTGGCTCGATGTGGACGCTACGTTGGAAGGCCGCCGAGCCTGTCCGGATCGGACAGTAACAGTGCTAGACTGTATCTGTGACGAGGAAGAGGGTGGCCGATTACGGGAGGGTGGCGCGTCCCTGGGACGACTTGATGAGGACGGGAAGCTGCGAGTAGAATTTGCAGGGGAAGCAGGGCGGGAGGGAAGACCTGTCCGCGATTGAGATCGATGTGCTGCTGGAGACGGAATCCTTTGAGGTGGATCGTAGTCACGATCACTTTGAGAAGATGTCTGGGGACGAAGGCTTAGGGCAGAACGTCTGGATGTTCCAGATGGCAAACCATTCGGGGAAGGGGTTCGCGCTGGACGCATGTAATTGTTCTGGATTGCTTGCCTCCCAGCTTGTGATACAGGATTAAGAAGGGTTTTATATACGATGAACAAAGAACATACACGGAGTAGCATCTGGGTCTGAAAGCCCCTCGACTTGTAATAGTGCTGCTCCTGAAGTCACACTGCGAAAGAGTCCAACGAGTGCCACAAGGAAAGTTGTTTGGTCAGTCTGGTTTTCAGTTTGCCATCTGTATGTTCTCGACAGGGTGATGTTGAAAGTGAGAGGCTACTCCGACGACAACCATCAAGTATCAACCAAGTAACGAAGATGGTATACGTACATCCACCACCTGAACAGCACGAAGTTCGGCAAGTCTCCAAGTTTTTCCAACGGAGAATGAGCCATTCGAGTTCAATTTAGATTTGTGTACGAATCCGGTCCCATTGGTTGCCTCTACATCATCTTATCATCGTCCGCGTCCAATCGACATGAGATAATACATACGTGAGAGTAATATGTATCGTGGCTTTCTTCCTCCACCTTCAGGACCAGCATCCTCCCATATCTTGAGATGAGAGACGTAAGTCTCCTCCAGTGCTCCTCCTGCATTGCGCCTGGAGAATACGGAAGATATGATTCTTTGTCGCACTGAGCCCTGATCAGACATGGGTTGGCGAGTAGGTTACGGGCACAAAAATGGGATCCTACAGCCTACAGCAACCCTCAGGAATGCGTAGTGAACGTGATCAGAGTTTGCAAGTGGGCTCACGTGGCGAACGCATCAAATGTTGTTATGTACGTCTGTTGTTTTTCAAAGCTTTTGAGCCCAGAACTCGAACTTGAATGCCCTACTTTATATCCATTCGCTCCTGCTGTGCTGCTTCTCCTGGACTAAACTGCAAGGCTAATGGCTGTGCAGGATTTCAAGACTTCGAGGTTTTTGACATGTTGTGATGTATGAGATTCACTTCACAACGGCCAGAAAAAGACAATAAAATTGTGTGCCACCGTCACGGCTCCACCAATCCACTGCAGAATAAGGACAATAAACGGCCACGGAAACAACTGTTGGGTTCTTCTTTGCCACCATGGTTTGACATAATATATAAGACACGGGTGTCACCTGGTGTCACCACAACTCTCCACCGTCCCCATTCAGGATGCGCCAGTCGCAAGCTTACCGAAATCATTATCTTTAATTCTTCCCCACTTCAGACCGGCTACGCTATCCTCTCATCCTTCTTTCCAACATCATGACCACCCAAAGCTCTCTTCACCTTCTTTTAGATGCGATTGAACACACCACTCAAGCAGGCAGTCACGGCGCATATGAACATGGAGTGACGGCTGGTCCGTCTTCCTCGTTTTCCTCCTCACACCCAATGACCGTAATATCTCCTCCGCCTCGAACTTTCACAAATCTTCACATCCCTTGCGAACGATCTTCGTCCTTCACACCTCCACAGCCCAAAGCCCTTAATCGCTCCAGCACATCCAATAGCTTCTCGAATCCGTCCACTTCTCATCATTCTAGTCATAAAAAGAAGGCGCGGAAGAATATCCGCAGAGCCACACGTTCCCAAGCAAAGGCAAAAGAAGCCAGGAGACGGGAATTGAAGGAGCGGGCAATCAACATATACTCGGTGGAGAACTCTCCCGTCAATGAGCAACAATTGCTGGTACTTCGTATGGTGTATGACGAAATTACACCGTACCCCAGTGATGCTTGGATGGTCCTGCTAGCCATCACCATTCGTCGGTGTGTAATTATATCCTCATACTCCTTGCAGCCAATTACTGAAGTTTTTATTACAGTTCCTTCAAGCAAGTCAAGAATTGGTTTTCCAACGAGCGGCAAAAACACAAAGCTGGCGAGGTGGAAAAAACAGTCACTGCCGATCGTGACCATATGCGCTTACGCCATGTAGCTCTTCGGCTGTGCCAGGATTGGTCTGACTGTTTTTTTGAGGAGGTCGTAATGTGGCATCACTACAAGACTGAGAGGCAGGTTCGCTACGAAACCCAGATAACGGCAGCAGCTTAAAAGGATAGTCAAGTGATACGTTTCGTCCTGATTTTTATGACTTACGTCCTCACACTTGGCTATATATTGTACTAATAATCGTGATGTCGGTTTACTTAAACAATCCCTTATAATTATATCTGTAGGTACATGAAATGCTCGGCCATGACAGAATTGCGTCTAACTTATGTTAACCATAACCTGGATACATTTTGTGATGTTTGATCATTGTTGGAATCCTACTACGTATTGACGTTGGATATGACAAATTAATAGTACTTGGATCCCATACATGGTCCTCCCGTGACATTTGACAACAAACTTGAAGTGAGTGTTTTTGCTGGTCCGCTAATCTCAATATCTGATCTCTTTTCTGTTGCTGTAACAGAATGCGGGTACCTAGTATGGCTGTAGTGCTGTGTCACTGCGTGCTTTGATGAACCCGCTGTGTGGGGTTCCCGAACGTCGGTGCAGTTTCCGCTGGGTTGAGGGATATTATTGATATTATGCTAAACTCCACTTGAAGGGGGGGGGGGTTCGGATTTTTCTTAAACATGTCGGGTCGGATTAGCCATTGTCAAATTTCGCTCAGGAAGGGCTCCGCGAATGCGAGACTCGGAGTCAAGATTGAAGTGAAGCAAGGATGCTGCAAGCCTTAAGGCGCCGGCCTTGGAGTATGGTGCCGGCGAGTGGCGCAATGGCCATGATGATGTCTTGTGTGGTCCAAATCCTTGCACCATAGATATTGGTACAGCTAGAAGCCTTCGAACGAGTCGTTGGTTTACATGTCTTTCACAATCACGATCATCGGGATTATTTACTTCTGTTGTCCAATAGCTTCAAGGCTGGAGATACATGGTGGTGACATCACACCTAAAGGTTTGCCTCATAATTGGCTAACAATTCTAGTAATGGGGAGAAGACTGGACATACATAATTGTCTTCAGTACTAGTCAGTATCCAGCTCCGAGCCAATTCGCT
>Ga0210383_10004567_pt1 | contig 12248 bp, 9 predicted proteins | sample IncBWC14OmetaG_FD_160072 | JGI IMG/M metagenome (GOLD analysis project Ga0210383, IMG submission 160072) | Forest soil microbial communities from Barre Woods Harvard Forest LTER site, Petersham, Massachusetts, United States - Inc-BW-C-14-O ...
CGTATCACCGAACTGCCCCGGGACCTGGCCGACATCGGCGAGGAGTTACCCCCGCGGAGGAAGCCCGGGCCGGCCCCTTCCCGCCGTGCGGTGCGGCGGGGTCGTCAACTGGGCCGCTTCTGGCGGTCGCCGTCACGGCCATTCACAGCTACCAGCGTCCTCGTCACCAAGGTCACTGGAACCGGCGCCGCTCTTGTTCCGCTCCGTCGCACATAGTAGGAAGGGACGATGGGAAGACAGGCAGCCCTCGTGCTTTACGTGCTCGCGCTGGTAGCCGTCGTGGTCGGCGTGGACGTCCTGTTCTTCAGGCACTACTTCTGGGCGCGGCTGCTAGTCAACGTCGGAATTGTCCTGGTGTTCGGGGCGTTCTATTTGAGGTTCCTGAAACGTCCATGAGCGCAATTTAAGGGTCCTCGGTTTATGGCGGTCATGGTCAGCTGTAGCTTATTGCTGGAAACTGATACCCGGGTAAGTGTAAAGTTGCACTTCCATGCGGGATGTCTGACCGTTCCTAACTGGCGCTTTGGTGACGGAGTTGATGGAATTGTAATCCTGTAAGGGTTCTGCGGATCACCTGGCGACGGCGCGGGGTTTGGGATACTTTGCCCACTAATCCACCCTTGACCCAGCGGCGGTACGGGTGTACACCCGAGTTTGGCTCGCTTACATTCAGGGAACCTGAGAGCGGGCCGGAATGGAGACAGCAGAATGTCCTTGACCCCCCGTAAGGCTGTTTCGTTGCTCGGTGCTGCCGCGCTCGGCGTCACGGCGGTGAGCGGCGCCGGCCAGGCAGCCGCCTCGACCGCCAGAGCCAGTGCGGCGAGCGGTTCGACCGCCCGAGCCAGTGTGCCAAGGCCCAGCTTTTCCAAGTTGAGCTCGAGTCAGGTCAAGACCCGCTCGTCCGGCAAGCGAGTGCGCGTGGTGGTCGTGTTCGACGACCAGTTCACCAGTCTGCCGGCGAACCGGGCCCACCGGCATGCCCGGGAAGCAGCGGCCGCGTCCATGCAGGCTCCGCTGGTGGCCCAGCTGAAGCAGGTCGGGGCCACGCATATCACGACGCTTTCCCTCCTCAACGCGGTCGCGGCGACGATGCCGGCGGCCGAGGCACGGGCACTCAGCCACACCCGGGGCGTCAAGGAGGTCGTCCCCGACGGGACCATCATCATCGGGGACGCCAGGTCACGCACGAAGCTGGTGCCCGCCTCCCGGGTGCGGAAGCGCGCCATCCCGGCAAGGGCGGCCGACGGGCAGCAGTTCTGCAATACAAATCCCAGCAAACCGCTGGTGGAGCCCGAAGCGCTCACCAGCATCCACGACGCATCCGACAACCCGTTCGACCCATTCGAAGCGTCCAAGATCGCGACGGGCCAAGGCGTCATCATCGGTAACGTCGATGCCGACACGCTGGCCGGGAACCCCAACATGATCCGGCCCAACGGGCAGCACGTGATCATCGATGCCCCGGACCCGACCGAGAACGTCTTCAGCGACGAGTTCAACGGAGACGTCTCCACCATGGGCGCCCAGGGCACGGTCACCTACACCTACGCGTCTCAGCTGCCGTTCGCGAACATCCCCGCGAATTGCAGCTTCCGCATCGTGGGTGATGCCACCGGCGCCTCTATTCTCACCACCGGCTTCTTCAACGACACCAACTCGCAGGGTCAGATCGTGGCTCCCGAGTCGGAGGTCATCGCCGGGCTGCAGCAGGCGGTGGACGAGGGCGTCAACGTCGTGTCGGAGTCCTACGGCTTCGGCGCTCTGCCTGGTGCCAACGACGACCTGCTCGAGCCGACGAACGACGCCATGGTGCAAGCCGGCGTTGTCGTCGTCGAGAGCTCGGGCGACAGCGGCTCGTCCGGCACGGTCGAGGCTCCCGCCGATGACCCCGGCATCATCGACGTCGGTGGGACGAACGACCTGCGGCTTCTCGCCCAGGCCGATGGGTACACGAACGGCTGGGAAGACGACAACATGACGACCTTGTCGTCGGGTGGCACCACTCCCTTGGGCGATGTGGTGGACCTCGTCGCCCCCGGCTACCTGGCGCTCGCAGTCGCCGGCGCCGGCCAGACACCGCTGCCACTGCCGACCGAGGCCTTTGGCGGCACCAGCCAGTCGGCCCCCTTCGTCTCCGGCGCCGCCGCTGACGTGATCCAGGCCTACCGTGATACCCACGGCGGTACCACCCCGACGCCAGCCCAGGTGAAGGAGATCCTCACCAGCACCGCAACCGACATCGGGGCGCCGGCAGACCAGCAGGGCGCCGGCCTGTTGAACATATTCGCGGCCGTTGAGGCGGCCCGCCAGATGCCGGGCTCCAGCGCTGGAGTTCTCAACGCCCCTGAATTGGTGGCCAACCCCACCCAGCTCGACGTACAAGGCACGGCCGGCTCGACGGTCAACCAGTCGGTTTCGCTGTACAACGCGTCCTCCATCCCCGAAAGGGTCACCGGCACCTACCGGGCGCTTGGCAGCGAGACGAGCTTCGGCAACCCCGTCACCGAGAACGTCAGCGCCCCGGCGCCGGGCACCCCGATTCCCGCCCAGGGGGCGACCGCAGCGGCACCGGTCACCTTCAACGTGCCAAGGGGCACCGACGTGCTCGATGCCGACATGCGCTGGCCGGACCCGACCAACAACGATGCAAACATCCTGTCGTTCATCTTGACCGACCCGGCCGGGAGGCTGGCTCAGTCGTCGTACGACTACGGCGCCTCCAACTTCGTCCCCTGTGCTGGCAGCGGAGGCTGCAGCCCTGACATCCAGCACAGCACGATCCAGCATCCGATGGCCGGAACCTGGACGGCCCAGATCGTGTGGGCCAACGGCCGCGGCCACGCGCAGAGTCCCCCGGACATCCCAGGACCCTACACCGGAACCGTGACGTTCCAGGCCGGCGGCCAGAACTTCACGACAAGCCCGGCGTCGGCGCCCGTCACCATCCCGGCTCGCAGCTCGGCGACCGTGCCGCTCAGCATCGCCATGCCGCAGGCTCCTGGCGATGCCCCCGAGTCGGTACAGTTCAGCGGCTTCGGGGTCCAGACCTCGGTGCCGATCGCGCGGCGTACCCTCATCCCGTCGGCCGGTGGCTCGTTCAGCGCCACCCTGACCAGCTCGGTATCTCGCGGTCCTGGGCAGATCAAGACGTTCTATGTGAACGTGCCGCCGGGTGAGAACGACCTTGAGGTGACGTTCAATGCGCCGGACCACGCCACCGATGACCCGGTGTACTACTACCTGTTCTCGCCGGCCGACCTCCAGCCTGGCGTCACCGAGTCGGGCAACATCGATGTCACAGCCATCGACACCACGCCGACGCCCGACAACCCGACCGGCAACGCCTCACTAACCGCCCCCGATCCCCAGCCAGGTCTATGGGAGATCGACGTGATGCAGGGCCCAATCACCGACGGGACGGTGTTCTCCCAGACCGTCACCGGGACCGTCGCGTACAACCAACTCGCACCCGTCACCGAGACGGGTCTCCCGACGTCGGCGTCGACAACCATCGGCTCCGGCTCCAGCGTCCCGATCACGGTGACAGTCAAGAACACGACGAACCACGCCGGGTTGTTCCTGCTGCAGCCGTCGGGCAACGACATCAGTGGTGGCAACACCGCCGCGCCGGAAGAGCTGGCGCCCGGAGCCACGGGCACCCTGACGGCGACGCTGTCGCCCACGGCGGCCACGGGCTCCGTGGTGACCGGCACCGTCAGCGTCATCGAGTCGACGGACCTGACAGATTCTGAGCCCGCCGTCGGGTTCCCGACGTCGTTCTCCGATTTCCACGATTTCGCCTACACCTACACGGTCGGCTAGCTCGACCGGCTAGCACCGGTAACAACGGCACGGCCCGGGCCTCGTCGCAGGCCCGGGCCGTCGCCATACCGGGGTGTCAGCCCGGCTGTTGCCCTGACCAGAGAAGGACTGATGAATGCCGACGGCATCACTGCCGCCGATTGGACAGAGTAAGGGGCGCGGCTCAATCCCAGCAGGGCCCTGACCGTCGTGTGGTTTCTACGCCTACCGGGCCCGTCTTCTAATCCGCAGGTACGTCTGATCCCGCAGCGATTGGCCTGCCCACGGTCAGGGCATTGCGCAGGCCAGGATCGAGGTTCCAGTAGGCCGAGTCTGGCTCGGCACCGAGCGCATCCAGCGTCTTGCTGAAAAAGCAGCGCGCGGCGGCGGCCAGGACAACATCCATGATCTCGGCATCACCAAGGCCGAGGCCACGCAGGCGGTCCACATCTTCGGCCGTGACCGTGGTGGCGTCGCACGCCACCTTCTCGGCCAGTGCCATCACCGCGGCCTCGGCGGGCTCCAGCAGCACAACGGAAGGATCAAGGGCGAGGGCCTGGACGGTTTCGGCATCGTAGAACTGCTCAGCAAGCACCTTCCCGTGTGCCAGCGAGCAATAGCTCGACCGGAGCTGACGCGCTGCGGCAAGCGTTGCCAGTTCGTAACGCCGCTGGTCCATGGACGCCCGGATCGCTGCGCTCAGCTCCTGCCACGCCGCGTAGACGCCAGGCCGGTTCGCGAACACGCGGGTGTAGTTCGCGACGTACCCGTGCTGTTCGCGGTCGGCGGCATAAAGATCCGCCGCAGCGCCCTCGTCATCCGGGGTGTCGATGAACGCCATGTCCACCTCCTCGTCAGTCCGGCCGACTAACGCAGTCAACCATGATCCGGACCATGCCCGGAACGATCTTCCACACGAACGCTCCCACCGGCCGCATCCGGGCGGGTCAGCAAGAGAACCCGTAGGCGGGCAGTTGCCAGCATGCGGATCCACCGGGGAGTATGCCCCGGCTGCTGTGCCGGCTGCCTGGACGAACATAAGCTGCGAAGCCATGGCTGACTGGATCTTTCAGGGCAATCCCCGTCACTACGACCTGGACGCCGCGGTGGCCGCGTCCCCGGAGCAGTGGTGGGGCACGCCGCGGTACCGGGACCGGATGGCGGCCGGCGACCGGGTCTGGCTGCAGATCGTCGGGCCGAAAGACCCAGGCATCTACTACGTCGCGACGATCGTGTCCGAGACGTACGAGCACCCCGTTCAGGCAACTGATCCCGCGCACTTCCGCTGGCGGACCGACATCCGGTTCGACTACCGCATCTGCCCGCCGCTGCTCAGATCGGAGTTGCTCGAGGACGTCCGGCTCGGATCGTTCCGCCCGTTCCGCGGCTTCCAGGGCTCGAACGTGCCGGTGCCGCCGGAGGTCGCGGCGGCCCTGGCCGCGCGAGCCGACCCGCGCCTCGAGCCCCTGCCACGCGAGAATGGGTGAGGCCCTCATCACCGGCCGGCAGACGGCCCTGGTCAGGCACGCAACGCCATGCCCTCACGCAGGCTTGAAACGGCCCGGGCCAGGCGCGCGACGCCGTCTGCGATCGCCCGCTCGTTGAGGTCCGAGTACCCGAAGATGAGGCCGCCACGCGACGCCGGCGACAGCCGGTAGGGCGTCACGCCGGCGACGGCGACGCCTTCGCGGGCCGCCGCCGTGATCACCGTCGCCTCGTCGAGATCCTGGGGCAGCCACGCGACCAGATGCAGGCCAGCGGCGATCCCGGCCGGTTCCACCTCGGGCAGGTGCTGGGCCAGCGCCCTCAGAAGCGCGTCACGGCGGGAACGGTATATGGGGCGCATGCGCCGTAGATGGCGGTCGAACTCTCCCCGGGAGAGGAAGTCAGCGAAGGTCAGCTGATCCACGATGGGGGAGCCGCGGTCGGCTATCAGCTTGGCCTCGGCGAACGGCTCGACAAGCTCCTGCGGCAGGATGAGCCAGCCGAGCCGGAACCCAGGCGCCAGGGTCTTGCTCGCGGTCCCCGCGTAGGCGACCCGGCCGGGATCCAGGCCCTGCATGGCGCCGAGCGGCGCGCGATCGTAGCGGTATTCGGCGTCATAGTCGTCCTCCAGGACCAGCGCCCCGGTCCGCTGCGCCCACCCGAGTACCGCGGCGCGTGCCTGGGGAGAAAGCACGCCCCCGGTCGGCCATTGGTGTGACGGAGTGAGGATGAGGACGTCGGCGCCGAGCCGGGCCACGGCGTCCACGCGCACGCCGTCGTCGCCCACCGGTACGCCGACCACGCTGAGACCCAGTGCCTCCGCGATGGGACGGGCATCGTCCGAGGCCGACGGGTCCTCGACGGCCACAGTTCGGGCGCTACGGGCGGCCAGCACCCCGATCAGCAGCGACACCGCCTGCGCGTAGCCGCTGGTGATGACGATCGTTTCCGGATCGGCGCTGGTCCCCCGCACCCGGTTGAGGTAGGCGGCGAGCGCCGACCGAAGCTCTACCGCCCCGCGACCGTCGAGGTAGCCAAGGCGCTCGTCGGCGGCCTCGGTGAGAACGCGCCGCACCGAGCGGAGCCAGGCGGCCCGCGGGAAGGCGGCGAGGTTGCAGCGGCCGTAGCCGAAGTCGACCACAGGGCGAGGCGAGCGCGACCGGGCCGGCCGCCCGGGCCTTGGTACGGCGGCCGGCGGCGCGGCGGCTGGCGGTGCGGCGGCCGCCGCGGGCGCCACCTGCGTGTAGCCGCCGCGGCGGCTGGTCAAGTACCCCTCGGCCACGAGCTGCGCATAGGCCTCGACTACAACCCCGCGCGCAACACCCAGCTCGGCTGCCAGCGCGCGGGTCGGCGGGAGCGCAACGCCAGCTGGCAGGGCTCCCGAGCGGATTCGCTGGCGGATCGACGTCTCGATCTGGTGGTGCAGCGCGCCGCCGCCGTTGCGGTCCAGGTCGATCGCCAGCTCCGAGACAGGCGACAGATTGGTACTCAAATAAGGCACAGAATTGGAGCTTATCAAGGGGACCGATTCCTAGGAACCTGGATGCCATGACCACGACAGCGCAGTCCCCCACCACCGCTCACCGCTTGCACTTCGACGGCCAGGTCCTCACTCCCGGCACGCGCGGGTACGACTCGGCCCGGTCGGTCTGGAATGGGATGATCGACCACCGCCCGAAGCTGATCGTCCGGTGCACCTCGGTCGGCGACGTCGTCACCGCCGTGCGCGCCGCCCGCGAGCGCGACCTGGAGATTGGCGTCCGTTGCGGCGGCCACAACATCGCTGGCCTGGCTGTCCCGGACGGCGGGCTCATGATCGACCTCACCACGATGAGCCGGGTCACCGTCGATCCGGTCACGCGTCGCGCCCGGGTCCAGGGCGGCGCGCTGCTCGGCGCGCTGGACCGGGCCACGCAGCCCTTCGGCCTCGCCACAACGGCCGGCAATGTCTCGCATACCGGCGTCGGCGGGCTGACACTGGGCGGCGGTATGGGCTGGCTGGCGCGCCAGCACGGCCTGACCTGCGACAACGTCGTGTCCTGCATCGTCGTCACCGCAAACGGCGACGTCGTGCGCGCCTCCGCCGATGAGCACCCCGACCTGTTCTGGGGCCTGCGCGGCGGTGGCGGCAACTTCGGAATCGTCGTCGAGTTCGAGTTCCGGCTGCATCCCGTCGGTACGCGGACCATGGTCGCGGAGCTCACCTTCCCGCTCGATCGCGCCGCCGCGGCGCTGCGAGGCTGGCGCGACCTGGCCGAGGAGGCTCCGCGCCAGGCCACGCTGACCGCCGACATCTCCGGTGACGCCGTCACCCTCGGATACGTGTGGGTGGGCGACCCGGAGGCCGGCCGCGCGATGCTACCAGCGCTGCGCTCCATTGGCATGCCGAGCGGCGAGGTCGTGCGCGAGCTCTCCTACCTGGAGCTGCAGATCCGCGACGACAGCGTCGAGGGCCACGCGCAGCGGCGTTACTGGAAGGGCCACTACCTCCCCGGCCTGTCCGACGACGCGATCGGGACGCTTGTGGACCGCGACCGGCGGACGCCACCGTGCCGGACGCCGGCCTCCAGGCTTACGGCGGCGCAATCGCGGACGTCGACGATGACGCCACCGCGTTCAGCCATCGCCGCACGCGCTTCGAGTACGTGGCAGCCGTGGGGTGGAGCGATCCCGGCGAGGACAGCCAGCGGATGGGAGCCGCACGGCGGGCAGCCGCCAAGCTCGAACCGTTCGCCATGGGCGCCTACGTCAACGCGCTCAGCGACGAAGGCGCCTCGGGTGTCCGCCGCGCCTACTCCGAGGCCAAGCGCGCGCGCCTGACCGCGGTCAAGGACGCCTACGACCCGGACAACGCCTTCCATCTCAACCACAACATCGCCCCCACGAGCCGCTGAACCGAGGGCGCCTTCGTTCTGCGGATCGGGCCGGGAGGGTTACCTGACGGGCCGCAGCCTCAGGCCAGCCATGCCGCCATCGACGGACAGCGCGATACCGGTGACCGCTCCCGCGGACGGGCTCGCCAGGTAGGCGATTGCGGCGGCGGTCTCCTCCGCCGAGACCAGGCGCCCCATCGGCTGGCGGGCTTCCAGCGCGGCCCGTTCTGCAGCGGGATCGGGCGCGGCATCCAGCAGACGGCCCACCCAGGGCGTATCGACCGTGCCGGGGGTCACGCAGTTGACCCGGATGTTCTCGCGTACATGGTCCGCCGCCATGGCCAGGGTTAGCGCGTACACCGCGCCCTTACTGGCTGAGTACAGCGCTCGCTGGGGCAGACCGGCGATGCCGACGATAGAGCAGGTATTGACGATGGCGGCCTGGCCCCTGGCGGCGGCGGCACGGCGCAGGTGCGGCAGTGACGCCCGGCTGGTGCGGGCCATGCCCACCACGTTGACGTCCAGCACCTGGTGCCATTCCGCGTCGGAGTTGTCCTCCACCGTTCCGATGGCCCCGATGCCAGCGTTATTCACCAGGATGTCGAGGCCACCGAGTGCTGCTACTGCCTCGCCGACCGCGCGGCGGACCGCCTCGTCGTCGGTGACGTCAGCGATCACGCTGACCAGGCCATGGCCGATATCGGCCGCATTCCGGTCCAAGGCGGCGACGCGGGCACCGCGGCCGGCGAGCATCCTGGCCGTGGCCAGGCCTATGCCGGAGGCGCCGCCGGTGACGAGCGCGGCCAGCCCGGTGAACTCGCCGGTCGCGCCCATCCGGGCGCGATCACCACCCGGCTCCCTGGCCAGTCCCGCAGCCCGCTCTGTGCCCGGTTCAGTCATCCGCTGCCTCCCGAGATCACGGCCTGTCGTGGAGCCCGCTTACCGGCGCCCGGCGTCGAGCACAAATTCAGCCGGGGAGAATGTAGCCGATGGTCATCGTGCCCTCCAGCCGGCTTACCGCCATTAAATACGCCGTGGCCGCAGGACGGTGACCGCGAGTACGCCAGCGGTTGTGGCTAGAGGGATGACAACGATGACGGGCAGGTACTGTCCGGCCGCGCCCCATAGTGCGAATCCCGCGCCTTGGGTGAACATGAGCCCGGCCCCGGCCAGGGCGAGCGTGCGGTTGCGCAGGTCTGGTGGTGCGGTTTCGATGAGCAGGCCGTCGATCCCTGGGGCCCAGGCGTGGCCCAGCCCGGCGACCGCTAGTAGGCCTACGGCCAGGACCAGTCCTGGGCTGGCGGCGAAGGCGGCCAGGGGGGCGAAGGACAGCAGGGCGGCCGGGACGATGATGCGCCGCTGCCGGCGGGACGTGAGCAGCCGGGCGGCGATAACGTCGGCGGCCACGGTGCCGATCGGGAGCCCCATCAGCAGGAAGCCCGCAGCGCGGGCGGGCTGGCCGATGTGCGCGGCATACGGGGCGGCCAGGGCCTCGGGCGCGACCACGAACGCCGGAACCAGGCAGCTGAACAGCAAGATCCGCCTGGTCGGGAGGTGAGCGAAAACCTTTCGCAGCCCAGCGAGAGAGTCACGGGCCATCGATCCGCGACGGGCGGTGCTGCCGGGCCGGGCGACGGTGCCGAACCGCAGCACCAGGCCGGAGGCCACGAACGACAGTGCGTCAGCAGCAAGCGCGCCGCGAGGGGACACGATCGCCAGCAGCAGCCCGCCCACGCCGTAGCCCGCGACCTGCGCCGACTGGGCCACCATCCGCATCAGTGCCCGGCCCAGGACGTAGTGTGAGCCGGACGGCAGCACCTCGGGCAGCACGGCCGAACGGACGCCCTGGTAGACCGGGGCGAGCAGCCCAATGGCGAACAGCAGCGCGAGCAGCGCGGGCAGCGGCATGCCAGGGATGACCATGCACCCGATCAGCGCCGCGCTGGCCAGGTCGCAGGCAACCAGTACCCGGCGCGCGGGCAGCCGGTCCGCGGCGGCGCCGAGCAGCACCCCGCCGATGAGGTAGGGCAAAAACGACAGGGCCATGACCGAGGCGGCCAGCGCCGGGGAGCGGGTCTGCTGGTAGACCAGCACGGTCAGCGCGACGGCCGCCACCACGTTCCCGAGCATTGACACGATGTTCGCGGTGAAGATCGCCCGGAACTCGGCCACGCCGAGCACGTCGCGGTACCTGGCCCGGCTGTCCGGCGAGTCCCGGTGCTGGGTGGCCCGATGCTGGGTAGCCCGGTGCTGGGCGGTGGAGGTGGTCACGGCATCCACGCTGGCGGGCGTTACCATCGATAACCAGACATTCGGCACACGCCGAATAACCTTGGGGATGGCACGATGAGCCTGGTCCTGGCCTTCGGGCGAGACGACCCGGCGCGGGTCCGGTTCGCAATCTCGCCGCTGTGGGAGACGATGGCGGCCCTGCGGGTGCTGCTCGAGCCCCAGCGCCGCAGGTACCACCTGCCCTGGCTCGATGCCGTGCGAGCGGACCTGGATCGGCTGGAGTTGTGGCCGCTGCTGGCCCTATCGCCGCAGATCGGGTGGACTCCCGACTTTCTCACCCCTGCCCCGGCCGGACCAGGGACCGACATCACCGGCCAGCTCGCCCAGGTCCGCGCGACGCCGCCCGAGCTGGTGGCCCGCGAGGTGAAGCAGTCGCTGACCCAGCGGTCCGGGGAGCCTGCGCCCAAGGCGGCCTGGCGGCTGCTGGACGATCCGCTGGCAACAAGGGCCCTGCTCGCCGACCTGCTGGAGCAATGCTGGCAGCTGCTGATCGCCCCGCACTGGCCACGCCTGGGCGACCGGCTCCAGGCCGACATGCTCTACCGGACGCAGATGCTGGGTGACTACGGACTCGAACGCGTCCTCAGCGAGCTGGACCCCCGCGCACGCTGGACCGGCGGTGCTCTCGTCATCGACGTGCCCAGCACCGCGCGGCACCAGCTCGCGGGCGCTGGGCTGCTCCTTTTGCCCAGCGTGTTCGTGTGGCCTGGCCTAGCGGCCATCATCGACCCGCCAGCCAGGCCAACGCTCATCTATCCGGCCAGGGGAATCGCCGAGCTGTGGCAGCCCGCTCCCACCGATCAGTCCCAGGCACTCGCCCGGCTGCTCGGCCAGACCCGGGCCGCCCTGCTGGAATCACTCGCCGAACCAGCCTCAACCCACACCCTGGCCCGGCGGCACGACCTTGCCCCCAGCACCGTGTCCGAACACCTATCCGTCCTGCACCGCGCCGGGCTGACAACCCGGCGGCGCTACCGTCATGCCGTTATCTACCAGCAGACACCGCTCGGGACGGAACTAGCCAGCGGCGGTCACAAGCTCCAGTAACGGGGCGCTGACATCCAGGCGTGCTACGAAGTGGGGGTTGCCAGCGGCGGTAGCTGTCTGCCAGACCGCTTCTGGTGCCGTGCGTCGACCATCATGCCCACGGTTAGGGGCGGGGCGAGGAGCACGGTGGCGGCGGCGACAAGTGCCGTCAAGAACGCCAGTATGTCGTCGGGCTGCCACACCAGGAGGGCCGCGAGCACGCTGGCCGCGGCAATGCTCGCGCAGAAGCCCGTCCAGGCGTCACGGGCCGTCGGCAGCCGGGCGGTCAGATCCGCGGGGAGGTCGGCGGTGAGCGCGGCTAGCTCGGCGCGAGACCCCGCGGCGGGCACCCCGGCCGACCGCGCGTCGTGTTCATCCTCGGCCAGCCGGCCTTGCGCCAACGCCTCTCGGAGAGTGCCGATCACCTGCTCACGCTCGTACCACGACAGCGGCGGCAATTTCGGGTGCTCGCCGGAGGGCTGCACGCGCCGTGAGACGACCATGATGAACACGCCGAGAATCCAGAAAACCAGATAGACGACCGCGGCAAAGATGGCCAACGTCCACACGGTAGTGCCGGGACCATGGGGGAGGAGAAAGACTGTGACGATGCCCGGTACAAACGCCGCGTATTCGAACCGCCAGGCGACCTTTGTCGCCCGCCACGGGGCGCGCGGGGACCCGGCCCCGGTGAGCGCGGTGGGGATGTCGGCCATGACCTCGGCCAGTTCCGCGTACGTCCGCGACGCGTAGACCCGGTCCGCCCGCGCG
>Ga0210383_10004568_pt1 | contig 12247 bp, 11 predicted proteins | sample IncBWC14OmetaG_FD_160072 | JGI IMG/M metagenome (GOLD analysis project Ga0210383, IMG submission 160072) | Forest soil microbial communities from Barre Woods Harvard Forest LTER site, Petersham, Massachusetts, United States - Inc-BW-C-14-O ...
GGCCATCGGCCGCACGAGGCTCTGCAGCAGGAACCTCCGCGGCGGCAGCTCAGCCAAGCCGTCGATATCACCGCCCGGATCGAGCGCAGGCAGGTCCTTGGCGGTCTGATTAACGAGTACCGCAGAGGGGCTCAGCGAGCGCGAAACGCCATGTGAGGCGCCCGCGAACGAGTTTTGGCACAGCACAGGGCCCGGCGGGCGATGCCGGGTCCGAGCAGTCCCGGTATCTGGCCGACGTCCTGCACGACTGACCCCCTTGCTCGGCTACAACCGCCTGACTGCCAAGTCCGACGCCCAGGTCCTGGCCCGCTGCGACGTCGACCCTTCCCGACCGTAGGCAGCCACGGGGTCGGTCGCACGGCCGCCTTCGCCTCCGACTGCCCCCCGCCCGACTTCATGTCCTGGCCCGGCTACGACCTTCTGTGGGGCAAGCTGCCCCGCTGGCTGGTGTCCAGCGCAGCTGATGGTAGATCGGGGCGCCGTCCCGGCCCAGACGTTGCTAGGGCTTGACCCGGGCGTGACTAACCGGGGGCCTGACTTAATTGGCGTCAAGCACTAAAGTATCGCCTTGAACCGGAACGGCCCTCTGCAACCGCTATCCCTGGGGGACCCGTCTGGTCACCGGGCTTACCTTTATGGACACATACGTATCGCAGCGGTCAATCTATGATCAGCGGTACGAGGCTGGCCACTATGACCAGCGTTCGGCGGTGCGGGTGCTCGCGGCCGAGCGGGAGGCGCTGCGCCAGGCCATGGACCGAGCTCTCAAGTCGAACCGAACGGCCCGGCGAATTAACCTCTTCGATTTCGGCTACGGCACCGGACGCGTGACGAACGACTTTATCGAATCGTACGTCAGCGAGTACGCGGCGTCGGGGAAGAACCTACACGTCGTAGCCTACGACGTCTCATCGGCAGGCCTGATGAAGGCCCAAGAGGCCCTGTGTTCGGATGGCTTTACGCCGGACGGGCCCATAGCCTGGGCACCGGAAGATACCACCGGCTACATCGCGGGCCGCGTATCCAAGAGGGAAGCCGGTGTGACAATCACGGTCGTCTTCGTCCACGGGCATGAGGATCAGCACCCCGGCGTGATGCGCAGACTAGCTCTGCTGGCCAGCGATGGTGCGAAGTTCCACCTCACCACCTCCTGGTACAGCGGTCTCGGCCATGTTCCCGGCGGAAGCCTGCGACGCGAGTACTTCCGCGAGCTGGGCAGCCTCACTTCCCGGCACGGGGAAATGGTCATGTCCATGTCCGCGACCGGGGACCTGGTCGAACTGCAGCGGGAATTCTCCGACGGGCATGCGAACGGGTTCACCGGCGGCTTCCCCATTCAAGCGCCGGGCGACGTCATATACGAGACCGAGCTGGGTCAGTCCAACTTCTGCCACATGTTCGGCGTTGATCTCAATGACCAAATGAGAGCGATAACCAACTGGGGCCAGTACTGGTGGGTGGAAGGGATCCGCTACCCAGACGAGGAGTTTGCCTCCCGGGAGGCTGAGCAGGCCAACTACCGGCGTGTGCGCGAGGCCAACGACAGAAAGCGCGGACGCCTCTGGACCGCGGATGACTACCGGGAATTCCATACCGTCGCCGCCTTCCGCAGTACGCTGGATCCCGGGAAACGGTAGTGGAACGCAGGCGGCTACGCGCTGCCTGCGTTCCCATCATGTCTCACCGGTAAGCCTGCTCAGCGGCACGCTTCCGCAACCGGTGCGCCTTACGGGCCAGGCGGCGGGTGGCGGCCGCGAGCTTGTTCAGCCGATGGACCTCATCGGAACCATCGAAGGCGTGGATGAGGACGACGAGGTAGTTTGCGACTGCACTGACCGCGGCCACGGCCAGCGGGATTACCAAGGCGGTCACCCCGGCTCCGGATCCGAGGGCGTCGATGACTTCGCTGCGGATGCGCAGGAACATCAGGGCAGCGAGCACGGTGATGACCGCCAGGGCGGTCCCGAACGCGGCCTTGGTGAAACCGTCCAGTTCATCGAGATGAACCGTACCCGCATGGTCCTTATACGAGCGCATCCGGTGGCCCGTGAAGGCCAGGAAGCCGTAGGCGAGCACGGTCACCATTCCGGCCAGGCCGGTGGCGAAGGCCGCGTTCACCGACAGCGGGCTCTGCCAGTTCACGTCGGTGATGCCAGCGAAGAAGTACAGCAGCAAGACGAAATCGAAGAACAGGACAAGCTTTGGGATCCAGTGCTGCCAGCGCGGCAAGCGACGGTGCTTGAGAGATCCCATGACCGTCTCGCGGTTGATCTGGCGCCGCTGCTCTTGCTCGTCGGCTTGCGTCTCCGCCACGGTGCGCTCACCGCCGTCGGGATGCTTGACCCTCATCTGCATCCAGTGTTCGGCCTCGGCGAGCTGACGGCGCATCAGCCACTCCCAGTGCCTGCGCCGGTCGCTATCGGCGAGGCCGGGCTGGCCGGGAGCACCCAGCGAAGGCGCGCGGGTCTCCGGCCCCGGCCGACAGAGCCTGGAGGGTGGTCCGGACTCCGGAGTGGCCGGGAGGTTCCGGTTCGTACTGGTGGGGTCATTACGTTCGGCGGTCATGGGATTCTCCTTCGAGTTCGTGCGGCCGGATGGGTGGGCGGCCGCGTCGGACGGTTCGCGGGTCAAGGCGCGGCCGTCGGGGCCGGGTAGAGGGTGATCACTACGCGGCGTAGTTGTGCACATATGACTTCGTCCAGGTGGCCCTGGCGGTAGCAGGCGGAGCGGGGCTGGCCAGCCGTACCCAGGCCAACGGCCTTGATGATCAGGCTGGCCGGGACCTCAAGTGCGATAAGGCGCGTCTTGACGGCCTGGGCCCGTGCCGCCGACAACGCGATGTTGTAGGCAAGCGTCCCGCCGTCGGGTGAGGCATATCCGACGATGGTTACTTGCCGATATTGGCCTCGGGCCTCGGCCGCCAGCGGGGCCAGGACGGCGTCGGCGCCAGGCAGCAGCCGCGCGCTATCGAAGGGAAAGAACGCGTCGGCCGGGACGTCCGTGGTCTGTCCCTGCGGGCCGCGGAAGGACGTTACCTGCGGAAACGCGACGACCGGAACGGGAGTTGTGCTACGTGCGGGCGGCTCCGGCCGGGTGACCGCGTCGACTGCGCACGAAGCCGCCCCGGCCACCCGGCAAAGGGCCAGCCAGTAGCTGGTCAGAACTGTGCGCTGCGGGAGTGGCAGAGCTGGCTGCCGTCCACCCGTGTCCGCCAGGCCGGAGAACACGACATGCCACCCGGCCAGCCGGGGCAGCAGTCCCTCATGGCTAAGCGAGATGGCGACGGTGCGCGGGTCGGCGCCCCAGCCGACCTGGCGGATGTCGAAGCCACCCGCCGTGGACAGGCCCGAGGATAGAACCAAGAGCGTTCCGGGTACGGAAGTCACCCGGACCGCCTGGGCGATCATATTCAGCAGGTCGAAAGGTCCGCTGGCCGCCAGGGCATTGAGCAGCTGCTGAACCCGGCTGAAGTTCGTGGTCAGTTCGTTGTTCCGGTCCGGGCCGTAGTCGACCTCGCCGTCGGCCCGGCGCGGAGTGAGCGACACCTCGCTCGCCTGACCGGTGTTGGGATCTACTACGAAGGCGTCCACATTGGGGCTGTTGGCCGCCTTGAGCAGCATGGAGCGGTCCGGGGCGGCCAGCACCGGCGCCGGCTCGTTGGCCGTGGCACTGGCCACGATGACGATGACCTTAGGGGTATCCGGAGGCGATGACTGGCACCCGGAGAGCAGAACGGATCCGCAAAGAATAGCCGCGGCGGCGACCAGGGCGATGAGGCGGTGGCGGCGCGCCGGAATCCGTTTGATGTCTTTCCGCAGATAAAGGACTATGGTTTGCATAGAGATCACTGTCCGTGAGAGGGCGGGGGTTTCTGTCGCGGGCATCCTCGGGGCTAACGGGGGTGCCCGCACTGTTGCCTCGTATTTACGGCTCCTTACCTGAACTTCATTAATCTGAACTTATTTACTTCTTGTCCGTATTGTTCAGTTCTCAGTGTGAGCCTGTCCTTACACAAGGTCAAGACCCCTGCTGGTAAGGACCTTGGAACGTTCCGAAAACTGAAGGACAACCACAAGAAAATTCAGTGGGGCTTGTCTGCCTGATACCAAACTGTGGTACCGTGTTCTGAATCTACTGAACTTCAGGTGAACCGAGGTATGTGGTGGATGATGTTGATCCGCGCCAGGTCCTCGCGCGGCGTCTCCGCGCCCTGAGGGAAGAGCACTGGGCGGGAAGGAAGGTCAACCAGGCCCAGTTGGCCGCGGCCCTTAGCGGAGCCGGAAAGCCCGTCAGTGTGCCGCTGATCTCGTCCTGGGAGTCGCGGACCAAGCCGGTGGTGCCTCCGGTGTCCAGAATTCAAGACATCGCCAGGTTCTATGCCAGTCCCCGGTCTTTCGACGGGCAGGCCGGTCGGCTGTTGAGCCTCGACGAGATGAGCGCGCCGGAACGGGCGGCATGGGAGGGGCTCCTGGCGGAACTGGCTCGCCTGCGGAGCGAGGCTGACGCATCAGGTCCGGCCCCGGATCCGGCCATCAACCCGGATACCAGGCGAGAGACCGCCCGGCCGTTCGGTGCGGGGCCTTACCGCTTCAAGCCCGGCGATCGCGTCACCATCGTCTGCGGCCAGGTGCCCGACGACAAGTTGCGGCGAATGCCCTACACCGACCCCCAAGACCCTGACTTCATAGCGTCGTACCGGTATTCGGACCTTGACGCGCTCATCGAGTTGTTCGGCCACCTACGGGCCGCCAATCCCGCCAGTCCCATCGGGTTCCGGACCGCGGATCAACTGGCATCCGATGACTACACGGGGCACCTTGTCTCGCTAGGCGGCGTGGACTGGAACGTGGCGACAAGCTCCGTCCTCGCGCGTCTTCAGCTTCCGGTGGTTCAGATCAACGAGTGGAACAGAAAAGGGGGAGCCTACTTCGAGGTCACAGAGGAGGATGGGCGCAAGGTCGCGCACCATCCGCACCTTGAGGAGTCGGGCGGTCAGAAGATCCTGCGGGAGGATGTAGCGCTCTTCGCGCGTGCCGTGAGTCCGTACAACCGTAAACGGTTCGTAACCATATGTAATGGGATGTACGGGCGGGGCAGCTACGGCGCTGTGCGCGCCTTGACCGATGAGCGGTTCCGGGATCGCAATATGGAGTACATTCAGGCTCGATTCGTAAGTAGCGAAGCCTTCTGCATCCTCACCCGGGTAACCGTGGAGAACACGTTGACCTTGACTCCTGACTGGACGCTGCCGGAGACGCGGCTCTTCGAATGGTCCAGGCCACAGTGATGCCCAGCGTCGAGACGACGGATCACCACGGCTCGCACCGCTCGCTGATCTGGTCGGCCGATGAGTCAACGCCGCTGGGGAAGGTTGACGCGATCTTCGTCCCGACCGCCCGCCCAGTGGCTTACCTAAAGGAAGCGGCCGCCGCCGCACTGTCTCTGCGCTGCCCGCTGGTCACACTACACAGCCGGAAATGGACGAACGCTCTCGCAGCCGCCGCCTATCTCGACCCCGCGCTCGACCTCATCGCGATCGATATTCCTGACTCAGCCCGTCTCCGGCTTCCCCAACTGGAGACCTCACAGCTGCTGGCCGGGACGATATTCGAGCGGCGGACCGACTTGAGCACCAAGCGCAACCTTGCCCTGGTGCTAAGCCACAAGCTCCGCTGGAACCGGATCGTCTTTCTCGATGACGACATCCGGGTGCCCGACCCATTCGATCTGAGCCGCGCGGTCGGCTTGCTCGACGCCCATATGGCCGTCGGGCTAGGCGTCGGGGGCTTTCCCGACAATTCGGTGGTGTGCCACGCCTTTCGCGCCGCGGGCGGAAATCAGGAGACATTCATCGGCGGTGGCGCGCTTGCGGTCGAGATGAGGCAGAACCGGTCATTTTTTCCCAGCATCTACAACGACGACTGGTTCTTCGTCCTGGATGCGGGCAAGCGGCTCCAGTCCGTGGCGACCGTGGGACAGGTACTCCAGTATCCCTATGACCCCTATGGGGTCCACCGAGCCCGGGCGGAAGAGTTCGGCGATGTACTCGCCGAGGGCATTTTCTGGTTGCTCGACCAGGGAAAGCCCGCTTCAGACGGTGACCTGCGGCACTGGCAGGAATTCCTGGTCCACCGAAAGCAATTCATCGAGCAGGTCCGAAGCATGGTTGCGTTGTGGACCCGGATCGACTCCGCGGAACGGGCGCGGATGGACGAGGCGCTGGCGGCCGCCCTCGGGCGTTGCGCGCGCATCACCCCGGAACTCTGCGTGGCCTACATGAAGGCACTCGCCACCGACCAGGAGCGATGGCAGCGCCACATCCGGCAGATATGGCGGCAGCCGGTGCAGTCGCGGGAGGAGGCTCTCGAGTCGCTGACCATGCGAGGCGAGACGCCGCTGACGTGGTACACCACGAAGACCGTTCGGACGAGGGAACCTGGCGCCGCGAGAAGACGTCGGCCGCTTGACACATCTACGCGCGGGCGGCGATCGGCCCGGGCAGGCGAAGTTCCGGCCGCGATCCCCTCAGCTTCGTCTGCCCTTGGGCCTCCCGGGTTCACCGCGGCGAAGCCCGCATCGCCACTGCTTCAGCGACCCGAAGGCCTTCCTTCACATGCTTCACGCGCGCTGGTAGCGGCGCAGATTGCTCTTGTTGCTATTGCTTGTCAGCAGCACCATTCCAATGGCGACGGCGAAGGACGCCCATCCCCTCCAGTTCACCAGTGACCGGGCAACCCCACCTGCCGCGAGCGGTCAAAGGCGTCGCCGACGTCAAGTCATAGGCCAGATTCCACTACCATCATGGGGGATGTCCACGGCTGGTGGCTACGGGCGAATGGGTACATTGGGTGGTGGCCCGCCGGATTGGCTGGGTGGCCGTTGCTTGCTGAGCCGGAGGTCAGTCAGGGATCGGTGGCTGGCTGGTGCGGATCCTCGGCCTCCGGACCGGCGCAGGGGGCTAGGTTCCTATGGAGAGCTGGTCCATGATCACGGCGCCGGTGGTGATGACGGGTCGTAGTTGGCGGCGGTAGACGATCCCGTCCGGTACAGACCAGTGGCTGCTGCGGGTTCGGCTGTCCGATGACTTCGATTCAGCCACAGCAGTACGACGGTTGCGTACCGGGATCCGCTCCCTCGCCCCGGGGGACTTCCGGCTAGGCGCCCAACTGCTTCCCGCACCGCCAGGGCTACGCCTCGAGGTGCACGCGAAGACCCTGACAGTCCGTCCAGTCACTCTGCGTTACTACACCCCCTGGCGGCGAGCCCAGGTGCGGGTGCGCCACGCGGATGGCGAGACCACCCTTTCGCTGTGTGCATAAGATAGTCAATGCTGCCGCTGCTTTCACCTTGCAGATGATACATCCGCTGGAAATATCTTTTCAGTGGATCATTGATGCTGCGCAACATGGAGACGAAAGTCCGATATCTCCGGTGTGTCAATATGCGATTGAACGCTGCGGCCTCGATTATCCCCCGCCATTCATCGAGACGTAGTGCAAGCCTTCCATCGGTACAATAGATAGTCGCCTGAGCGATAGCGGCCTCGATGCGTTCGGGCGATAGCTTGGGTTCCGCGAAGACACTTTCGATCTCAGCGAGAACAGCGAAATACATGCGGTCTAGATCACCTACCGCGAACGAGACCGCTTCGAGGTCATACGAAAGAAAATCCCACACCGTGGCGCGCTCGGAATCCCGCCGCACCAGGATCCCGTTGATGGCCTGAAGCGTGTTGCCTATGTCAAGGTCGATCGCGATTGGGGCCACTGTTCACCAGCCTCGTGATCTGAGAAATTTCTTTAGATATTAAACCTCGCCAAGCCATCCCGCATAGGAATGCGCTCTTCTCGGCGTGAGCTCGCGTCGCTGTCAACGACCAGACAGACTCGTTCGTTCTGCACATCGACCGCGGGACATCGAGCATGTCCGGGGTGTAGCGCCGACCGGCGTCATTGCGACCGGTTTTCCTGTGAGAGTTCGCCGGAGCAGCGGTGAGCGGGCTTGCCTGCAAATGACCGGCTGGGCGTTCGATGCGCGCCCGGGTCCTGGCGTGGGCCGCACAGGCACCGGCCCGGCGGGTCGTGCCACATGGACGCGGTCTACCCGCGCCAGGGCCACCCGGCCAGCAGGTCCGCGGACGTGCAGCCGCTGGATCCTATTCCGTGCAGCAGGGCGAACAGCAGGAGCAGGATGCCAGGGAGGAGGACCGCGCCGCTGGCCAGTACGATCCCGAGGACGGTGAGCACCGCGCCGGTAAGCAGGAACAGGGTCCGCCAGCGCGTGCGCACGGCGCGTGCGAACCGCACCATCGTGCCGGCGCGGGCAGGTGCATCCAGGCCGGTGTCCGCGGGTGCGTCAAGGAGCATCCCGGCCGCCTCCTTCTGTCGGGAGCCACCAGAGTCTGCCGGGGAACGTCCTCGTTCCCTGATGGAAGGATAACCGCCTGACGATGACCGGCCAGGATCGAATGTCACCGGCCCTCGGGGCGAATGGCCTGCGCCCGACGATGAGCCGCGTCGCAGTGGGCTGCCTGCGCGGGCCTCACGGCCATGCAGGCATTGCCCTTCTTCGGTCCGCAGAGCTATGGCGGCTCGGCGGTGAACGTGCTCGACTGCGCGGAGGATCATCGGCGTGGCACGCTGGATTGACCGGCTGACCAGGTGCCCAGGGCCGTAGCGGTGATGGATCTCGGCGAGTCGCCTTTCGACCGGGACGAGTTCGCCGGCCGGGCTGGTTGTCATGTCGCAGTAGGTCAGCACGGCGGAAAGGACGTGCGGGGCAGGCTCGGACTCCAGGCCCAGGACGCCGGCAAGTCCGCGTTCGCCGGCTTCGACGATGGCGTAGGAGTGATGGGCGACCAGCCGGCACAGCGTGGTGTCGGGGTGCAGGGCGTCGCGCAGGTAACGGGCGCCGTCCAGGGCATGCAGGCCCGTCACGGTTAGGCCGGGCTGCGTAGCCGATGTCGTCGAGCCACGCGGCGGCTTCCAGGAGATCAGCATCAGTGCAGAGAACAGGGCCAGGCTGCGTATCGTCACCGTGCCGTAGCCGGTATGGGCGCCCGCCCGCAACTGTCCGGGGAGGGCGGCGGGGTCCCGGGCCGGATAGTTGATGGCACGCAGCGCGTTCGCGCCGTGGCCGGTCTTGCCGGCGAAAAAGCCTGGCGGCAAGCCCAGCCCGCGCGCGAACAGCGACATCAGCTGGTTGCCCAGCTCGCGCATAGCGTTGTAGTAGGCGGTCCACGCGGGCTGGAGTTCCGGCAGCGCGTGGGGCCACAGGTTCGGCGAGTGGGCCCATGCCTCGTCCGGATCGGCGTACTGGCGCGGTGAGAGGCCGGGCGGGCCGATGTTGAAGACCTCCTTCAGGTCCGGCGGGGCGGCGCCGGTGATCGACTGGCTCAGCGACTCACCCGCCAGCGGCATGTAGCCGTAGGGGATAGTCCGGCGCCGGGCGGGCCACGCTCAGCTTGTCCTGCAGCGGGAGGTCGAAGAACTCCGTGGCCATCGTCCACGCGGGCTCGGCGACGTCGCCGGGGATGCCGTGTCCGGTGATCTGGAAGAAGCCGGCTGCCCGGCAGATCTCGTCCAGGTCCGCGCCGACGACGGACGAGTCGCCGGAGATATCCACGATCGGCACGTACGGCACGGTGATTCCTCCAGGTACAAGATCATCGAGGCGAGCATCGGTGGCGGCCGCCCCTGCCCGGCACGACCGCGCCGGCGCCCATCGCGATCGTCACCAGGCGCGGCTGCCACCTGCAGTAACGTTAGCGCCACATAGTGCTGACCTCTGGCGAGGAATCACCCAGCCGTTACAGCGTCACCATCAGCGCCGGGCGCGACGACAGCGACCGCCGCGACCCAGTCATGTACCAGCTGGCAGGCGTCCATGCGGCAGCGAGCAGGCCTGCCAGCATCGTCAGCGCCCATACGGCCGGCAAGATCATCAGCATAGACACGGCCTATGCGCCGGGCCGGTACGCAGCCGTGGTCGTCGCCCCGTGCCGCCGTCTCCGATGTGCTGAGTTGAAACATCAGGCCCTATCACCCAGCCAGCCAGCATGCGATGCCCGCACTGCAGAAGCTCAAAAGCATTGCCTGCCTAAACCGGTCGTGACAGGAATTGCAGGTGACCTGAACCTTGCCCACTCCGCAGCCGACCCTCCGCTTTCAGGCGTAGCGGCCTGCCTGTTCGGGTGATCAGGTCCGAGCGTGGTCGGATGCTGTCGGGTGTCATTGGCAGGGGTTGGCTGCCGACGTTGCTATCACCGTTGCTGTCAGCTGGCCGTACGCTGACCCATCTCACCACCCGGATCCAGCATCGTGAACCATCCGGATGATACGGATGCTGATCTCCTGGGTCGGATGCAGCGTCGGACTCGTCCTTGGCGATCCACCGCGTGGCCGGTTCAGTCGCTGTCGGCCTAGGCCGCCATCGGGGCGGCCAGGAACCGGATTCGCCTAACCCCTGACGTCACGCCTACGCCTAATGGTTTTCAAGAGCGTCCGTGGTCCACACCCCGCCACCGCTGCTTTCTGCCTCGTCGGCACTCCGGAGCGGGTCGCCAGGCAAGATCATCCCGCGCATATCCCGCGACTAGGCCGCGGCGGCTGGTTGGCTGTGTCGGTTATGGCGCTATTCCTCTCGAGGTTCGCTGGCCCGCACCTGCTCGGGGGCGACTTCGTCCGCAGCCCTGCCTAGACGCTCGCCAGGAACCACCGGCCCGGGGCTGCTCAGGCGCTGAGCCGGGATGCCGCCCTCCAGCGCGTGCGTGGAGACAGTGTCCGCCGTAGCCTGGCTGCCCCACTGCGGGTGGCTGTTGGCGTAAAAAATCATGCCCAGCATGAACGCGAGTGCGACGACCGGGATGATGATGATAGGGATAAGGTCGGCGTTGGTTCCTGACATGTCGGCGCTCCCTTTGAGACGACGGTTTCAGTCTCGTCTGGCACCGGGCAGATCGTACCAGTGAAGACCCTGGTCTTATACCCGTGGGAATACCGCGGAACGCCCCGCCCAGCCACCCTAGCGCCGCGCCCGGGCGCCTAGGCTATGGCGGTGCCCCGCCCGCATGGGGGGCGTCATGAACCTGGGCCGTGACCCTTTGCCAATCCGAGGGTCGGTTTGGGCAGCGGTTCAGCCTGCTTGTCCGCAGGTCAGCCGGTGTACCGAGCTGTCCGTGAGTGACTATGAGTACCCGACGTTGACCGGCCGATCGGGCACGCAGCGTGGTGGACAGTCCGGCACCCGCAGCGGTAACTCAGCGCGTCCGGGACTCGATCAGTTCGTGGAGTTGCTGGGTCACGGGATCGTGCCAGCGAGTGGCGAAGAGCATGTGCAGCCAGCCGTCGGCGTCGGCTTGGATGAGTTCGTCGCGGATGGACAGGTCGGCGCCGCGCTCCCAGGAGCAGGCGGATCACCTCGAGATAACCGTACAGGATCGCCCAGTACAGGCCGATCCGCCCGAGGTAGGGCGCGACGTCGGGGCTGAGGCCGAGGTCAAGGAACCAGCGCACGACCTCGGTCCGGCCGTGCTGCCCGGCGCCAAAGGCGATGTGAACTGATCCTTGCCTTGCGCCGGGTGGTTTTGCGCTCCGGCCACGCCTTGCAGTGGACGGCTAGGTCGCCAGCGCGCCTCCGGACCATGCCCGAGGCTCGGTAGGCAGGCACGGTTGATGTGCAGCTCCGCCGGGTCAGGCCCGACGACGATTTCCCTGGTGACGCCGCTTCCGGCATGTTGGCGGGAGTCATACCACGGCGTCACCAGGCCCGCATCCAGGTCCCGTAGCACGTGCCGCCTGTAGCCATCGAGCAGCACCCCCGATCTTCCATGGTGCTGCGGGCATAGGGCCTGTTCACCAACCTGCCGAACGTTGCACCACTGTCACGCCGACCGTCGATTGCTCGGCTGCTCGACCGCACCGAGAGGCTTGGGGTCGGCGACTTCCGGGTGATCTGGCATGACGCGACCGCCGGGGGAGATGCGTTACCGCGATCATGGTGTTTCCTGTTGGACGCCGGAGCCGTCGGCCGTGGCCCGGGTGAACGTGAGCGCCTGGTGGCGCAACCGTGCCCAATCGATGGGCGGCCGCAGCTCGGGGACGCCTGGCCGGTCGCGTGGGACCCGGACCCGCAGCGACAGCGGGCGGATCGTGCAGTGCACCGGCGTGGGCATCAGCACTGATTCGCCGTCGATCCCGACCGGGATCTCCGATTGGTCGGCGTCAATGACGACCTCGCGTGCGGTGAG
>Ga0210383_10004572_pt1 | contig 12244 bp, 12 predicted proteins | sample IncBWC14OmetaG_FD_160072 | JGI IMG/M metagenome (GOLD analysis project Ga0210383, IMG submission 160072) | Forest soil microbial communities from Barre Woods Harvard Forest LTER site, Petersham, Massachusetts, United States - Inc-BW-C-14-O ...
GCAGCTTCAGTCGGCCAAACTCAAAGCTGGGTGGATCCCGTACTCGGCGCCCGATTCCGCATCGGTCTCCCCAAAAACTTCTTCGCCGACCTCAAGGGCGATGCCGGCGGGTTTGGAGTCGGCTCCCAACTGACGTACCAGATCTACAGCGGGATTGGCAAAGAGCTTAAGCAGAAATATTCCCTCCTGCTCGGTTACCGGTACATGTATGTGGATTACAAGAATGGCGGATTTCTGTACGACATCCACATGAACGGACTGCTGGCAGGCTTTAACGTTCGCTTCAAATGAGGCGACCGAACGACAGTGCGCTTTTACCAGAAATCGCCCGTCGATTTCAATGACAGGATCCGTCATCCTGAAACTGGCCGCTCGCGGCCATGGAAGCCAGCGCACGCGCGCAGCTAAGAATTTTCTGATCCAAAGGATCATCCTTCAGCGCGTCTGGAGAGATGTAGTTCATGTTCTTGCGCGCCGCCAAAATTTTATCGCTCAATTTCTGCATGTTGTCGAACTCGTTGCTGAGCAGTTGAAAAGCGTCACGATCGGAATCGGTGGACACTGCTACCGACGCCAATCTGAGATTAGTGGCGGCTTGGCCTCGATAACCCGCTACGAATTCATCCGACACCGGGTATCCATTTTGAACAGCGTTAACCAGCGCGCCACGCCATTCCCTGATGACAGTCATTTCTTCGATACCCGCCTTCAAGAATTCCTTCGAAAACCCTGGATTTGCGGGCTGGCTCGCCGGAGTCGGGGTCGTCGGGGTGCCGGCAGTGGAAGCAGGCAGGGTCAAGGTAATCTGATTGCCCTTGAAGCCGAGGGAGCCATTTATGAGTCGCGCCAGCGCTTCGACATCCACGTAGGATTTGCCGTTTATCTGAACCACCGGCACTTGCCCGGACTGGCCGCTGACAATGAGTGTCCCGTTCGGCTGCGCCGCCTGCGACAAAGCCAGCGCGGGTACAGCCACAAACGCCAACTGCATCAACAGTGCACGTAATCGCTTGTCTGTCATGAGGCCCACCTCAGCTTCCTAATAGTGTGTTCGACAAAATATGCCATGGAGAGGCTATCTCGCACGACTGTCTCTTTTGCCAGTGGGCAACAGCCGCAGCCGAGTTGTAGCCTGCCAGTTGAGCAGATCGCGAGGGCTAACTGAGTACCTTGCTCTGGCCGGAGGATTGAAATGGCACAACTAACGAGTTCGACTCTAAAGAATTGCAGGCGTGGGTTCGGTAGCCTGCTGCTAATTAGTTTGCTGATACTCGCCAGCAGTTACAGTCTCGCTGCGGATAAGAACAAGACAGAGACCATTCGGGCCACCGCCATGGGAACCGGCACTCAGATGGGACAAAACGTTAATGTAAGGTTGATTATCTTCAACTACTCCACTCCCGAGGATAAGCAAACCCTGCTCCAGGCATTTCAGCAGGGCCAGAGTCAAGGGTTAGCGAACGCCCTTAGCAAGATGAAAGCCGTGGGCCACTGCGATATGGCGGGCACGATGGGTTACGATGTCAGCTTCATCCGCTCGATTGACACTCCAACCGGGCGGCAGATCCGTTTCATCACCAATCGCCAACTCAGAAACATTGAAGTTGCCACCAACAGTCAGACCCAGGCTTACGACTTAACGGCAGGTGAGATCAACGTCGACAACAATAAGAAGAAGAGCAACGGGTTCATCTATCCGGCTGCCCGGCTCATAATCGATAAACAAGGGGAGTTTCAATTCGTCCTCAATCAGAATTCATGGAACTTGATCAACATCATGGATTACAAATGAACGGCCCTGAGGTCACCAGGCTGCTGAGGACGAAGAGCGGAAGCTAGAGCCCCGAAGATCCGAATGCCAGTTTCGAATCTGCGCCGACGGGCGCATGGTCCTTTTGTAACTTTCAACTTAAGCACACCTGATAAGAGGACTTTTCCTTCTTTCAAGATGGAGAGTACAAGAAGCGGACGATCCGGTTCCTGCTCCAACATTGATCGTTGAGTTCTGCGCAAACCGGATACAACTGTCCCCATCCCACGGCCAACCCAATCCGCTCGCCGCTGGGAAAGCGCGAGATTGAACACCAGTTCGCCTCTTGACGACGCGTACCCCTCGACGTTGGATGATCCTTCAACCATCGCACGTTGGCATCCAGGACGCCCGGGTCCGTCGCGTCGTTTGAATCATCCCAGGCGAAAGTGATCTGGTGGACATTATTGTTGAAGGCTTCCTCCTCGGGACCGAACAGGGCCAGTTTTGGCCGTGACCAGTGATCGACCCAAAAGGCAATATCAGCGGACGAGTCTGCAGAACCCTGTTGCGCAAAGATCGTTTGACTGCTTAAAAGGAACATACTGGCAACGATAAAAACCAAGCGGCATTTCATGGGTTGACTTCCGTTCCAGTTTTCGATGAACCCTGTTGGGGTTCGAGCCTACATGGAAATGAGTCTAGGACTTGAACGCCGAGGAGAATACTGTCAACTGTGACAGGGGCGGGCAGCAAAAGACTGTTTCTTTTGCCAGTGATATTATTTTCATCCATCAATGAAAATCCGGGCATGGCGGGATCAGGAAACATGGTCTCGACAGAAAGGAACTAGAGCATATGGCTAATCTGTTTGAGTCAAGAAAAGACAGCTCAGGAGACGACCTGCGGCAAGCTTGTTCTGCTGAAAACAAGATTGAAGCTCAGACCTCGAACCAGGATTCCTCAAGGCGCCGGTTCCTCCAGTTGGCCGCGACTGGAACGGCGGCCGGCTTGGCTGCAGTGGCCGGGATGGAGTTCACCCCTGCCACGGCTCTAGCGCAGAGCAATCTCAGTCCGGATGCCGCGCTGCAACAATTACTCGATGGCAACCGGCGCTTCACTGCGGATCGTCCAACATCGTTCGAACAGGATCTTGCGATCCTTAAGCAAAACACAATGGAAAAGCAGGAGCCCTTCGCGGCGGTGCTCTCTTGTGCCGATTCCCGGGTTCCCGTCGAACTGGTCTTCGATCAGAGCATCGGTCATATCTTTGTGAACCGGCTTGCGGGAAATGTCGCCACCTCGGAAATCATCGCCAGTCTCGAATATGGCGCGATCGTGCTAGGTACAAAAGTGATCGTAGTGATGGGGCATGGCAATTGTGGAGCGATAAAGGCGACGATTCAAGCCAAGGAGGTTCCCGGACAGATCAGCGCGCTCTATCCGCATATCCAGCCAGCGGTAGATCAGGCTGGACCAGATCCGGAGGCAGCAACCAAGGCGAATGCCAAGATCCAAGCGAGCCTTCTCCGGAAATCCTCTACGGTCATCGCCGGTTTGATAAAAGAAAGCAAGCTGAAGGTTGTCGCAGCTTATTACGACGTCGCTAGCGGCGGCGTGACGCTATTGGAGTAAATCGAGCCAGGACGGAATGGCTTCCTAGGCTCGAGGAAAGGTGAATATCCAGTATGCGCTGATGAGGAGCAGAACCAATGCAACCGCCACAACCGCGACCCGCGGTCCAAAGATCTCGAAGCGTTGGCTGAGAGCGGTCAGCAGCAGCACGGTGGCCAGGAGCACGGTGACCTTCACGTAGTTGTCGCCGGTCTCGCGCATACTCACACCTTTCTCGAAGTAGTCTTTCGAGTCTTGCGCGAGTTTGGTCGACTCATCTCTGTTCGCATTCCTGAACTCTGCCATGAAGATGGGGCCGGGTGGCGCTGACGGATTGTGGATCGGGTCGAGCTTCAGCCAGGCGGCGAACGCCGTGGCGTATTCGGGTCGAAATCGGCGCTGGTAGAACGTGGCCAGCTTGTCCTTGCCGGCCACCGTTGCCGCCACCCAACCGTTGAACGTTGTAATGTCGTAAAGAACGTCCTGGCCCGCCAGCGTGGCTTTCTCCTGCGAGGCCACCGCAGTACGAGTGGCAAGGTTGTACTGCCGGGCCGAGAGGGCATCCCACTTCGATGCCTGATAGCCGCTCCACGCGGTGGCGACCGCAACCGTTGCGAGTACGACCGCTTCTACGATTTCGATCCATCGCGCCCGGTGGTCGGTCGGAGGTGCGTGATGGTGGCCTTCCTCGTGAATTTTGTGAGCGAACTCGACGTTTGAGGTTGCTTCGGCCATCGGTTGTGTCTCCCCTTGGCGTTCGAAAGACGTGGCCCTAGCGCCCAGCACACAGGCTACGCAGCCGTATTATCGTTAGTTCCAGGCAGCGCACAACTGTCAATTACGACAGGGCCGGTCAACTGCGGGAACCAGAACACCCTCCCATGCAATCAGCGCAGGGCCCCGAGCAAAGCCTTCAAGACGGTGGCCAGAGGGACGACAGCTAGAATCATGGGCGACAACGGTACCGCGACGGAAGCTGCCAACATGATGAGAGCTCCCTTGTCTGCTGGGAAAGGCTTCAATTGCCCGAGCTTCAAGTAAATCTGACCAAAGTTGTTGAGCGTGATGTTTTCGGGAGCAGTAAGGAATTCCGCCTCGTGCCCAGCACGCCGGTGAATCCACTTTTCGTGAAAGGCAGTGCTGTCAATTTGGCCAAGAATTCCGTAGTCCAAGATTCCCTGCCGGCGCAGGGCGGCCAGCCGCGGAACAAAGAAGGCCAAGGGGCCCAGTGCGACCAGGACGACGATCACCGCAAGAACGATTGCGGGTTCCTTAAAGCTCATCAAGTTCGCCCCACCGTCGATCATCTCCTGACGCCACGTCGATGCAATGGCAGTAGTGGCCGCGAAAGCAATAGGCGTGAACGCGATCGGCGTGAGACCGAGGAAGCCGAGACCTCCGTGCCCATCGGCATGAGTGGGGACCAACTTCAGGTTGAGTCTCGACAATTTGAAAGCGAACACGGCCCAAAGCAGCCATTTCCAGAGGCCGAGACCCAACAGGAACTGGAACATGGTCGCGCTCACCAGAAAGACATACCAGCCTGCCGCAGTTAAGTGGAGGTCACGCCCAACTCCATGCGCAAGCCAAGGCGTGGCGTCAATCAGGCTCTTGTACCTGACATCGTGAACCAGCAGGAGGACAAGGATGGCCAGTTCCGGAATGGCAGAGTCGCGAAGACGCAGTAACATCTTAATCAGATCGTCCATGCGCACACGGTCTGGGCCTTCCAGAAGGCTGGCTTTGGTGATGTGGTCCACGACCATCCGGAAACGCGATTCCACCCAAAGCTGGCCAACCAGCAGCACGGGAATGGCAATGACCAACCGAGAATAAACGCGATAGTCCTTTAGCAGGGAAACGAGGCTGCCGGGGTTAAGGAGCGCGGTGATCAGGATCAGTGGCAGCCAGCCGATAGCGATTGCGAGTGTAGCGCGCCGGACGTGGTTCCACTTATCCGGACGGATGAGCCTGGCTGATTGCTGGATGCGATAGAATGGCCCCCCTCGAATCAGAGAAAGGTCGCGGGCAGCGGCATCCAACTGGGCGTCATCGGTCTTGTTATCCATTTGTCGTGCCATCAGCGCCTGTCCCTGTCCAACAACCAGACTTTCTGAATCATCCCGAACAGAAAGGCGGTGGTCAGCCCGAACAGTAACGATCCGTTCAGCGCCTCGATCGCTCCCATCAGCTGCCATCGGCCCTCCAGAAACACACCCGCGTGCCCGTAGCTGGTCAGTGCGCTGAGCGAATAGAGCATCGCTGACTTGTACCCAGACTGCGCGCCGAGAAACTGGTAGGCGAAAGCCCAGATGGATGCCTCTAAGGCGTGCAGGCTCGTGGCCAACAAGGTCGTTGTGCCCATCACCACCGCGAACACAGCTGTGGGATGGTGGCGAGCCATCATGTGGCTAAACGCCTGAACCGCTCTCTGACTGATGAGCGCAAGACCAAAAACATGGACGACCACGGTCAGTATGATCAATGGCAGGCCCCACGCCCAGTCGGCGCCCCAGATCACCGGGACAACAATGCAGAAGCTAGAAGCGGCTTGGGCAACTGTCATGAAGGGCCACCATTTCGTTTCGGTCCCCCTATTGCATCACCAGCGGAACAGCTGTCTCTACTTTCCTAATGGGAGGCGGGCTCCACTTTCCCGTCAGCGCTTCCGACTGCGGCGAATAGAGTCGCATGGTCAGATTGAACGGCCCCTTCGGCGCGGGAAGCCAGTTGGCTTCCTTGTCCTTGCCCGGGCTGTCGCGTTGAAAGTGAAGATCGAGCGAGCCATCAGCGTTGTACTTGAACGGCATCCAACTGCTCACGGCAAAACGGTTCAGGACGTTCGCCACTTGGAAGCCGTCTGAGTCGTAGAGTGTGATGGACCAGAATGCGCGGACTGGTGGCGTGCCACCCTTCTCGAAGTGAATCGTGTACTGGTTTGCCCCGTCCAAGGGTTTCCCACTTTCGTCGCCTAGATTTAAAGGATAAATTGCATCCTCGGGCAGGTTCGCCCCCAGGCCAACTTGCGCCACTATGGCCCGCTTCAGGTAGTAATTCCCGTAGACGCCCATAGTGTCGGTATTCATCGACCAGTAGTTCACCACCTTCGCAATGGTCGGCACTTTCCATTTCATAAGCGCTTGGGCTTCTGCCGGCGCTGCCTCCACACCCTTGCGCACGGCAGGATCAAGTCTGGAAATATCAAAGCCCTTGCTGGGCTCAATGCCGATGCGTTTCATCTGCGCGACGATGGGCTCGTCGGTGATGTGGGGCGGGTGCAGCTTCAAAAGTTCAGCCGCATAGGCAAAGTAAGCTCCCGCAGGCATGGTGTCCACCTGCACCTTCGGCGGTGTTTTCATGTCCACCGCGGGATCAATCTTTGCCTCCACCGGCTTCGGCGGCTTGCCCCATCCGGACAGCGGAGTGACTTTCAGACCAGCCTGGATTTTGTGAACAGCTTCATAGTCTGGCGGACCATCCGTCTTAGTCCGGCCGATGATCCAAACATACGGAGTCGGCGCGGCAATGCGCGTGAATCCGACCGGAATGCTCCCGTTCCACCCCGGCGGAGTGACGAGGAAGTTGGCGGCCTGGGTTCCAGTGGTGCGCCAGCCCGGCGACGCAAACACATCTGTCCACATGTCAATCATCGGCAGGAGGTAGTAGCGGCCGTTGGTGTCGGGTGCGGAAACAATCAGCGGTTCTCGGGTAAGATCGAGCCACGCAATGGAATACAGCGTGTCAAAGTTTGAGCGGACGACTCCCTTGAAATCCGCTGGCGGATAAGCGGGGATGCTGACGAACATGTTCATCGGCCCTTTGCCAAATTCTTTGCCGGGTTCGATGTTTGTAAACTGCTTCCGGGTAATGTCCATCGAGATGAGCGCATAGAAATAGATATAGGCATCCACCGCGATGGCGCGCGCCTGATCCTCGGTCAAGGCGGGAGCCGAATCGGCCATTGAGCTCTGGGCCGATGCGGGCACGCCGAACCAAAGCGGCAGAGCGAGGCAAATCGTTACCAGCCCAGCGGTGATACTCTTCGAGAACTGTCTCATTTCCGCTCTCCTTTTCTACTGCCTCAGCAAAACGGCGCAGTTGAAACTAGCAGGCGACTTACGATTTTGTGAGTGCTTCCCTTCTTGCGAAACTGTCTCAATTGACAGTCGCGGCCGCCTGAGTCACTTCTGTGGTTGTTGCGCTTCCAACTGTTTCAGTTTTTGCTGCATCATCATTTTCTGTTGCTCCTTGCTCAGCTTGGGAAATAGCAATGCGAAGGTTGCCCGAACGCCCCAAGGTGAAGCTCCCGGAGGATGCACGGCGTTGCCGTAAGCCTGAACGTTGATATTCACCGGCTGAAATCCAAGTTTCATAATTCTCCCGACGCCGCCACCAAATGGCACAGTCCACACGCTTCCGCTGGTCGCGGGCGAGTTCCAGTTGGCGGTGACGATCGGTTGCGTGGTCAGATACCAACCCTTTTTCATGTTGTAGTTGACAAAGTACTGCAGCAACATCTGATTGATCGACGGGCGGCTGCCTGAACCAGCGACCGACCAGATGTTGTTGACCAGCACGCCCAACACAAAATGGCCTGGCATCGCAAGCGCCACGATGTTGGGTCCCAGAGCAAGCTTCCCCTGTCCTAGGTACTGGCTGGTCGCAGTCGGTATTTGGATGATCGGTCCCGCGCCCCAAATCACTTTGTGCGGTTTCCTCGGTGAGAGTAAGAAAGTCGGCTGCATGTCGCCCAGCCCGGAAACGCCAATTTGAGGCAAGGGAGAAGGCGCAGGAAGGGGCTGGTAAACGATGGGAGTAATCCAGCGAATGATCAGGTTCCAGTCGTCATTCACTTTCAACGGAATCACCGGCTGAATGTTCAGCACGTCCTGCGTACGGTATCCCGGATTAATTCCTACGTTGTTGTTATTCTGCACGGGAACGCTGATGAGGCTGGCGACGGGATTCTGCGCCGCTTTTCTCAACGCGTCGGTATTGGCCGCTGCCGCTGGAGTCTGCTCCGTGGCAACTTGAGTTCCTTCCGGTGCGACGGGCGTTTCCTGAGTTCCCGCCGGTCCAAAGGGCGTATCTTGCGCAACCAGCGATGCAGTTAACAGGAGGACGATCGCCAGCGCCAGGAGGCCTCGATTGACGAAACCCAGCCAGGCACCAGCGGTTATAGTGCGTTTCATGATGAAAATTCCTCGCCTCTTTTTCCGGCGTTCGCGTTCAGAACAGATACCTGCCACTGTCGACTCGCTCGTCCCTCTCTACATCAGCGAGCCTTCAACCACGCTCACACGTGCTGATAGTTCGAGTTCGCAATGGCGATGTTCAACTGCTTGCTGACGCCGTCGAGAACCATATTGGAGATGTGGTTCGTCCCATCCGGCAGCGCGCTGAACTGCACTGTCAGGTTCATGGCATCTTTCGGATCGCTCATGTAGGAAGCAATCTGAATGGAAGCCAGGGCCTTCTGCACTTTGTCGAAGACCAGGGTCATTGAATCCCCTTGCTTCAGGTAGTTGTGGATGACAAGTTGAACTTGAGTGGGAGCGCCCGCGGTCGGGCCCAGGGTGATGTTCCCTCCAGCGTAGGCCTTCTGAAGCAGGTCTTTGTCCGGCGGCACATACTGCTGCGCCAAAGCTTTCATCTGGTCGGCGTAGTCTTTGTACTCCTCCTTCTTCTTCGCGACCACGTGCTGTTTCAATCGCCCTCCGCTCGGGGCGGCTGCCTCGGCAGGCGGATCGAGCGAAGTCTTCTGTGGCTTCCCGTCCGGCCCGAGGCGCACCTGGAAGTGCTCCTGCTTTTTCTGTTCGCCCTTCAAGCTGATCGTGACCACCTCCACCCAGGTGTAGGACATCATCGCCTGCTTGTTCTTTGCCATTGCCTCTTTGAGGTCCGCGACGCGTTGCTGCAGTTCCGGACTCTGTGCGTTTGCGGAGCGAAAGAATCCTGCGCCGGTCAAAAGTCCGAGAAGGGTCAGTAGCGTGATACTCAAAATACGTCGTGCCATGGTTTTCATAAGTGTCCTCTCGATGTTTCTGAAATCGCACGGACTTCGCCGTGCGTGTGACGAATTTAGTAGTGCGTGACCCAGCGGGGCCAAAACACTTCGCGCTCGTTCGCTAGTGCACCACGAGTCCGGATCAGTGCCAACTGTCACTAGTTACAGGAGGGCCGTTTGTCATGAAGACGTCGAAGGCCGCTTCCACGCGGCGCGAGCGAAGAGAAGCGCCAGCACACCGTGGAGCACGACAACCGGCCACAACAGAATTCCGGAGAACCCGCGAGCCACGCCGAGATAAGCAAGGTACGCCGCTACCAGCGAGTTGTAAGTCAGCATTGCAAGGACGGATTGAACTCGGGTCCCGCCATTGTCCGAGCCCGGCCAGCAGGCTACTCCCAACGACAACAGCCCGAACCCGGCGACACGCCCGAGAATGAACCCTGTTCCGCTAACGTCCGCGCCCAACAGCAGATGAACGAAGACAAGCGGAGAAAGGATCAAGACAAGGCCCGCCGCCACTTCGAGGACTGCCCCCAGAATAAGCAAGGTCCCATCCGCCATCGCACTCGCCTCCGCGCGTTTGCCTGGAGCTCACTTCTTCGGAATCGCGGACAGATGGACCACGGCCGCCGCCGCCGTCAGCTTCACCTCTTGCTTTTCATCGTCTAGCCCAGAGGTTAGGTCCGGCAACACTGAAGGGTCGTCGCGCCGGGCCAGGGCGTCGTAGGCCGCCGCTCTCACCAGTGTGTTCTTGTCTGCGGTTGCCGCCACCAACGCCTTTCCAGTACGCGGATCCGGATCCTTCGCCAGAATCTTGATGGATGCCGCCTTCACGATCGGTTCTTTGGTTTCACTAGCATGAATCATCTGATAGGCCTGCAGACCGTATCCTCCAAATGGCACGAATCCGATCCCCTGTTCGAAAGCCATGGCTTCCATTTGCTTGGGATTCCGTAGCAACTGGTCGAGTTCTTTCTCCTGGCCGCCAATCAGACTTTCGCCCGACTTGCGTTGGCCCGTGAGCACGGCATAGTAGACCTCGTATCCCTTTTCGTCCCCAAGCTGGATCAGGGATTTTGCCGCCGCCATCACCACCGCACCCTCAGTGTCACTTTTTGCCGCCGCCTCCAATCGCGGGATTGAACTCTTGGATTTCATGGAACCGAGTGACAAAGCAGCCGCCCCGCGCACATCCGGATCTTTGTCCTGCAGGCCCTGTTCCGCTATGCCCACGGCTTTGGCATCGCCGGGAATCAATTGCAGCACTCGCATGGTGGCGATGCGCTGCTCGCTGCTGTTGTCGGCGGCGCCAGCCTGCAAGATGCTCCAAGCCTGATCGGGCGGCGACTGGGCAGCAGTGGGGACTGGGGTCAGCAAGCAAAAAGCCCCGATGAACGCGAGTATCGTCAGTGTCCGAATTTTCCATTTTGAATCGCTGGTAATTCGCATTGCTTCCTCCTTAATCAGAAATCGGCCTCAGCAGGCGGCTCTTGCGAGCCGCCCGTCGTGAAGGTCATTCCGGCTAGTTGCTGGGGCCTTTGGCCGCCGACTCGGCCTCGGCCATTCTTTTCGCCATCTCCGCTTTGATTGCGTCAAGGTTGAAGCTCGCTCCACGCTGCATCGGCGGGAACTCGAGGAATGTTTGGAGCTCCTTGCCTACTACCTGCTGGACGAACACGAAGCGCCAGAATTGGTATTTGAACCACTCGAAGTATGCCTGCGCCCCGTCTTTCGTCCCATTGTTGGGCCAACCGGTGCGCTCGAAGGGATCTAGACGCAGGTTGGTGATGTAAGGCACGTCGGGATGGGTCTTTTCACCGAGCCAGCCTTGGGGTTGGTCGATGAAGCGGAATTTGTAATCGTCGATGCGCACCGCCCCGACCGTGCTTTCGCCGAGGTAGAAGATTTCATGACGCGCAGACGGGCCTTTACCGGTGATGGCGTCCATCTGGTTGTAACCGTCCAGATGGTTCTTATAAGTCCGTCCAGCAATCGTTTTGCCCTTCAGCAACTCGGCGGTGATGTTCGGATTACCAGCCGCGGCAACGAAGGTGGGTAACCAGTCCATGCCGGAGAAGATGCCGTTCTGCACCGAGTCCGCCGGAACATGGCCGGGCCAGCGCAGCAGGCAAGGCACGCGGAAGCCGCCCTCGAGGACGGTTCCCTTGGACTGCGCGAATGGCGTCTGACCGCCGTCGGGCCAGGTGAAGACTTCAGTGCCATTGTCGGTGGTGAAGACCACGATCGTGTTATCGTCAACGCCGATGTCCTTCAGTTTCTGCATCACCAGGCCGATGTCGTCGTCCAGTTGTGCCATGCCGGCTTCTTCTTCCGACCATCCATTTTCGGAGTTGCGCATCGCTTCATACTTCGGAGAAAGGTGAGTCACGATGTGCATGCGGGTTGGGTTGAGCCAGACGAAGAATGGCTTGTTGTCGGCCTTGGCTTTGTCGATGAACTTGAGCGAAAGGTCACGAATCTCGTCATCCACCGTCTCCATCCGCTTGGGATAGAGCGTGCCGGCATCCTCGATTTTCTGTTTGCCGATTTTGCCCCAGCGAGGCATGTCGGTCTGATCATCATTGTCGGTGCTCCAGCAATGAACCATGTTGCGCGGACCGACGACATTCAGCAGATTCTGCGGATAGTTGGGATGCGCCGGGTCTTCCATGGCATCGAGGTGATACAGATAGCCAAAGAATTCGTCGAAGCCGTGAACGCAGGGCAAGAACTCATTCTTATCCCCCAAATGGTTCTTGCCGAATTGACCAGTGGCATAGCCCATGGACTTGAGGATCGTGGCGATCGTGACCGCTTCCGCTGGGAGTCCTGTGGGGGCGCCTGCCTGACCAACGGTGGTCATGCCGGTG
>Ga0210383_10004573_pt1 | contig 12243 bp, 18 predicted proteins | sample IncBWC14OmetaG_FD_160072 | JGI IMG/M metagenome (GOLD analysis project Ga0210383, IMG submission 160072) | Forest soil microbial communities from Barre Woods Harvard Forest LTER site, Petersham, Massachusetts, United States - Inc-BW-C-14-O ...
AACGATTCAGGTGTGCTCGTTGTATTATCTATCACTTCGCTTGCATTTAAGATATCACAGAACGTCTTCCGAACCGCAAATAGACAAGTGCGCTCAACTCATTATGGACACCTTTCATACCGGCTCAATATCAATTTTACCACCTTGACTCCCGATGGAACTGTAAGTCCCCTCGCGCTCAAATTATCGCACTTTCCGCCACCACAGGGAAAACCTTCTCCGATCGGTCTTACGAGCGTGATCTACTCTCCACCCCTTTCAATATAAGATCAACTATTCACGAGCATCAGCTAGGATCCTTACCGTCTTTCCAAGTGTCTCTGATCATTATCTTCACTGGGCGGTTTCAATCTACTAGCAATAAAGGAAATGGTACGAACAGCAACATTTTCAGCTATGCAGATTGGGCAGGAAATACTTGTAACTTGTCACAGGGAAGTCAATGCCATCTTGAACATCATTATAACAGAGAGTGGAAGGAGAATTGGAGCATGCCTTTTCGTTACAAGAGCACAGGAATTCGTCTTTAACTCTGCTGGTCAACCTTGTCTCCACGTTGAGCAGCAAATACATCTGCAATGAGATAGCGATTCTATCTTGGCTTCTATCTGACGAGGATGTCTCGCCTCCGTTCATTGAAAATACGTCTAGAATATACCAACCATACATTTTCGCCTCGTTGTGTTATGCATTAGAATAATCCGACAACTCTTCCTGTTTCAGGATGGAGGCCCACTTCCCAGAAACCTGTCCACGGCTCAGTAAACATGGTACAAGAGGAATTCTGATAACTAACCAGGGCGCGTGCCAAGGCCAGGCATAGTTTGAATGTCACCTAGAATAGGATACAAAAATCCAGCACCTGCAGACAGTCGGATGGCTCGTATTGGGATTATAAAACCTGAAACAAACGCGTCAGTCTTTCTTTGAAAGCGAATAGTGAACGATGGGAATAAACCTGTTGGGACACCCTTGAGCTTGGGATCATGCGAGAGGGAGTACTGAGTTTTTGCCACACAGACTGACAAAATGTGACTAACGTAGATACCACGAAGATGATATGTACTCACTAGGAAGATTGCCATAGCCTTGACGGGTATATGTTTCAAGCTGTTTGCGCGCCAATTTGCTCAGCTCGATGCCATCAGCGCCGTAGATCTCCTTCGCAATGGTATTGATTTTGTCGTCGATAGTAAGGTTCAAGTCATAAAGGAATTTAAACTCGGAAGGACCTTCGCAGTTGGCCACAACGGCCTCTGCCAGAGCACGAGCACCTGCTCCACCCTCAGCCCAGTGGTTGCTCACGACAGCAGCATCGGCGCCACCAGCGTACGCTTCCTCGCGAATGAGCGCAAGTTCAGCTGAGGTATCAGAACTATAATGGGATCCGCTGCTTAAATAACCAGGAGGTAATTCAATAGCCCTGTCTACTTACGCGAATTGGTTAATGGCGACAATGACCTTGATGCCAAACTTGCGGCAGTTATGAATGTGTTTGACTAGATTCTTACAACCCTCCTTGAGAGTTACAAGATCTTCCTTGGTGTACGTTTCATGCAGGGGTTTCCCAGGAGCGACATCGGGTCCGCCTCCATGCATCTTCAGCGCGCGAGTGGTCGCAACAATGACGGTAGCATCTGGTTTGAGTCCACTGGTACGGCATTTGATGTTGCAGAATTTCTCCATGCCCATGTCGGCTCCGAAACCTCCTTCGGTAAGCACATAACCTACACGGTCTCCGGAGTCTCCATCTTCTGTGCCGGCGAGCTTAAGAGCTACATGGTCAGCGAGAATCGATGAATTTCCGTGAGCGATGTTGGCGAAGGGACCCGCATGAACGAACACCGGTGTACCCTATAAAATCGACCTTCATATCCACTTTAATTGGGGCAGGCACTTTTAGTTGACTCACTTGAAGCGTCTGCATCAGATTTGGTTTAATGGCATCCTTCATAAGAACAGCCAGAGCACCCGAAACGCCGACGTCGTCAGCGGTAATGGGCTCGCCCTGCTTACTCGTCGCAACAACCATAGCACCAAGACGTTCCCGCATATCCGCAAGACCAGTAGTCAAAGCCAAAACTGCCATACACTCGCTGGCCACAGCGATGTCAAAACCGGTTTCACGTTGGTGCCCCTGTTCGGTCGGATTGCGGCCAATGGTGATCTTGCGCAAGAACCGGTCATTGGTATCTGTTACACGATTCCAGGTGATGGTGTCCAGGTCGACGTCCAGTCGAGCGAAGCGTGTGATCTCCTCAGGGGTAAGATCGTCAGGGTCAGTCTTTTCGATGCCAAGCTTCTTGAGGCGTTTGAACATGAGTGGAGCAAATTTACGTTTGCCTTTCTTAGTGGGAACCAAGCGGCTGTACAATGCCTTTATCTTGTATAAAGATCAAAGAAAACAATTCTCAGAATGAGTGAACCAACCTTATCAGCTTGCGTCGCTTCGTGGAATATCCGGGCATCTAGAGCAGCCGCTGCAATATGGATTAAGCAAATCGGAGGTTAAAAACGGCAGTAAATCGCATACCGAGTAAGTTATTGGCGGCGGTAACGGCGTGAATGTCGCCGGTTAAGTGTAGGTTGAACTGGGTTATGAGTGTGATGGGAGCAAATCGAATTCAGAGACATATCTCACTTCGTCCATAGGAATGACCTGACTGTATCCTCCGCCAGCTGCACCACCCTTGATCCCGAAGGTGGGACCTTGACTTGGTTGTCGAACACAAGCAAAAGCAGGGCGGCCCAACTCGGCCCCAAGTGCCTGTGCCAAGCCAATCGTAGTTGTCGATTTTCCTTCTCCCAAAGGTGTGGGCGTAATACTGCCAGAATGTTAATAATTGAATGGAATGTGTACATTCACGCGTACCCGGAAATAACAATATATTTTCCGTCCTTCCGATGGGCCAACCGCTCAAGCACGCTAAGTTCTACTTTGGCTTTATACTTTCCGTAGCTCTCTAGTTCATCCGGAAGTAAACCAAGCTCTTCGGCAAGTTGCGTGACTGGCTTTGGCGTCTGCGCCATGGCGATTTCGATGTCACTGGGGACTGTTGCTTGGATATCCAACTTGAGAGGTTTGACTTTCCGCTCCCGGGACTTCTCCCAGAGTCGCTCAGCAGATTTTAGAGTGTTTTCCATAAGCATAGCGACTGTCATTGGCCCAACGCCTCCTGGAACAGGCGTGATGTGTGAAGCTGCCGTAGAAGCCGACACAAAGTCGACATCGCCCACTAACCGCTGTCCTGATTTTTTGGTCGCGTCTAATATAGTGCGATTGGTATGAAAAAATGTTTACAACAAAAGGCCGATGCGAAAAGGACCAACCGGGAATATAATTAATGCCGACATCAATGACAACAGCGCCTGGTTTAATCCAAGACCCCTTGACGAATTCTCCCTTGCCGATGGCCGATACAACGATGTCGGCATTTTTCACCTACATGTTGTGATGTTCAGAAAGGTAGGCAATGTCATAAATCAAGTTTCGTACGATATCTTCCATATTCTTGGTACGACTGTGACATTGCGTGACAGTGGCGTCTCGGTTTTTCAACATCGATGCGACGGGGCTACCCACAATGTCGCTCCGACCGAGGACAACGGCGTTGGCTCCGGAGAGGGATACACCGGTGGATTCCAAAAGCCGGATGACGGCTGAGGGAGTGCAAGGAGTGAAGAGCGGAATGGAGGCACGGGAGGATAGATGACCGATGTTATATGCATGGAACCTATACCAGCAGAGAAGTTAAATAGAAGTTTGAAAGATCAGAGAATTAGTAGACACACCCATCCACGTCCTTTTCGGGACTTATAGCCTCCGTCACAGTTCGCTCGCCTTCGGGACTCACATGTTCGCCAAGCGGAAGTTGGACCAAGATCCCGCTTATCCGACCATCACAATTGAGCTTCTTAACGGTCTCTACAACTTCCTCGACGCTAGTCTTAGCGGGTAGGGTAATATGTTTGAACTTGATCCCGACTTCCTCGGCTGCCTTCGCTTTCATGCGGACGTAAACAGTGGAATCAGGGCGTGCGCCAGCCTGGACAATCGCCAACTGAGGCTGAAAACGCGGGTAGGCCGTTTGCAGCGACTTGATGCGTGCTGCTACACCATCGCGGACTGTCCTGTGATTTTAAGCAGATTTAGTAAATTAAACAGGGGTTGATATGTTGACAAACTTCGCAATCAGTGTGCCGTCAATAACCTTAGCACTGCCTTCCCTGTTAGATTCCCCAGTCGACATCGCACGATGATGGAGAGTGGATAAGATGCGGCTCAAACGCTCGCGCATAGGGCCGCCTACTACTCGGTACACACGCGTACCGGAAGTTCGCCACGTTGTTTGCCCAGTTTGGAACTCGGAAGGAAACTACATTCTATATACCTGATTAACTACGTTGGAACAGTGTTAGCAAAAGAAATAGGAGATGAATATAAGTACGTACGTATTCCTCAGTTTGTGAACTGAAACTGGGGAGGTGGAATGATCTACGACCTTAACTTGAAGTACCTAAGTAGTAACTTAGTCAAAACTTAGTAACTATGTACTGGGGTACTAAGGCAAGTACATCAATCATCTTCGAATAAAGAGGATGATATAGTAGAATAATACCCGACATACTTCCATATGATATATACTTTAACATACGCATGGAACAAAAAATGAGGGATATGGATTGTAGTCCCAGCATTCAACATTTGTGCCATAAAAAGGGTTACGTATCATATATGCCAGTGCCTTCCAATTTCATGATTTTCATCGGCTAAATCCCCGATTCCTTTCCCACGGCCTCTTCGCCCAAAATTTTGGCTGAAAGCAAACTTGAATACACTTTACATTATTCTCCAGCGTCGATGACGGCTGCACGCATGAGTTCAATGCACGCTCTTCGGATGTTTCGTTCATGTACGGCTTCACTGTCGTCCAGAACACTCGCCCAATCCGCCGTTCTCCGTCTTCCTAGTCGACCATTACCTGGCAGACGATATTATTCGGAGCAGACCATAGTGGAAGAGACCGGCGAGTCAAAGGGGAGGGAGGACGTGGTGACAAAAGAAGAACCCTTGAGTCCTGAGTTGGAAAAGTTGAAGGCCAAGGAGGCCGAGGTTGTTGACCTTACTGTATGTGTCTCGGTCTTCAAGCGACTTACTTTTTATTCTGATGCTGTAACACAGGCCCGTCTGCGTTATTTGCAAGCAGATTTTCTAAACCTGCAACGCAACGCTGCTCGAGAAAAAGAGCAGACACGCGACTTCGCCATCACCCGATTCGCATCCGACCTACTTGAGATAGTAGATGTCCTCTCATTGGCACTAAAATCCGTACCTCAATCCCTCGTTTCATCTTCCGAATCCCCTGGATCATCTACATCTACATCACTAGAGACACCGCCTCCGACGGCAGAGTCATCTCCATCTCCCGCTGCAAAAACACCTGAAGCCTACCTTCGTGAACTTTACACAGGAGTCGAGATGACACAGCGTCTACTGGTGCAGACTCTCTTCAAATACTACGTCAAACCCTTCGATCCCACAGGTGACCGGTTCGACCCGAACCGCCACGAAGCACTGTATCAGGCCCCAATTCCAGGCAAAGAACCTGGGACTGTTATTGATTGTCAGAAGCTTGGTTACACAATCAAGGATCGGGTGTTGAGGGCAGCGCAGGTTGGTGTGGCACAAGAAGCACAGCCATAACAATGGCTAGTGTGAACCAGAACATACGGTGCGCTTTTTGAGAGTGGTATGTGGTACTTAGATGTTGGACGCGTGGGTGCAAGAGCGTAATGTAGCCGCTGGTAATCAACGAATCTCTACTCTGAATTGGTCCTTCAGGCGGGATACGACCTGGGATTGGACCTCATTAGCTTCATCGTTTGATATTGACCTGCGGAGAGTTCAGCATGTGTTTCACGATGAAGAGTTGTCGACATACCTATCCATGGAACGGTAATTAATTCGATAGCACAAACTTGTGCGTTTTGTTTTCGGGTGAAGGAAGGAGTCAATCTAAGAAGACTTCAGGTTAATCTGTGCTCGAGATTCAAAGAAAAATTTACCTTCTTGACGTCCTCTACCACATCCCCAGCAACATCCCTAACAAGGTCACAGAAATCGTTCTCATGCAGTAGCTCGTTTTCTGGTGTCCAGAAACTAACGTCCTTGAAGCAGGACGGATATTTCGAATACGGTTTGAAGGTCTTGATTTTCCCTTCCGTGAACTGGGAGAGGAAACGAGGATCTGTCGACCAAAACAATCGGATATCTGGGATGGAGAAGAGAATCATAGCTATACGCTCGAGACCGAGACCGTAAGCCCAACCAATCTTATTTGGTACATCTACCAATTTAAAAGTTAGTACCTGTGTTTTTCGTCGAGCGAGGAATACGAACTAGCAGTATCCAATGTTGTCTGCCTGATAACCCCCGAGCCCAGTATTTCCAGCCACTTCCCTCGGAAGAACACCTCAACCTCAAAACTCGGACTCGTAAACGGAAAATAAGCCTCTATCCAGCGCACTTTTAGGGGATTCCCACCAGCAACTTCGCCAAACAGCGCCAACATCAAGCTGTTCAAGGACAGTTTTAGATTTTTCGCCACCAGATCGGAATATCGCGGGTCATGCGACGATTGGCACGGATTCGATGGTGAGATATGCGGGACATCTTCTATGATGATATTGGAAAGGGCTAGGTGTTGAGACAGTCGCTCATTGTCCTCCTCAACCTCCTTCATTCCGGACGCGTCCGCATTGAATATACAGGCACCCTCCATCTGGTGGAACACGGGGTAATGCGACCCATCAATTTCGTCCCGTCGATATACGTCGGCTGTCAACAACCACTTTGTTTCTCCTTGGCGAAATACCTCCACCTCGTGCGCGGAGGTGTGTGTACGGAGCATCAAATCTTTGTTCACGTAGTAGCTATCCGTAATTGAGCGTCCAGGGTGGTCTTTTGGGAATGACAGCTCGTCAAAGTTCTTGAATGGAGAGACGACAGGAGAGAGGGAAGCCATATGAGCAAAGTTGGGGTAATGGGACTCGATGAGAGCGCGAAGAGTACTCAGAGGATGGAAGGGCTGGGAATGTAAACGCAAAGGAAGCTTCGATAGTATAGCTGGTGTTATGTTAGTTACTGAGTCAGTCGGATAGCGATTCCCCAGGATTTCCAGGTATGTAGGCCCAAGACCGGATAATCGACGAGAATGAGTTGAATTACCATGGCTCACGGAAGGGCCAACAAATCGCGATTTCAGTATTTTCGTGGCCATGACAACATTGCACACTCTGTTTGAGTCTGTCAGCCGCGGGGGTCGGAAGCACAAACGAGAATTTTGAAGAGGTTCAAGTTATGAGTTGGATTGGGTTTGTGCACTGTGCAGTTATTGATGCTTGTTGTCCTGGAGCCTCGACCGATCCCATTCTTAAATCATATCATATATAAAACATGCACAACCTTAGTCCGCATTGGATATTGGAACCTACTATTCTACACTAGGAATCGTCAGTTTGCATGTCGTAATTTTGCGTCAAGAGCGTGAGTCCTTCCATCCGATAGTATCGCTGTCGCAAACGAGCAAGTAAGCATCAAAAGAAAGGCAAGCAGAAGGTAGATTGTGGGGAAGGGGAACCCAGCTTCATGACGTGCGATGGTAAGGTACCAGGGAGGAATTGTAAGAAACACAATGATGTAAGTACAAAAGACAAGAAAGTGCGGGGGAAAAAACAACCACAGAAGGAGTAATCACAACTGTTCACCATCCGCCAAACCATTTCGCGGGCCTGCGCGTTGACCTCGGCCCACGAACAACCGTAACCGTTTTTGGGCCTTCTGAGGGGGTGTCATCATCCTCATCTGTAATGATGTCAACGGCTGTTGTGCGGGGGCTGCCACTGGTGGACGGTGAAGCTACGACTTCAGGCGTGGGGAACTCCGCGCGGCGGGTGTTGGCAGGGGCTGGGACAGTGATGGTTTGGGTTTGGATGACAGTCTTGGTTTCTGTTTCGTAAGAGATTTCGGAGACAACTAATGGAGGAAGCTCTTGGAACTGCAAGGGTAAATAAAACATAGTCAGCACGAATTTTATATGCATGATAGACTGAAGACCAGCAAAAACAAGTCACGTGTGAACGCGTATTGATCGATTCAGCGATCGATCGTACACGCGGGCCCAAACGGGATAAGTCTTGCAACAGTCATCAATCTAAGGGGACAAGATAAAACACCGGAGTCCCCCAAGCCCGGACGAAGGAGGGGAAGAACGTATGGGATATATACGGACTGTACATGAATAGAATAAAGGGTCAAAAAGGGGACATCCTTCGTCTCAAAGCTCGGAGCGGCGCGGGAGGGGCGGCGGTACCTTGGCTTTTCGCTTCAATCCTGAAGGGTCGTAGTACTCCTCTTCGACCGTCGGGTTGTCGTTACCAAGGGCACTGGAGTATGGAAAAGAACAATGAACAATCAATATATTGAAATTGGCGGAGAAAAGGCAAACATACATGAGTTGTTCCATGATCCAGCTTTCGCGCCGCGAGGCGTCATGTTCTCTACGGTTAACACTCTCCTCACGCTTGCTAATGTCCCTCTCCCTTTCCGTAATTTTCAGTTCACGGTCAAGAATCTCCTCGGCCCTAGGGCTTGACCATCCTGGCGGTGTGAGGGAATCTTCCTTGACGATTTCTTTGATGATGGTCTGCACGGGTGCAGTTATTGTCTCAACAATCGTAGGGCAGGCGGGGCAAAGAATCGGTGAAGGAGTGGGTATGACCCCACCGGGAGCTCCTGCGAGCAATTCGGCTTCGCGACGAGCAACCTCGGCTTCACGAACGGCAACCGCGCTCTCCCGGGCAACAAGTGCCTGCGATCGCTTCGGAGTAAGATATCCCCAAACCCCCGATGTGACTGGATCGGTATTTGGATTGGGGGAGCTGTTCGAGGGCAGAGAGAGCATGACCGCTAGGACGGCGAGGACGAGGGAAAGGACGAGGAGGAGAGTTGTGGAAGAAATTGTGCGATGATGGCGAGAGGAGCGTTCGCCGCGATGGCGTTCATTATGGTGAGAGGAAGAAGGTTGGGCCATCCTGACGCTGATGGAGCTCGATGGCGACAAGGACGTCGCAGTGGCAGAGCGGAGGATAGACGTTGTGGAAATTGTTGGGAGGTAAACTTTGGCCGCCTTCAGCAAACAATTTTAGGTGCTTCGGTTTATATGTGTGGGTGTATGTGGGGAATCAAAAAGGTAGCGCAAAGGATCAGATAATAAAAGCAACGAGGAAGAAGGCAGGAGGACAAAAGCAAACGCGTTTTTAAAACAAAACTTTATATTTGAACCAACACGTGTATAGGACACGTGCAGAGGGCACGTGACCAAGTGAATCGGAATATGCCGGTTAAGGTTTACTGCACCTAGATGTGAGTCGGAGGTATGATGATAGTCCGCAAATGGGGTTGACGACAATGGTAAGTTGAGGACCTGTCGGTATTAGTAGGCATGGAAATTCTTCCCGACAAACAATACATTTATTGTGGCAAGCGCGAGATTGTGGCGTTTATGTAATATCTTTATATGGAAATATGCCTAATATAAAAGGTAATTCCCATCAGGAGTCAACTTGAAGTCACGGTTGAGCCAACCTTCAGCTTGAACGGTTCGTCGTTTGAACTTAAGCTTGTACCACCATGGCCCTTCGTCGACTTGCACAAACCAACAATGCAGCAACAGCAACAGGTTCTCCCCGTCAGAGCCCTCAATCCAGCTCAACATCCCCAGCTTCTAGCGCTCCTTCCACACCAGTCACACCACGCAGTCGCGTCTCCTTCGGCATCCATCGTTCTCCGGCATCAACCCCGTCGATATCTTCGTCAATTCCTTTTGACTGGGATGCAGCACGTTCTAGGAGACCAGCACCATACGCGACTCCACCCCATAACAAATCCACAGGAGGGCGGAAGAGCATCGGCGTGTCTGGCTCCACCCCCGGTACTCCGGCAAGGAGAGGAGTCGTGCGAAAGAAAGGTCTTTTTGATAGGTATGTGTGGTCCCTCTTCCAAGCGAGTTAGCTTGTTCAGGTCTTCACAAAAACTTAGTGGCCGTCATACAGAATCACCTCCATACCGTCTCGGATATCCTTTGAGATTGCTCTTTTCCCTCACAATGTTCCTCTACCCGCGCCCAAGACCTCTGCATGGATTTTGGGAGGGTCCATGCACTTTCTCCACCTTTGTATCCGTGTGAGTCAAGTAAGCAAAGTCCCAGACTCTGATCTGGGATGGGAAGACATGTACAGAGAAGGCGAAGGCGATTCGTGGTTTGACTGGGTGCGTGGTTTTTGTGTATTTTCTCACTTTAATCTCGATTTGCCTACCAGAATACACCCAACAGACCGTCCCGATGACTGTTCTCCTAATCACCGCATCTATCCTCAACGCGATTTACTTCTTCACCCGCATTAAGCTCTATCGCCTCCACCACTGTCCGAACCCCGTGTCCTCCCCACACGCCACCTTTGTCTCCGCTCAACTTGACTTCCAACCCCTAGAGCCCCCTTCTCTTGCCTCTCGCATCCGTTCGGGGGCATGGTACGCGTTCTCCTATTTCTGGCGCTTCCTACTTGGGATGAAGCTACCTGCGTCTTTGGCTAGTGGTGCGCTATCAAGCAAGACGGCAAGGGTACAGCAACTGGAAGTGTGGACTCCTCGGGAGTTGGAGATGATGTTATTTAGCGTGTATTCGCCAGCACATGCATTTTTATGGATGGCCACTGGGCCGGCGAATTGGATGTTAATGTTGGTTATTATGGGCTCAGTTGGTGTTCAGGTATGCAATTCTTCTTCTTTGGTTGGGCTATGGAATCTGATTTTTTCTTCGATTGGTTCGCAGTTGAATACCATGGTGCATTCGTATAGTACTCTCCTGAAGGATAAGGAGATCATTGCAGCGGAAGTTATGCACGAGTATAACCAAGGAGTACGTTTATTTCCATTCGCACCAGTGAGAACGCTATCCGTTAATGCTGGTTCTGTACTTCCTCAGTTTGTTTACCCTCGCGTCAATCCCATCCGCAAAGACGTGGCTGTCATGACGCACCAATCGGAGGTCGTCAATGTTTGGGAGGACTAAAAGTGAAGGATTAGGTCTTCGTAAGTTATATGATCAAGTTGGGACTGGCATATCAAGTCATATTTCGTACATCGCATTTCTCTCACTCCATGTCCATCCAATCATCAGCACAATTAATATTCCAGATTATATTATTATCCTCTCATCTCCTGCAGTCCCATCCAGTGGGTCACCATCGTCGCCAGTCTCCGACCCGATGGCGACATATGGACTCCTTGGCTTCAAGCTCCGCTTTTTGATCTTGCTGGGCGTCTACGAGGATGACATTGCTGTGGATTTTAGGATCTATTAGCCACCAATTTCAAGATCAAGTTGATCAAGTTGTACATATTAGACGGCGTTGTACAACAACCATCAACAATTTTACCGAAATTAGCTAAATTTTCACAAAATACCATTCTTCTACATCATCCGCCTTCTACAAGCTCCACAATTTTCTCTGGTCCACATTATCTAACTTTGCGTTCTTTACTCGTTGCGTTTGTTTACATCGGTGTTTTTCACGGGCACGACTTGTCTTGTGGTAGTTCAGATGCCGCTACCGCCCATCAGATGCCGCGTATGTAATTTATAACTCATTCTTTTATGGCTGGCGTCCTACGATGCACTGATAACATGTTCTTGATGTGTCCCAGTATTACCAAGATGACGGTAGTCCAATAAGGGATGGCTGCTGGCGACGAGAACTATGCGGATTTGTGCACCCCAGCGAGCCTAATTGGGACAGTGCTCCTCGAAAGGACATGGGCAGGGTGCGTAAATTTTCCCAACCCCTGGAGTACCACTTCTCCCACTGTGTTTATTTCGGCTCACCTAATCTATCACTTAGGATGGCGAAAGGGGGAATGTATCTGCCAGTAGAGGTCGTGGGCGAGGGAGGGGTGGGGCACCCCCAAGCAGATCATCTTCAGATTGGGACTCTTCAAGATGGGGGGCACCATCTTCGAGTGCTCCAGAATCTAGTGGATCTGGGTGGGGAAGCTCATTAACTGAAAGTGGAGATCGAGGGAAAACTAACGGGGAGGCTCAGGGTTGGGGTCAATCTAGTGGGGGATGGGGAACGACAGGCGATAGTTCGTCGGGTTGGGACTCTTCAAGCTGGGGTGCTCCG
>Ga0210383_10004575_pt1 | contig 12241 bp, 16 predicted proteins | sample IncBWC14OmetaG_FD_160072 | JGI IMG/M metagenome (GOLD analysis project Ga0210383, IMG submission 160072) | Forest soil microbial communities from Barre Woods Harvard Forest LTER site, Petersham, Massachusetts, United States - Inc-BW-C-14-O ...
AGTGGGATGGATATTTATTATTTCAACTCCAACACAAAGGCTATACTGCCCACCCTCTCCCGTTTATTGTATTGCCATGCCGTTGTTTCGAGAAAATCCCATTCGGTCTACCGTCGCAGGTCAGTCGACTTGAGTCGCTGGTGGAAGTCGTACTGAATCATCGATAGTGGCCGTTGCGCTTTCCGTGGGGCACTTCATAACCAAATTGATGTCCTCCCTACGTAGGTTCAAGCGTGTATCAGAGATTTGGTGTCATGCTTGATACAGTTCATCCAGATGCCTTCCACCTAACACAAACCTCTGTGGCCATGCTCGCCATATCATCTCTCATGTTTTTGTAAGTGATCTCTCTTTCGGCCGGACGATGCCTAACCGTGATGGTCGCAGGGTCACTATACACCACAGGAGAGAGGGACACCTTCTAACCCAAACCCAAGAAGAGATGGTTCTGATTGGCGGTTTTGCCTTGTTTTGGATGGGTACGTCGGATGCGGAACATAATTCAAAATGAAGGACTGATTCAAGTTGTGAATTGTGCGAAGCTACACTTTTAGGGTGGCGTGCGTTCACCCACCGCAGTATGGATCCAGGAAGGGCTGGGGAAATGGACATCGTGAGCGCGACACAGCTGGCCAACAGACAGCGAGAGCCTGGGTTTACGGGCGGAATTCGACCATACCCATGCTCAAGTGACGACGTGTATTGCATTGTCGAGGAGTGGACGTTTTTCTGAGTAAAAACCCAGCAAGACTTGATCGACGATCTCGTGTTGTCAGCTGGCCTGATTCGCGACCCGCACACATGAATGCATGAATGCTGCATGAACGTTTGACCTCAGCCGAATGGCGTGTAACTGGAAACAATATTACCGACAATACAATCGGGAAGGCTGCTGATGCATGTGATGGGTGTATTTAACTACTGTAGTAGTATTACTATAACTGTCTTCAACAAAACGTTCGCACAGTGGTTTGCATACACTACCTTCCTCTTTTGGAATCAGGAAAAGAAAACAGTTTGGAAGCAATCCAAAAGGCCGACGTATTATATCTGTGGGGAGTTGATAAAGAATTCTTTCCATGATGAGTTCATGGAGAAGGGAGGCCTGAGGCAAGGGGATCTGGAGTCAATATCCTATGGATGGGTTGTAGACTGGTGAACTATCCGTCTATTTAGTATTAGAGAAGCAATCTCTGTCTATCGACAACCTTGCCTTTCTAATAGTAAGGACGGTGATTCTAGATGGGTTGCGCAGGCCGACTCGGAGGATGTAGGTTGATCCTAAAAATCTCCAGTTCATCCACTGACATCCAGCAAACGTAACTCGGAAGTCAAACTCCCGAAGGTTCCCTACTTTGTTTGTGAATCCATTTTGTAAATTGCCTTGCAATTTCCTCCGTGGACTCACTGAATCACAGCAAAGTGATATCTTGTGTGGCTCCCTCCTAGTTCACATAGCTTTTAGTGGGTTTTGAGGCCACACTGTCTTAATTGACTACCAAGTTGAAACCTGCAGTGATGGAGGCCGAAAACGACTGCAGAGTTTGACTTTACCAATAATTTAGGGCAGGCTTCAGAATCAAACGTGTCCCGTGACGACCCTATTGAGAGGAATAAACTCAGCTTTACTGGTCCTTCTATTGAAGAGCTTGCCTCGCCTTCTAGAACGGTTACCAGTCCAGGTCGGAATTTGCTCGGAGTAGTAAGTATTACTATAGTACTAGTAGTTCCGTTGTACCTACCTACCACCACGTGACTGCGGCCAGTGCCGTCGCTGGTCATCGGCCACCGGCCACATTCGGCCGGTTCCTACGAGCGTTAAATTCACCGCCTCTCCAAGTCTGTCACGGTACTGAATCACCATTGCACTATACAACAATCCTCTCGCCCCATATGATGAGTATCATTCCGATATATTGTGAATTCGCAGCTTACTTGGTTTGGCATATACGCCTCCCCGGGTAAACGCCGCATTGAAACAGATGTCATGAAGATGTACATTTCACAGACAACCAATGATTCGTGTCTTTCTGGGAGCGCCTTCTGACTCTTATGCTTCTACAGGTTGATGTCCGATTACGAAGTATCCCTCGTAAATGATAGCATGCAGGAGTTCTACGTTCGTTTCTATGGACCTACCGAAAGTAAGCACCTACCATTCATATATCGTTATAACTTGCGGAATCTTGTCCTGACATGTCCACTGTTTCTGCATACGATTTGTGCTGCGCCAATAAGCGCCCTTTGCAGGCGGAGTGTGGAAGATCCACGTTGAGCTACCAGATCAGTATCCTTTCAAGTCACCTAGTATTGGGTTCATGAACAAGATATTCCACCCGAACATCGATGAACTGTACGGTTCCATCTTGTGTATAAATGCATTATGGGCACTGATACATTGGACAGAAGCGGATCTGTGTGTCTCGATGTCATCAACCAGACATGGTCGCCGATGTTTGGTGTGTGAGGGAAACATGGGAATTATCTTGTACTAATCAACTAAGGTAGACATGATCAACATTTTCGAGGTCTTTCTTCCACAGCTTTTGCGTTATCCAAACCCGAATGACCCATTGAATGGAGAGGCTGCTGCCCTCCTCATGCGTCATCCAAAGGAATATGAGGCAAAAGTTAAAGGTATGCATAACATTGCTCTCATATTCCCATGCCTTGTTTTAACAGATTGCTATGTAGAGTATGTTCAACGATTCGCAACGAAAGAGGCTGCGGACGCCGCTATAGACGGCAATGAAGACGAAGACGAGGATCATGAAATGAGCGAACTTGGCAGTATCAGTGACGACGACGAACACATGGATCTGTGATCCCTCTCTGTCCTATCTTCCATCCATTGACATCCCATCGACGACCTACCATCCACTCAGCATCTATCTACACATCATGACGTTTCTGCTCTCCCTGTGTTTCCTTACAACTCTGATATCCAACCATCGGTCTCCTATTCTTGGGATACCGGCTTCCCCAGTATTGTACTCATCACACACCCACTTTTATTTTTGAGTTCCGACGATCCCCTTGTAATTAATACGGTTGTTGTACCTCCTTAAGGTTAATATTACTCATAGATGGTCTTCCTGGTACGCTCAACCAAATGTTGTCAGCCAGGGGTGTTAACATTCGACGTTGGAATTGGCAGCACAAGTTCGTCTACTTTCTTCTGAATTTCAGATGCGGTCTGAATCACAGATTAGTCAGCAGGATCAAAAGTGGGGACAAGAATGCACCAGACCTTCATAAGCATGTCGATTTGTGATTTCACACTATCCATTGTGGAAAGTTTTGCTTTGCTCTCCTTGAGAAGATCTTCCTTTTGCTGGAGGAGTTCTTTCTTCTTGAAGTCCAAGCTAAGGTGTGACGTCAGCGTTGAATTGGCACACATGTGATAATGACATGGCGAACCGTTGGCGTTCCGCAAGCTCAAAGCTCAAGCGATTGAGCATAAGCTGATGCTCATCTGACAGAACGTAGTCGTTTCGGGCCTCCTCAGGCGCGAGTTTCTGGAATTCATCAAGGGTATAAAGAGGGATGTCCTGATAAATTGAACTGAGAGCTAGTCAGAGTCTGACCGCACTGACAAAACTAGGAGCGACTCACGCAAACTGTCGGCATTTCTCGATTTCTCGCTCGAGGTGCCGCTTTTCGTACAACAAGTTTTGCAGTCCCAGATGTGACTGGTCCATCTCATGCCTCGCCGCTGCGGTAGAGTCCTTCCGGATGCGGGTGGCGGTGTTTGCAGCACGGTTTAAGGACCTCAGACGCCCAATGAGGGCTGTCGCGCGAACGTGCATGGCTGCGGTGTCGTGATCGAGGTACGTGGGAGAGACAAGGTCACGCAGCTTGTCAATTACATCGTCTGGAGAGGGAGGTAGGCCGTTATCTTCGCCGTTTGAGGTGGTTTCCATGGCCATGCGATGCGGCGTAAAACCGCGGATGATGAGACTAGCTCGCCGTTGCGAACACGGACCAGCTCAACTCGTGGGAAAGGCCATCACGCGGGACAGTTCGGCCGGACGGGCCGGCTGACAATGAGATCACGATCATGATATGCCTTCGCCCACTGGCACCCCTCAAACGCCTCATTCCTCCCATTCACGTCTCTCTAATTTGCTCAAGAACCTCAACTGCTTTCTCTCTCACACCACCGACATCATGACTCGCGAGCGCTCTCTCTCTGGCACAATTCCTTCGATGGAGACATCGCATGAGGAACTCAAAGATAACACAATCATCATAGGTCTGTTCCTTGCTGTCCACCCCACGCACGCTGACTCACCTGTACCTAGTTCTTGGTGCATCTGGTGATCTCGCCAAGAAGAAAGTCTGTGTTTCTACACATCGCTAGCTCACGGATATTGTCTGAATGACCGATCCATCGGCAGACATTGCCTGCTCTGTTTGGGCTCTTCCGCCAGGGTTTCCTTCCCCGTGATGTCAGAATCGTCGGCTATGCACGCACGAAGATGGACCAGGAAGAGTTCCATAAACGCACAACATCATACATCAAGAACCCAGATGACGATCCCGAAATCACTAGTGCCATCGAAGCATTCAAGAACCTCTGCACATACGTCTCAGGTAGCTACGAAGATGGTGCTGCCTTTGACAATCTCAACAAGCATCTCGAGGAGCACGAATCTCGCTATCAAGCCAAAGAATGCAACCGTATCTTCTATCTTGCTCTACCCCCTAGCGTGTTCATTCCTGTCGCCAAAAACCTGAAAGAACATTGCTACGTTGGCAAGGGGGGCATCAACCGTATTGTCGTTGAGAAACCATTTGGAAAAGATCTCGAGTCTGCCCGTGAACTGCTTGGCGCCCTCAAGCAGTATTGGACAGAGGAAGAGACTTTCCGTATTGACCATTATCTTGGCAAGGAAATGGTCAAGAACTTGCTCGTCCTCCGGTTCGCCAACGTCGCAATGGGTGCTGCATGGGACAAGAACTCGATCAGCAATGTCCAAATTACCTTCAAAGAGCCTTTCGGTACGGAAGGCCGTGGGGGCTACTTTGATGAGTATGGCATCATTCGTGATATCTTGCAAAATCGTGAGTAAATTACATTCAAAGAAAACGTACACTCCAGCAGAAATTTGTAGATTTATTGCAGGTTCTAAGTATCTTGACCATGGAGCGTCCCGTTTCATTCTCGGCGGAGGACATTCGTGACGAGAAAGTATATATATTCCTGCATTCAACAACTGTACCATTATTCACACATATGACCAGGTCAAAGTCTTGCGTGCTATCCCTCCTGTCGAACGCAGTGACACCCTTCTTGGGCAGTACGTTTCAGCCAACGGCAAACCCGGCTACCTCGACGACGAAACTGTCCCCCGTAGCTCCGTTTGTCCCACTTACGCCGCCGCAACACTCTGGATCAACAACCCAAGATGGGAGGGCGTTCCATTCATCCTGAAAGCCGGGAAAGGTCCGTTCACATTCACTATTTTCTTCCACCTTAGTCTCTAATTATTTTATTTTATTCCACCTCTAGCACTGAACGAAGCCAAAGTCGAAGTCCGTATTCAATTCAAAGATGTCACGCAAGGCATCTTTAAGGACATCGCCCGCAACGAGCTCGTTATCCGAATCCAGCCCTCCGAGGCTGTCTACCTCAAGATGAACGCCAAAGCCCCCGGTTTGTACACCCGCGCGATGCCTACGGAGATGGACCTCACATACAAGAGGCGGTTCTCGGACACTAAGATCCCCGAGGCTTACGAAGCTCTCATCCTTGATGCGCTTAAGGGTGATCACTCGAATTTTGTGCGCCATGATGAACTTGACGTTGCCTGGAAGGTGTGTTCATGTTTGATTTTATATGAAAAATCTGCTCCATGCTTATTTCCCCAACTAGATATTTACCCCCGTTCTTCACTGGATAGACGGGTTGAACGGACCCCGACCCCGTCCTGTGAACTACCCATATGGCTCCCGGGGACCCAAGGAACATGATGCCTTCATCGCCAAATATGGCTTCAAACGGGCTACCGAGGGCTAGTGAGTTTAGCTTCATCTTCAACCATTACGGACACCGATACTTATAATTAGCCTCTAGCGTGTGGCCCGTGACGAATCGGGCCTTCTTGTAACTGTGCATGCATGATCGTATGTGTAACAATTGTAACAAATTGTCGTCGGGGAATTCTTTACAAGTCACTTGGTTGAAGAGAAGTATTTAGACATCGAATAGGAATAACTGTACGATTAGGAGCTTCGCCAAAAAATCAGCGCTGGATTCTGAGCTGTCGGGGATCGTCGAAATTGTATGAGGTCGGTCAGGATTCCTATCTGAAAGTTCTTTCTGTTTGCTAGGTTATGTCTTGCCGAAATTGCCTAGGTAAAAGGATTGGCCTTTCATGCAACTCTGACTCATCAGACCCAATCCACGTCTTCTAACAGCAAGAACTTGAACGATGCAGCCTCCCAGACCCTTCCGTTGTCAAACAACGCGACTCAGCCAAAGCTACCCAACGATAATGTGTTACCACGGCGGCTATTCTGCTACTGTGGGCCTCGTTTCCTGGGCCAAAAACTACCATCATCGGTATATGGCTTGTTCGACTATTCCTCGCGCAATGTGGCAGACCCAAATGGCGGTTTGTGGAAGCTGCAGACTCAGTGACCACAAGCAAAACCGTCACGGTGTTGGAAGTTGAACCCTCACGTGATACTTATATAAATCATGATCATGGTCTACTTTCTATGTAACTTACTGAATACTTATAATTACCTCGGCAACAATTTCTTTACCAGGCCAATCCGGGTCTGTTTCAGAATTCATTCCCCTGCCATGATAATAGGACAGATGAAACCAGAATCTCTCGTCCCAGAGGTTTTAATTCCATCTTTGCAGCTCCATCGCTTCAGCTTCATTAATGTCTCCCTCACGGTCTACTCGCCGTGAGTGGAGACATACACTATCTCGCGCACGGATTGCTCGGACTGGATGTCTGTTGGCCTAGGCTGCATGCATCATGGTGTCATGGTGTCCTGCGCTGTTTGTCCTCCGATTTCGCTCTTTCGTAAATTTCGCTACCATCACGAATCTTCGGACTTTTTGGATCGACGGATCCCGGCCAAAGTCCAAGTTCAACGCGTCTGTGTTGTATCTCTACCGTCGACGAAACCCATGCTGGGATCGCTCTTCTTCATTCGCTTCCATGCAGTCTATGCATAGTATCCGTCTCCTCCTCCTGCGTGGCGTCAATTAAGCTCCTTCGACACTGTCTATTGACTTATACACTGAATCTTCCGTGGCCGAGGACCAATACTTTCCTTCCCTTGCTCTCCGCCATTCTCCTCATTTCTCCTCATTCCTTTACCGTCTTGTCCATGCTGGGCCAACAAATTCTGACCCTCTTCGATGCAGACCCAACTCAATGTTTTCAGTTCAGTTCATTTTCACGTGCGATAGGTCTGGGACCAAATGCTGCAAGTCAAGGGGAGTTATTTTCGCCAAAATCTATACCGTCGAATACAACATCAGATGGGTTTGAGATGTTTACGCATTGATGGTTGCGTACACACACAGTGGTATTGTTCGATGGAACCTCTCGACAGATTTCTTCATCGTTTGCGTTGGCCAAAGTTAATTATCCCATCCCGCCAATTTCTCCGGTCTGTGTACGATTTCCCGGGACAGGGATAGTACAAATTGCATCCCACCAGGCTAGTGGTGGTGCGAAATCCAGGTGCGATTGGGCGGATATCGTGCAGGAGATACCTGAAAGGATGCTTGAAAGTTGTACTGATGTTTGCCTTCCTTTTATGACTGTTTTGATTTTATTGGAGCCACGGACTTTTAGTGCGTCATCAAGCAAGGAAATAGTAGCGGAACTGAAAGCCAACAAGTTACTTATGGTGCATAAACCATTTCACCCCTATATGTCCTCCCACTCTCGTCCAGCAGTGTTTTTAGCTTCGCCGCGACCGTCCTCACCCCATCTCTACACTCCTCCAAACCCTTCCATGACCCTGCAATGCTCCAGCACTCCGAACAAGCCTTGGATGCCGCATTCACAGTCTCGACCTCCAGTTCCCCTCTGGCATGGAGGGCCACGACGACATCCACCAGCCGGTTAAAACCGACATTCCAGGTGCTAATGCCGCGCTCGGGATTCATGCTGGTGTCTGTGACTAGATAAGACGAGGATAGACCTATGCATTGCCGGAGGATGTTTTGATCGATGGACTGGGATTTACGATTCATACGTTTGAGGATGTTGATGACAAAGGCCCCATAATCTGTAGCAGGGTTCTGTCCTGGCTAGGATGAAATGTGAGGAGAAGAGCAAGATAGTGGGTGGTGTACTACTCACAAGTAGATCCATTCATGAATTATTTCTGCCGTAATTTGATGCGATGGTCTGACAACTTGACATAAGCATAACGAGAATAAAACGCCATTCCAGCTCACCGACACTCCTACACAACTGGAGCTTTGAGTGTCCTGGGGACCTTTAAAATTACAGACGTCTCGTCATCGAGCTTGTTTCTTTCGAAAGTTGCCGTAAGAAGGAAAATGCCGGCTTTGTTGAACCCTTTCCAAATTCAAGTTTCTCCAACTGCCAGTGAGCAAACATGTCTGGCCTTGAGTTCTTGAACAAGGTTCTGATTGGCCTCACTCCTCCACCACATATCAACCCCACCGAGTATGATGGATGGCAGTACAGATGGAAGTTCTTTGTCTTTAGACCTGCCCGTGAGATCTATTTCATTCGTGACGGGAATTGCAAACTGAACTTGATACTTCAGTATGGAAGAATGAATTCTACCTTCTTTTGGGTCTGTTCTTTTATATTGCGGTAGTATTCTATGGGAAGTCAAGCAACTCTCAGAAGGCGAATAAATGGTCGGTCTCATCCGCCTTCCTCATGTTCATTTTAATTGACATTCTCGAAGGTTGGACGCCCATCTCCCAATCCTGGAGCAACAGTTCTCCAGACCCACCAACGGTGGGCTAACCCAGGACGGCTACTCTGATTTCTTCAACTTCTCCACCGGCCGACGCAACGTGGCCTCTCTGCACACCGTCTTTACCCTCCGGCCACGTCATGATTTTTTTCAGTGGGGTTTCCAAATCTTGAGGACTCTCATAGACCTACAGTACCGCCCTAAAGACGATATTCAGTTGGATTTCAAGTTGCTACCTGGGGCACTCGTTTCGGATTTTGTTTGGGCTGTTGTTGCAAAGGATGAGCTGCTTGCAATCAAATCGGATAGATGGGATTTGGTGCGTTCCTGCTAGCTATCGGTTAGACCATTCGTCAACGAACGTATGTTTGTAGACATTTACAAAGACCGCCGAAAACCCAGCGCTTCCACCTTCGCTCTCAGTCATGTCTGGTAACATTTGGTTCGCACACTTTCAGCTGTCCCAGAAACTCATCTCATAAATCTAGAATTCGCTGATGTGACGGAAAGTATCCTCAAGCCAGTCGGAAACTTATCAATTACCAAAATTCTCAGTGACCCCGTTGTCCTGCCTTACTTCCGCTCGCTTTCCGTTCGTCCTCCACTCTTTCTGTCACCTTACCACCTTTATCGTACAACTCCCAAACACAGGTTACTGACCAACCGAGGGAACGCCCGTCCATTGGCCCCCTTCCTCCAAGTGAGCGTGAAAAACACGTCATTCTCAGCTTGGCAGCCCCTCCCGCTTCACACGCAGCTGACACGTTCGCGCTCATATCTGGCATCTTCCCATTCATCGACTCTCTTTCCAAAGTGAACCTTCGCCCAGAAACTAAGGTTAAGCTCAAGAAGGCGAGGGAAGACGTTGACAAGGATCTCAAGGAAGATGCCGAGAAGGAGAAGAATGAAGAGGTATGACTCGATCGACCGCAACGATGCATGCAACACCTTATTGGAATCTTAGATATCCCAGGTCGCCGAGGACAAAAAGACCGCTAAACGCAAAGCTGAAGAGGAGAGAATATCCCGGCTCAGCGCTGCTGAACAGAAAAAGGTACATCCTCAAAAGACGCCCCCTCTTGTCAAAGACGCCTTTCCCCTTCTCACTTATTCGTCTCAGATCCTCGAACGCGACCGTAAACGTTCCATCAGAAAATCACAGGGCAAAACTTCAGTTCGAAAATAAAGACACTACCCCTGGATATTCATTATTGATTGATAAATTAATTGCGGTGTACATGGATGTGTTAGCTTTTTGATACAATGCCTCCAAGTGAATGTCAAAATGGGTTTAAAATCATATCAGGATGGTACGGAAAACGAAGAGACAGGAATGCGGTCATCAGGTTCCAAGGATGTCCGTCCACTGCCAGGCACACTTAACATCCCAAGTTTCTCCTTCCCCTTCACACCATCGTTCAAACTCGCGTTCCCATCCTCCTGGTTCGATGCCCACGCGCCCCACCTCGCGCCCCAACTCGTAAAGAACCGTAACAACCACATCGGCTTGATCCCCGGATGCTCAACTACATCCTCCTCATCCTCCCCGGGAGCGAAAATAAATTCCTCATCCGGATCCACAGCGCTCTCCTCCTCCGCCTCACTTTCTGTTCTGCCCATGTAATCTACCAACCTTTCCTGCCCATCGAGCGTCCACTGTAACCGGTTGAACCGCCCGTGCGCCCCATGCACACCAGCAGGTAACCGTCGCCCACCGGTCCCGAAAACCTTTTCGCGGAAGGCGAGGACTTTCTGACGGGGAGGACTCGCCATGTGCCAGAGGTCTTCCACTCGGAACTGTTGGGATTCGTAGTGGAGGGTATTGGTTGCTTGAGATGTTTTGTCGGCTTTCAAGTTCTCGACTTCTACATCTGCTATGACCTTGGTGCGAGCTTCAAGCTCTGAAGAGAATTGCAGGTGGGATTGGTAATCTTCGCGAAGGAAGGTGTTGGTCGCAGATAGCGAAGTTGTCAAAACCTGCAAACGAATAATACATGAGCATAAAAGGGTACAAAAAGATATGATCAATCAAATTTACCTGTAAACAAGCCAAGATGTTCTGTAAATGCTCCTGCCTACGCGACAGCACCAGCAGCTGGCCACAAAGCTCCACGTCGATCCTCATCCGCTCCGCGCTCAAAACACGCATATCGCGAAAAGTGGACAAATCACCAAAACTGTGCCGTCTGCAAAAATCCATTCAATCTCAATCTTACCACAAAAACAAGAATCATCCTCACCGTCGTACAACAGACATCAAACCCCTTGTCCTCGGAGACTCTTCTCCATACTCCTCCGGCTCAGACACCAGCTCCCCATCTTCATTGCCCAATAAACTCTCCCTCCCCAGCCCACTCCGAACTTTACTCTGATTGTTCCTCCCCTCGCTCCCCATACTTCCATCTCCCCCTCCCTCACTCCCATCTTCGTCCTCATTCAAAGTCCCGCGAGCGCTAACCGGATCCGACCAGCTCGATATCCGACTCTGGTACACCCGGTTCCCCCAGGGTCTTCCTTGATTGAACGCATTCACCTTGCGCTCGTAGTCTGTGTTTAGGTTCAGCGCCGAGCTCTCTGCAGAGGCGCCGTTGTGGAGTATGTTGAACGGGATTGACGTTTGATGGTCCACTGCGTCAATGTTAATATCAAGCATGCATGACGAGTCGACAAACAACTCACAAATTGGCGAAACCTGCCCACTGCTCAGAAGTTCCTCTTCTTCCACAGGATCTCTATCCCTAAGTACACAACCAAAACTCGTCAGGAAAATAAAACAAGACCAACCCAAGTCGTGAACGTACGTAGCAAAGATGATCGGAGGCAACGTCGGCGACTGAGGCTGCACCACCGCAGACCTTATAGACGATTGGTTCGAGGGCCCATCAGCAGAATACCTACGTGTCTTAGACCCAGCCCCTCCCCCTTTCGGAGGAGTCTGCAAAGACAAATCGACACTCGTTGAATGGCCCTTCTTCCGATTCAGCTTGCCATCTAGACGAGTCAACCTATCCAACAGCCTTCATCAGCAAGACTACATGCACAATCACAACGATAAAATACCCACCCAGTCCACGACTCCAGCTTCTTCTGCACCCTCCCCGGCCATGCCTGGCCCACCGCTCCAACCCCCCCTCCAAGTAAATCGCTCTCCTCCTCCGAAGACTTCCCATCTGTCCTCTCATGCCTCACCCCCATATCCCGACCCCGCTCCTCAATGTCCCCATCACTCACAACACCCAAAGCCCACCTCTCTTTCTCCTTCTCCCTGTCACCACCCACGCGCTCCTTCTCCCTCTCCCTTTCC
>Ga0210383_10004577_pt1 | contig 12236 bp, 9 predicted proteins | sample IncBWC14OmetaG_FD_160072 | JGI IMG/M metagenome (GOLD analysis project Ga0210383, IMG submission 160072) | Forest soil microbial communities from Barre Woods Harvard Forest LTER site, Petersham, Massachusetts, United States - Inc-BW-C-14-O ...
AGTGGCGAAGTCACACCCAACTCCCCCGCTGAAAAAGCTGGGCTGAAAAAGAACGACGTTATCATCGATTTTGACGGCAAGGGCCTAACCGACAGCCGCCATTTTCGACTCATGGTCGCCGAAAAACCGCCTGGGTCTGAGGTGGGCGTCAAAGTCTTTCGTGACGGCAAACAGCAAACTTTTACTGTCGAGCTCGGCGAATTGCCTTCGGACGATCTGTTCCAGTCCGGCGGGCCCAGCGATACTTGGCGCTAACGAGCGAGGATATGGCTTAGGCTATGGGAGATTACGCGCGCTGGATGTCGATGCCGGTTTCCGGTGATATGGACTGTGTTGATGTTCATAAAGGTGACTTAGTCGTTTGGTTTGTTTTTGGTATCAACTTACTGCGCTTAATATGCTGCAAGTGGAAGTTTGCAGTCACCCCGTGGTAGCCGGATGCTCCTACTGGCGTCTTCGGTTTGCGGTCTATTTAAATGGCGTCAATTCGAGCCGGAGGTCATCCTCATTGCACGTGAAAGGCTTCTCGATGCTCAATACTGCTGTGCCCCGCCCCGGTACGCGGCACCTACGCCGGCCTTGGCTGCCAGCCGTCAGTTGATTATCTCAAAAACCTCGGTGTCACGGCCGTCGAACTTTTGCCGGTCCACCAGCATGTTGACGAGATGCACCTTGTGCTCAGCGGCAAAAAACAACTACTGGAAATACAACAGCATTGGTTTTTTTGCGCCCGAGTGCAGTTACTCAAGCAGCGGGGCGACTGGCGGCCAAGTCACAGAGTTCAAGCAGATGGTGAAGAACCTGCACCGTGCCGGCATCGAGGTGATCCTCGATGTGGTCTACAACCACTCGGCGGAAGGCAACCATCTGGGTCCAACCTTCTGCTTCAAAGGGATCGAGAATGTCCACTACTATCGGTTAGTACGCTGGGACCCTCGCTACTACGTGGACTACAGCGGCTGCGGTAACACCCTTGACGCCACCAAGCCGCGTGTGTTGCAGATGATTACTGATAGCCTGCGCTACTGGATTACCGAGATGCATGTCGACGGATTTCGCTTCGATCTTGCCGCCTCGCTTGCCCGCGGCGAATCTGGGGTAAGCAAGTTCGCCGCTTTTTTTGAAAATGTTCACCAGGACCCGGTTATTTCGCGCGCGAAACTTATCGCCGGGCCGTGGGACCTTGGCGAAGGCGATTGCCAGGTCGGCAATTTTCCGGTGCTATGGGCGGAGTGGAATGGGCGCTATCGCGATTCGGTGCGTCGGTTCTGGAAGGGCGACCCTGGCCTGGTCGGCGAGATCTCTTGCCGCTTGAGCGGCGTCGGACCTTTACCAGTCCACCGGCAAGCGGCCGTACGCCTCCATTAACTTCATTACTTCGCATGACGGGCTTACTCTCAACGACCTTGTCAGCTACAATGAAAAACATAATGAGGCGAACGGCGAGGGGAACCGCGACGGTGAAAACAACAACAATTCCTGGAACTGCGGTTCCGAGGGACCGACGACGGACGAGGCCGTTAACGCACTGCGAGACCGCCAACGGCGAAACTTTCTCGCCACGCTCTTCCTGAGCCAGTGTGTACCGATGCTTTGCGCCGGTGACGAGTTCTGCCGCACCCAGAACGGCAACAACAATGCGTATTGCCAGGACAATGAGATCAGCTGGCTCTCTTGGGAGCATGATGCGCGGGCGAAGTCGCTGCTGATCTTCACACAGAAGCTGTTAGCTCTGCGGCGAGCGCACCCGATCTTTCGCCGGCCCAAGTTCTTCGAGGGTCGACCAATCCGCGGAGCAAACATTAAAGATATCATGTGGTTCAGCTCCACCGGGGCTGAGATGTCGGATGCAGAGTGGGACTTAGTAATGGGTTTGAGCGTCAGCGCCGTACCGAATTTTTCTTTGATGGCGATTTCCGCCGCTTTGTGAAGACTTGATTATCGGCACCGTCAAGGGCGCTAATTTCGACAAATCAACCAACAATCCTGCTGCTGTTGGTTCTGAACCGTCTCGTCGGCTAAAAGATAGAAGGCTGCCATTCGACAAATTCGACCTCGGCGTTTAGCGCCGCAACCAATTCGAGTACACGTGCGCCTTGAGCTGCTTTCTCTGCTGAAAAAAGCAGCAAAAAGAGCGCACCCTACGCCAAAAACTGGTGAGCAAAAGTGCCCCAGGGAGCCTAGATTTAACACCCGAATTGCCCTGAGAAGGTTCGTTCTTGGCTAGCGCCAAACGCACCCATGGCGGATCAAGGATCAGGCAATACATGCTGGCCTGAAGCCGGCAGGGAGCGCTGACGAATAAGAGAGGCGGCGGGATGCGTCGCACCTAGCTCACACGAGATCGAAGTATGAAACGAAAGCCCCGAATCAGTCTTCCGATGAAGAAACCCGACAAGCTCGAGCCGCAGTGGCGGTTTGCGATCGGGTATTTTCTACTGACTCTGCTGGTCATGTGGGTCTGGCAGGAATTGTTTACCCCGGTGCCCCTGCGCACCATTCCCTACAGCGAGTTCAAGAAATATCTGGCCCGCCACGAGGTGGCCGAAGCGGTCGTCAGACAGGACGAAATCGACGGCCGCATCGTGCCACGAGCTGAGAGCCAATCGAAAACCGCGCCCGCTGAGCCGGGTGCTCCCGTTGCATCCAGGAACGGTATACAACAAGCGCCTACGGAAACGAAACCCTTCTTCTTCCGTACCGTGCGCGTCGAGGACCCTGACCTGGTGCGAGACCTTCAAAGCGCGGGTGTCGAGTACGGCGGAGTACGCCCCGGCATTATCTCTCAGCTATTGTTTTCATGGGTGTTGCCGATTGCTTTCATGGCTGTCCTGTGGAGCTTCCTCGCGCGCCGGATAGGCGCTGCGGGCGAATCGCTTCTTTCGATCGGTAAGAGCCGCGCCCGGCTTGTTGCCGATCGCGATACCGGCGTCACTTTTGACGACGTGGCCGGCTGCGAGGAAGCCAAGCTCGAGCTGAAGGAAGTAGTGGATTTCCTCAAAGAACCGAAACAGTATCAGGAGATCGGCGCGCGCATTCCGAAGGGGGTGCTGCTTGTAGGACCACCTGGCACCGGAAAGACGCTGCTCGCCCGAGCGGTGGCGGGCGAAGCGAAAGTGCCATTCTTTTCAATCAGCGGGAGCGATTTCGTCGAGATGTTCGTGGGCGTGGGCGCCGCGCGCGTGCGAGATCTATTCCAGCAAGCCAAAGCGCATGCCCCCTGCATTATTTTCATCGACGAACTCGACGCAATCGGCCGGCAGCGAGGGGTGACGGTGGGCACTGTGAACGACGAGCGCGAACAGACGCTCAACGCGCTGCTAGTGGAACTAGATGGCTTCGAACCTAATACCGGAGTCATCCTCCTTGCTGCTACGAATCGGCCTGATGTTCTCGACCGCGCTCTGTTGCGTCCGGGCCGCTTCGACCGGCAAATTGTCGTGGACGCGCCCGACCTTGATGGCCGCGAAGCGATTCTCAAGGTGCATTCAAAAAACAAACGCCTCGCGCCTGATGTTGACCTGCGACGCATCGCCGCTGCCACCGCCGGCTTTGCGGGCGCCGATTTGGCGAACGTTCTGAACGAAGGTGCTTTGCTGGCTGCTCGCCGTCGGGTGACGGAAATTACCCAGCGTGATCTTGAAGAAGCAATCGAGAAAGTCGTTGCCGGTCCCGAACGCAAGACTCGTCGTCTGAACGACGAGGAAAAGCGCCGCGTTGCCTATCATGAAACCGGCCACGCGCTGGTCGCCGCGCACAGTCAGCACGCTGACCCTGTCCACAAGATCAGCATTGTGCCGCGTGGCCGGGCTGCGCTTGGTTACACCATGCAACTACCGGGTGAAGACCAGTTCCTGCTCACGCGCGGTGCGCTCATGGACCGCGTCCGCGGCATGCTGGGTGGCCGTGCCGCCGAGGAGGTTGTGTTCGGCGAGGTCAGTACCGGCGCGCAGAACGATCTTGAACGGGCCACCGCACTTGCACGCCAGATGGTCGCGATGTACGGAATGAGCGAGCGCCTGGGCCTGGCCCATTGCGCTCAGCGTCAGCCGACCTTCCTCAACGGGCAGGAGTTCCAAATTCAGCGAGATTGCAGCGAGCAGACGGCTCGCGAAATGGATGAGGAAGTCAAGCAACTGCTCGGCCAGGCTTACGACCAGGCCAAGGAGACTTTGGTTTCGCATCGCGACCAGCTCGAACTCGTCGCCGCCGAGTTACTCAAATCCGAGACCATTGATGGTCCAACGTTTTACAGGCTTGTTAGCCAGGACATGCCCTCCCTCAAAGATCCCGGACGGCTGGCTGCTGCCGCGGCCATGCAATCAAAAGAAAAGTCGAAACTCGTCGATCACGCGATGTGAGATCGCCGACTTGTTGAACAGTTTATGGACCTGAACAAATTCACGGAAAAATCACAGACCGCGCTGACGGAGGCGCAGGCCATTGGCACACGTCACCAGCATCAGGCCGTAGATGTCGAACATCTCGCCTTGGCTCTGCTGGAACAGGAAGAGGGTCTCGTACCGGGCCTTTTGCAAAAGGCCGGCGTGTCGTCCGATCTGGTGAAAAAAAAACTTCAGGAGGCGCTGGATCGCATTCCGCGCGTCTCCGGCGATACAATGACCGGCCAAGGGCTTTATGTCACCCAGCGCCTCAATAAGCTGCTGGTTGCTGCCCAGGACGAAGCCAAAAAACTCAAGGACGATTATGTCAGCGTCGAACACCTTGTGCTGGCCATGTTCTCCGAACCGGCCACCACCGATATCGGGAAGATTTTCAAGACGTTCGACCTCCGGCGTGAGAAATTCTTGCAGGCACTGACCGAGGTCCGTGGCAATCAGCGCGTAACGAGCGCGAATCCCGAAGCCACCTACGAAGCGCTCGAAAAGTACGGACGCGACCTGACCCGGTTGGCCGCGCAGAACAAGCTTGATCCGGTTATCGGCCGGGACGCGGAAATCCGGCGTTGTATCCAGGTGCTCTCACGCCGCACCAAAAACAACCCCGTGCTGATCGGCGAGCCTGGTGTGGGTAAGACTGCGATTGTCGAGGGCTTGGCCAGACGCATCGTATCCGGCGATGTGCCCGACAGCCTCAAAGAGAAGCGCATCGTGGCGCTCGATCTCGGGGCGCTCATCGCGGGGGCGAAATATCGGGGCGAATTCGAAGAGCGACTCAAGGCCGTGCTGCAGGAGGTCACCAACGCACAGGGTCAGATCATCTTATTCGTAGACGAACTCCACACGATGGTTGGCGCCGGCAAGGCGGAAGGCTCAATGGACGCGGGCAACATGCTCAAACCGATGCTCGCTCGGGGTGAACTTCACTGCATCGGCGCCACCACATTGGACGAATACCGCAAATACGTCGAGAAAGATGCTGCTTTGGAGCGCCGTTTTCAGCCGGTGATGGTCGAAGAGCCAAGCGTCGAAGATACGGTCTCCATCCTGCGCGGTCTGCGCGAACGTTACGAGTTGCATCACGGCGTTCGCATCCAGGACGGGGCGCTGGTGGCGGCCGCTCAGCTCTCGCATCGCTACATCTCGGACCGCTTTCTGCCGGATAAGGCCATCGACCTCATTGACGAAGCTGCGGCCAAACTGCGCACTGAAATGGAGTCTATGCCTGAGGAGCTTGAATCACTTGAGCGCCGTATTCTCCAGCTCGAAATTGAACGCGAGGCTTTGCGCAAGGAAAAGGACCAGCCTTCAAAGGAACGTCTGGTCGCGCTGGAAAAAGAGCTGGCCAATCTTAAGAGCGACCGAGACGCGCTCAAAGCGCAGTGGGAAGGCGAAAAGCACGCCATTGACGACATCCAGAAACTTCGCGCTGCGCTTGAATTGGCCCGGACCGAAATGGAACAGGCCCAACGCAGAGCTGACCTGACGCGAGTTGCCGAATACAAGTACGGGAAGATCCCGCAGCTCGAGCAGCAGCTCAAGGAGCACGAAGCCAAGGTCAGCGGCGATCGCACAAAGCGGCGTCTACTGCAGGAGGAAGTCACAGCCGACGAAGTCGCCGAGGTAGTCTCCCGTTGGACCGGAATTCCCGTGTCGCGCCTGCTGGAAGGCGAAAAGGAGAAACTGCTTCGGCTGGACCAGATTCTCCACGAACGCGTTGTGGGACAGGATGAAGCCGTCCAGGCAGTGGCCGATGCCGTCATTCGTGCCCGTTCCGGTCTCAAAGATCCTAAGCGCCCGATTGGTTCATTCATTTTCCTTGGACCAACCGGTGTGGGCAAGACCGAGCTGGCCCGCGCACTGGCCGAGAGCCTGTTCGATAGTGAGGAGAATATTGTGCGCATCGACATGAGCGAATACATGGAGAAGCACGCAGTAGCCCGGCTGATCGGCGCGCCGCCCGGTTACATTGGCTACGAGGAGGGGGGCCAACTGACCGAATCAGTCCGCCGCAAGCCCTACTGCGTCGTGCTCTTCGACGAAATCGAAAAGGCGCACAACGACGTCTTTAATGTGTTGCTGCAAATTCTAGATGATGGGCGGCTCACTGATAGTCACGGTCGCACGGTGGATTTCAAGAATACCATCATCATCATGACCTCGAACATTGGCAGTCCCCATCTCATCGAAAACGCGAGCGAACGGGGCGAAATCGAAGAGCACGTTCGCAGCAAGGTGATGGGCGAATTGCGGATCCACTTCCGGCCTGAGTTCCTTAATCGAGTGGATGAAATTGTGCTGTTCAAGCCGCTTACTCTCTCTGAGATCAAACGAATCATCGACCTGCAGCTCAAATTGCTGCGGGTCCGGTTAAGCGAACGGCATCTCGACCTGGAAATAACAGAAGCAGCGAAGGAGTACATCGCCCGCGAAGGGTATGACCCGGTCTACGGCGCCAGGCCGCTGAAGCGGTTTCTGCAGCGCCACTTGGAGACCGCTTTGTCACGACAAATCCTGGCGGGCACGATTTCGGAAAACAGCCTCGTCACGGTTAGTTTCAAGAAGGGCCAACTCACATTCGAGTCAGTGCCGCTTTCGAAGGATGAGGGCGTGGAAGTTGGAAGGTGAGACGTGAGAGGTGAACGCGAAGCAGACCTGTCAATGATTTAAAATCGTGCGGGAGCACGGCACCATGCCCGTCGAATTCAAAGATTACTACCAAATCCTCGGCGTTCCGCGCAACGCCAGCGATGAGGAGATCAAAAAAGCCTTTCGCAAACTGGCCCGCCGATACCACCCGGACGTGGCCAAAGACAAGAAAGCTGCGGAAGAAAAATTCAAGGAAATTAACGAAGCGCACGAAGTCCTGGGCGATCCGGAGAATCGTCGGAAATATGACGAGCTTGGTGCGAGGTGGAGGGAAGGGGTCCAACCTCCACCGGGCTGGGACGGTCCGGCTGGACGTAGTCCGGGCGGCGAGGAGACATTCGAGTTCCGGTTCGACGGCACCGGCTTCAGCGATTTCTTTGAACAATTTTTCGGTCGCGGCGAACGCTTTGGTGGTTTTGGAGGCTTCGGCCGCCCGGAACCCGAGTCGTCCGGGGGAACCGCATTTGCTCGCCGCGGCCGGGATATCGAAAGCGATATCCTGGTTACGCTTGAAGAGGTGCTGAAGGGCTCGGAGCGTACTGTTTCCCTCCAACGGACCAACCCGCGAACTGGCCAAACCACGACACAGACTTTGAAGGTCCGTATTCCAGCGGGGGTGCGCGAAGGTCAGGCCATACGGGTTGCGGATATGGGTGAAGAGGGAATTGGTCAGGGCGGGTCGGGCGACCTTTACCTGCGTGTACGCCTGGCGGCTCATCCTGATTTTCAGGTTCGTGGCGCCGATTTGTATTACACCCTCGACGTAGCGCCCTGGGAAGCTGTGCTGGGGACAAAAATGATTGTGCCTACCCTCAAAGACCGCGTGTCGGTTCGTATCCCGCCCGGCACAAACAACGCTCAACAGTTGCGTTTGCGCGGGCACGGTCTACCAACAGGCCAGCTCGGCCAAAACGGGGACCTCTATGTCGTCATTAATGTGCAGATCCCCGAGCAGATTACCCACAAAGAACGCGACCTTTGGAAAGAACTCAGCCGCGTTTCCAAATTTAATCCCAGGACAAATTAAACGACAACAACCCGTCATTTCGAGGAAAAGATGAAAATGTTCGGCAATTCGGTTGAAACGCCTATGACCACGCTGCAACTCTTCGAACCCGATGCACGCGCCGTGTACACACTTGAGGCGACAGCGAGCCTGACCCAGTTATCCCGGCGCCTCATCGCAGTTTATTTCAGACACGGACTTGTGTCGCCGGTGATGGATCCCGCGTGCAGTGGCTGGTATTTTAATGATGAGGCCATACGCATTCTGCGCCGCATTGAATATCTGCGGACCGCTTGCGGTCTCAACATTGTCGGCATCAAACTCATTATGGACCTGGCAGGGGAGGTGGAGCGACTGCGAGAAGAGCTCAACTTTCGCAGACGGAAGTAGATTCATGGACGCGGACATCGTCGCATAGGCCCAGCCTGTTCTGTTCCGCGTCCTCGCCGAGCGCCCAACAAGCAGGATCCTGCTGCTACTTTGCCAGCACACTAATAATCACCAGTTATGCGCAACTTGGCGAAGCACCTCCCTGATTCCTCCGGCTTTGACCTGAAACATATTCTCGTCGAGCCAGGTAAGCCGATTTCGTTAAAGAAAGATTTCGACCCGGCGTACAGCGGGAATTTTAAAAATAAAGAGGAGACTCTGACAGAACTCAGGCTGAATATTGAACAGCTGGCGGGCCAGCAAGATATTCTTTACGCGAACGGTACGTACGCCCTGCTTCTGGTTCTCCAAGCCCTGGACGCCGCAGGCAAAGACAGCACGATCAAGCACGTGATGTCGGCGTAAACCCGCAAGGATGCGAGGTGTACAGTTTTAAGGCGCCTTTCCAGGAAGAGCTGGATCACGACTATCTATGGCGCGCGGCCAAACGCCTCCCACGACGCGGAAGGATCGGCATCTTCAATCGGTCCTATTACGGGGAGGTCTTAGTTGTTCGGGTCCATCCTGAAATCCTGGCGAAACAGCATCTACCTCCGTGCGAAAAGGACCAATCGATTTGGAAACATCGATTCGAAGAGATCAATTGTTTTGAGCGGTACCTGGTGAACAATAGCATCATCGTCCTGAAGTTATTTTTGAACGTTTCGAAGAAGGAACAGAAAGTGCGCTTCCTCAAACGGATCGAGGAAAAAGACAAAAACTGGAAGTTTTCGGCCGCCGACGTCCTGGAACGGCGGCATTGGGCGGAGCACATGGCGGCATACGAAGATATGTTCAATCACACCAGCACCGATTGGGCACCGTGGTTTATTGTCCCAGCCGACCACAAGTGGTTCACTCGCCTCTGTGTCTCCGAAATCATCGTTGCTACGCTAAAGTCACTTGGCTTGAAATATCCGAAGGTCAGCGACGAACAAATCGCCGAGCTGCAAAAAGCTAAGGAGGAGTTGCTCAACGAAAAGTAAAGACTCTTCATGACTCGCCAATTCGCCGAAGAGCGCAAATTGGGAAAAGGCTTGGCCAAGATTGGCGGAGCGACGTTGGCGCTTTCGCCTATCCTTGACTGGTGTATTCTCTGCAAAACCACGCGACGTCGGCACTGCGGCTGACCAAACATCTTGACGAAGCTAAGAAAGCTGGGGCGCTGGCAGAGCGCTCCCGAATAGCCCGCGATGTTCATGATACATTGGCCCAATGCCTTACGGGAATATATACTCAACTGGAGGCTGCGTCTCAAATACGCCAAAAGAGCCCGGACCTGGCCGATGCGTGCATTCTCAAGGCAAAAGACCTGTCTCACAAGGGTCTTCAGGAGGTTCGACGCTTGGTGGCAACGCTTCAGCCTGATGCTGCTCAATGCGGCGATTTGGCCGGAAATCTGTGCAAATTGGCAGACGAGTCTTCGTGTGATGCCAGCACCAGGGTGCTCTTCAATTGCAAAGGAGCGGTTCGTCTCGTCCCTCCCGATCTTGGCTACCAGTTCGTCCAAATTGGCCGGGAAGCCGTTGGGAATGCCCTCAGATATGCCAAGGCCAGAAGCGTTCGTCTGAGGCTAGGATTCACAAATGTAAATATAGAACTTTCAATCGAAGATGATGGCATTGGTTTTCGACCCGATCATCCGACAATACCTAAGGGTTTTGGATTGAGTACCATGAGACAGCGCGCCAGCAGAATAGACGCGACATTCACTCTCCGAACTTCACCGGGAACAGGAACGGCGATTCGAATCTCGGCGCCATGCCCGGCCTTTAGCGATCCCTTATGAGCCGGCCTGCGAAACTTCGTCTTATTCTTGCGGACGATCATCCGATGTTCCGAGAGGGATTATCATTGATTCTAGGCACCCTGCCCGATATGGCGGTAGTCGCTCAGGCTTCAACCGGGGAGGAAGCATTTGAGCTTTTTCTAAAGCTTGAGCCGGATGTATTAATCCTGGATCTTCAGATGCCAGGTGAGGGGGGCGTGAGCACCGTAAAGCGACTTCTGAAAAAGCGGCCTGGCGCCAAGATTCTGATCCTGACCACTTACGACACGGATGAGGATATTTATCGCACAATGCTCGCCGGTGCTATTGGCTACGTCCTCAAGGATACTCCCGGTGATGAGTTAATTGGGGCGATTCGAACAATTGCTTCGGGTCAACGGTATATGAGTCGAACTGCAGGCGCCAAACTCGCCGGACGAATCGGAGCCCCTCAAATAACCGAACGCGAACTTTCCGTGTTGCGGTGTGTCGCAGCAGGACAAGCGAATAAGGAAATTGCGGATGCACTGGGTATCAGCGAGGGCACGGTGAAAAGTCACGTGAATCACATCATGCAGAAATTGGGCGCCCACAGTCGCACAGACGCCGCGATCGCCGGGCTCCGAAAAGGGTTGATCAAGATGTAGTCCTGCGAACCGACGTAAACAAATATCAAATTCGGTTTACTTCCATATCAGCCTTTCGACCTACCAAATAAACAACTCTTTCAGCCTTCCTTATTTTTTCTCCAGCGACTAGTCTACGGTCTCGCATACAATGGTGATGTCGTCGTGTTCGGATGTGCTCGTGCTACGGCATGTCGACTAACTAATGTTTCTCTCGTCGGCATTTAGGAGACTGCTTAAATTAATTGCGGGTAAGCGAATTGAGTCATGATGGTGGGTTGAACGATGCAATTGCCAGCAAATAAAAAGCGCTGCAGCCGTCTATATAAGTCCATCGCGATGCGCAGATGCGATCGGAGGCATAGACCAACAATGACTATCGAAGATCGAACAAAGCTGCGGAACATTGCCGTCGGGCTGCAGGCAATCTTAGATGAGCTGAAAGAGTTAGAGAAGACGACGGAAGACGGTGGAGTAAAACAGGCAGCGCTCTCCACGGAGATGGCATTGGCGTGGATTGACTTGGTTCATCAGTTTGCTGCGGAGCGAAAATCTCTGAAGGAGTGAGCCTGCATCGCTCACAAATCCTTAGAGATTTTCTGCGATGCAGGCTGTGGCAGCAGAATTCTCCGGCTGCGCCGGAGAATTCTGCTGCTGCTCAATTGATTTGTTTTAGAACAGGCTCTTACGTTGACGCGCAGCGCCTGTTTAAGAGCTTCTAGCCCGCAACGAGCTCGTCGCTTCGGTCCGGCAACCGCCATGCAGCGCCGGACGCACAGGGAGCGCATCCCATAAACGCTGACTTGTTGTAGCTAGCTTCCTCTAAATTCTCGCCCTGCCGGGCAACAGCAGAGGTCGAGGACGATTACGATTAAAGAACGTTTGAGGTCCCCCGAATTCGTCCTCGTCTTCGGATTCTCTTAGGTCGGAGCGAAAAATATCAAAGATCGAGAACTCTATTGATGGTTTACCTTCGCCACCAACTTTTTTCTGGTTGCGGGCGGTTCGCGAACAGAGCTTACTGTGTGAAAGTTGAGAAAGTCTAACTATGGCAACTAGAACGCAAACGAGGAGTGATAATAGCCTCCGCGACGACGTGCTGCTGGAGCTCAAATGGGATCCGAAAATAAGTTCAGCAAGCGACATTGCCGTTGCGGTGAAAGACGGAGTGGTCACACTCTCGGGATTCGTTCCCAGCTTTTGGAAGAAGGATGCAGCCGAGAAGGCAGTTAAGCGTGTCTACGGGGTAAGAGGGATAGCCAATGATATTGAAGTCAAACTGTTCTGGCAGCGAACCGATCCGGAGAGTGCTAGGGCTGCCGTTCGTGGGCTTGAGAGCCACGTCAGCATTCCCGCCG
>Ga0210383_10004579_pt1 | contig 12233 bp, 8 predicted proteins | sample IncBWC14OmetaG_FD_160072 | JGI IMG/M metagenome (GOLD analysis project Ga0210383, IMG submission 160072) | Forest soil microbial communities from Barre Woods Harvard Forest LTER site, Petersham, Massachusetts, United States - Inc-BW-C-14-O ...
CTCGTCCACCTTCAGCCTGCTGACCAATTACACCTGGTCGAAGTGCCTCAACGTCTACGATGCGCAGGGGGACTATGCAGGCACAGGGCCGGAGAACCCCAACAACTACAGATTGGACTACGGTCCGTGCGGCTCCGACTACCGCAATGTGTTCAACATCGTCCTCGTTACCAAGAGTGCGTTCTCCATTAGCAACCGCTTCACTTCGATACTCGTCAACAACTGGGAGTTCGCCCCGCTGGTGCATATCGTGAGCGGAGCACCGGTCAACGTAACGGCCGGTGTGGATAACTCATTCACAGATATAGGCCAGGACCGCCCCAGCCTGGTTCCCGGAGTCCCGATCTATCTTCACCAGGCCCTGCGAGCGGGAACTGGCGTGGGCAACAGAGGATATCTAAACCAAGCTGCGTTCGCTCAGGTCACTGCTCCATGCACTGCGAGCCTTCCAGCTGGAACTCCCCTCACTTCTTTGAACTGCCCGACTTACGGGACCTACGGAAATATCGGAAGGAACGCTTTCCGTGGACCAACAGCCACGCAGTTTGACGCGCAAATCTCTCGGATCTTTCCAATCTGGGAGACCCTGAACATGACTCTTCGGCTGGAAGCCTTCAATGTGCTGAACCATCCGATCTTCGCCACCCCAACCAACGGCCTCACGTCATCCACCTTTGGACAGATTTCAGCTCTCGCAACGAACACCAATGCGAGGCTCTTCCAGGGGAGCATAAAGTTCAATTTCTAGGGGGTCTGCCTCGCCCACCCGCAACTCGGTGGGCGAGGTGATCGTATAAAGCAACGCACCATAAAACATTGTGGGGAGATTACTGTCATCTTCCCGTTCGCACTTTATACAAGCGTAATCAGATCGAGGAGCGAGTCATGGCAATACAGGACAACGATCGTAGGGAGTTTCTCAAATTGGGCGGGGCCGCGCTGGCTACAACGGCTGTGTCGTGGAACGCCAGAAGCTATGCGAGCATTGTGGGCGCGAACGACCGAGTCAAGGTAGGCATTGTCGGCTTTGGCGACCGCATGAAGGGCGGGGACATTCCTGCGTTTCAACAGAACGCCAAAGAGATGAACTTCGAGATTGTGGCGGTGTCGGACATCTGGAACCGGCGGCGTGAGGAAGGCGCAGCTTACCTCCAGAAGATGTGCGGCGGCACCGTCGCTCCGGTGCGAAACAACGATGAGTTGTACGCGCGAAAGGACGTCGATGCAGTTATTATCGCGACCGCTGACTTTCAGCATGCGCGCCATGGAGCTGAGGCGGTCAACGCAGGGCGTGATGCGTATGTGGAGAAGCCGATCGCGCATACGATGGAGGACGCCCGATTCATCCTTGATGCGGTCAAGAAGTCAGGCAAGATTGTTCAGGTGGGCACCCAGCGTCGCAGCACCCCGGCTTACCAGAAGGCCGCCGAATATATCCAATCGGGGAAGTTCGGAGACATCGTGATGGTCGAGATGAGCTGGAACGTGAATCAGCCCGGCCGGTGGCGGCGTCCGGATGTTGTGCCACTTTTGAAGGAGGAGGACACGGACTGGAAGCGATATCTGATGAACCGTCCGTATGAGCCGTTTGACGCTCGGAAGTATCTTGAGTTCCGGCTCTTCTGGCCTTACTCGTCGGGGATTCCCGACCAATGGCTGGTGCACCAGATCGACACGGTGCATTGGTTTACCGGATTGCCCCATCCGCGCAGTTGCGTAGCGAACGGCGGTATTTATCTGTGGAAGGACGGGCGTAAGAACTGGGACACGATGACGGCGGTCTTCGACTACGGTCCGCTTGATGACCTCAGCAAAGGCTTCCAGGTACAGTACACGTCGCGTTTCACCAACTCCGCCGGGGGCGTGAAGGAGCTTTATTACTCTAACGGCGGGATGATCGATATGGACAAGCAGACGGTCACGCCGAACGGTGGTCTGTCGGCAAGGAGCGCGGCGGAGATGAAGATGCAACCGAACCTTCTGCCGAGCTTTTCACTCGTCGAGAAGGTGCAGACGGTTTCGACAGACGCTGACACGAAGGGCGACCCTCAGACCGCGGCCAACATGCGCAACTGGATGGAGTGCGTTCGCTCGCGGAAGACGCCGAATGCCAGCATCGAAGCGGGCTATAGTCACTCGATTGCGCTTTGCATGAATGTTGCCGCGATACAGACCGGGCAAAAGGTGACGTTCAATGACAAGACGCAGCAGGTGATGGTGGGGGGGAAGGCCTATGCGTAGGTCATTGGCGCTGGGCCTTCTGGTTGCAGCGTTTGGGCTGGGAGGCGGCATTGCGAACGCGGCTGGCAAAGGCGTCCAGGTCGTTGCGGACGAGGCGCATCAGCGTGTCGATATCACTATCGATGGGAAGGCGTTTACCTCTTATATTTGGCCGACGTCTTTGAAGAAGCCTGTTCTGTATCCGTTGATCACGGACGAAGGAATTACGGTTACGCGCGGATATCCGCTGGAGCCGCGGCCAGGAGAGCGGGTGGACCATCCGCACCATGCGGGGATGTGGTTCAACTATGGCAATGTGAACGGCTTCGACTTCTGGAACAACTCAGACGCGATCAAGCCGGAGAACAGCTCGAAGATGGGGACGATCTATCAGAAGAAGATCGTTTCGACCAAGAGTGGAGCGGACCGGGGAGAGCTTGTTGTCGAGTCGGTCTGGGTGACGGGAGAAGGCAAGGACCTACTGAAGGACACTACGCGCTACATTTTTTCGCAGAGGAAGGGCGCACGGGTCATCGACCAGATCACTACGCTGCAGGCGCTTGATAAGGCCGTCTTCAATGATGACAAGGAGGGATTGCTGGGCATGCGGGTCGCCCATTGGCTGGAGTCGGCTGATGAGAAAGGTGGGATTTTCATGGACGCCAGTGGGAAGCCGACTAAGGTGGACGCTGCTGATACAGCGGGGGCGACCGGAGTTTATCTCACCAGCGAAGGAGTGAAGGGCGGGGCCGTCTGGTCAACTCGCGGGCGATGGTGCACTCTGACTGGCAACGATGCGGACAAGCATGTGGTCACGATCGCGATGATCGACAACCCGATGAACCCTGGTTATCCGACGTACTGGCATGCGCGAGGGTATGGATTGTTTGCGGCGAACCCGCTGGGTCGGAGCATCTTCGATCCCAAGCAACCTGCTTTCAACTACACCATTCAGAAGGACGGGACAGCGACGTTCCGGTATCGCGTGATTCTGTTTTCGCACGCTGCCGGTGCGGACGAGATGAACAAAGAGGCGGACGCGTTTGCGGCCGAATACAAGTAGCAGGCCAACTTTGGCGCTTGTCGACACCGGAGGAAGCGTCCGGAGGGAGAGGCCGTTCTCCATGCTTTGCGCATCGGGTCTCGAATTCGAGAGGAAGCTGCGACGGGCGACGGCGGAGCAGGCGAACGCCGAACGTTCCCTCCTGTCTATTCCTGGTTTGGGCCAGAACGGTTCGAAGCGCTTTGAGGATGCCGCCGAGCGCTACAACAGAAGGCTGTCGGACTTTATGAACCACAAGCGAGTCTGCTCGTTGTGCAGGGAGTCCGAGCCTGGTCGCTAGCCTTGCGCCAGGCGTGGGCGCCTACTTGTTTATGTCTTGCTTGGCCTCCAGCTTCGCCACTAGTCCGTTCAGATAGGTCTTCTGGCCGTCCGGAGCAGCGGCTAGCGCCAGTTTCATCTCCTTCACCGATTCGTCGAAGTTGCCCTGCGAACAATAGACGCGCGCCAGTCCAGAATGCACGAACCATTCGTCGGGATGTTTCTTCGCGTTCTCGCGGAAGACCACAAACGCTTCTTCACTGTGATTTTCAGCCTGCAACTGGCGGGCGAACATGTGGACCTGTATCGGTGTCGCGAGGGCCAGCGCTTTCTTTTGAGCAGCGGCGGCATCGTCCTTGCGATTGAGTGCGACCAGGACCTTTGACTTGGTCATCTCATTGTCAAAACGATCTTCGATTTCTATAGACTTGTTCGCATACGTCAGCGCTCCATCCATATCTGTCTTTTCTGTCAGCAGATAATTCGCTGCGTCGTCCCAGCTTATCCATGTGTACTGTGACAGACCGCGAAGCTGCTTCTTCAGACTTGCCTCCACGGCCTCATCCACATTGACCGAGATCTTGAATGGAACTGCTACCTTCTCCCACTCCAGCTCGATCACCGCCGAATTTGGCTGTAACTGGTCGAAATCATAGGTAAGTGCGTTATGCATGGCCGCGGCAATGGGCTTCACGGTTACGCGAAGCGCATCTTCCGACTGGTCGTAGCTGAACGATCCCCAGGCGGTTGCGGCCTTCGAAAAGATAATTGTCCATTCATTGGCCCCCGGGAGCATATGCAATCCGTATGTTCCTTTGTCGAGTGGCTTGCCCTCGATCGTTACCGGACCGCTGAATGTGATCGTAGTGTTTTCATTGGCGCCCGCGCGCCAGACCTTACCGTACGGAACGACGCCGTCCCAGATCTTGCGGTCCCCTACAAGGGGCCGGTGATAGTTAATGGTGATATCGGTAATCCCGATTCTTTGTGTGATCTCTGCCTGCTGGCTCGGTAAAGGCAGATCGAGCACAAACGATTGCGCCGGGCACACTCCCGACATGGTCGTTGCCAGCAGGGAGAACAAGAACCCTCGTAGAACTGGTTTACACATGGTGAAAGCCTCCATTCGATTTTGCGTTCGTTGAAAGGTCTGCCGTACTGCAAGAATATCCGCTCAAGATGGCGTGAATTCGGGCGACGTCGGTCCAGACATTTCAAAGCAGTACGTTGTGTTATTGACTGTTGTTGCAACCACATATAGCGTTCCCCGGTCTTGTCCTTCCAACATTTGTGACGAATGAACGGACTATGGTGATGAATGGCATATCGGCCCCCCTGTAAACTCCTCCATTCGCAATCGTTGCACGACAATTACAGGAATTCTGCAGAACAAAGAAAAGAATGTACGAAAGTTTTCGTTGACATGTACGAAGGACATCGTATATGGTTTGGCGCATGGTTAAGACACACGGAACGCCTAAGCCGACTGAGAGTGAGCTGGAGCTGCTGGGAATTCTCTGGGAACGTGGGCCGGTCACGGTCCGGGAGCTGTTCGAAGCGGTGAACGAAGGGCGGCCCGTCGTTTATACGGGCGTGCTGAAGCTGTTGCAGATCATGGCGGAGAAGGGCCTGGTCGAGCGAGACGAACGCGAGCGTGCCCACGTGTACCGGGCAGCGGTGTCGCAAGCTGATACCGAACGGCGGTTTGTGCGGGAGCTGAGTGAGAGGTTCTTTGCGGGCAGTGCGGCGCAGCTGGCACTGCGCGCGCTGCAGATAGAAAAGGCGAGCGACGAGGAGTTGGAAGCGATCCGGCAGCTGATTGAGAAGAAGGGCGTGACGAAGTAGCGACGGCCGTCCCGTTGGTGACGGTCCCAGGTTGGAACAATCTGCGGAGGATTGGATATGAGTGCAATGGCATGGTTATCGCGAGAAGAGATGGTGGCGCTGGGGTGGACACTGCTGCACTTCTGCTGGCAGGGCACTGCTGTGGTGATGGCGTATGCGGTCGTGGACCAGATGACATCACGGGCAACATCGAAGGTCCGGTATACCGTCGCACTCGCAGCGCTGATGTTGATGCCAGTGGTGGCCATTGCTACTTTTGCGGAGGAGATGCGAACAGTGGCTCCGGCGCATGCGGCTGGGTACGCGACTCAGACCACTTCCAGTGTGCAGTTAGGGGCGAAGCCGAGGCCGGTCCTCCACGAGTTGCCGTTGGCTACGAATCTTATTGATGAACAGGGCGACTGGTTCGCAATGCGCGCTGAACGCTTGTTGCCCTGGGTAGATGGGCTGTGGCTGGTGGGGGTCCTTCTGCTGGCGGTCCGCTCGCTGGGTGGATGGTGGCAGCTGGAGCTGATTCGGCGACGGGCGCGGAGGATGGTGCCTCAAGAGGTGGAGCGCGAGTTCCGGCGAATCTGCGAGCAGATCAACGCCGGACGGCAGGTGGTGCTGCGGGCATCGGACGAGGTGATTTCGCCCCTGGCGATGGGGGTTTGGCGAGCGACGGTGATTCTGCCGATAAGTGCCGTGCTGGGACTGCCACGAGAGGAGCTGGAGGCGGTGATGGCGCATGAGTTGGGGCACATAAGGCGCTGGGACTACCTGTGGAACCTGTTGCAGACGGCGGTGGAGAGCGTGCTTTTCTTTCATCCGGCCGTGTGGTGGTTGAGCAGGACAGTGCGAGAGCGGCGTGAGGTTTGTTGCGACGAGATTGCAGTACAGAGTTGCGCGGGGGCGGAGGTCTATGCGCGAGCACTGCTGCGGCTGGAGGAGCAGAGGACGGTTAGATTGCGTCTCGCGATGGCCCTGGGGGGATGCGAGGGATCGCTTTTGGGACGAGTGAGAAAGGTACTTGGAGAGGACATGGCATTGGAGGGCAGGATGACGAGTGGAGTGAGTGTGGCCGCGGCCGGCGCTTTTGTGATCGCGCTGCTGCTGGGGCCGAAGGTGGGTGAGGCAGTGGCGGCGCCTGTAGTCGCTGCGACGCGGCCGGCAATTCTACAGGTCGTGGCTGCATCGAGCGGGAAGGTGGTGGCATCCGAGCCAGACGGGGCGAAAACGCAGTTTGTTACTCCGCCTCCCCCGGGCGCGCCAAAGCTTCCCGTTGGTATATACGGGGACGGTGTGGCCGCGCCAGTGCCATCTCCGTCGCCGCAGGTGGCTGTGGTGCCTCTGTCTTCGCCCGAGGTCGCTACGAATGTGGTAGTGACTGTGGACAGTGAGGTCGAGGTCCAGACGACGAGTGGGGCGTCCTCGCCGAAGGGAGCGGCTTACCTGGACGGGATGCGCGATGCGGGGTACCCGCTGGACTTGAACAACGACCTGAATACGCTGGTGTCTCTGAAATCGCTTGGAGTCACGCCAGAGTATGCGAAGTCTATGGGCGCAGTGGGTCTCGGAAAGCCTACAGTGCACGAATTAATTGCGCTGAAGTCTATGGGCGTGACGCCGGAGTATGTGGCGTCGCTGAAACAGAGCGGGATCGCACCGAAGGACTTTCACGAGGTGGTGACTGAGAAGTCGATGGGTGTGACTCCTGAATATGCCGCCGAGATGAAACAGAAGGGATTTGGTGATCTGAACGTGCACGAGTTGATCACGATGAAGGCGCTTGGCGTGACGCCGGAGTACGCTGCTGCGATGAAGCAGCAGGGGTTCGGTGATATGAACGTGCATGAACTGGTGTCGCTGAAGGCGCAGGGCATGACTCCGGAGTATGCGGGATGGCTGAAGCAGCAGTTTCCGCAGGCGACGATGGAGGAGTTGAGGCGGGCCGCGATCTTCCATTTGAACGATAAGTTTTTGGCGGAGGCGAAGGCGCACGGATTCGATACGAAGGACCTCGATAAGTTGCTACGACTGAAGATGTCGGGTTTGTTGGACGAGTAGCGGGTGGTTCTTTGAGTGCGATTGTCCCAGGGGGTGAGGAATGCGGAAGATTTTTGTTTTGGGTTTGATGCTGGGGCTTGGCGCGACGGCGGCGGTCGCTGATACTACCGGTACTTGCTCGATTCGGGCAGGGCGGACCGAGGAGAAGATGTCTTTCAGTTCGGAGCGTGGGGATTGCGTTGCTGGACACAGCTGCCATGAGGGCAGTTCGGACATGCTCTGGAGCAAGTGGAGCGGCGTCACTCCGCAGGACCTGCAGCGGGAAGGTGCGGCGGTGGACGCACGCATGAAGGCCGAGTCGGGCGAGATGCGTTGTGTGGGCACCGTCCACGATGCTGCGATGCGGGGGACTTATTCGTTTACGCCGGACGAGGGATTTTTGAAGCGCATGGAGGCGATGGGGTTTGATGGCCTGACGCCGGACCGGCTGGAGGGTTACGCCATGCTCGATGTGACGACGGAATGGGTGAAGGAGATGAAGGACGCCGGCGTGACGGAGATGACGTCACAGAAACTGATGGGACTGAAGGCGCTGAAGGTCGATGCCGCGTATGTCAGGGGGATGGCTGCGGCGGGGTATCCGGAGCTACGGGCCAATAAGCTGACGAGCATGAAGGCCGTCGGGGTGTCTCCGGAGAAGGTACAGGCCGTTCGCGCTATGGGTTATTCGCCGACGCAAGAGGAGCTGATACAGATGAGCGTCTTCAAGATCGACGCGCCGTTTGTCGAGAGGATGCGGGCGCGTGGGTTTAAAGACCTGACGATTGCTCAGCTGGTGAAGATCAAGGTGTTCAAGCTGGACGAGTAAGGCGCTATGCTGTCCGATTGACAACGGGTAAAGATCATTAGGTGACTGGCGCTGGGTTGAAGAGCGCGAGGTCGTTGTGCAGGCCCCAGCGGTCGGCGCACGTTTGCTTGCGGCCGCTGGCTACGTCGAGGATGAGCTGGAAGAGTTGGGTGCCGACCTGCTCGATGGTGGCGTCGCCGGTGGCGATGGTGCCTGCGTCGAGATCGATGAGATCGGACCAACGGTCGGCTAGCTCGGTCCGCGACGCTACTTTGATGACGGGGGCCATAGCGAGGCCGTAGGGGGTGCCGCGTCCGGTGGTGAAGACGTGCATGTTCATGGACGCGGCCAGTTGCAGGGTGCCGCAGATGAAGTCGCTGGCTGGGGTGGCAGCGAAGATCAAACCTTTTTTTGTGACGCGTTCGCCTGGGCCGAAGACGCCGGCGATGGCGCTGGTACCGGCTTTCGCGGTTGAGCCGAGGGCCTTCTCGACGATGTTGGTGAGGCCGCCCTTTTTGTTGCCGGGAGTGGGGTTGGCGCTGCGGTCTGCACCTCCGCGGGCGAGATAGGCGTCGTACCAGGCCATTTCGCGGACGAGATCGCGAGCGACCTGCTCGTCGGCGGCGCGGGCGGTGAGGAGATGGATGGCGTCGCGGACCTCGGTGACCTCGGAGAACATAACGGTGGCGCCGGCGCGGACGAGGAGGTCGGACGCATAGCCGACGGCTGGGTTCGCAGTGACGCCGGAGAAGGCGTCGCTGCCGCCGCACTGCAGGCCGACGACGAGGTCGGACGCGGGGCGGGTGGTGCGGGTGCGGCGATTGAGCTCGGCGAGGCGCTGCTCGGCGAGCGACATGATGGCGTTGACCATGTCGGAGAAGCTGTGGTGCTGCTCGTCCTGCATACGAACGACGTAAGGGGCGGCGGCGAGGATGGGCAGGGTGCTGGATGGCAGGAGGCGCACGGGCTGGAGCTTTTCGCAGCCGAGGCTGACGACCATGGGCGCGCCGCCGAGGTTGGGGTTGAGGCTGAGATTGCGGAGGGTGCGGATGGGAACCTCGGCGCCGGGTGCGTCGATGGCGACGCCGCAGCCGTACGTGTGGGTGAGGGCGATGACGTCGTCGACGTTGGGGTAGCGGGGGAGGAGCTCGGCCTTGATGCGCTTGACGGCGAAGTCGACTGTGGCAGCAACGCACTGGACGGTAGTGGTGATGCCGAGGATGTTCTTCGTGCCGACGGAGCCGTCGTCGTTGAGGAAGCCCTGGAAGGTGTGGCCCTCGAGGGGAGGCATAGCCGGCGGGATGGCGGTCGCGAGCGGGAGGCTGTTGAGTGAGGGAGCGGTGGGGAGGCGCATGCGCTCTTCGTGCACCCAACTACCTTGCGGGATGGAGTGTTCGGCGAACCCGATGACAGAGCCATAACGAAGGATTGGGGAGTCGGCGGGAATGTCGACTAGCGCGACCTTGTGGGCCTCAGGGACGTCCTCAATAAGCGTGAGGCCGGAGGCGAATTGGGTGCCTGCGGGGAGACCGCCTTCGTTCACGATGATGGCTACCGTGTCGCGCGGGTGGACCTGCACGTAGAGGGGGCGTAAATTTTTGCCGCTAGACATGCGATCCTCGTGCTGTTACTGCTTTCACCAGTCTACGTAACCAGGCAGGGGCGCTTCGGGTTGAACTTCCAGTCCGGCACGAGGAACTGCATGGCCTGCGCATCGTCGCGTGCTCCCAGCTTCATCGTATTGTAGAGCGCGTGGGCGTTGGCTAGTTGCTGCATGTCGATTTCGATGCCGAGGCCAGGACGGTCCGGGACTGTGAGCCTGCCGTCGATGATTTGCAGCGGATCTTTGGTGAGACGCTGGCCGTCCTGCCAGATCCAATGGGTGTCGATCGCGGTGACTTTTCCGGGAGCGGCTGCGGCCACGTGGGTGAACATTGCGAGCGAGATGTCAAAGTGATTGTTGGAGTGCGAGCCCCAGGTGAGGCCCCACTCGCGGCAAAGCTGGGCAACGCGGACTGAGCCCTGCATTGTCCAGAAGTGCGGATCGGCCAGGGGTATGTCGATGGCGTTGAGTTGGATCGCATGCCTGAGCTCGCGCCAGTCGGTGGCGATCATGTTCGTCGCGGTGGGGAGGCCGGTGGCGCGGCGAAATTCGGCCATGATTTCGCGGCCGGAGAAGCCCTGTTCGGCACCGCAGGGGTCTTCAGCGTAGGCGAGGACGCGTTGCTGGTCGCTGCATAGACGAATGGCTTCATCGAGCGACCATGCTCCGTTTGGATCGAGCGTGATGCGGGCGTTTGGAAAGCGCTCGGCAAGGGCGGTGACAGCTTCCATCTCCTGTGCGCCTGACAGAACTCCGCCTTTGAGTTTGAAGTCGGTGAATCCGTAGCGGGCGTGTGCGGCTTCGGCGAGTCGGAGCACGGCTTTGGTGGTGAGGGCTTCCTCGTGGCGCAGACGCAGCCACGCGTCGTCGGCGTCGGGCTCGCCGCGGTATGGGAGGTTGGTCTTGCGTCTGTCGCCAACGTAGAACAGATAGCCGAGGACTTCAACGCTGGAGCGCTGCTGGCCTTCACCCAGAAGGGCCGCGACCGGCAGAGAGAGGAATTGGCCGAGGAGGTCGAGGAGCGCCGACTCGATGGCTGTGAGCGCATGGATCGTAGTGCGGAGGTCAAAGGTCTGCTGGCCGCGGCCTTCGGTGTCGCGATCAGCGAAACGTGTCCGCATCGTATTCAGGATGGTGTTGTATGCGCCGAGCGGTTGCCCGACGACGAGTTGCTGTGACTCTTCGAGCACGCGACGGATTTTTTCACCACCGGGGACTTCGCCGACGCCGGTGTGTCCCGCGTTGTCCGTGAGCAAAACAACATTGCGTGTGAAAAACGGAGCGTGGGCTCCGCTCAGGTTGAGCAGCATGCTGTCATGTCCGGCGACGGGCACGACCCTCATGCCGGTGACTGAGGGAGTTTGTTCGCGCGGGATGGTTGTCTCTACCGGATGCACTAATCTACTCCGAGGCCGAAATCAACTTGCTGCTTCTTTCGACGGGGGAAGAAGCTCGAGCCGTTTGATTTCGCCAACAATTACAACATAGCTGACGATGGCCATCAGCGCGGCCACTCCGACGAAGATCAGCGCATCGTTGAACGAGCCAGTCTTCTTGACTAGATATCCGATCACGATAGGTGTTGTGATGCCGGCCGTGTTGCCGAACAGATTGAAGAGACCGCCGTTCAGACCGATCAATTCCTTGGGCGATGTGTCAGCGATGACGGTCCAGCCCAGCGCTCCGAAGCCTTTGCCGAAGAAGGCGAGGGACATCAGGAACATCACGACGGCCTGCACGTTGGTGTAGTTGCATGCGATCATCGTGACGGAGAGGAGCATGCCGGCGATGATCGGCGCCTTGCGCGCGAAGGTGAGTGAATGGCCGTGGCGAAGTAATGCGTCGGAACAGAGACCGCCCAGGATGCCTCCTACTGAACCGCACAGCGCCGGCAGGGCAGCCGCGAAGCCTCCGCGAAGGATGGACATGTGCCGGGCCTGCACCAGATAGATGGGGAACCACGTGATGAAGAAATATGTGAGCGTGGTGATGCAGAACTGGCCGATATAGATTCCGATCAACATTCGCTGATGGAGCAGCTGGCTGACGCCGGACCAGGTGAGTGGATTGGCGGCTCGTTTTGTTCCGGACCCGCGGTCAATGTTGACCAGGCCGCCGCCTCGCTCGATAAATTCGACCTCTGTCTCGGAGATCAGTGGATGGTCCTTCACGTTGTACACCGTCTTCGACCATGCGAATGCGAGCGCGAAGCCGAACAGGCCCATGAACCAGAAGCAGCTTCGCCAGCCGTAGGTGTGGGTGAGCCATCCGAAGAGTGGAGCAAAGACGACCAGAGCGAAATACTGAGAGGCGTTAAAGATTGCTGAGGCACCACCGCGCTCTGCTGTGGGAAACCATGCGGCGACGATGCGCCCGTTTCCAGGAAAGACCGGCGCCTGTGCCAAGCCGGA
>Ga0210383_10004580_pt1 | contig 12232 bp, 10 predicted proteins | sample IncBWC14OmetaG_FD_160072 | JGI IMG/M metagenome (GOLD analysis project Ga0210383, IMG submission 160072) | Forest soil microbial communities from Barre Woods Harvard Forest LTER site, Petersham, Massachusetts, United States - Inc-BW-C-14-O ...
GGCTTTCGCGTGAGCGCCTTTTGGCGCATCTGCCGTCATCGACTGCATGGCCATTGAGGGATTGCCCGATGTTGCGGGCAATGGCTGCGGCACGATTCCCACCCAGGAGTTGGCTGTGGCCGATTGCTTCGCTTGGATCCATACGAGGGTTTGCAGGCCGAACATCAAGCAATACGCTCCGACAAGAATCACAACAATCGCGAGGATGATGGCGTTTCGCGCGCCACCCTTGTCGTCTTCTTCCTCATTCATCCGTGCGAGTTCGTCCATAGCGAGAGCGCTATTCTACGCGGTCTCGCAGCGCAACGCCGCAGGAATCGAAGGTTCTAGTTAGTGCAGGCAAATTGTGGGGTTAAACGACACCGAAGGCTTTCAGCGGGCCTGGGGCGATGGAATGCACGCCTGCACAGCACCGCCTAACTTATACGCATGCTAAAACATGAGCCTACTCTGCTCGCAACGCGTCAACCGGATCCACCGTTGCGGCGCGGCGTGACGGCAAGTAGCACGCAACATAGGCGGTCGCGACAACGCCCACTGTAACCGCAGCATATGTGATCGGATCGACCGGGCTCACGTTAAATAGCAATGACGACATCAGCCGCATCACGGCGAACGCTCCGGCCAGACCGCAAACGATGCCAATGCTTGTCAGTAACAGTCCGTGCCGCACGAACATCGCTATCAACGTTTGCCGTTGCGCTCCAAGCGCCATACGGATGCCTATTTCGCGCGTGCGCTGCGAAACGGAATAAGCAATCACGCCGTAAATCCCTACGATCCCGAGCAGGAGCGCCATCCCTCCTGCTACGCCGAGCATCACCAACGTGAACGAAGTGCGCGCCATCGACTGCGTGTAAAAATACCCGAGTGTGTGAACCTCCGCGAGCGGCACGTTCGAATCGACTGACCAAACAGTTTGCCGCACCTCTTTCAGAAAAGATTCTGAACCAGCGCGCGGACTTCGAATGGCAAAAGCGACGCCGCGCCGCAACGTCTCTTTTTGGCCCTCGAAACGATCCATCATAATCGGCCAATATACTGATGGGGGCGCCGCCTCGCTTACGCCGTTATCGTGCACATCCGCGACCACCCCAATGATTTCGCGCCAGTCATCCACGCTGGCAACGCGAATTCGTTTACCTAAAGCGCTGTTTGCGTCGTGCCAATACTCGCGCGCGAGGTTCTCGGAAACAATCGCGACCGGGATTTTTTGGTAAGTGTCGGTCCAGGTGATGTCGCGTCCGGCAATCAGCGGGGTGCCGAGCGTGGTGAAAAATCCAGGCGATACCCATTTAAATCGGCGCAATGGCGGAAGCTCGCCTTCTGCATACGCGCGGTCCTGCGCGAAAATCGGATCGTTTGAATTATTCCCGTCCATGGGAATCGCGCCCGAGAAGCTGGCCGAAGAAACTCCCGGAATCGCCCGGAGTTTATCCAGAATTTCCTCTTCCATGCGCACCAGGCGTTCGCGCTCCGTGTCTGGAATCTCCGTTTCAGGTACGTAAAAGCGAAAACTTTGCACTGCGTCCGGCCCGGTAAACCCCGGAGGCACATGCGTCAACGCGCGAAACGTGCGAATCATCAGCCCCGAGCAGATCAACAGGACCAGCGCCAGCGCTACCTGTACCACCACCAGAATATTTCGCGCACGATGTTGTCCGCGGCTGGCGCTCAGCGCGCGTCCTCCCTCGCGCAGGCCGGTGTTCAAACGCGCCCCGGAATACTTGAAGATCGGAATCGAACCGAACAGAACGCTGGAAAATAGCGCAATCGCCAGCGTGAACAGCAGCACCGGAACGTCGATGCCAATTTCATGAATGCGCGGGATTCCAGTCGGCGCCATGGCAACAAGAACATGCAATGCTCCATATGCCATCGCCAATCCGAGCAGACTTCCCAGCAGGCCGAGTATGACGCTTTCGAATAGCAGTTCGCCGGCGATCCTCCGCCAGCCCGCACCCAACGCCGTGCGGATAGCTAACTCCTGACGGCGCCCTTCCACACGCACGAGCATCAAGTTCGCGACGTTCGCGCAAGCGATCAGCAGCACTCCCGCGATGGAACCCATCAAAACCCACAAAACGTTCCCCACGTCGCCCACGACATCCTGCTTCAGCGGCCGCAGATTCGGCCCGATTTGCGCTTGCTCGAATAGCTTTATGCTGAAGCCTTCCGGCGCGGGAAAACTTCGAATTGCGATGGGAAGCATGCGCGCCACGTCGGCACTGGCTTGCTCCATCGTTACGCCGGGCTTCAGACGAGCCAACGCGCGGTAGCTGAAGTTGCCGAGCTTCATTTTGCTGCGGTCCCATTTAAACGGCGCAATAATCGCGGCGTCTTTCTCGTCGAGAAAATGGAATCCTTGCGGCAACACGCCAATGATTTGCCGGGGCTTTCCGTCGGCAGTGATCGAACGGCCGATCACCGAAGGTTCGCCGCCAAACTTCTGGTGCCAATATCCGTACGAGATCAATACGGTCTCGGGCGTGCCCGGCGAATCGTCCTCTCGTGTGAACAAGCGGCCCACCGTGGGGACAACGCCAAGGAGCGGCAGCGTGCCGTCGGTAACGTCGAGGCCGTTAACCTGCTCGGGTTCTCCAATCCCCGTCACGCTGAACGAATCGCCGGTATAAGCGCCGATATCCTGAAAAGTAGTGCCTTGTTCGCGATCGATAAAATACATCGACGGCGCCATATTCAGATCTGGAATATTAATTCCCGGCGCTTTGTGCCACACCCCGATGAGTCGTTCTGAATGTGGATACGGCAACGGCTTCAGCAGCACGCCTTCCAGCACGCTGAAGATCACGGTGTTCGCGCCCACACCGGCGGCGAGAGTGATCAGAGTGATCGCGGTGAACAACGGCGCACGTCCAAGTCTTCGCAAGACTTGCCTCAGCTGATCGGCAAAATTTCCCATGCTCCGAACCTCCCTGCCTTTCGTGAAGATGGAAGCACAGTGGGCGTCCAACAAATCGAACACTCACGGTGCAGCGCTGTCATGTGGTACGTCCGCTAACTCGGAAAAGTTCAGAGAGGCCGGTGATTACTTGAGAAAATAGCGAGTGTTCGTGTTCTTGACGTCGTTGAGTGTCCGCCTTCGGACCAGTCATCCCACTTTTGGGACTCGCAGCCGCTCTAAGCAGAATTTGCGTGCCACTACTGAGAGCGCGCTCACTTCCGAGCGGGCGATCCTTGCGCGCGCAGCGAGCCTGGTGCTATTCTCCAGTTTGTGCCCACCGAGCGGGAGTAGTTCAGTGGTAGAACGATAGCTTCCCAAGCTATAGGTGAGGGTTCGATTCCCTTCTCCCGCTCCAATAAAACAAAGGGGATTAAGCAAGCGCCTCATTTTCCCTATTTTCCATTGCTACAATTTGGCGCCGTTCCGCCTAGAAAAATCAGCACGAATCGACTCGATTGGAATCTCTCCGGAGTATCGCGCCGTCATCGCAGCGGAACTGTGACCCATCACGTTGATCAGGCATGTGGCTTGTTCCGTGCGTGCGGCCACAGGTATAAGATGGCTTTTTTGCGGAGTTAGAAAGAAAGCGACTAAAGGAAACTAAAATTTTGAGGATGGAGTCGTGAGGAGGATATACCCTGTCGCGCGGCCGGATCAGTCCTAAATCAGCGCGCTATCGTCTGAGAATCAGCAGATCGCGGATTCATGGGTTAGGGGTCTTCGCCCTCGAAGACATTCCTGCGAGGCGCGAAGTAATCGAATATACCGGCAGGCGCTTGAGTCTGGATCAAGCCGCCCTGCTCAAGCCGCCTCACGATGATTTTTTGATAGGTCCTCTTGAAGGCCGAGTGATTAATGGGAGCGTGGAAGGCAGCGGCGCCGAGTTCATCAACCACTCTTGCAATTCCAATTTGACTTGGCAGTGGCGACAGGGTCGCCTCTTTCTCTATAGCGGGCGGCGGATCCGCGAGGGCGAAGAGTTGACCATGTACTTTACTCACCCGACCAAGGCACTCCGCATTCCGTGCGATTGTGGTGAGCGCAAATGTCGAAAGACGCTTCGCTATGTCGTCGAGCCGGTACAGCATTCCCGAATGAAGACGAGACGCGGCGCGCTTCCACCGATTAAATCCAGGTACGCCAGGTTTCATCTGCGCACGGACTATTCCCGGATTCACCGCATCGGTGTCTACGCGCTCGAGGATATTCCGGCAAGACGCCTGGTGATCGAGTACACCGGGAAGAAGCTAAGTTGGGGGAAGGCGTCGCAATTGCGGTTCCCCCAAAATATCTACCTCGCGAGACTGAAGCACGGCTATTGTCTGGATGGGGGAGTGCGGGGCAGTGGCGCTCAGTTCGCTAACCATAGCTGCAATCCAAACCTGAAGCGACGAGATGCCCACGGTCGCATTTTCTTGGCTAGCCGAAGGAAGATCCGGGTGGGTGAGGAACTGACGTGGAACTACCACTACCCGATAAATTTGCGCCGTGTGCCATGCCGCTGCGGTGCACGCACCTGCCGAGGCACGTTTCGGCTGATCATCGAGTGAGTGAAACACCTTCAACCCCGCTCCTGTTCCAGGACAGCAAGATCCACGTAGGCAGTCGTATTCCATGAAAACAGTTCGACGGGTGACCTCTCAGGGCTGACTATTCTGTTCCCAGTTTTCTCCCCATTGTTCCCAGATTGTGAGGTGATCCGCCTTAAATGGCGCAAATTTTGGGGGCACAGTTGCATTGTGAACCGAGAACCTTAGAGATCGTCGAACTAATCATCATTTCGGTTCGACGGAGAAAGTCGTGTAAAATAAAAATGTTTATGGGATGGGAGATCTTCTGCAGCACTTTCTCTTTCTGATGATGCGCCCCGCGAGTTTTCTGTTGCAGGCCACGGATTTCCCATCTAGCCAGAGCTGCGCGCGGCGCGTCGCATGAAGTCGTCGTCCGGTCTGCACTCCAAGACTTTCCTACTAATCCTGTTGATGGTGACTTTTGGTCCACTCGGTAACGCCCTTCTCAGTAAAGGCATGAAGCACGTCGGCACGTTGACAATTCGGACGTTTCCGGATCTTCTTCACATCCTCTATCAGGTTTTTTCATCAGGGGTAATTTGGCTCGGCATGGGATCTCTGCTGATGTTTTTTTTATCCTATATGCTGGTGTTGTCCTGGGCGGACTATAGCTACGTCCAACCAGCCTCTTCATTTGCATACGGCGTTGTAGCCTTGTGGGGTCATTTTCTTCTGCACGAGACCGTCACACCGACTCGATGGCTCGGCGTGCTGATTATCTGCGTGGGTGTTTTTGTTGTAGGGTACACACAACCTCGAACAACGGAGCACAACTAATGTTTTGGGAAGTCGTACTCTTACTTTTGATTGTGATTGCTGGAACGGGAGGGGAGCTGTGCATTTCGCGCGCGATGAAGGCCGTTGGCGAAGTGAAAGATTTCCGTCCCGTTGCGCTGTTTCGCGTGATCGGCCGCGCGATGCACGTCGGATGGATGTGGATTGGTTTCCTGCTGTCGATAGTTGCTTTCCTCGCTTTACTTGGTGCGCTATCGATTGAAAACGTAAGTTTTGTCGTGCCGGTCACTGCGATTAGCTATGCTGCAGGCACTTTGGGCGGGAAAATCTTCCTCAAAGAGCGCGTTTCACCCCAACGATGGGCTGGTGTAGCTCTCGTCTGCTTAGGTGTGACACTAGTGTTTATAGGTCGAAAATAGTCTGTCACTGCGTGCAATCATTCGGCATTTACTGCAATTTTGGCAGTGGACATTAACAGCAGTCGATAAGGACCTATCCTCGCAGAACGGGATGCGCTGCCAGCAAACTAATCTCGAGGCTCACTTTTCCGCAGGACTTGAGGGTACCGAGAGCAGCACACCATCGCGAATGTAATATTCGCCATCGCGCCAGCGAACTGTCTTACGAAAGAAGCTGGCTAGCCAGATGAAGAAGGCGAAAGCATCCCACACTGGAATCAAAAACATCTCTTTCCACAAGCCCGGCTGCCTCAGGCCGCGCATGCCGATGCTCCATGCCATCGCGACCCGAAGTCCGAGATAAACGCTGACGAAGGCTAGGGCCACTTCAGCCGAAGGATGAATCGCAATCGCCGCCAGAGACCACGGCAGACCTTGGGTAAAAAGCAAACCGAGATGTCCCCAAGGACGCATATGCCGCATCACTACCATCCAGCGCATGCGTTTGGCCAAGAGCTCTCTGAGCGATTGGCATCCGGCAAATTTCAAAACGGTATAAGGGAGAAGTTCAACTTCGTGGCCGTGCTCAGCGATCAGCCGGCCCACCAAGAGGTCGTCGCCAGGCTGGTTTTCGATCGTCTGAAGGCCGCCGAACTCAGCCAGCCGCGTCCGCGAAGTCGCGATCGACGGACCGAGGGCGAACTTGATTCCTTCCAATTGCCAACCAACTAGGATTCCGGCATAAAAATCCGAAACCATTCCTACAGTTTGCAGATCCTCAGCAAATGTTTTTGTATGCGCTGGCATGTAGAAGCAGGTCACAGCTCCTACTTTAGGGTTCGCGAGGGGACCTACTACAGTACGCAAGTAATCGGACCGAACTCGAACATCACTGTCACCCATGACCAGAATTTCATTTTGAGCCTCTCTGACGAGACGTCCCAATTTTGCTACTTTGTCGTTCGTGGCGTCGCTACCAGAGCCAAAGAGAATTCGAATCCGACGGTCAGGAAAATCGCGAATGAGTTTTTCAAGAATCGGAATCACAGGATCGTCAGTCTGGCCCACGCAGAACACAAGTTCGTATTCGGGGTAATCCTGGCGACACAAGCTGGCGAAGTTTTCGTAAGCCTCGGGATCGAGGCCGCGGATCGGTTTCAGGATACTCACTGGCGGCGTAAATTCGTTTGGGGTTAGCGATTTTCGAAAGAACCGCCAGGAACTGTAAAGAACTAGGAGGTAGTAGATAGCTGGAATAGCCGCTACACCGAGGAAAGTATAGGTCGCGAAATCTGAAATCATTGATCCTCTGTTGTCTTAACGATGGAACACCTTAGGCCGCGCAAATACAAAACCAATCCCAGGATACCTACCAACGCGGACCAGATTCGCCAGCAGAGCAGCGCATCTGCTCCTCCATGTAGACCGGTGATGTCGAAAAGAGCGTTGAAAGCTGCCTCGCCAACTCCCAGCCCGCCGGGGGTCAAAGGTAAACTGTTCGCGATGTAGCCCATCGGGATCACCAGACACATTTTCATTTCCAGACCCGAAGGATTCACTATAAGCATCCCAAGCGCCGTGACCACCATGAGAGCCAGATTAGCCAGCATCGAGGCTCCAAGCGCTGATGCCAATATCCCCGGGCTGTGGCGAAAAGTTCGGATGGTTTCGAGTCCTCGGATGGTAACGCTTCTCCACTTCGGGAATCCAAGGGCCTTCCACCCTAATAGGCGGAGGATTGAGTCGTTCCACAGACAGATGAGGAAGCCAGCAACTAAACTCAAGGCGAGAAGCGCCACGGTAACGATCAGATACCGCAATATCGGCACGCTTTGAATTAATTTGGGAAACAGGGGGGCGAACAGCAGAGGCAAAAGAAGCATGGAGAAAAGGCCGATGACACGGTCGAAAATCACCACGGTGATGATTTCCGTTCTTCTGCCACTATTTTCTCTTGTCGCGTAGAAAAGCCTCGCGATATCCCCACCTGCTGCACCCGGTGCAAATGTGGTGAAGAAAAATCCGACAAGCGTCAGTTGCAAGGACATTCGCAACGGCAGATGTAGATCATGAGGCCGAAAAAGCCAGGAAAGCCGCAAGGACATCAGGAACACGTCAAATATTAGGAGCGCGACAGCGGCGAGAGTGATGGGCCATGCTGTCGCAAGCTTGGACAGCGCACGCAGATCGACAATCCCGGATCTAATAAGATAGACGAAAAGCCCGATGCCGATCGCGAGGCGAACAAGCGTAAGCGAGACTTTGAGGGCGGAACTCTTGGCAGGCGTGGCTTCCTGTCCCAAGACCGATGTACTAATTGGCGGCATAATTCATGGTTTTCGTAAAACTATCTCCGAAGAATCATAAATTCACACGGCAACGTACTGACGGAACAACGCTACGGTGGCGCGGAATTCACCAGCGGGTGATTTGTAAAAAGGAATTTGCCACCACTTTCGGCGACTAACGCGAGTTGCGGCCGGCCGACCAAACCCTCCAGTCGCCCCACTGCTGACTCGGTTGCCAAGAGATAATAACGTTGCGGCTCGACCCACAAATTCTTGAAATCCGAGTCTTGAATGAACACATCCGGCACTTCGGGAGCGTACGCGCCGTATTCGAGATTGTGGAAGCGGCCATTCAGGAGCAACGCACTTCTGTTCGTGTAAAAAAAGACGGAAGAAAACGTGTAGTAGTGATGGTTCACTATCAGCGTACCGTCCGGAGACTTCAGCAGCGCCTCGGCCAACGGCTTTGAAGAAAAGTAGGGATCAAAAACGACAAGCGCCAGGCGAGCGGCGTGAAAGAAAATAACCATCATCAGAGCGGAAGCCAGGAACGCGCGCCGCCCGGTAGATCGAAGCGTCCCCAGTGCGCCAACCAGAAAGGCAACTCCCGCGACGAGCAATGGAAAGCGAAGGTACGCAAACGAATAGAGCGTCAGGTCTTCGATATGGCCTAGGGCGAGTGAATAGACCGCTGGATGCGATGTAAGCGCCTTCGAGATGTCTCCCGAGACGGAAATATTGCGCACGTAAAAAAGAATACTGAACGCCACTAGAGCCGCTAAACCGCTAATCATGCAAACAATGCGCGTCCCTCGGCGCACCCAAGTCCCTTCTATCGCCATCGCGGAACCCAGTAGAAGAGCGAGCGCTGGGTAGCAGGGCATCGAATAATACTCTTGCGTCGTGGAAAACGTGAAGAATACGAGAATGAACCCCGCCCAGCACAGTGCGAGCAATCTGGTTCGTCCCGCTCGATCGATGGGCTTGAAAGAAAGCTTAGCGACAGCTGGGAAGTAAACGCTCCAAGGAAACAGCCAGACAAAGTGAAGCAACCAAAAGTACAGGCGCGGGACTGTGTTGTAATCGCGCGGATAGCGTAAATTCAGGAAACGGAGAAGCTGCTCATTGATGAAGAAGAACCAGAGAAATCCGTGGTACTGCCCGGGCCCGCTGTGCAACGTGAAAGCAAAGTAAGGAGGGTTCCGCAAAGTGGCCAGAACGTGCCAGGGAACAGCGATCAAAAGCACGATCAGGGTTCCGCTAAAAATATGTAAGCGTTTCCAGGCCACGACCGAAAAGAGCTGATGCGTGAGGGCAAGATAAATGATACCGGCGGCAACCGGGAAAACAACGGCGATCAAGCTCTTTAATAAGAGGCCCGTCCCGAGACAAGCGGCTAGGATGAATGCCCAAAGGCGCGGATGAGGCTCGTCCTCGTCGAGCGCTCGCAAGAACGCCCACATCGCCAAAGTTGTAGTCAAGGTCAGCATCACATCCGGGATCAGAATTCGTGTAAACAGGAAGAGTCCGATGCCTGTCGCCATGCATAAGCCTGCGTAGAACCCCGCCGGCTTCCCGAATGCCCAGACGCCGAAAGCAGCTGTCAACCAGGCAAGACCGACGGCGGAGAGAGCAACGGGGATTCGCGCAGACCAGTCGTGCACACCGAAGATTTTGTAGGAACCGGCGATCAACCAATAAACGAGGGGCGCTTTCTCGAGGTAAACGACCCCGTCCAGGCGCGCCGTCACCCAATCACCGGAAGTGAGCATGTTCCGGCTAATTTGAGCCTGCACAGCATCCACATCGTCCATCAGGGACGGCGGAGAAATGATGCAACCCAGGTAGATCGCTGCCGCAAACAGCAGAACAACTAAGTAAAGATAACTGTTCTTTCCGGGATGCAATAATCTGCTGGCCGAGATGACGTTGTCTGAACTCTCCATCTTTTTATCCAAAGAAACAGAATCAACAAGCCCCAAAGGTGGTACCCGAGATTCGCTCGTCTTTCGAGATGAGAGCTCAGATAGAATTCAATAACGTTTGGCGGGAAAAGATCAGGACACGCGGAGGCGCCTGCGCGTAGTGTATCCACCAGCAAGGGACGAAGGGGCCCTCGAAGCCAATCATGAACCGGGATATCGAATCCGATCTTTTTTCGACGTCGGATCGTCGGCGGCAGCTTACCTCTCATTAGTTCCTTAAGAAGAAATTTCTGGCACGAACCGCGAATCTTGAAAGACGCTGGGAGAGAGGCGGCAAATTCGACAATTCGGTGATCCAAGAACGGCGGCCGCACTTCGACCGAATGAGCCATGCTCATGCGGTCCACCTTCGTCAAGATATTGTCTGGAAGATAATATTTCTGATCGAACCAGAGATAAGGTGCTAGTTGATCTTTTGACGTAAATTTCTCGCGCAATTCTCCAAGCACTTGATTGAGTGAACGCGGAAGAGGATTTTGAACCAGCGATTGTCTCTCTTCGTCGGAAAACGTCCCGTTCCAATGGACATGTGCCCGCGCAGGTGCCAGCAGGCTGCCTTGCAGGAAGCGCTTCAGCTTGTATTCAAAGCTGATTTTATCGTCGGACACCGGCCACCGGCGAACTACATCCAACGCGAACCGCACAACCGACACCGGCAATCTCCTCGTGTGAGAGGCAAGTTGGTTGGCCCTGTAGGTTAAATAGCCGCCGAACAATTCGTCGGCCCCTTCTCCGCTGAGAGCGACTGTGATTGTCCTCTTGCAGATTTTCGAGAGAAACCATACAGGCAGGGCTCCCGCATCTGCATTTGGCTCGTCCGAGTAATAGCCAAATTCCTCGATAGCGCCCTGCAGATCTGCATTCGGATTAAGATCTAGCTCTTCGTGTTCCGTTCCGTACTCGTTCACGACCTGTCGGATGTATGAAGATTCGTCAAACGTACGGCCTTGAAAGGAAATCGAAAAAGTCTTGATTCGCGAACTGGATTTGCTCGCGTAATGCATGATCGTCGATGAATCGATACCTCCGCTAAGCCATATCCCCAAGGGCACATCCGAAAGAAGGTGTTCGCGCGTCGACTGCATCAGAAGAGAATCGAGTTCGTGTTGAGCTGAATCTAGAGTCCACTGTCGCGACCCGCCGAAAGGCAAACGCCAATACGATTCGGAGCAAATTTTGCCATCCCGCCACTCGAGCCAACAGCCAGGCGGGAGCTTCTCGATTCCATCCACAAGCGTCCACGGGCCAGGCACGTAGTTCAGAGACAGATAACAGTCAAGACCAGCCAAACTGATCCTTCGTTCAACCTCAGGGTGCACGAAAATGGCCTTGAGCTCGGAGCCGAAGAGAAGATCTCCACCAAGGCGGCTTATGTAAAGCGGCTTGATGCCCATACGATCACGCGCCAAGACCATTCGTCTTGTCGACTCGGTCCACAAGGCGACCGCAAACATCCCCCGCAGCCGCGAAAAACAAGCCGTATCCCATTGAAGAAACGCATGCAGCACGGTTTCAGTATCGCAGTTGGAACGAAACCGGTGACCTAAGCCTTTCAGTTCCCTGCGAAGTTCTTGGTGATTGTATATTTCGCCGTTGAATACGATAGCCGTGCCTTCAGCAACCAGTGGTTGGTCACCTGAATCGAGGTCGATGATTTTCAGGCGAGTTGCTCCCATCGAGCAGAATTTCGAGCGGAAGACGTCCTGCTCGTCCGGCCCGCGATGAATCAGGGTCTCGGTGGCCTTTCGAATGCGATCGAAATCGGGATCCCAAGTTTTGCTAGTAAATCCGGCGATTCCACACAAATGTTCACACCCTCAGCGAAGAATGTCAGAGTACTGCGCGTGCTCTTGGCTGCGAAGTTCGTTGCGGGTACGCCGCCAGTTCACCCGCGGCTGAATGAGGGATGTATCAATCCGATCCCTGTATTTCAGAGCAACGTTCAAGAGTGAGTCAAACAGCGAATCCGAAAGGAAATGGGGCACCAAACCAAGATTGAGAAGCTTTGAATGTTTAGCGTTGTAGTAATGTTCCTCCGCCTCTACCCGCGGATCCGATAAATGATTGATGTCGACCGAAAGGCCCATTTTCTCTCCGGCCTTTTGCACCATTTCAGCAATCTCCAATACTGAAAATTGCTCGGTAAACTGATTGAATACACGACATTCACCACGGTCGGCCGGGTGCAGGCATGCAATCTCAATGCAACGCACCGTATCTCGAATGTCCAGGAAACCGCGGGTTTGGCCGCCCTTACCGTAGACGGTCAGCGGGTGTCCGACGGCTGCTT
>Ga0210383_10004583_pt1 | contig 12230 bp, 15 predicted proteins | sample IncBWC14OmetaG_FD_160072 | JGI IMG/M metagenome (GOLD analysis project Ga0210383, IMG submission 160072) | Forest soil microbial communities from Barre Woods Harvard Forest LTER site, Petersham, Massachusetts, United States - Inc-BW-C-14-O ...
CGGGCGGGAGCGGGGGGGCCGGCACCGGGGGTACAGGCGGGACCGGCGCGGGCGGGGTCACCGTGCCGGGGAACGGCTTGCCGGTGATCGCGGCGTACTCCGCGGCGAAGGCGCTTATGCTGACGCCGGCCTGGAACTCGCGGGTGCCCAGCTGCTCAGCCCAGATCGGGAACCACAGCTCCTCGGCCCCGTTCGCCCAGAACGTGTCGGTGAAGCTGGTTTCCTCCGCCCAGGTGATGAACTTCTCGTCGCCGGCCATGGCCGGGGTGCCGCCGACGACTTCCTCGCCGTACCCGCCGCAGACGATGGAGTGGCCGCCCTCGACCGGGTTCCCGGTCACCCAGTTCCAGGGCTGCCCGTTGCCGAACTGGGTTTCCTGGGCCGACTGCACGTTGATGCCGAGCCACAGCACGCCGCCTGCGTCGAGCGCCGCCCGGACTTCCTCCGCGTTGGTGTAGTCGACGGAGGCGAATCCCAGCAGCTTGCCGCCGTCGAGCGAGCCGGGGTTGGCGACCAGCCACTCCAGGAACGTCTGGATGTCCATGCCGCCATCCGCGGGCGAGCCCGGGCCGGTGGTGTCCGGGTCCCCGTCCGGGTCGAAGCCCGGGTTCTGCGTCCGGTAGGCGGCCAGCACCTGGGCCCAGGGCGGGTAGACCCCTTTCCCGCCGATCGTCGTGCTGATCACCCGGCGGATGTTGGCCCAGGTGACTGGCACGCAGTCGCCGCAGCCGGGGAACCCGGGCGATACCGTGTCGTCCGGGCCGTTGCCCAGCATCAGCCAGCCGCCGCCCAGCGGGTACAGGTAGTCGACGGCAGCCGGCGGCAGCCCGCCTCCCCCGCTGCCGGTACGGCGGATAGCGCTGAACCGGATGGCCGGAGCGCGCTTGGGCGGACGCCTGCCGTAGGTACCGAGGACGTGCGGGGCGCGGGACGTGGGCATGAGCAGGCTCCTGTTCGGTGACAGCGAGCCGGCTCCGGCCGTGCGCTGAAGGCACGGGGCCGCGGCAGCAAGGCCAGTCTAAGGCCGCGGAGGCGGCTGGCGGGGGACGTTGCGGTGGCGGGATGTTCCTGACGGGAAAACAGGTACAGTAAGAGACAGGAATACAGTCATCGGCCCGGCCGCAACGGGAGCCGCCCCACGCAGCCGGGCCTGACGCAGATCGGACCTGCGCTGTGAACCAGCTTGCCATGCCTGTGGACCTGCGTCCGCTGTCTAAGCCTTTGCGTCCGCGTTCGCAGCAAGCCTGGGACTACTTCCGTAAGCGGATCACGGAGCTTGGCGGTGAGGTACACGAGCCTGAGTACCTGGGTGCTCTGAAACCGCATCTTTGTCGGTGCAAGAACGGTCACGAGTGCTGGGTACGACCGAACGATATCCAGCAAGGCGATGGCATCTGCCGTAAATGCGCGGCTCAGGTCCGCGTAGACCCGCGATCGCAACTTGCCTGGGATGCGTTCTGTAAACGGGTCGCTGAACTAGGCGGTGTAGTGCTCGAACCGGAGTGGCTGGGGAATAAGGAACCCCATCGCTGCCGGTGTGCTCAAGGGCATGACTGCAGGCCGATCCCGAACAACGCTATACGCAATGGCATATGTCGGGTCTGCGCTGGAAACGATCCTGCTACTGCCTGGGAGAACTTTCGCAAGCGGGTCGCTGAGCTAGGCGGTGAAGTACTCGAACCGGAATATCTGGGAGCTAAAACGGCTCACCGCTGCCGGTGTGCTCAAGGGCATGAATGCCGACCGGTGCCAGGAAGTGTCCAGCAAGGCCAGGGTATATGCCGTGCTTGTGCGGGTCTGGACCCGGATATTGCTTGGGAGAATTTTCGCAGGAGGGTTACTGAGTTGGGTGGCGTGGTTCTTGAGCGGAGATGGTTGGGAGCTCTGAGGCATCATTGCTGCTTGTGCGTTAATGGCCATGAGTGCTATCCCCTGCCGAACAATATTCAGCAAGACCAGGGCCTATGCCGGAAATGCGCCGATCATGAAAACCTGGTAACTGCTAAGCGAAAGAATGCTGCCTGTGAGAGCTTTTATGCGCGAGTTGCTGAACTAGGCGGAGTAGTGCTTGAACTGAAATATCTGGGGAGTGACAAACCTCATCGCTGCTTGTGCTCCCGAGGACATGAATGCAGGCCGCGTCCGCACAGTCTCCAGCAAGGTCAGGGCATGTGCATGGTGTGCGGATGGCTGGGACAAGATGTTCTGTACGTGGTACGAAACGAGGCAGCGTCTACCGTGAAATTCGGTATTACAAACCAGGATGGTCGCCTGCGCTTGAGCAACCATCGCAGAGACGGGTTCAACAAAGTTATATACCTTAAAACGGGACTCCTTGAGGGCCTGTCAGCGTATGTCGAGCAGAAGATAAGGGTCGCGCTTGAAATGGCAGGTGCGGTTCCTGTACGCGGGTACGAGTACTTCCACGATGAAAACATCGCCCTGATTCTCAACGAGATAGGCATCTGGATCCCGGCAATCAGATAGCGCCTCCTGTCAGTGAAAGGCGTGCACCGAACAGGGTAATCCCGCTATACTCTATTCTTCCATACGTGCTGATAGTCATAGGCTCAATGAAATGCACCGTACCAGCGAGAGTTGTATCCGACATGACCGCCGCTGGAATTGATTCACCTTCGCCTTCTCCGATACCCAGATATACATCCAGGGCACGCTGAGTCTTTTCAACAGGAGCGGCATCACTGATAATTACCAATATAACCAGATTGAAGTTGAATGCCCCGTCCATGGTCGCGCCGAACGTGACGTAAGGGCTTCCGGGCAGGATGACAGAGCACGGGGGCGAGACCTGGTCCCGGGCCTGCCCGTCGCACCGCAGCCCGGTGGCATCGGTGATCTGGGCGGCCAGCGCGTTGCGGATGGCGGTGAGGTCAGCCATGGCTGTGCTCCGGGAGGTCCTGGCCGCAGGCTGGGCACCTGCCGCTCCTGCGGGCTATCTCGCGTTCGGTTTCGCGGCGGATCCAGGCACCGAGGGACATCCCGTCCCGGTGCGCGAGCCCTGCCGCGGCGGCAGCGAGCTGTCCCGGGAAGCGGATGCTCATGCCCTCGGTAAGGTCAGCCACAGCGGTGATCCGTTCCGGTGAGGAACGTCCCGGTGATCGCCGGGCGCCCGGCGGGAGTCCAGGGCAGGTCGTCTGAGTTCACGACGTGCTCGCAGCCTTCGCCGTCCCAGCCGTGGCACACCCACTCGCTCCGGACGATGACCTGGATGCCGCCGCCGGAGGGCTTTGTCTGCGACCGGTAGTGCATCTGGCCGTGCACCGGGCAGCGGGGCAGCGGCGCGATCCAGCAGTCAGCCAACGGGCGGCCCGTCCTCCCACATCCCGCAGGCCTTCCACAGCCGGATGGCAGCCGTGCAGCGGTCATGGCAGATGAGCCAGTAGGCCGCGCTGTCCACGTACCCGGTGACCAGGAGCCGCAGGCGGGTCCTGCGCGGCAGCGGCAGGCGCGAGCTAGCCACCTTGCACCCCCGGGAGGCCCGGCCCTGGCGGCACCGGCGGCACCGGGGTCAGCCCTAGGTGGTGGCAGACCTGGCGGTGGTTCTCCTCGATCCGCTGCAGCCGGGTGTGCAGGCCGGTGCTGAGCCGTTCGATCCGGACGCCGGCCAGCCCTGAAGTGAACAGGGAGAACGTCGCCCCGAACAGCGGGATCACGGTCAGCATGACGAACACGGCGATAAGCCGCCCGGCCGGGTTACGCGGCTCGATGTCGCCGTACCCCACGGTGGTCGCGGTGGTCACCGCCCAGTACAGCCCGGAAGTGACGGGGATGTGCTCGGCGGCGGCGAACAAGATCCCGCCGATCAGGTCCAGCACGGCGGCGCAGGCAATGGCGATGACGGCGGGCGCGTGCCTCATGACTGCCGTTCCAGGTGGGCCCGGTGCGCCGCCAGGATGTGCCGGTGGCTTACGGACCGGCTGCGCACCTCCTCCTCGGGGTGGTGGGCGCGGCAGACCTTGAACCGGCCGCCCGCGACGGGGTAGCGGCCGATCCGGGGGCAGCCGTCGACATGGCAGTTGAGGTGACGCCAGGCGCCGAAAAGCAGCGTGACCAGGCTGAGAACGGTCAGCGCGGGCAGGAACCCGGAGTAGAGCTGGTACGTCCACGGCGTGCTGGAACTCTCCGGGTACGGGTGCACGCCGATCCCGAACGCCCACCCCCACGGGTGCGCCGCCAGGCTCCAGGTGACCGCGGCCAGCACGGCCAGGAAGATGAACAGGCCCGTGTGCTCCGGGCGGCCCCGCCGGGCGGCAGGCGGCGCGTCCGGGGGAGGGCTGGCAGGCGGGTCAGCGCGGGTCGTAGTGCTCATACCGGTACTGCCGTGACGGGCGGGCGTGCCTTCTGGCCATCGGGGACCCTGTCTCCGCTGGCCCGGGCGCCGGGATTTCCGTGCCGCTGCCGAGCTCAGTCTAAGGCCAGCCCGGTCAGCCCGGACAGGATCCCGGCGGCGACCAGGATGCCGTAGGTACGTGCGATCGCCGGCCAGCCGCGCTCGGGACGCAGGGCGGCGATCACCCCGGCGATCACCCCGGCGAACGCCAGCGAGGTTTCCAGTGCCGGGATCCTGGGCCAGATCAGGAAGGGCCACGCGGGGCTGATGCAGGCCAGCGCCCCTGCTACCCCGCAGATCAAGGCCGCCGGCCAGCCGGAATCCGGGTCGGACAGGTGCTGCCCGGCGGTCATGCCGACCAGCTCCCCGGCGGCACCGCCAAGAGCCGCGTGCCAGATGGCGGACGGGGACTGGCTGGAGACGATCAGGCCGAGGGTCAGGCCCAGGAACATGACCAGGCCGTCGACCCCGCCGAAAACAGCCAGCTGCCCGGCGGATGTCTTGTCCGGCGGGCGGCAGGTCTCGCAGAGCTGGCCGGCCGGGAACCGGGTCCCGCAGCTGGCGCACAGGTCCCGGTCCGGCCCGTCCGCAGTGCTGCCTGCCCCCCGGGCCATCAAAGGGACCGGATCCCGCCGGCTGACGCGGCGACGAGTATCCGCACGAGCTCGAATGTCTCATCGGGGGAGAACGCCCCGGTTTCTGCCCAGGCCTGGCGCCACCTGGCGTGCACAGCGGCCAGCGCGTCGACCGCCGTGTCCATGTCTGGGGTGATGCCCTGGCTGGCCCGCAGGATGGCTTCCAGGTCGGGGGTGCTTTCCCCGTCTTCCGGGACCTGCCCGTCGCCCGGGACCTCCGGGGTCTCCGGCGGCTGCTCGCTCATGCCGGCTCCCAGCGGCGCCTGGGCGGTTTCTGGAAGGGGCTGGTGTACGTGCCAGTGACCAGGTACCGGAGCTGGGCCACGACGCTGGTGCTCATGGCCGGGCGGTACGGGTGGCCGTCGTCAGCGGCCCAGCTGACCTGGTCGGGGGTAACCCAGCGGTGCTGGTGCTCGTTCCCGCAGGTGATGCAGGCTGCCGCTTTCGCGATCAGTTCTTCAGCGGTCATGGCTTCACCGTTCCTCCCCCGGCCAGCCGTACCCGGATGTCCGCGGCCAGCGCGGTCGCTTCCGGGCCGGGCTGCAGGCCCGCCAGCCGCGCGACGTCAGCTTCGAGGGAGCCGAGGCCGGCGGCCAGGACGATCCCGGTAGCGACCGCGACGCGGCGATCTCAGCCCGCAGCAGCCGCAGCTCAGCGGCGACGTCGGGGTGAAGATCATCGGCCACAGAGGCGGTCCCGGGGGCTGCTGCCCGGGATCCGGCCGTTCCGTCTCCGCTGCGTACCGTCAGTCTGACACACCGGGTACTCAGGTGACCGTGATCCGGACGGACTCGTCACCGCTGAAACCGCCGCCGCCGCCGCCGCCGCCCGAGCCTCCGGTACCAGGCGGGTCACCGCAGACGATCGTGGTGGTGCTGCCGCGGAACCCGAAGCCCGGCGCCGGCTCGCTGCCCTGCTCGACCTGGGCGGCGAGGGTGCCGTGCGGGTCGCAGTCGGGCGCTGCCGGTGCCGAGACCGGTCCGGGCCTGCGCAGCGGAGCCATCAGCTGCAGGTCGAGCAGGCGCCGGCCGAAGCCTCTGATGGTGATCCTCATCCGCCCGGGACCCGCCAGTCCAGCTGCCAGGCTTCGGCCAGCGCGCCCGGCGGGGGCAGGACCAGCCCCCAGGACGCCATCCCGCCCGGCACGGTCACGATGGCGTGGTACCCGGCGCGCAGCCTGATCCCCGCGAGCAGCCCGGGCGACGGCTGATCCTCGTCGCACCGGGTCCAGGCCTCCAGGGTCATCCCGGCGAACCCGGCCGCGGCGACGGCCTCCAGCATGTCCCCGATGGAGACCGGGCCCAGCTGCTCGTGCAGGGCCAGGATGCCCGGCGCCGCGGCCCGGACCCCGGTCATGAACGCCAGGTGCTCCGCCAGGGCGACCGGGGCGCAGGCCGGGAGAAGGTGCAACGAAACCGGGCTTTGCGTTGGAAGTTCGCCGTGAACATCCAACGTCAGTTGAGGGTTCAGTGGCGCGGCGGCTTTCTGGGTCGTGGCCTGCTGGAACGCGGCCGACCGCAGCGGCAGGACCTTCCAGGCGGTCGCGGCGGCCAGCTGGACGGCGGGGGCGAGCACCTGCGCTGAGGTCCGCTGGCCGGCCGTGGCGGCCTGGGCGTTAGAGCCGGCCTGGCTGGACTGGATGCTCGTGGACGGGTTCGCCCCGGGTGCCCGCTGGGCGGCCAGCCTGACGGATACGGCTTGCGTGGCCTGGGCCATTTACCTGCCCCGGCTCCCGGTCCGGACGACGACCGCCCCGGAGGCCCGGGGGATGATCACCGGGATCAGGAAGCCGCAGTTCAGGGTGGTCAGGACACCCCGGGACGTCCCCGGGCTGTCCCAGGACGTCCGCGAGCTGGCCAGGAGCGTCCGAAGTCGTCCGAAGCCGTCCATAATACGCCCACTTTCCATGTAGCCGCCTGGGGATCAAGAACTGGTGCCCACTGCACCGATGCGATAGTTACGCCGGATGGCAACTCAAACGCCACCCAGCCTTTAACAACTTGTCCCGGCCCGACGTTGAATAGCCCGGAATTGAAGTTCGGCACCGTCAGCTCGGTAGCAGCGAACGGGTACTGCTGCTGGTCGGACCCGATCGCTGAGGCGTCGGAATTGGCGTCGTCGGAGGTGTTCCCGGCCACGCCGGTGATCGTGAACTGTACTGCGGCGAAGTGGTCCCCGGCGTTTTGCGGGATCACGTACGGTGCTGCCGTGGCTTGCTGTTCCACCTGGTCTAGCGTGACCGTGTAAGACGATCCGCTGCTTGAGGTCACCGTGAACGTAGTGCCGGCCGGACCAGACAGCGGCGCGGAGGAGCTTGGGCTAGATACCGGGGCGGATGGCAAATCCGTTGCGAGCGGTGCTGCCACCCCGCTGCTCGTCTGGGCTGCAGGTGCCTTGCTGATGGTCGCGCCGCATCCGGCAAGCACTGTCGTGGCAAGGACAATGCCTGCTGCGATGGTCCAAGGCTTCACTTCGGGCACTCTCGCCGGATGCACTGCCCTGGGTCCGGGATGTCCGTCGCCGCTGCTGCTACCAGCATGCCATGCCAGCTACCTGATCAGGCCGCCTCACTGAGTTGTGCAAGTAGCCGGTCTTGGTAGTTTGCGATGACGAAATCCACCAGGTCGTCCACGCGCTGACCCTTCCAGGACACCCACAGTTCGAGGTTCGGCGGGGAGTTGTCTGATTTGATGCCGTTCTTGTGGTGGACTTTCTCCTGCCGGAGCAGCGGGCGGCCCAGGATTTCCTCCATGACAACCCGGTGCTCGAACACCGTTTTCCCGTCACGCCTGGTTTTCCGGTACCCCTGCTTCGTGATCCAGCCGCGGGTCTCGTGGTAGTAAGCGGGGCCGTCCATAGGTCCCCCGGCTTTCCGGCGGCGTTCATGCCGGGGGCACAGGCCACTGCTGAACTGCCGCAGTTTGTGGCAGCCGTCCCACGCACATTCTGGGTGCGATTCCCCCTTACGGCGACGATCCCGGATGGGCGCATCCATGTCGGAGTGCAGGACGAACTTCCGGGCATAGTGCGCGGAGCAGTACCCCCGGGCATTGTGAGGGCGCCCGCAGCCAGGGTGCGAGCAGGTCCGTTGCTCCCCGAGTGGGGCATCCATGTCGTCGCCGCGGAGTTGCCGCTGGCGGTGAGCTTCGCACAGGCCCTTGGCTGAATGCGGGCGACCGCATCCGGGGTGGCTGCATCCTCGCTGACTGCCTTTGAACGGGGCATCCATGTCCCGGCCGTCGCGCTGTCGTTGGTAGTGCGCTCCGCACAACCTGGCTTTCTTGTACTCGACCGGCCGAACGCAGCGAGACCAGCTGCAATTTGTTTGGTCATCCGTCATTCACAAACTATACTCCGACCTTACGACGCGGCCGAACGTAGTTGTGCAGCAGCCCTACCAGCCACGGGTTGCTGGAAATCCTAATTACACCAAGGTCACTCACCCCGGCCACACCAAAGGGGGCATCCTTTGATTTGAACAGGTCCGCGGCCAGGATCCGGTTCGCCTCGGGGATCTCCCAGGGAATCCGCGGCCAGCCCCAGGTGCCCTGAATCTGCACCCGGTCCAGCCGTGAGTACGGCCAGGTGAACGGCAGCCAGTTGCCGGAATCGGTGATCTGCAGCTGGGTCCAGGGCCGCGGCGTGCCGGTTGCGTTGACGTTGTACAGGCCGTCACCCAGCCGCAGCTGGAAGTCGGTGCCCTCGGTCAGGATCGTGTCGTAGACCCCGAGGCCGTTCATGTCGAGCGCCACCTGCGTGCAGGACACCAGGTCATCGATGTCCAGCAGCCACACGTTGGTGGGCTGGAATGTCCGGGTCTCGGTGACCTGGTTGAAATGACGGCCTGTGTAGGAGTTGACCCAGCCGGCCGTCGCCGCGATCGCGAACTGGAGCGAGGAGTCGTCGGTGCTGTCGGTGATGCCCAGGCGGTCCTTCATCTCCTCCAGCCCGACGTACCACAGCTGGGAGATGGCGTCGGGCAGGACCCGCCAGGTGCCGGGCTGGATGTCGTTGACGGTGCCGGACGCGACCCAGCAGTACCCCCACAGCCCGTCGCACCCGGTCTGCGCGGGGCTGCACGGGACGGACAGCTGGTAGGCGCCGGGGCCGGTCCGCGCGATGTCGGCCGGGGAGGCGCCCAGGTAGGTGTGCGTGACCACGGTCCCGGACGGGTCGGTGATCACGCAGGAGACGCTGACCGGGTCGGCGGGGGTCCCGCCAAGGGTGAACGTGATGGCGATCAGGGCGTTCTCGGAAACACCGTCGTAGAAGACATTCGAGGTCATGGTCAGCTCACCCCGTGGCTGGGGCCAGGGCCAGGACCCTGGCGGCCGGACCGGAAGCCGGGCACGGCGTGGTCGGAGTGGTGCACGCCGTTGACCCGGACCGCCACCTCGGCGGGAACGGCTTCCCGGGGCACCCTGACCTGGATGATCCGTGTGCCGTGCTCGTCCCAGTCGCGGTAGGCCGGGTAGCGCACCCCGCCGACGGTGATCTCGATCGCGGCCAGCTCGACGCCCGACCAGGGGATCTGCAGCCATCCGTCGTGCCATCGCGCGGTCATAGCACGGTCACCGTGTCCACGGCGCGGATGATGTCTTCGGCACCGGTCTGGACCAGCACCCACCGCTGGTAGATCCCGGCGGCCAGGAGCACCTGCGCGCCGGTTTTCGGGCCGATCAGCGCCACCACGTCCAGCTCCCCGGCAACGGCCAGCGCGTTCGGCGGTTTCGTCGTGCCGTCGGCGAGGGTGACCAGGGTGAAGTCGGTGACCTGCGGGACGTACGCCGGGTTGGTGCTGTGGTAGACGCCGACGTCGATGATGTCGGTGGTCGCCCCGCGCAGCAACGTGATCGCGTTGGACGTGTACTCGGTACCGGTGTGGTACAAGGTAACGGCCACCGCAGCCCCAGGGTTTCCGCCCGGGGTCAGGGAGTTCCGTCGCCGCTGCTGTCTCCTATGCTACGGCTCGCGGAACCCCCTGGTCCCTGGTTACGGGCCGCCTTCTCCTGTCGTCGGGTTCACGTTCATCGACCAGTTCGTCCCGGCGGGCTGCGCGATGTGCTGAAGAACGGTCGTCGGGCCGACGTTGAGTGACCAGTTCGTCGGCGCCGTGATGGAGTACGAGCCCTTGGTGGCCGCCGCGGTGACGTGGATGGCTTTCGGCACGAACGTCGCGGTGGTCACGGCGAAGATGAGAACGGACGCGGCCAGGGCAGCCGGGGCAGCGTGCACGTCCTGGCGGACCACCGGGACTCCGAACGCTGCCGCGGCACTCGCGGCGGTGGCGGGCACGATGGTGCCGGTGTTCGCCGCCGCCGCCGGGAACGAGGCCAGGACGGTTTTCGCGGCCGGGCTGATGTTCCTGTCCTGGCGGACCACCGGTACCGGGAACGCTGAAGCAGCGGCCACCGCGGCGGGCCCGGTGACGATGGTGCCGGCCCCCGCGCTGGCAGTCACCGCCGGGAACGCCGCGCTCGCGGCCAGCACGGCCGGGGCAGCGACGGTGCCGGCGGCTGCAGCCGGGGCCGGGAACGACGCCGGCGCAGCCAGGACAGCCGGAGCCGCCGTCGCGTCCTGGCGGATCACCGGGGCCGGGAACGACGTGCTCGCGGCGAAGATCACGCCCTGGATGTTGACCGAGTTCCCGAGGGATTCGACGGGCATCGTGACGGTGACCGCCAGCACCGCCGGGGTCACGTCCTGGTCCTGTCGTACTGTCGGTGCCGGGAACGACGTCGTGACCGGGGTCCCGCCGAAGATGGTGATCGTGGTCCCGGTGCCGGCGCTGGCGGTGACGGCCGGGAACGCAGCGGTCGCCGTCAGGAACGGCTGGTCAGCCTCGACGCTGGGGGCGGGCAGGGCCGTGCTGACGGCCAGGGCGGACGCGCTGGCGGTAGCCCCGGTGCCGGCGCTGGCCGTGACGGCGGGCAGGGCTGCGCTAGCGGCCAGGGTGCCCGGGCTGGCGGTAGTCCCGGTTCCGGCGCTGGCGGTGGCGGCCGGGAACGCCGCGGAAACAGCCAGGGCAGACGTTGTGACCAGGGCGGTCGTCGTGGCGATGATGACGATCAGGCCGCCGCCACCAGCTCCGCCCGCCCAGCTGCTGCCGATACCGCCGCCACCCCCTCCGCCACCGCCGGGCGCGGTACCGGGGCTGCCCGCGGACGTGATGCCCCCGCCCGCCCCGCCCGCCCCGCCGGTACCTGCCCCGCCCGATCCCGCGGCTGCGCCTCCCGCGCCTCCGGCCAGGACGACCAGCGCGGGGAAGGCCGCGGATGCGGCCAGCGCGGCCGGGACCGGGTTCGCCCCTCCGGCTGTGGTGGCCGCCGGGAATGCGGCGTTAGCAGCCAGCGTGGCCGGGGTGGCGTCGTTACCGGATGCGGCCGGGGCCGGGAACGCCGCAGAGACAGAGAGCACGGCCGGGGTGACGGAGGCGTTCTGCTGCACGGCCGGGGCCGGGAACGCAGCGCTGGCGGAAAGCACGGCCGGGAACGGGCTCGTGACGACCGCCGGGGCCGGGAGCGAGGCACTGACGGCCAATGTGGCCGGGGTGACGGCGGGGGGTGCTCCCGGCAGGATTTCCAGGGCGCAGAGCCCCGCCACGCTGCTTGAGGCGTACGTGAACCCGGCTCCCGGGTCGGCTCCCGGGGTCACGGTCGCCGCGGTCTGCCACCCGAACCCGGTCCCGCAGCCCTCCGCGTCAATCCCGGTGCCCAGCAAGGTGGTACCGGAGGCGACCGTCGCGGTCCCGGAATAGCTCGCGGTCACGACCACCACCCGGGATCCGGCAACGGTGGTTACCAGGGAGCTTGTCGTTTCCAGGGTGGCCGAGGAGATATTCGCTCCCTGGCTTCCCGCGCCGGACTGCGATGAGGCGCACCCGGTCAGCACGAGCGGGAAAATGTTTATGCAGTAGCCGCTGGAGTCAGATTCGGCCGAGGCGACCGCGGCCGTTACCGTGGTCGAGCCCGGCGCTGAGCTGTAGTAGAAGGTGAAGATGCCCTGGCCGTGGTAGTAACCGGTGCCGGGCGGCTTGGAGACCGCGGCCGTATAGCTGTTGGAGTGCGAATCGCTGACCGTGATGCCCAGCGTCGTGTAGCCCGTGACGGTGAGGTAGGACACGCTGACCAGCACCACGACCAGGGAAGCAGCCGGGGGAGAAAAGCTGGCTGAGACCTGGCTGGCTGCGGCGGTCTTGTTCGCGCCGAGGTTGGTTCCGCCGGTCGTGCTGCTGAACGACGGAG
>Ga0210383_10004584_pt1 | contig 12229 bp, 10 predicted proteins | sample IncBWC14OmetaG_FD_160072 | JGI IMG/M metagenome (GOLD analysis project Ga0210383, IMG submission 160072) | Forest soil microbial communities from Barre Woods Harvard Forest LTER site, Petersham, Massachusetts, United States - Inc-BW-C-14-O ...
GTCGAAGTGCCGGTTCCTTTACACGGGAACCGATCTCATTCTCCCCGGTCGGGGAGCCCCCCTCAGGTTCTGCGACACCGTTTTCCCGGATTTGTGCTCTCCGGAAAACGTATTCTTACTCCCTTTCCGGATCACTGGCAAGTTCTTTTCTCGGTGTCATCGAGGAACGTCAGAGTGAAATTCCTCTTATGGCACGCGGATGGGAGAACAAAATAACACCGACAAGCAGGGAATCCCATGGCACCCAATAATCGTCCTCGCATTGTTCTCGCCCGACAACCAGCAAGCAACCCGGAACGTACAGCCCTGCTCTTTTTCTAACTCATCAATCCTGACTCATCAGCCGCCATTTTTCTTGAGTTTCATTCCTCACCTCCGTACATTCCTATCTCCGAAGAGTGATTCAGGTCTAGTTCTCCTACCTGAAATCCTCAAGTAGAAACAATGCACGCACATTACCAGCGGTCCCGAATGCCTAAGTGCGTATCCTCAGATGTATATAGAAACATCAACCCTGAACTACCGGGAGATATCGAGCACAAAATTCCAAGCGATTAAACTTTCTTGCGTAGAGCTTTACTACAGTGTTTACCGTACGCCTGCCCGCAGTAACTCTTCGTGACGACTTCCTTAACAAGGTCTTGCACGATGGCACTCACTGATTCCCGGCACAAATCTTTCTGCGAGCGGTAAGATTCATCAGATGGCGCGCGGCTGGGAAAGCAAATCCGTAGAACAGCAACAAGAGGAAATGGCGGAGCGGCGAAAAACCGTCGGCGCCCCGCTCTCGCCCGACGAACAACAACGCAACCGAAAACGCGAAGGCCTGCTTCTTTCCCGCGGACGCCTGGCTCAACAACTCCACGCCGCCACTAATCCTCGCCACCGCCAGATGCTGGAGCAGTCGATCGCCGAGTTGGACTGTCAACTGTCATCTTTTGAACAGATTACGGACCCGACCACACGAAAGTGAGTGGTCCGAACGCATACCCCCGATAACCAAAACCACAGTCCGGTTCGCTCTCACGTGACGTATAATCGGTGAAGTTGATGAAAGCTTACGTCTACGTCTCGCTGAAGAAGAGTGTCCTGGATCCGCAGGGTAAGACCATCCACGGCGCACTTACGAAAATCGGCTACAAGAGCTTGCACGACGTACGGCAAGGCAAGTATTTCGAAATTACTCTCAACGGCGGCATCTCCAAGGACGAGGCGCAGGTCGAAGTAGAGCGAATCGCCCGCGAGGTTCTGACGAACCCCGTCATTGAAGAGTTTCGTTTCTCCCTCGAAGAGTAGCGGCTGTATCAAAGCATCGCTTTAGCGATGCCGAAGGTTCTTCGAAATCAAACGCCCCTTTAGGGGCTGCCAACGGTCCCCACCGAGCATTCATCAAGGAGCCAACTAGCCAATGTGCGGCATCGTGGGATATGTGGGCAAGAAGCAAGTCGTTCCCGTAATCATTGAGGGCCTTCGCAAGCTGGAGTACCGCGGCTACGACTCGGCGGGAATCGCGGTTGCCGGCAACGGTACCGGTTTGCAGATCCGCCGCGCTGAAGGCAAACTTCGCAACCTGGAAGAAGTCATCCGCCTCAAGCCGCTCGACGGCACCTACGGCAGCGGACACACGCGCTGGGCCACGCATGGCCGACCCACCGAAGAAAACGCGCATCCCCATCGCGACTGCACCGGCAAGATCGTGGTCGTGCACAACGGCATTGTCGAGAACTATCTCTCGCTCAAGAAAAAGCTGATTGCCGAAGGCCACAAATTCACCACCGAAACCGACACCGAAATCATCGCGCACCTGATCGAGAAGCACTACTTTCAAACCGGCAACGGACATCGGCCGCTACTCGAAGAAGCCGTCCGCAAAGCCGTCAAGGAACTTACCGGAGTGTTCGCGCTGGTGGTAATCGCGGTTGACGAGCCGGGCAAAATTGTCGCCGCGCGCAATGGACCACCCGTGGTAATCGGCCTCGGGAAGGACGAATATTTTGTCGCCAGCGATGTGCCCGCGCTCCTTGATCACACCCGTGACCTTTTCTTTCTGGCCGATGGCGACCTGGCCGTAATCACCCAGGACGGAGTCAAAGTCACCGATTTCGATGGCAATCCGCTGGAGCGCAAAGCGCAGCGCATCACCTGGGATCCGATCATGGCGGAGAAGGGTGGCTTCAAGCACTTCATGCTCAAGGAAATTTATGAGCAGCCCCGCACCGTCCGCGACACCACGCTGGGCCGCGTCTCGCAAGACACCGGCGCCATCTTCCTCGACGAAATGCAGGTCAGTGAAGCCGAGTTCAAAGCGCTGAAGAAAATCAATATCGCCGCCTGCGGCACCAGTTGGCACGCCGGACTAGCCGGCAAATTCATGATCGAAAATCTCGCTCGCGTTCCAGTCGAAGTCGATTACGCCAGCGAGTGGCGCTATCGTGACCCGATCCTCGGCCCGGATACGATGACCATGTTGATTTCGCAGTCCGGCGAAACCGCCGACACTATCGCCGCCCAGCGCGAAGCCAAGTCCAAGGGATCGAAAACGCTGGCCATCTGTAACGTGGTCGGCTCCATGATCACGCGCGAGGCCGCTGGAACCGTCTACACCCATGCCGGTCCAGAAATTGGTGTCGCTTCGACGAAAGCATTCACCGGCCAACTTACCGCTCTTTATTTGTTCGCTTTGTATCTGGCGCAGGTGCGCGGCACCATGACGCCGGAACAAGCCAAAGCCGCAGTACAGGAACTGACGCACATTCCAGGCAAACTGGAACAGATTCTGACGCAGGATGAAGCTTGTGATGAACTGGCGAAAACATATGTCCGCGCCCAGGATTTTCTTTTCCTCGGACGCGGCATCCACTATCCCATCGCCCTCGAAGGCGCGCTCAAGCTGAAGGAAATTTCCTACATACACGCCGAAGGTTATCCAGCCGGCGAGATGAAGCACGGCCCGAATGCGCTGATCGACGAGAATCTTCCCGTCGTCATCATTGCCACGCGTGACGTGGACAGCCCGCAATCGATGATCCGTTACGAGAAAACAATGTCGAACCTGAAAGAAGTAAAAGCTCGTTCCGGCATCGTCATCGCACTCGCCACCACCGGCGACAAGGAAATCACTGAAGAGGCCGACCACGTGCTCTTCGTTCCACCCGCTCCCGAAGAACTGTCAGCGATTCTGGAGATCGTCCCGCTGCAACTGTTGGCCTATCACATCGCCGTCCGCCGCGGATGCGACGTGGACCAGCCGAGGAACCTGGCTAAGTCAGTGACGGTGGAGTAGGGAGACGATACAATCCTCTCGCTGGCGGCAACGATGATTCCGCTCCCAGCGAGCGAAATCAGGATTTCTCGCCAGCAAAACCGGAGTACACTCTGTAGCAAAGTGCCGAAACGACCGAAGAAAAACCGTACGGGCAGAATATGGTCGCCTGTTTCTCCCGTAGCGCCTTTAGAGACCCAACGGGTGGGCCAAGGAATAGCAGGATTGTTCATAGCATTCGATTTGTTTTGGAGCGGAATTTCGGGCAAGAACAAAGACGCGTGGTATGACCGGGCCTTGCACGTTATCGGCGGACTGCTAATTCTCGGGGCATTGATCGGAGGCGCGATATTGCTCTTTCTTGACCATTGGAAGCACTGACTCCTAGTCGTGCTCGGTTATTGGTGTAAGAGTCCGTAGCGAACGTAGAGGAAGTCGCAAACACCCACGATTATGGACACGAGGAATGCAACGGATACGGCCGCAAATGTAGATCGAAGGCCACTTCGTTCATAGGCGCGCTCGTGTAATTTCCAAATACCGTACAGCCCTAGAAGATTGTTAGAGAAATGCCAATCCCACGGATTGATTTGCTGATTGCCAAAACGAGAGTGGTGCACTTGTTCTCGCATCCTCACTTGCATAAGCGAAATCGCGCCGAACAAAATGACCGCTGCGACGAACGCGATTTCGTACAGTGGCATACTCGCTAATTCTAACATTCGTTCGGTCGATGTTGAAATCTGGCGATTTCACTTATCACGCCTACAGTCTGAGGGGCACTGAGTACTGACGTCTGTCACCAGATCGTCCCGACCACTTTCGCCCGCCGAATCTCTCGGTCTGCCGTGACCAAACTCAGACCTTCCACCAGCGCCGTCGCCCCAATCACCCGGTCCGCCGGGTCTTTCGGATAGCCCGCGGGCAACGTCAACGTGCGCGCACAGGCGCGCGCGCTGATCGGCAGCACAACGAAGCGCTCTTCTACGTCTTTCAAGAAAGACTCCAGACTCAGGCTGAAGGAGATTCGCCCATTTAGATTAGCCGTCGCAATCTCCAGCAGAGTTATCCCGCAAATAGCCAAGCCTCCCCCGTTCCGGCGGGCATCATCGATCGCGGCGTGCGCCGCCTTCGACAACCGGGCCGGATCAGACAGCAGCCAAAGGACGACGTGCGTGTCCACCAGAATCAATAAAGATCTCCCCACTCCTCGGGCGAGATGATCGGCCCCACAATATCGCCGTGAATTTTCACCTTCCCCTTATGCAAGCCGAAAATATCATCCTTCTCCGCGTCTGCCGGAACCAGCTTCACCACCGGTTTGCCGCGTTTTGTTATCACAATCGTCTCGCGCTTCGCCTGCACTTCATCCATCACCTTAAGACAGTGCACCTTAAAGGAACCCGCCGCCATGGTTTTCATGCCAACCTCTTGTGTACATAGTCATCATACCATGGTCATCATCCTGAATTTGAACGGTTTTGCCCCACATTGCGCGTTTTTCGAGAAGCGGGCTTTTGCGGCCGTCTATTTCGGCATCACTGCGATGTTGTCCTTCGGCATGGCATCCAGCGTGGCCTGATCAATGCCGAGATGGGCCAGCACCAACTCCGGCGGGGTGTGCGTGAGCCACTCTGAGAGTGAAAGGTCCTGGTACGCGCTGGCCTTGAACATCTCCAGAAACTTCAGATCTGTGTCACCCGTATTCTGGATGTAATGCGGCAGCGTTTTCTGGATATAGCCAACGTCCCCGGCTTGAAAATCCATGGTGCGCGCGCGACCGCCAGTAGCAAACACGGTCATTCTTCCCGAACCGCTGATGTAGTACTGCCATTCATCGGCGTTGGGATGCCAGTGCAGTTCGCGAATCCCTCCTGGATGGACGGTGACGATCGCCGCCGCCATCGTCGTCGAGACTTTGAACTTGCTGGAATCAACGATCTTCACCTCACCGCCCTTGGTACGCTTGGTGACAGGTAGTTGGGCCGTCCGAAAAGCGAAATCCTGCGGTGACGCCCCTATTGAACCCGCGGCCATCTTCCGATCGTCAGCCAGCGAACCCGGAACAGCGGCCTGGAAAATAAACTTTTCTTTCCGCGGCATTTTTTCCATCGCCTGCTGACTCACGCCGAAGTTGGCCGAGAGCACGTCGTGAGGAGTGTGCGCCATCCAGTCGGTGAGCAGCACCGTCTCATATTCCGAGAAATTTCCATCGTCAAATACCAGCAGAAATTCACAGCCGTCGGGCCCAAGGCCCTGAATTGAATGTGGAATTCCCGGAGGGAAAAACCACAATTCGCCTTCCGCCACGTCACTGACGAAACTCTTGCCGTCTAAATCGACCGCCGTGATTCGCGCACTTCCGTACAGCATAATCGCCCACTCGGCAGCCGTGTGCCAGTGCAACTCGCGCACACCTCCAGCCGTCAATCTCATATCCACGCCAGCAATCGACTTCGAAACCGGAAGCTCGCGGACCGTGACTTCGCGCGACCATCCTCCCTCTTGCATTCGTTTGTGAGAGATTCCAAAAGGATATTTGAACGCCTGCACCCCGCCCGCGTCGGTCTGTGGCGGCAGGAAGGAATCGGGGTTCTGGGAATCGATCGCAGGATTGCCCGGACCAGGAGCGCTGGAACTTCGATCGCCTTTAGTAGGATACGGATGCTGCTGTTCCTGCGCCGAAGCCTCCGCCGAAAGTATCCCGGCAGCCGCCAGCGCCGCCGACCCCATCCCTAGAAAACCACGCCGCGAAACCAAGTCCTTCTTCGCATCGTCGCTCATATTTTTTCCTTTCGGAACAGAATCAGAATAGAAGTAGCAGACACTCTTAGCTTCCGACTTTCCATTTCCGCAAGACGATACTGGCAGTCACCCCGCGGTGTCAATCCAGGCTCGGCCGGGGTTCCTCACAACCAAATAACACACCATGTAAGAACGACAGCGTAAGAAATACGCGACTGTGCCCAATTAACCACAAACGACCCCGAGCATTATCAATAACTTGAAAGGGATGCCGCGCAGCAGGAATTTCACTGTACGCATAGAAGCGTACGTACATCCGCCGGAACTACAAAGTGTTCCACGTGGAACACTATCGCGAAACGTTCGCTTTTGGAGGATTACCCAAGTCTGGGAGTGGTGATAGCGCCTTCGGAAGCCGACCGTACGAGTGCCGCATATTTGGCGAAGACTCCGGTCTTGTAGCGCGCCGCCGGAGCCTTCCACTCCGCCAGCCGCCGCGCAATCTCGGCGTCGGAAATTTCCAGCTCCAGCCGCCGGATCTTGGTATCGATGGTGATGCGGTCGCCCTCGCGAATCGCCGCAATCGGGCCGCCCAGAGCCGCTTCCGGAGCCACGTGCCCAACCATCAGACCGCGGGTCGCTCCGCTGAAGCGTCCATCTGTGATCAGCGCAACGCTCTCGCCCAACCCCTCGCCAACGATCGCCGCGGTCACACTCAGCATTTCGCGCATGCCGGGACCGCCCTTCGGACCTTCATAGCGGATCACCACGACATCTCCGGCCTTGATCTGCTTGCTGGTCACAGCCTGCATCGCCGCTTCTTCGGAGTCGAACACCCGCGCCGGCCCGGTCTGCGACTGCCGTTCGTGGCCGCTCATCTTTACAACCCCTCCACCCGGAGCAAGGTTGCCTTTCAAGATCACGAGCCCGCCCGTCGTTTTCAGCGGCTTACTCAAAGGAGCGATCACTGTCTGCCCGGCGGCCTCCTTCGCCGCGTTCGCCTCTTCGGCAAAGGTCTTTCCGGTCACCGTCATCGTCGAACCATCGGCGTGCTTGCCATCGAGCAGCCGCTTGGCGATCACCGGAATTCCGCCCGCTGCATCCACATCCGAGGCCACGAATTTTCCCGCAGGCTTCAGATCGGCGAGCAGCGGCGTGCGTTCGCTGACCCGCTGGAAATCGTCAATCTCGAGCGGCAGCCCCATCTCGCGCGAAATCGCGAGCAGATGCAGCACGGCGTTAGTCGAGCCCCCCGTCGTCGCCACACCCGCGATCGCATTCTCGAATGCCGCGTGGGTCAAAATATCGCTTGGACGAATCCCATTCTTCAAAAGATTCATCACCACTTCGCCGCAGCGGAACGCAACATCGTCCTTGCGCGGATCCATCGCTGGAATGCCGTTGAAACCCATGGGCGACAGACCGATCAGTTCCATCACCGTACTCATGGTGTTCGCGGTGTACTGTCCGCCGCATGCACCCGCTCCGGGACACGCTACATTCTCGAGAGCCAGCAGATCGGCGTCGCTCATCTTGCCCGCCGCATTTGCTCCTACGGCCTCGAACACATCCTGAATCGTGACGTCCTTGCCGCGAAACTTTCCGGCGGCAATGGTTCCACCGTAGAGCACCAGGCCGGGCAGGTTCATGCGCGCCAGCGCCATGGCCGCGGCGGGAATCGTCTTGTCGCAGCCAACCACGCATACCACGGCGTCGAACAGCTGCCCGCGGCAAACCAGTTCGATGGAGTCGGCAATCACCTCGCGGCTTACGAGCGAGGCCTTCATGCCTTCGGTGCCCATGGTTTCGCCGTCAGAAATTGCTATCGTGTTGAACTCCATCGGTGTGCCGCCCGCAGCGCGAATTCCTTCTTTCACCCTGGCCGAAAGCCGCCGCAGGTGGAAGTTGCAGGGCATGGTTTCGATCCAGGTATTGGCGACGGCAATCAGAGGTTTAGCGAGGTCGGCGTCGGTGAAGCCGATCGCCTTGTACATGGCGCGCGCTGGAGCCTGGTCGCGTCCGTCAGTGATGCCGCGACTGCGATGCTTGAGGTCTATTTCCATGGGAGTGACGCGGACAGTTTAGCTGATGGGAGAAAAGTTTCCGGTTCTAAGTTCTCGGTACTCAGAAAAAATCCGGTTCCGATTGAGAACTGGGAACCGGAACCCAGGAACTTTCTGCTAGCCGTTTACCACCTTCGCTGGCGGCCTCGCCTCGGTGGCTTTCTTCTTCTCCGACGGCAGCCACGACATCATTGTCCGCAATTGCTCGCCTACTTTTTCAATGGGATGCTGCTTCGCGCTCTCGCGTAGTTTGGCGAACTTCTTGCCACCTTTTTTATTCTCTTTGATCCATTCCTTCGCGAAATCGCCGTTCTGGATTTGCTTCAGAACCTTCTTCATCGCCTTGCGGGTGTCGTCTCCCACAACTTTTTCGCCGCGGGTCAGGTCGCCATATTCCGCCGTGTTCGAAATCGAATAGCGCATCCGGCTCAATCCGCCTTCATAGATCAGATCAACAATCAGCTTCACCTCATGCACACACTCGAAGTACGCGATCTCGGGTGCGTACCCAGCCGCGACCAGCGTCTCGAAACCTTTCTGCATCAGCGAAGTCAAACCGCCACAGAGCACAGCCTGCTCGCCGAACAGATCGCTCTCGGTTTCTTCTCTGAAGGTCGTCTGCAACACGCCCGCCCGCGTCGAACCGATGCCGTGCGCATAGCTGAGCGCGAATTCCTGGGCGCGGCCGCTGGCGTCCTGATGGATGGCGAGCAACGAAGGCACGCCGCCGCCCTGCGCATACACGCGCCGCAGCAAATGACCGGGGCTCTTCGGCGCGATCATCACCACATCCACATCTTTCGGAGGTTTGATCGTCTTGAAATGAATCGAGAAGCCGTGCGAGAAGCCGAGAATCTTTCCTTTGCGCAGATGCGGCTTGATGGCCGATTCGTAGAAGTCAGCCTGGGTCTCGTCGGGCGTGAGGATCTGGATCCAGTCGGCGCGCTTGGCGGCCTCGGCTGGAGCGACCACGGTCATTCCATCGGCGCGCGCCTGCGTGGCCGACCCCCGCCCGGGATCGAGCCCGATGATTACGTCGTATCCGCTGTCACGCAGGTTCTGAGCCTGCGCGTGCCCCTGCGACCCGTAGCCGAAAACGGCGATGGTCTTGCCCTTTAGGGCGGAAGGATTGGCATCATTTTGATAAAAGACTTTGGCCACTGGAAACTCCTTATGGATGCAAGCTGAAACGCCGGATCATGCTTAAAAGTAAAACCGACCGATCGGTCGGTTTAGGAAATGCTACCCGCATGGAGCTTCCGGTGTCAACCCCGGAGTCTTTCGCAGGAGGTTCTGACACGTCATTCGGTGCGGCGAGGATTTAGAACTCGAAGTAAGCTCCAGCGCGCGCAGGATGCACGTTGCCGCCGGTTCCAGTCGCGGGGAGCAAGCCTTCTTCAATGCCATGCAGACTTTCCCACGCGGCTTCGGTCAGGGCCGGGTCGGCTCCGACAATGTCGCGGATCATTTGCCATGCGGCGAGGTTGAGTGCGCCTTCCGGTGCCGGACCCATCGCCAGCGAAACCGAGCACTGCGGGCAGAAACAGATGCGCTGCGCCGATGATTTCTGTCGCGGCCTGACTCCCACGGTCTGCGCAAACAAGTACACGCCGACCGATTTTTGTCCGGCCTCGAGCTCCCGGCTGCAGCGCAGGCAATACAAGTTATCCAAAGGTCCCGTCCCCCAATTATTGCCAAGATCTGTTCACGCTACTGTCTCCAACCGGCCGCCGCTGGCACAAGTATGTAGAAGGATTCCCGCAAGTTCGCTCGCCTTATCCACAGCACTGAACCAACCTTTGCTCTAGCCAGAAGCCGATGGCAGCGTGCACTCTAAGTGCCATGGGAGTTGGGTCATCGGCAAAGGCTTTGCAAAGGTCGCGACTTTCGAAGCGACGCCAACAGGTCGCCGCCGTTTGTTATCGCATCGGCACGGACGGTATCGAGTTCCTGTTGGTCCAGACCCGCAGCGGGCGCTGGATATTCCCCAAAGGGGGCGTTGAGCCCGGCCTTACCCGCGCGCAGTCCGCCGCGCTTGAGGCCGTTGAAGAGGCGGGCGTTCATGGCCGGATCGAAGAAATTCCCTTCACGCGATATTTTCGGCGCACACCCGACCATGCCGCTTCGAGATCAGCGCAGCCGGGCGTCGACATTGATGTCGATGATGCCGTTGCTGCTCACCTTTGCGAAGTGGCTCGCTTAGAAAAGCCCCAGGAATCGAACCGGCGACCGACTTGGTTTCCGGCGGTAAAAGCGCGGCAGCGTCTGCTCAAAGACCGCACGCCGGAGTTCGGGGCCGAACTCGCCCGCGTCATCGACCGTGCCGTGGTGAGGATTGACCGTCTGCGAAGCGCACCCGATCGCAGGCGGAAAGACAGTCTGCAGGTTGTCTACTTCGACCTTCTTGAAAACCGGCACCCTCTTGACGAGCTTCGGGCGGTCGCGCTACAGGCCCACTTGCGAAGGGCACACCATCTCGACGCCCGCCGCAATCTCCGCCCTCCGGTCCTGAGGCTGGGAAGCGGCAGGAACTCCCCCGCAGAAACAACTCACAACGTCACCGCTATCGACACCGGACTCGGAACGGGACCCTCGAAGCGAAACGGCTCTTCGAACATTAACTCTTCGAGCAAACGATAAGCAGGCGAACTCTGAGCGGGCAAACTCTAGACAGGCTTTCCCGATTCGCGATACCCTCCTCGCCATGGATACGGACCGTCGAACTTTTCTCGTAGGCGCGGCCGCTGCGGCCGCGGTTCTGTCAAACCCACGTCTCTCCCGCGCGGATGCGGCGGGCGCAGGTCAGTCCGGTGCAAGTCAAGCCGACCTTCAACCCATTTGGAAGGAGATCGAGAAGCGTCATGACGAATCCGTGCAACGGCTGCAAACCTGGATTCGCCAGCCTTCCATCGCTGCCGAAAATCGCGGTGTGAACGAAGGCTGCGACCTGACGATGCAGATGTTGCGCGACGCCGGATTCCAATCGGTGACAAAAGTCCCGACGGATGGACAGCCTGGCATTTTCGCGACGCTCGATGCCGGAGCTCCGCGCACGCTCGGCGTTTACTTCATGTACGACGTGAAGCAGGTCAACCCGGCCGAGTGGTCTTCGCCGCCGTTTGAAGCGGCGCTGGTCGACAAGCCGGGACTGGGCAAGATCGTCGTCGGCCGCGGCGCCGTCAATCAGAAAGGGCCTGAGGCTACGTTCCTGGCTGCGTTGCACGCGATTCGCGGCGCGGGGCGCAAGCTGCCGGTAAATCTTGTGCTGGTGGCCGAGGGCGAAGAAGAGATTGGCTCTCCGCATTTTGCGCAAATCGTGCACCGGCCCGAAGTGGTTGCGGCATTGAAGAAGTCGGAGGGTATCTTTCTACCCGACGCGGCGCAGGATCTCGATGGCAGCGTTACCGTCGAACTCGGGGCTAAAGGCGTTGTCGAACTTGAGTTGGTTTCGAGCGGCGAGCGCTGGGGACGCGGTCCTGACCACGACGTTCACTCCAGTGAGAAGGCGCGCGTTGATAGTCCGGCATGGCATTTGATTCATGCGCTCAACACGCTCGTTTCCGCCGATGGCAACGAGCCGACGATTCCTGGATTCGCCGACAAGGCGCGACCGCTTTCGGCGGCTGAGAAGCAGATGATTCAGGTCGCCGCGAAGCGCATGGATGAAAATCTCGCGAAGAAAGCTTTTGGCGTGAAGCGCTGGATGCGCGACGTGGGCTGGGAGGAATCGCTCGAACTATTGATGTCGCGTCCGACGGTCAATATCGAAGGACTGGTGGGCGGCTACACCGGACCGGGCGGCAAGACCATTCTTCCGCATCGCGCGGTGGCGAAGATCGACTTGCGGCTGGTGCCTGACATGACGGCGGCTGGAGCTTTGGCCGCTTTGAAAGCGCGTCTCGCCGACCAGGGGTTCGGCGACATCGAGGTCAATATGACGGGCGGCTACGATCCCAACAGCACCTCCGCCGACGCCGGCATCATCAAGACCGAGCTGAAGGTATATCGAAATGCCGGCATCGATCCGATCGTCCTACCGCGCAGCCCGGGATCGTGGCCGGGTTACGTTTTCACCGGCGATCCTCTACGACTGCCCGCTGGCGGGTTCGGCTTGGGACATGGCGACGGGGCGCACGCTCCAAATGAATATTTCCTGATC
>Ga0210383_10004585_pt1 | contig 12225 bp, 13 predicted proteins | sample IncBWC14OmetaG_FD_160072 | JGI IMG/M metagenome (GOLD analysis project Ga0210383, IMG submission 160072) | Forest soil microbial communities from Barre Woods Harvard Forest LTER site, Petersham, Massachusetts, United States - Inc-BW-C-14-O ...
GGATTCGGTCACCAACGTCCTACAATCGGTTTTCACTGCCTCCTTGCTAATTTTTTTTTTTTTGGCAGTGTCGTCGCATCCTCGAAAGACAGCTACCAGCTCCGTTTCTACAACATCGCGTACGTGCTCTGTCCTCTCATTTTTGGACGGGACTTATGTTTTTATAGTGGTGCTGGCGAAGATGATGATGATGAGTAGAGTGCTTTCTCGCTCGTCTTACTGTTAGTTTAGGATGTTATTATTTCCACGTAGTTATATGATGTTCGAACTCATCGACTTTACATGCCGAGTCCTTGGTCACCTGAGTTGTACTGACCACGATTTGTTTTTGGTACCACTTTGGCCACACAGCGTCTACTAAGTTAATGGAGATGCATAATGATGCAATGCCAATCTCGATTTTTAGGATTTCTCAAGACGACAGCCCTGTCCGCATTCCAGTCTGTCACACAATTCTGCGAAAGATCGTCCTTACAGTTGAAGAGCGAGGACTCGGCATCTTTCAGGATTACAAGTTTAAAAGACAGACGAACGACATAAAAGCATGCTGATTACGACATTTACATTATTAGCTGACCACAATAGGAATATTTTCGCTCTCATTCTCCTCTACTTTCGCCTTACCCAGAACCATTGAAGCCGTTTCGTTCCAAAGGATTTGGGACTCAGTTAAGAGCTTGCCACGAAATTGGTGTGCAAGAAGTGAGCTTAGCTGACTACGTAGGAATTTGAGCGCAATATTTGACTTTGCTGGGATGTGGAACTTGATTTTGCGGTCAATGAAGGCGGAATCAGATATTAGCTAGCAAGGTGATCATCAACAACCGACATGAAAGGCGAGGTTGAGTGACTTGCCTTGAAATCAGATTCACCACATAGCAATAACATGGACATGTCATCTACGGGGCCAGTCTCCCAAGCATACAACTTCTTCGAATGCCTATGAGGATCATAAGCCTCTTGAACCAGGTCTAAAAACAACACTCTTACATCAACGTGAAATACGCCAGGTGGTTAACCCCAAAATCGTTCGGTTTCCTCCCAAAATTAACGGATGATGGGTGGAACGAAGCATGCTGATTGTTCAAAATAGTTCGCATTTGGCCATTCGTAGGGTCAATGAACAATATTTTCGGATATAAACCCGCGGTCAATGCAGCATTTAGATGGGCAGCGTTCACAGAGTTGCAATCAAGCTCGGGCGGAACTGTGACGAAGCGGGTTCGATTGTGATTATGCCGTGCTCTAGTGAGGGTTAAGCAGGGATAGAATGGGAGATGAGGAGGTGGACACACCGACTAAGGTCCCGGATAAATGATTTGTCCACTTGGATGAACGACGAGTCGATCAAATACCTGAAAAAACCTTTGTAAAAACATGCGAAGTGACTTGTTAAGTCGCCGCACCCTAAGAATTGCTGGCGAAGTTCCTCAATTTGTTGTAGATTCTATAATACCAAATATCGTCACGTGTGTGAATCTAGAAGCGTATGCATTTGGCTTACCTGATGGCTAAGGAAGTTTACCCTGCAAAATTTCCTGACAAACCCTGGATTAGCTGAAGCTCGGCGCCAGCTGGCGAAGGCGTTGTGGATGGTTAAAAAATCAGAGTTTTCTAAGGGGTTGTAAGGTCCTATTATGCACTTAAATGAAGATGGTACTCGCCAACTCTGAAGGAATTTTTAGCACGGTCGGCCTCTTGCTCCAAGCCGAACGGTGATACAAAGGGAGACTTTGAATTGAGCGCCGCGGCGATGGTCAGGGCTGGGTCCAAACAACGGAATAGAGTGGCGATCAACAAGAATTTCCCAAGATGGACATCAGTAGGCAATTTGCTGAGTAACCGTCCCATTGGTGTTATTTCTTCGAACGTGGTTAACGCTCGGACCTACGTGGTGGATTCATTGACAAGATACAGGGATGCAGGAATGGGGCGTACTTCGACGAGCATCGATATCGCACGTTGCACATTGATGGAGGCAGGAGGATCCAACGCTCGAGACAGGACGTCTTCGATGGAGGAGCCCAGTTTGACTTTCATAATTTTGATACGCAACGCCAAATCGGATAAACTTAAACGCATTATCTCCGGAAGGGGATGGTCCACCATCTTCAAGTTGCTGTCAGTGATAATACAACATATAGGTATCAGAAGCTTACCTGGGTATCATGTCGGACCTTTGTGAAAAGATGGAAACAAAGTCCACATTGCACTCGTCCTGCGCGTCCTCTCCTCTGAGCTGCATTACTTTTGGCAACGAAGGTCTCTACTAAGCGACTAATTTGCCGCTTCTCGTCGAATCTGGGTGCAAACAGTTCGATTACACGACGACGGAACATTGTTATTTCGCAGAACGCACCTCATTTCACGGTGCTTGCCAGAGTCAATTACACAGGTGATGTCCGGGATTGTGATGCCGGTCTCCGCGATGTTAGTGGCTATCATGACTGTCAATGACTGAATCAGTATGCAGAGCATAGTACCTACCTATAACTATTTTCCGGACACCTGAAGGTGGAATATCGAATACAGCCCCTTGGTTTTCGGTGGAGAGTGTCGAATGTAAGGGATAGATTTTGAATTCGTCCCTTCCAAATAATGAGTGTTCTGTCAAAAGATCATTCATACGACGAATCTCTCCGATCCCAGGCATGAAAAGTAAAATGGCGGATGAGTAGGAAGCATATGAAGTGTCTTCGAAACATATCCGTTCCAGTAAGCGGATGATGAGGTCATAGGGGATGAGTCGCTCGTCAAAAAAGTTGATAGTGATCGCGGTACTTGATGAATAACGCTTTTCAAGCTTCACGTTCTCCTGGACCGTATCCTCATCTTCGTCGTCTCCAGCAGTCATTTCTTCCGACCAATCCGCTCGATTTTTTCCTCGATAGAATTTGTCATGGACTGTGTAGTAAAGGGTGATCAAAATGCAGGAACATGACATAATGTAGAAACCTACGACGCCTGGCATACGGCGAACTTTCGGAGATTGACCACTGTGTATACTCTACTGCATCTTCTAAATAATGCACATCAACAGGAAAAGTACGCCCCGGAACGTGGAGTGTCGGGCAGCCGCCAAAGAATTCGGATATTTTCTCAGCGTCGACAGTGGCCGACATTAATATTACTCTGGAGTTAACGTGTATTCAATGACTGGATCACCTTTAAAACGACGTGTTGCTCACTTCAGGTCCGCTCGTTGTTCCAATAATGATTTAAGAACAATCAAAAGGAAGTCGGATTCGATAGTGCGTTCATGAACCTATCAAGGTGGTCATTACATAATGTAAACAGATAGGATACAACGAAATAAAAACCTCGTCAATAATGATATGCTGTTGTTGCATTAGCATTGTAGACGCTACGTGAGAGGTCAGTGACATACTGTGATTTCGTCGAAGGCAGTGCCTTGACCACCCTGCCCTGTACCCCCTTCCAACATGCGCAGTGCAATTCCGTTGGTGACAAACGCAAGACGGGTATTTCTTGAAGTATTGCTTTCCAGTCGAATCGAATATCCAACAAGAGAGCTGAGAGTTCCTACAGCACTCGGAGGATCCCCAAGCTCACGAGACACACCTTGAATTAAGTTTCAGCATCTCAAAGAAGTAACATTAGAAATGAGAAAAAAACGAACGCTGAGCGAGAGAGATTGCGGAAATGCGGCGTGGTTCTGTACAATAAATCTTACAAAGCTTCCCTCGAGAAAGCTGGTCTTCGAGGATGAAAGTTGGCACTTGGGTTGATTTTCCGCTGATTGGGAACGAACTATTGATCAGGAAAAGGAGTGAGATACCCTGGCAGAAACATTTACCATCCCGTTTCACCGCTCAGAACAAGAACTTGTGAATGCTCCAATGATCGAATGATTTCATTTCGGTATTGTGCAATTGGAAGCTTATTGCGGTGAACCTATCCAGCAATTTACGCATGAGCAAAGCTAGTGGGGAAAGAAGGTTTAGCCTTACGAGCATCTCCTTGTATCCTGGACTGGCTTGTCTGGCCTGGAAGCCTGCCATAAGTTGTTCGGAAACATTTTCATTGTTCTGAGGGGTGGCTCGGAAAGAGATGGTGTCCTTGATATCTAGTGCTTGCTTGGCACCTTTACCGTTGACCTAAGACACATTAGTATCGCCGTAGTGTGCATTGAGAAAAGAGGCTAACTTTGCCACAATTTTCTAGTTTTGGCTCAACGATAGAACGCAGTTTAGCCCACACAGCCCGATTGATAGCATCGTCGCTGGTCTTCCTAGCCACCTCCAGTTCATCCCAAAGATCTCGAAACACTGCGGGTAATAAGCGAAAAAACGTTTGGCTGCCAGGAGCAGCTGAGGTACCCGCAGCAAACCCATCCGTCGAAGGAAATGTCAACGCATGGAGAGCAACAGTTGCGATGTACTGCTCCGCTTGTCCTTCGTCATGACATGCAATATCTTCCATTATCCATTCGCCCATCTTTCTCCCTTCCCACCGAATGCTAACCGCGGCCCTCTTGGCACGACTAGCACCGGACAATATACTGTATGTGATCGCAGCATACCGATCTGCCTTCGCGACGGTTTCTGACAACAAAATCTTGGGGGTGCGACCGGACCAATGTTTTGGAAGGGCCATATCACGAATGTTTACGGTTGTTCCTTGTGCATTCGTCTCAGTGGTAGGCATATCGTCTAGAATTTCGAATATCCCCCCCGTGGATTCTTCGCTATCTTCATCAAAAATGTCTGCGACCGCGATGGGTGACGCAGGGACCTGTGGCTGGAGCTTTGGTGGCCGTTGTTTAATAGTTTTCGCATGTGTAGTAGTTTCCGATATGAAAGGTGTAGTCCCGCGCAATCTAACTTGGAGGGCGAGCAGATCCGCTTTCTCGCGTTCGATTCGATACCGGGATTCCGCATCCTTCTCGTCAAATAAATAGTTTTGCTTGACTGTTTCAAGTCGGGTGCGAAGTTCCCGCACCAAGGACGTGGCGGTTGTATATCCGAGCTGTCTATCAGATGTGAGATCAGCGATCTTCATCTTCAGTCGAACGTATGTAAGATTCGGATCGTCTACGTCAGGAGAGTCACGGCCAGACTCTGATGAACTTGTACTACGGTCGAACGACGCAAGGATGCGAGCCTTCAGGTCAGTGTATTCCTCGCCAGAATCATCCTCGCGAGGCAATGGTGACAAATTCCGCGACGGAACGAATGTCGGTGCATTAACATCTAGACGGGAAGGACTTTTGGTCGTGGCTGTGTGCGTAGGAGGCGCTAGAAACTGTGCAGGCGTTCGTGGTGTGTGTGGTGTTCTGGGAACGAGCACACGAGGTGTTCGTGGAGTTCGAGACTCAGCACCCTCAGTAACACCTGGAGATTAATTAGCACAAAGGTGATAAATTCAGAAATTTCGATGTGTACATTTGTATTCAAGTTCCTCTTCTGTGCAGTGGGTGTAGAGCTGCACCGGATTTCAATATACAAAAGATCAACCACTGTGAATAGGATGAACACAGACCCATTCATAAGCTTCATCCAGCTCAACACCATTAATTGACCGAAGGCATTCTTCCACTCTGAGCTCTGAAAAGCCCAGTCGCCGAAGAACGCCATAGGTAATTCCTAATCGAGCAATCGCCTTGTCCTCAGGCTCGTCTAAGGGTTTCTTTCCTGCTGAATCTAGAGCATGAATACGAAATACATATTAAGCGATTTACCGCTCGAACCTTCTCCAATATCATATTCCAATGCTAAACTGATGATGCGGTCGGTGAGAGTATGGTCTAACTCTAAACGAGGGAGAGATTTTGAAAAACGTCTATCCATTTCAACCGCCTGCAGACCGTCAATTTACCGCATCACAACATGTGCGAAGAGAAAACGCTTACTTTGACTGTTCTAATAACTTCTTTTTCGGTCTTGTCCTGCAGTTTGTCTACCAAGTTTTGCAGCGACTGCCCTTCAACTTTCTCAGGGTCGAATTCGTCGTTTGTTGCCTGCGTTGCGACTTTGTTGCCATTATTTTGCACGCTATCTGCCTTCGGTGGCTCCTCTTTCGTGCTACCCGCAGCACTTTCCACGTCTGGCTCTTCCTCTGCTTGAACGACCTTCTTCGGAACTGATGTGGTCGCGAACCCACGAGCAACAGGCTTCAACTGCGTCTTCTTCTTCTTGGCCATCCCCGATGGACCAAGGCAAATGAACTCGAACGCCTCGAGTATACCCTACCTCTTCGAAGATACAGACAATCTCTTTTTCCCTTGATTATGGTTCCAGGTAGTGAACCGCCTCGCCCTCCCCAGGTCAGAAACCGGAATACGAAATTGTGCGCTGCTCAGTGCACTATAATATGCTGATTGTGAGAAATATGGTTGCAAGTCGACAGTCTGTAAGGGCATGAGAATTGGAGAGCGTGTAGTCACCGCGCATGAGGAGTCACGATTGCAAACAGTTTACCAGTGGTGACTCGGAGTTAAATTTATTTAGTTACTAGTATCAGATTTACCGAATATCCCACGCTCATGATCAAACTAAGTAAAAAAAATCAATATCAGCTCGGATATTGCTATTATAAGTAGGCCTACAGTACATATAACTATAATATTGCAATTGAATCTACAGGTAATGCAAGAATATACGAGCGAAAGCAAAATGTCTCTGTCAATCAACAAATATCCAGTTATGATCCTTCTCCTACAGGTGTAGCATTGCCAGTTGTAGTTCCGGACTTCTTTTTACCACCAATTGATTTACGCGCTCGAGGAGCACCTGGCTTGCGTTTATTCCCGCGAACGCTACTTGGGATTGGTGTTCCACTTTCATCTTCGACGGCGTCCACGGCAGTCGACACTCCTGTCGGCCCTGCGTGGCCAAAGAAATCGTCGCCTTCATCGTTCCATAAATCTCGAACCGGTTCATCTGCATCACCCGGGGCCCCTTCCTGCTGCTTGCCTGCCTTTGTTGAAGATAGATCTCTGGCCGTCGAGGTGTCCAAATTAGCGAGCTGGTCGTCGTTCAACAACAGTTGCACGATTTCGCTTGGCTTCGTGACGTCTGTGAAGTTTTTGTTTCCCACCACGATGTCTTGCACCTGTATAGTCTGTGAATTGCGCGTTAATGACATAAGAAATGTGAAACTGACATCTTTTTTCACGCGAGCCAGTTGAATGATACGTTCATCAATGGTGCCTCTGGTGATTAGGCGATAAACAGTTACTTGACGCGTCTGACCTAGACGGTGTGCGCGGTCCATAGCCTGGGCATCATTCGAGGGATTCCAATCGTGGTCGTAGAAGACCACGGTGTCTGCAGCTGTAAGATTAATTCCCAGGCCACCCGCACGTGTGCTAAGTAAAAAGACAAATATTTCCGGCCTGAATTAGGTACATTTTCAGCGATCGAATACCTATGTCGAGATGAAGGTCGGTCAAACCTAGTTTGCCAATCTATCACCATGTCGCGTCGATCTTCCAGCTTCGACGATCCATCCAATCGTAAATATTTGTATTGTCGGTAGATCAGGTACTCTTCCATGAGGTCCATCATTCGAGTCATCTGGAAGTATACCAAGACACGATGATCACCGGCCTTGAGTTCCTGAAGTAACGCATCGAGACGAGCGAGCTTAGCCGAGTCATATATGAGTCTCTTGGCTTCAGGAACTTGCATCGTCGATGCAGGTAATTGATCAGACGGAGAATTACCGATGAGTCCGACAGGTGGAAGGCTTGGTATCCGGATCTGATAATGGATGCAAGCACCTTCCGATTCCCGTAACTGGGGCGGTAGTCCGTACATAGCAAGCGACTCTAAAGGAGCGTCCAGCAACTGCGCTTGAGACTCGACGAAAGTCCGATCCGCACAATGTAATGAGATAGGTGGAGCCACAGCCGGCGGTATGAACCATTTTAATTCAGGACGAGCCAAGCACGTTTCGGCCCAACTGGAAGCAGAGATTGACCGTACATGTGGAAGACCTACGGCGACATCGAGGCAAAGTAGGCGGGGTATCAAAGACAATTTTATCGGATTCGTGGCAGAGTTAGCCGCAAATGCCGAGTCCCTGTACGTGAGATGAACGAGAGCTAAAAACCCGGACGACAACTCGGAGGGCTTACAAATAATAAGGAGCTTCTTCTGAGACCCTGGCTTCTTCTTGTACCACCAAGAGCTGTCTGCGAATGAGAGGAGAAATATGGAGGGAGTGTGCCTCCTTCGGAGACATATCAAGGAGGCGAAGAAACGAAAAAGTGGATGGAACTACAAAAATTTTAGACTGAAGTGCGCAGGAAAATAACTAGAATAATCTCACCATTGTCATACAACGAACGATGTATCCAATCTGTAGACCAAATATTCATAAGCTTGGTCAAACAACTGGTCTGCGAGATGGCCGTAGAGGTTTCGCTAGGCACATTCAAAAGTCCACCATTGTGATAGAAAATTTCGGGTATCGTACACTCGATCGGATTTCGCGATGAGTAGGACAACGACATAAAATCGCCTTCTCGCATCAATGGTCCTGAACGACCAAATTGGGTAAAGGAGAACGGCGCGACGACATCTGCTCGTTCAAAAAGCTCCGGGTGATTGCAAACCTGCATTGCCATCAAGATGAACGAATAGCTAACATATAATCCATTGGAGACGTACCTTGCGGAATTGCATGACGAGGTTCATCAGCGATCGTGCGGAGTCAACATCACCTATATTGGCAGCCTTTTCCAAGAGATCGGCCACGGATACGTTCGCGAGCAAAGCTTTGTATAACGCGCGTTGCCGGGCACTCATGTCGACGAAGATGTCCTTCTCAATCTGCGTGAACAAATATGGTCAACATTACAGGTATACGCATAATTGCACAGGTCTCGCCTTTTCACTCAGTTCATTCTGGACATGCCGTTTCACTCGTCTTAACATGAACGGTTTCAGAATCATGTGTAAGCGCCTCAACTGGTGTTCATTCAGTTTGCTTCCCTTGTTCTCAGCGGCATTTTCAATGTCTTTGGAGAACCACTCATTGAACTCGTCGTGCGAGTCGAACAAACTGGGCATGATAAAATGAAGGAGTGCCCACAATTCTGCGATATATATCAGTTACTGAGCACAAGGAACGAATATTGGTATTCACCTTGCATGGAATTTTGAATTGGAGTTCCAGTGAGGAGGAGGCGGTTTCGGCAATGAAAGCCGAGGAGAGTTTTCCATCGGACACTGGACGAATTCTTGATATTCTGTGCTTCATCCAGAATCATATACTGCCATTTAACGCGTTGGAAATACTGTTGATCCTGAATGACCTGCGAAGGGCGAGTCAGAATTCTTCCAATCTCCAGACGTCCAACGTGCGCACCAGTTGATAGCTTGTGATGAGGACATGGAAGGGGGCATCTTGGTTGTAGCTGATCTCCTTCTTACTCCAGAACTTTCGGAGTGTGGCTCGATCTTTGACATTACCCCAATACGGTAGGGCTTTCAGTCCAGGGGCGAAGCGGGTGATTTCTTGCTGCCAATTATGGAGCGTTCCCGTTGGTGCGACAACGAGGAATGGACCCCATATGTCATGGGTTTCCGCGAGATACGAGAGTAGTGATATTGATTGCACAGTCTACCAAAGGATTATGTCGTACGTCGCACATTAGGGAGAACAGTGATGAGAGACTGACTTTGCCAAGGCCCATCTCATCCGCTAGAATCCCGTTGATGCCCTGTTCGTAAAGAGTTGCTAACCAGTTCAGACCCTTCAACTGGTATTCCTTGAGTTGGGCCATCAGCATCTGTGGCTGTCCGATGGTCAGTGGTCCACTTAGGGAGGTGGGATTCTGGAAGTTAAGTTCATCGGAATCGACTAGAAAGAAGTAGGTCGTGAACCGCAGGGATCAAAGAGTAATTTGATGAACATACGATCTACAAGAGGGGCAGCGGACGATCCTTCTGGAGGCTCATCAACATTGTCGCGAATACCTACTTGAGCCTTCGCCAACTTGAGCGCCTCATTCGTTTTCCGTTCCAAAGCTGCCTGTGTGTCGAATTGTTGGGCCCTCTGCTTCGCAAGGGCAATGGCCTCCTGCGCATTGTGTCTCGCATGCCGGTGCAAGTTTGTGTGGTCGTCTTCAAGGTGCTGTTAGCCAGGGCTCAAGTATATAGCAGACAATGGGGCGCACCATCATCGAAGTTAATATCTAGCAGTGAATTCGGATCGACGTCGCCGATATCCGCGCCAATAGGAGTAGCAAGCCCTTCAGAATCGCCCTGGACCTCGGAAGCTACACACCAATCAGCATGAGTCTCAATGAAGAGCCAACCGGGCCGACGCACTCTTCAACTTGCTACCGACGAAATGGCTGTATAACTCAGTCTGGCTAATCAGAAACTCAAGCTTGCGAGCTTGTCTAGCCACCTCCCGCTGCTCCTCCTCAATTTTTGCACGATCCAAGGCCTCCTTTTGTTCACGTTTCCGGACATCTCTTTCTTCTCGTTCATTCTTCTTCCAGAAAACCTGCATTTCACGCATCAGGCGTTTTGCCTTTGCCTGGATATCTTTGTTCGCTTTGGCAGTTTTGGTGAATGGCCTCCGAGCTTGAATGGAGGCAAGTTTCGCTATACGCTCCGCTTGCGACTGTCTTGACTGGTAGCCCATGGCGTGGTATTTGTATACCTGAATAAAGTATGAGTTTTGTGAAACTGAATGCGCTGCAGGACATCTTACTTTGGCGACGTCTCTTCGAGCAATATTAGTCCACACTTTGCGTTGAGTTTCTTCCAGAGATTTAATTCGTTTGAGCATGGCATGGTCGTCTATTTTCTTCGCCCTCTTCAGCGGAGGTATTGGTTCGTCGAGTTCGTACACAATTGTCGACACTGTGGGTGCAGGGGATGTAGGTCGTGATAAAGCGGGTGTGACATCGCCAGCGGCAGAGCCAGGCCCTGAACCTAACCCAAGAATTTCAAGATCAGGTCCAAGTTTCTTCCTAGGGCCCGCCCTTTTACGCGTAGGTTTCGGTGTCATAGAGAAACTATCATGGCTAAGTTCTCGTTGTTTGCCCTTGCCCTTTGTAGAGGGACCTAGAAGCTTCGATGGAACTGAAGCGGAGAGATAATCACCCCCGATGGATCGCTCCAGGTCATCCGTAATATCAAGAACACTCTTAGCGATTTTTCTCTTCTTGTTTGGAGGTCCCGGTCTCTCCTTCTTGGTTGGAATGTTGAGGTCACTGCTGGCATCGGAGACTGCGCCAGATGCTGGACGTTTACTTCCCTTTCCCTTATTCCTTGGACCTGCACGACCGCGGAAACCCCCAAGAATGGAATCCTCAAGCACGCGGGCAGCATCTTCCATACCATGGCCGAAATGTCCAGCGGCATTTAGTCCAAAGTCGCCTGGGTCAACCCCATACCCATAACCGTCGACGTGGTCGGGTGAGACTGCGCCCAGGTCACCATCCACATGATGGGGAGCAAGTATTGGAGGTGGTATCGGAGGGGGTAAGGGTATATTGGCTATTCTCCCGGCATAGTAATGAGACATGTGCTGTGCAGCTGTCGAATTGCGTTCCTTGGAGAGACAATTTTATTAGAAATAATAAAAGTCTCCAATCATAAATTTCTCACCAGAATACTAGCCTCGAACCATTTCTCCACTTCGTTCTGGCGCTTTTGTGTCTCCAGCACGTAATCACTCAGCTCCCCAATCCACACTTCCTCGCAGTCTTCCAGGTCAGACGAAGCAAGTCGCAGTTCTTCGTCAGAGAGCCTGTGATGCTCTTCGAGCTTGATCTCTGACTCAAATACATCGCTTCCCGGAGACTGGGTTCGAAAATCCTTGGTACGCGGTGGATATTTCCTGGGCGTGTACTAGCCAAATTGTGAATAATCAAGATAGGATATCCAGATGTGAATAAAACTCACTCGTCGGTGTCCTGGGGGTTGATAGTCCGCATCATCGTCGGCTCCTTTTCGACGTTTTCTTGGCGTAGATTCACCTTCGCCCTCCCTACAATGAGGAGCTGACAAAGGTTCCCGCGATTCTGGGGGAGACATAAACCGCTGGTTGTCACGCTCGCTATAATAGTTGTTTCCCCCTGGTCCCAGAGGAAAAATATCTCCCTGAACCCACTCTCCATTGTATGGATCCCACCCTCCAGCTCCTTGTATGGCAAGAGCTTGATATGCATAGCCACGAGGGGGGGGTGGTAATTCGCCATGGTGATCAGAATAGGGGAGGTGGGGTGGTTGAGGACGA
>Ga0210383_10004586_pt1 | contig 12225 bp, 8 predicted proteins | sample IncBWC14OmetaG_FD_160072 | JGI IMG/M metagenome (GOLD analysis project Ga0210383, IMG submission 160072) | Forest soil microbial communities from Barre Woods Harvard Forest LTER site, Petersham, Massachusetts, United States - Inc-BW-C-14-O ...
GATCCGATCACCGGCCTGACAAATACCAGCGGCAGCGCGGTGTACGTCCGTGACCCGTTCTTTACGGGTGCAAGCCTGTTCGGTGTAACCAACTTCACCGGTTTGAAGTCCATGCTGAACATTATTCCAATAGGACGTCTCGACCAGAACGCCGTGAAGCTTCTCAGCGTGTACCCCGCTCCTACTTCCCCGGGGCTGGCCAATAACTTCTTCTATACTCCGAGAGAGCCGGAGACCACTAACTCCTACGATATACGAATCGATGAGTACTTCAGTGCAAACAACGTCCTCTTCGGCGTCTTTGACAGAAGCCTAATTTCCGAAGATGTTCCCTCGACTCTCCCGGGCGTGGCCGTAGGCGAAGGCGGCGGAAGACATGACAGCTTCCCAGCTTATGCCTGGGCCGTCGGATATAGCCACATCTTTAGTCCGACATGGACCAATGACATGCATGTCGGAATGGTTCATTCGGACAAACTTCAGGAGTCCAACTACGGAAATACATTCGGCATTCCCGCTCAGTTCGGAATTCAGGGAATCCCGCAGGTTGCCAATAACGGGGGCCTTCCGCCGATCACCATCAACGGATTCACCCATATTGGAGTGGGCAATTTTACTCCCACTCTTCAATACGTTTACAGCATCGAAGGCGAAGACAACGTAACCAAGGTATTCCGAAACCATAATTTCAAAATGGGCCTTCAAATTGACGATCTCGAAGGCAATATTTCTCAGCCGCCGCAAGGGCGCGGAGACCTGAATTACACCGGGCAGTACACCGACATCCCCAACAAGAACAGCAGCCTCACCGGAATCGCGGACCTGCTTCTCCTCCCGATGCTTTCCACGGTTGGCGGCCCCGATAACGTCGGTGGCATGGGCAGCTTCTCTGGATCGAACATCGCAGCCACAGACGACCATCGCTGGTACACCGGAATTTACTTCCAGGACGACTGGAAGCTCACGCCGCGGCTGACTTTGAATCTTGGCCTCCGCTGGGACTATTTCACGCCCTATGCAGAAATAAACGGCAGACAAGCTAACTTCATACCTGCCGGCGGCAACGGCGACACCGGCACATACTACATGTCCAAACAGGGCTGCGCAGTACCGCGTTCCGCGTCGTTTGACGCCCTCCTAGCTGCCAGTAATAGCACACTCGATTGCGTTTCCGGACTAAGCCTCGGCGAAGCTCAGAAGACCAATTTCGCTCCACGGCTAGGATTTGCCTATCGCATTAAAAACAACCTGGTGGTCCGCGGAGGATACGGCACCGCATATGGAGCTCTAGGGAATCTCGGCTATGGCGGCACTCTCGGTACTAACTATCCGTTTGTTTATACTTCGACGTTCAATAGCCCCGATTCCCAACATCCGTTGCTTCTTTCCACTGGACAGCCGGCAACCATGGAAACCGCCTTCACTACCATTAATCTGGGAGATCCGACCATCAACAGCGGACTTGGGTTGAATTTGTACGGCCGCCAATACAATTTCCAGACGCCGTATGTTCAGACAATTAATCTCACTGTCCAGGATCAGTTCACCAGCCATGACGCCGTTCAGATCGGATACGTCGGCACCTTGGGTCGCCATCTGGACAACCTTGGATACAACAATTCTCCCACCGAGATCCTTCCCTCCAGCGTCAACCCGCAGAATTTCGTCCCATTTCCGAGTTTCAGTCGCAACGCAACCTACGAAACTACCAATGCCACCAGCAACTACAACGCCATGCAGGCAACCTATGAGCATCAGTTCAGCTATGGTCTGTCTCTGCTGGCGAACTACACCTACAGCAGATGCCTCACGGACCAGCATACCCAAGCCTCTCAGAATCAGCAGTACCGCGCCGAGTGGCTCCCTGGATTTGGAATTCAGCAGGACTACGGCCTTTGCGACATTGACGCCACGCACTTGGTGCATGTGTCGGGCAGCTATCGGTTGCCATTTGGACGTGGCCTTCAGTATATGAGCAACGCAAACAAAGCCGTCGATGCGTTCCTGGGAGGTTGGGCGGTCAACTTCATCTACACCTACCAAAGCGGCCAGCCCTTTACGGTCACGTGTCCTGTGGCCACCTCGGAGTTCGGCTGTTTCGCTGATCTAGTGCCTGGCCAGAATCTCTACGCCGGACCGCACAACCGAACCGAGTGGCTCAACCCTAACGCATTTGCCCAGCCACCCATCGCCACCACCATTGGCGAGACCAACCTCGCCGTTCTCGGCGGAGGTCCACAGCAGGCTCGCGGGCCCAGCTTTAGCAACTTGGATTCGTCCATCTTCAAGAATTTTAAGTTCACTGAAACCATCAGCATGCAGGTCCGCGCCGAGGCCTTCAACACCACGAATACCCCTCAGCTTGGTCAGCCAACCAACCTGAACTTTACCAATACCGCGGGCGGCTTCAGCGCCATCACCTCAACCAGAGCGCCTTCGCGCCGATTGCAACTTGCGCTGAAGCTGTTCTTTTAGGATTGAGTACGGAAGGCTCCTGTCGCGCCAAGGTTCGATGAATCTCTGAATCGTTGCCGGACCGAAAAGCCAGACCGCTTTTGCCTGAAATGGCGCTGAGCGCCGGCTCCGTCTCGATAGGCAAGCGCCCAAGCTCGTCCCAAAAGAGTGCCGGCTAGCCTACCTTGATGCGTTTTCTACGGACCGCGACCAATAGACCGTTTGAGATTTCAGTGGGCCAGTGCGCGCGAACTACGATTCGATCACCTTGCCGCAATCGCTCCAGAAGCCCGTGTTCGTTTGGACCCGTCGGCTACCGCCGCCGGCATGGGTCTGCCTGGTTTCTGGCTACATCCTCTCAAGGGTGAAATGAAAGGCTTTTGGGCGGTCACTGTCCGGGCTAACTGGCGAATGATCTTTCGTTTCGCTGACGGCGATGGGTGCGACGTAGATTATCTGTGAGCGCTACGTGAACCGCATCTTCGACTATCATTGAGGCATTGCCACAGAAGGATTGCCTTGGCAGTAGAAGGGGGGCACGGCGATGGGACGCGAACTCTTGGATTTTATCTTGGCCATCGGCTACTGCCACAGGCGGATGCGGCCGCTGGAGCCGCCGGAAGCGAGCCACCGGCCGTCGGGGCTGTACGCGATGGCGCGGAGTTGGCCGCGACGCTCGGCGTCGAACTGGCTGAGTACCGTCAGTTTCTTGGCATCCCAAAAGGTTAGCTGAGAATTCGTATATGCATCCACTGACTCCGTTACGCTCGTAAGTGTCTTTCCGTCGGGGCTGAACGCGAGGTATAGAACGTTGCCGAAAGCCTGTTGGAAGGAATGCTCGACTCTACCATTCTCAACATTCCACAAGCGAATTTCGCCCTGATGAGTTGGGCGCAAACCAACGCCAAGACTGGTGCCGGTGGCGAGGAACTTGCTATCGGGGCTAAACGCAACGGAGAGAATGCGAGATTCGTTGCCTGCGAGCGTGCACACCAATTCTCCAGTTTGCGGATTCCATAGCCGCACCGTCTTATCGTCGTCGGCGGCGAGCAAAAGGCCATCCGAGCTAACCGCGATGGTGTTTGTCCGACCTGTGTGTCCGGTGAAGCTTCGGAGTTGCTTACCCGAGGAAACGTCCCAGATTATGACGGAACCGTCTGAGCTGGAAGAAGCGAGCCAATGGCCGTCTGGACTGAAAGCGACGCTCGTTATTCCGCCGGTATGTCCGGTAAAGGTACGTATTTCGTTTCCGGTTGAGGTGTCCCAGAGCTTTACGGTTTTGTCGGCGCTGCCTGTTGCAAGAATTTTTCCGTCGACACTGACAGCAAGACTCGTGATGAGGTCGCCATGCCCCTTCATGGCGCGAATCACTTCGCCTTTGGAAACGTCCCAAAGCCGGACGTTCCGGTCGCTCGTTGCGGCGGCGAGCCATTCCCCTGCGGGGCTGAATGCCAGAGCCATGACAGCGCCATAGCGGCCGCGCAACTCGGTCCGAGGAGACGACAGCGGCGGCCGGGAGGGCATAGAAATGTTTGCCCCGCAAGCGGACCAAAGGGCGACCAGGATGGCAACGGAGCCCAGGGTAATGGCAACCTGGGACCAGAAGGGGAAACGCCCGAATCTTTGGAACAGCCTTGCTGCGAGACGCATACAAAGCTCCTTCGGATCAAGTATCCCTGCGCGAGACAAGAGTGAAGGGTGAGGTGGTAGGCATGGAGGCTGGGGAAATCGCGGCGCGGCGGAGGGGAGCGAGGCGAGTTCTTTCCAGGTCATCGCGGTAGAAGAGGTTATAAGTGTCGAAAGGAATCAGGCGGCCATCGGGATGAACGATGTGGATGCAGGTTTTTTTGACGGAGCGGACGTCGAAGGCGTGGGCGTCGAGAAATTGCACGATGAGAACGCGAAAAATTTGTTCGTAACTCAAATCGGTGGGGGCGGAGACGCGCGGGAGGCAACAGAGTAGATCCCGCAGAGAGGCAGCGCCGGATTCGGGCGAATGGCTAGTGGCGAAAAGTTTGAAAAGGCAATCGCGGATGCCGGGTTCTTCTTCGTAAACGATTGTGTTGCGGGCGCCATTGATGAGCACGGCCGGCTCCACCAGCCCGGTGAGCGGAACGACTTTGCCGTTCAGCTTCAACGCATATGCCATAGCCAGAGCATCGGGATGGCAGGGCACGGGAATAACATCTTCCGCGCGGAAGATGCTGGTTTGTTCGAGAATCTTGCGGCGGACTTCGGTAAGAGTAAGACGGTCCGTGGCAGGATTGAATTTTTCCAGCCGGCCAGCGTCCTGAATGGGTTGCAGAGTGACGCCGCGCACACAAGGCTGTGCAAGAGCGCACTCGATGGTCTTGCCGATTTCATGATCATTCAACCCTTTCTTCAGGGTTACGACCAGCGTGGTGGAGACTCCGTTTTTGTTGAGGTTTTCCAGGGCATGTTCGCGCACGCTACGCAGATCGCCGCCGCGCAGGTCGAGTAGCGCCTTGCGCTCGAACGAATCGAACTGAAGATAAATCTCGAAACCCGGTTGATATTCCGCAAGGCGCTTCACAAAATCTTCGTCCTGGGCGATGCGAATTCCATTGGTGTTGACCATCAAATGACGGATTGGCCGGGCGCGAGCCATATCCAGAATGGCAAAGAATTCAGGGTGGAGAGTGGGCTCGCCGCCAGAGATCTGGACAACGTCGGGATGCCCCTCATTGCGGACGACACTATCAAGCATGGTTTCGATAACGGCGAGGGAGCGATGCTGCGTGCGTTCTGGGCCGCTGGAGGCGTAGCATACCGGGCAACGCAGGTTGCACGAATCGGTTACTTCCACCAGCGAGAGACAGGAATGCTGCTCGTGGTCGGTGCAGAGACCACAATCGTAAGGGCAACCCCACTTAACGGGAGTGTTGTACACCATGGGCATCTCGGGCTTTTTGATGAACACTTCGCGGCAGCGACGGTAGTAGTCAATGTCGTCTGCGACGAGCACGCGCTCAGAGCCGTGTTCCGGGCAACGCTTGATCAGAAACACTTTCTCATCCTGAAAGACGATCTTGCCTTCCAGTTTTCTGAAGCAGGTCGAGCAGATAGTAAGCGCAACGTCATAGAACAGATAGGGGCGCACACGGTCGGTCATGGTTGTTGGTTCCTGGGGCGTAGAATGTGCACGACGAGTGCCACGATCCCCCAGATGGTCCCTGCCAGGAACGCACCGATCCCGGCGACCATTCCGCAAACAAAAAACGTGTTTATCGGCTTGCTGCGGCCATTGATATTGAGCGTGTCGATGAATCCGAAGCAAGAGCCGCCGGCGAGCAGGGCTCCGCAAAAGATCGTCAGCGCAATGGGAATAAGGCGGGATTTTCTGGCAGGTGCAGGAGGATGACCGACAGTCCGGAAGCTTGGAGGCAGTTCGCTCACGAAGTCTCCTCCGATTGCGAAACCGCGGCTGCCGCCGAGGAGGCCGGCGTGATCAGCGCGTGCAACCAGCGACGAAGGTCGGGTGAGTAGTAGATCAGCATGGTAATGCAGGCCCATTGTATGGAGGACAAACGCAGGAAAACTCGAACATCAGGCTTTAAGAAATCAATCGCCAAGCGGAACGAAAAATAACCAACCATGAAGATTTTGAACAGATGGCCGTCGGGAAATGGTTTGCGCGAGACTGTCCATAGGAGAACGGCGAGTGCAAGGACGAACACGATTTCGTAAATTTGAGCGGGATGGCGCAGGACGCCGTCTCCATAATTGACCGCCCACGGCAGCGACGTGGCGGAGCCGGCGGTGTGATCTTCCAGACCGGTCAGGAAGCACCCCATGCGGCCGATGGCGATTCCGATGCAAAGCGGGATGGCGAACAGATCACCCGTTCGCTGGACAACTCCAAGCTGTCTTTTGGTCCATTCGACCGCAAATAATCCGCCGATGAGAGCGCCAACGATGGTCTTTCCGCTCATCAGGAAAGACGGATCCTTCCAGTGCGCCAGCGTCAAGGCTGGATCTTCAAACCAATAGAGCAGTTTGCTGCCCAGAACGGCACCGACGGCAGCCGCAGCAATGACCCACCAGCGGGCGGAAGGATCAATGGCGTCTCCACGCCGGCGGCGCAAGGCTAGATAGACTTGAAACGCGACCGCGTAGGCCAGAGTCTCAAAAACCCAGTGAGGGTGAATGCGAAGCGCACCAACTCGCAGATAAACAGGAAAGGACATGGCTAAGAATTGCCGCGGATTGGTGTAACGTTACGACACGTGCCGGAAGGCGTCAACAAAGATCCGCAGAAGATCCGTAGAAGCCTGGGTGAGCGCGAGAGTGAGGGGCGTCCGGGTAACAGAATTACTGGTTCCGCGCACGCCAGAATGGCATCCCGTTTGGTGTGCTCGAGAAGGAGTGAATGTCGCTCCAGCAATATGGGACAAGGCCAGTACCAGCTTCTCCGGTTAGACCCCCTGCGCCTTTGGCGCGCCACCAAGCATGAAAATAGCCAAACTGGGCGCAAGTTTTTATTTTCAACACGCACTCCGGCTATCTTCCTAGCAGCGCGTTAACCAGATGGGCACTAACAAAGAGCACGACAAACAGAGCTTTTCCGCGAGGGCAGCTACGCGAAATTCCCTTCATCCCTATTTTCGCGGCGCATAATCCTTCGCATTTCGGCGTCGGAGGGAGGTCCTGATTGAAGGTCATCATTTGGTTACGAGTCTGTGGACTCGCGCTGGCAGTCGGCGGCGCATTCATGGGCGGTGCCTGGGCCCAAACGCAAACCGAGCAGCCAATGTTGAAATGGCCTCTGAGAACGGAGGCCGTTCATGCTGCCGCGAATAATCACCGCGTGCTTTTCGAAAATGACGCCCTGCGTCTGCTTGAAGTGACCGTTCAGCCCGGACAGACGGAGCCCTTGCACTGGCATATGTACCCGTCTGTTTTCGCCATCAATGGAGTGCAGGCAGCCTTGACTGACCACACGGTCGATTCGACGACCCCGAGAGCGCGCCAGTATGAAGACGCCGACTGGTCGCAACCTCAATGCCGCACGATGCCCGTTCAGGCGCCGCACCAGGTTATCGATGTGGACTCTTTCCCCGTGCACTTCTACCGGCTGGAATTCAAAAAAATGGACGGCACGAGCATCGAAAAGAATTGGGCGCGATACAAGCACTAGTGGTGCACGGCCCTCAATAAAGTAGACTAATTGACCTTGTCCGGTAAGCGCTTGTTCAGGCGCTAGTCACGCGGACCGCAAATTATCGTTGGTGGTAGACTGGCACATTCTCTCAAGATGTTAGTTCACAGTTCGCGCACGGCACCGCGCAGCTTGCGAAGGTGTATTCAGTTTTGTTTTTCTTATCCTAGTTGCTTGCTAGTTTTCTAGCACACATGCTATATAAATAGCATCTCACATTGCGGCAATCAAGCCAGTTCCGTTGCCGATTCTCGGTGGGCGCACCGATGCCAGGAAACAAGCGACTTACTCGTTTGATTCTTGGAGAATCTTCTACTCTAACAATGGCACCTGCGCGTGGACTCATTTCGCATGCCTGCCGGTCAAGCTCGGAGTATTTTGACTCGCGTTTTAGAAGTCACTTAGCAAATTTAAGTGCCCTTGCTTCTGAACATGGGAACCTTTCAATGGCTCACGCTGTCCAATTGAATGGCACGACCCCACGGCTGGTTCGCCGAGACTTTCTACGCATGCCAACAAAGGCCAATCAGACTTTGCTTTCCGGGTTTCTCTGTGCCGTCGTCATGCTGGTGGGTTGCTCGGCCAAGAAACCGATCACCCCAACCTCTCCCTTTCGTCTGGAGTCGTTGAACGCCGATGCTCTTCTCCTAACGCCGGCTATCCCTGAAGGCCACTCCAACAGCGCCGCAGTCACACTTACGCTCAACAGCTCGACGCGTCCCGCTTCCGGTGCGCATTGTTCCGCGGAGAGGGGTCCTTTTCGTCTCGAACAAGCAATGAATGTTCCGGATTCTATCCAGATCACGCTCCCCGCACCGGATAGATGGCTTAGCGTTTTGGAGGGGCGAGAAGAGCCGGATGGAAGTGAGGACGTTGAAACACTGTACGCAATTCTGGCGGATCTCGATCGATTGCAGCAGAAAGGGTGCTTCGCCAATACCGAGGCGCCAATTCGCGACTTGATTCTGCAAAGCCTCCCTATGAGGCCAAGCGAGAGCTTATTCAACGCATACGGCTACCGCCCAGAGCGCGGCGCTCTGGACCTGAAGCCAGGCATGCGTTTGAAGATCGAACGCGCCTACTTCAGGACAGCCGAAGCCGGAGAAGAGGAGCACGCAGCAAAGAATTTTCTCGGTGTTAGCACGATATACTTCGCTGTGGGGTTGTCCAATAACAACAAGATTCGATTCCAGCAAGTCGGTAGAATCCGGTACTCTCCTACCTCACTGGCCCGCAAGGTTCGGGACGACAGTCAAGACTTCGGCCTGATTAGCGTCCCAGAGGAACTCCGCTACCGCCTGCTCTTCTACACCTATCTCGTCCCTAAGGAACGTGTTCTCTCCGCAGTCATCATTGGAGCCAGCAACGCTAGCCAATTGGATGGACTCGGTCAGCAACTCCGCACCCTGCCCGACGCAGGTTGCAAACTTGCCGCTGCGACAAGCGGAGTAGCCTGTTTTGAGTTCAATGGATTTGTTACATTGACTTCCCAGATCAGCGTCGAGTTGAACGGCAAACTGAAGTTTATCGACTGGGGAGCAAGGATCAAAGACGTCTTGTCCCAGAATTCGGTCAGATCACTTAGGATCCAACGACGATACATGAATTCCTATCACGACGTGCGCTTCGATCCTGCAGATTCTAACGTGCTCTCGCTTGCGTTGGTAGGTGGCGATCGATTGAGTTGGTCAAAGATTACTCCTTCGACGCACTGACGATACCCGCCTCAAGGAGGTGAGCGAAATGACCAATTTCCGTTTGGAGACGATATGGCAGGACCTCCGTTATGCACTGCGAACGGCTTTCCTGTTTGCAGCGACCGTTTCATGCTCGTGGCCCGTGAATGTGCGGAAAGTCGCCGACGGCGGAGCATCCTCGCTTAAGAATCACATTCCTCCCCCAGAACCGAGTAAGTACCGCTCCGTTTTGGATGCGCGTGATCGGCAGAACCCGTATTTCATGGTGCAAGCGAATGGAATTGATGCCCGGCCAATCAGCGCTGCTACGGAAGCCCCGACGATGTCACCTGCGGACGTGGTCGCGTACTTGGAAAAACTACCTCCATCGCATGGCCCTATGGCCTTGTCGTAGCGGTGTCGGAGAACGGCGTGCCTCCGGCAGCGATGAACGAATCAAGAGAAATAGAGAAGAATTAGCGCGCTTATTAGAAGGAGCAGGGGTAAACGTGGAATTGTGGCCTTCGGCGTAGGAGGACTTGCCCCTAATGCGAAACGCGTTTGGTTCTTACCTGCTCGTTACGCGGAAATTGGTGGTAGAAATCGCGTTGGTTCGTTTCTGGGTGCTGGCGTGGGGCCGACCGCGCAATCTGGACTGCGAGTGAAGAATGAAAAACGGGACCATACTAATAGCCGTCGCACCGTGCCAAGCAAGTCCAACGCCCAGACATGAAATTGTTCTGTACAAGGAAATGGCGCGAGATCTAATGTGGTAGTGAACAAAATAATCCAACTTCGCGATCTGGGAATTGCAGCATGATTTCGTCGCTTTTCCATAGCTTATGTGCGAGACGAGGACTCGGGTTCATACTTGTCGGCATCGCGGCTCACTGCTACGCACAGAGTTCTAACGACCACGACTTGGGCGCCGCTACATCTGCTCTTGAACGCTCCACCCCATTGGAACAGAAACAGGCGGCTCAAGACCGAAGCCAAGCTGCGCAGGCACCGTCTCAAAGTGCCACTTCATCGCTCTATCCGCTTGAACAGGTACAAGCTGGCAAAACCCTCTTCGTCGCGCAATGTAGCTTCTGCCACGGACGCGATGCTGGAGGTGGCGAAAGCGGCCCGGACCTAATGGCGTCGGCACTTGTTGAGCAAGATGTGCACGGAGAAAGAATTGGCACCGTAATCCAAAACGGGCGGCCGAGCAAAGGAATGCCCGCATTTGACCATGTTAACGAGCAACAACTAGCGGCACTAGTTGCGTTCATCCATGATCGGAAGGCGAAAGCAAAGGAAGGCCGGCGACGTGCGGTTGACGTCGCCGATCTCCAGACCGGAAACGCCGAAGCTGGGATGCGGTATTTCAATGGCGCTGGCGGATGCGCTAAATGTCATTCTGCTAGCGGCGACCTTGCTGGTATCGCTGGCAAGTTTCAGGGATTAAACCTTCTGAAACGCATGCTCTACCGAGAGAGGGAACGCACTTCTGACTCCACGCCGGGCGACGAAAGTCCTGCTGAGTCCACCAAGGCGATTCAAACAGCTACAGTCACGCTTCCCTCGGGCGAAACCGTAACTGGAACATTGGCATACCGCGACGAATTCACGATCGCACTTACCGACCCATCCGGATGGTATCGGTCCTGGCCTGTCACTCGCGTAACATTCACAGTGACGAATCCGCTCGAAGCGCACATCGAGCAATTAGGGAGGTATACCGACGAAGATATGCACAATGTTTTGGCGTACCTTCAAACATTGCGCTAGAGCAACGCAAGACGGTAGTTGGTAATGAGACTAGAGAAGCGTTCTTGTTGGACGCTTCTCGAATGAGGTGGCGCAAGAATGGAGCTCGTAAGGGTGATTTTCTCTCTCGCTGTAGTGCTGGTTCTGCCGTTCGCGTTTTGTGGCCGTGCGTCCGCTCAAGGGATTGATCCTGCTGCGCTCCTAAAGCCGACACGCGACAGTTGGCCGATATACCATGGCGATTACTCCGGCCAGCGGCACAGCCTCTTGAGTCAGATTACTCCAGCGAACGTTCGCGAGCTCACACTCGCCTGGGCCTTTCAAACAGGTCAGACGACGCAAATCAAGTCTTCTCCAATCGTCGCCAGCGGCATTTTATACGTATCGATACCCGATCACGTTTGGGCGGTTGATGCCCGGACGGGCGCCCCAGTCTGGCACTATAGCTATCCGCCCAACGAGGGTTCTCATATCGGCAATCGGGGCGTTGCTTTGTACAAAGACGCTATATATTTCGCTACCCCCGATAATCATGTCGTCTGCCTGAATGCTAGAGACGGGACGGTCAGATGGAATGTAGTTTTAGCTGACGTAAAGGAGGGCTTTTGGACATCTGTGGCGCCGCTGATTGTGCGCGACCATGTGCTCGTGGGACTTTCCGGAGACTTTGACAACAACCCCGGAATGTTGAAATCGCTTGACGCGGAAACGGGTCAGGTACAGTGGACGTTTTACAGCACTTCTCCGCCAGGCACTCTGGGCTCGCCAAGTGGCGGCGCCACCGGCGGTAATATGTGGATTACGGGCACGTACGATCCGGAGCAGAATCTGGTGTTCGTGGGAACAGGGAATCCTACGCCGGTACTGGCAGCGCAGCTCCGCCCAGGCGACAATCCTTGGACGTGCAGCATCGTTGCGCTGAACCCTGACACAGGGAAGCTCGTCTGGGGATTTCAGGCCTCACCTCATGATACGCATGACTGGGATGCCGTTGAGGTTCCAGTTCTCGTTGACGGAACCTTCAAAGGTTCGCCCAAGAAGATGGTGTTGCAAGCTTCCCGCAACGGTTATTTCTTCGTACTCGATCGCACCAGCGGGAAGAGTCTGTTGACGAGTACTTTCGCAGCAGTTAATTGGTCGAACGGCGTTGATAAGGACGGCCGT
>Ga0210383_10004587_pt1 | contig 12225 bp, 8 predicted proteins | sample IncBWC14OmetaG_FD_160072 | JGI IMG/M metagenome (GOLD analysis project Ga0210383, IMG submission 160072) | Forest soil microbial communities from Barre Woods Harvard Forest LTER site, Petersham, Massachusetts, United States - Inc-BW-C-14-O ...
CCGAGGCGATCAAGTAACGGGCTCTCTCACCGACCAAGATTACGATCTTCTTGATGAATTGCAGAACATCGCAAAAGAGTTGAGCAGCACGGTAGCCGCCGTTTCGCTTGCTTGGGTCCAAAGCCGTCCCGGTGTGACCTCGACGATCATCGGAGCGCGCACAATGAAGCAGCTTGACTCGAACCTTGCTGCCTTGGACCTGCCTCTCTCGGCGGACCACATAGACCGCCTCGACAAGTTGTCCGAACCCAAGCTCAACTTTCCTGCTCAGTACCTGAAGATTGCTCCTAGCTTCTCGAATGCGGGTGCAACGGTGAACGGGATCGAATCCACGCTCATGCCGTTTGCTCCAAAGGACCTCGAAGACCATTACTGAGCTCTCCATCGGTCCTGCTTAGGCTATGAACATGCCGCCGATTGTATCGGTGCGAATGCCGCCTTCTCGAGAAAACATTGAGCCTGAATGCACTGGTTCGGAAGATGCGCTCCAAGCTCAATGGCAAGAACTGGCGGTGCATTCCGAATCAAGGTTTGCTTGGAAGTGCACCGCGCACGATGTTGGAGTAGGCAGACTCGCCGTCGCCATTGATGGCGCGCACCCGGTAAGCGAGCCGCTCACCCTTCTTGAGGCTGGAATCGCTGTACTCGGTTGTCGTGGCTGGCAGCTTCGCGATTCGGCTCCAACTTGTTTTCGCGCTCTCGCCTTCCTCAATGCGGCGCTCCACTACGATCCCGGTTGGACCACCACCATGGACTTGCCAGTCCAGTTTCGCAGTGTTGCCCGTGACGGCAAGATTCAGCGAACTGGGGGCTTCCGGCAGGACCAGCCAATCGAAATAGCTCTCGTCGGTGACTGCCAAGATGCTGTCCTTGACCGGCAAAGCTTCCAGAGTGTCGGTCGTGCCCGCTTTCCACTTGACCTGTCTGATCTCTCCCGAGACAACATCGATCAGAACGGGATGCGTGATCCCCGTGTTTTTCAATGAGAGGGTGGCATAAAGCGGCGGGAATGTATTTCCGGGAAGACTGTGGGCCGCCAGCCAATAGGCTACGATGGCTTTTCCGCTGTCCGATCGGAACCCGTATCCGAGGAAAGGGAAGCCGGCCTGGCGGCGCAGGGCAGGCAGATCCGGGCCGCTCACTTCGATGGATGCATCGAACTTCGTATCCGAGAACAGCGCGTTCGTGTTCTGTAGTGCCGCAAATACGGGACGAGGCGTGAAGTCGTAATCGTGATTCGTCAGGCCGTGAATGATTCCAAAATCGTCGTACTCATTTCCATCGGTCCCAGCAGCCAGCAGCCACACAAACGTCTTCACTCCTGCCGCCAGGTTATAAACAAATCCCCGAGGAACATACTTCGCCTGCACCGATTCATCCGAGCCTACCCACGAGGGAATTGAATTGAACTCGTCATCGAAAAACGGAATGCCCGGTTTCACCCCGGGATAATGCGTCACCAGATCCCGCAACGCCCGTGGAGATTCCGCCTGATAAGCGCCGTAGTCCATGGTCTCGGGATTCAGGTTCTGCCCATAGCCCGGGTAGGTGTGATAAGCGTACACATCGATTCCCGGCGCACACTGGCAGGTGTCGAACGCCCGCTGGGTGAAATCCCGGCTCGGATCTGCCTGGCCGCCGTAAATCACCTTCGCTTGCGGATCGGTTCGGTGCACGGTTTCGATAAACGGGCCCAGAAGCTTTCCAAACTGCTCCGGATTGCCATAAGGATTCCAGTACCCGATGTCCTGTTCATTCCACAAAGCCCAGTAGTGGATGCGATCGTGAAAATGGTTCACCATCCATGCCGAGTATCGATTGAAGGCTGCGATTTGCTCAGGCGTGGTCGGCGGATAGAAGACTGAATACAAACTCCGGTCATCGTTGTGAAATGATCCGGCCTCAGGGGTACTCACATCCGGCCGCCGGCCGCTCGGCGACGTGTACATTACGTTGCCATAGATCAATTGCACCTGGATGTCGATGCCATTGTCGACCAGTGAATCCACGAAGTCCTCGAGTTCCGGCGAACTGGAAAACACTCCCCGTTTCTGCTCGATCCAGTCCCAGCTGGTGCGGTCCGAACTGTTTTCATATTGACCGATGCGGGCCCACTTGAAGCCGGCATCGAACATGCGCGTCCACCACCAACGGTTCCAGGGGAGATAAGGATCGCGCGGCATGTCAGAGTTGATGCCAAACCCGTCGTGGATCTGCGACGACCGCTTGGGTGGAACGTGATCAGGCAGTGGGCGCGAGGCTTGGCCCCACGAACTCGGCGCAATCAGAAATAGAAAAACAAGTGAAGCGGAAACCAAAAGTCGATGACTCCATGACTGCGTCAAGATTCTCTTCATTGTGCTCTCCCAGTTGGCTGTATCAATGGAACCACCGCCGCATCGATCCAAGCCTCGTTCTCTCCGCTCGGCACGTCTGCAAATAACCACCAGTACTCCACATGTTCCACAGCTTCTCCCGCTCCCAATTCGACGACAGGCCCCAGCGTTTCCAACTCGAGGTAGTCGGGATTGGTGAACACCTCGAAATTGCAGCCGAAATCAGGATATTTCGCGCCACTGATGACTGCCGCGCGCTTTATGAACAGATGGCCGTGCCTGAAATAAGCTCCCCAGCCGGTCGCGTTGTAGATGCCCCCCATCTGCTCTTTGAAGCAGCTTTGGGGATTGGCCATCTGTCGCAACTGAATATAGGAGGTGCCGAGCACCCAACGCGGGTCGGCAAAGTCGGTGAAGGACCAGATCCCGAAGGCTCCCACCGGCAAATAGTGATCCTTATCCATCGCGATTCGGGGAGAGAGTGGCAGGATGGCGCGCCCACCTTCTCTCATCATCGTGGGTGCCCACGGAGCGAGCGTGGTCGAGTGTGCGTCGGCGTTCTTAATGCGATGAGTGATCCGCACCTCCGAACCCGCCGCCGCCAGTTCAATCTCAAGCTCTTTCAGCAGATTCGTGCCTGGAGGCAAATGCTCCGGTTGCGCCGTGAAACGAACGGCATCGGCGTGCTGCGAGACCGTGACGGGTGCATTGTCGGGATAATAAGTTCTCTCCACCTCCGGCGAAACCCACAGGCGGTGGCCCCCATAAAGGCGAAACTCCGAACCGCCGATCTTGCCCGCATCCGCGTCGACTTCATGCAGCAGGTTCTCCCCGTTGCGAAAGCCGTAGGAGAGAATCCGTGGGCCAACATCGGCGGTCACAACCAACTCAACCTCGCCATTGGACAGTTTGTACGCGTTGTCCCAGCCGCGGTATGAGATTCGATCGAGCATGGTTGTGAAATTGCCCGCGCCTCTAGGCAAGTTCTTTCGCGTTCTTCTGAATCTTGGCCAGACCCGCTGCGATTTCGTGCATGTCTTCTTCATCTCCCAGTAGGGCCGGCTGCGGAATCCAGACGGTCTCCCATGCCGCCTTGTGGGTAACAGGGAATTTGCTCTTCAGGAACTTATGCTTCTCTTTGGCCTGCCTTCCGCTCAGGCGATTTCGATACTTGCCATTGCGGAACATGTGCAGCTTGTGCAGCGGCGGATAACTTGCCTGATTGGGAATTCCTTCCGCATTCATGGCTTCGATGAAGCGCTCGGTCGAAGCGCCGGCGAAGTGTTTCTTGTTCACATGAAAAATGTAGGCATACTGCCCGTTCCGCGTGCACCGTTCGTCGAGCTTTTGTGGCGTGATCCCCGGGATCTCGCGCAACAACCGGTCTAGAAGCCGTGAGTTTTGATGGCGCCGTTTGGTCTGCTCATCCAGACGGCTCAACTGCACGTTCAGAATGGCGCCCTGCCATTCGCTGAGCCGGTAGTTGGAGCCATAAATGAAGTGGCTATAGAACCACTCGCCGGGCATGCGGCCACAGTCGTGCACCGAGCGTGCCTGCACTTCAAATTTATCGCTGTTGGAAATAATCATTCCGCCTTCGCCGGCAGTGATCAGTTTGCTGGATTGAAAACTGAAAGTTCCCGCAACGCCAAAGGTGCCCACGCGCTGTCCACGCCATTCCGTGGCGTGTGCGTGCGCTGAGTCTTCAACTAACGCGAGTTTCTTGCGCTTGGCGATTTGCATCAGCCGATCCAAATCCGCAGGATGCCCGCCCATGTGCACCGCTATGATCGCTTTCGTTCTGGATGTGATCGCTTCTTCCACCAAGTCGGGATCAATGCAATACGTTTCCGGATCAACATCTACAAGGACGGGAAGGGCATTGGCAAACAAAACGGCGCTTGCGGTGGCAACGAAAGTGAAGTTCGGGACAATCACCTCGTCGCCAGCGGTGATGCCAAGTCCCGCCATCGTGACTTCGAGAGCTGCGGTTCCGTTCGTCACCGCGATCCCGTGGCGCGCTCCGTGAAACTTGGCAAAGTTCTGTTCAAACTCGAGCGTCTTGGTTCCTGGCGTCCGCCACCAGACCCGGCTCTCCAGAACCTGTTTCAGAGCCTGCTCTTCATTCCTGTCGTAATACGGCCACACCGGAAACGGCTTGCCTTTTGCCTTCTTCCCGCCAAGCATTGCCAATGCAGACATGGATGATCTCCTGGTTACCCCTAGTACTGGTTGAATCCTGTGGCGTAGCGGAACGCTTCCACGAAGTGTCCGTCCTTGCGCGGTTGTTCCTTCCGCATTTCCTCTTTGGCCTTTTCCAGGTCTTTGGGATCCCAATCGGGCCGGTATTTGTGGACTGCAGGTTCGAACTGGCTTACTTGTTTGCTGGCGGCATCGAACTTCAAGTCAGCCACGCTGTCGATGTTGACAAAATAATTAGCTTCCTGCGGCGAAGGATAGAAGAAATACATTTCCGGCACCTGGTACGGTTCCAGTCCCATCTGCAGTCTTTGATTGGGGAAATAAAGCCAGAACTCCGCCGCCCGCACCGCATCGATGGTGTTGAAGGCCGCCATGCGGTGGTCGCTTTTGTGCCAGCGCTCGTACCATTCGCCCGGATCCACGCTTAATAGAACATCCGGCCGTATGCGACGAATAATCGCCGTAGCTTCCTCGGTTAGCTTGGGCTGCGCTGCGTACTCCAACATGCCGTCGTCATATCCCATCCACTGAATGTTTTCCCTGGGCGTCCCCAGTTGACCTTCAGAGACCTCTTGTTCGGCTCGGCGGATGCGCGCCAGTCGCTGCGAACTCATCTCCAGATCGTAGGACCCCTTGTCGTCGTTGGTGTACACCACGATGTAGACCTTGTTGTGATTGCGGTTCAAAAGGGAGATCGTGCCCCCGGCTCCGAACACGTCGTCGTCGGGATGGGGAGTGAATACGAGGATCGTCTTGTTCTGCAGATTCTCCAGCCGCGTTTGCTGCCCCTGAACACTGACGATCGACAAGAACGTGAGAAAACAGCAAACCAACCTGGCGCGCATGAGCCGATCCTCTCGTCGCTAGTGAAATGGTTTATTAAAACGATTTCAGACTGCTCTAGGTTTCCGCTTGCTGTCAAGAGAAAATTTGGGCACAGGCGGCGTTCCAACCTCTAATTTCTGGGGGTTGGACTACATTTTTCCTTGACAGTCGTGGTTCCCTTGACTCAGGATTTAAACGATTTAATAAACCTGTTCAGCAAACTCAAATGTACGAGCGAGTTTGAGTCGGCGCTTGGGGGCCCTATGCTGCGAAATACCTTTGCCGCGTTTCTGTGGTTGGTGTTTCTAGGTTTTCTTCTGATGGGCTCGGTACCTGCCATCGCACAAGTTGACCGAGGCAATATTGTCGGCGTCGTGACCGATCCTTCGGGAGCGCGCATTTCCGACGCGCAGATCACCATCACCAACCGCGATACCGGCCAACCCGTTCACCTGACGACGGACGAGGAAGGGAACTACAAAGCCACCCTGCTGAAAATCGGCCCCTATTCCGTGTCGGCCACCAAACAAGGTTTTGAAACGACCATTCAAGAGAATGTGGACGTGGCGGTCAATCAGAGCGTGCGCGTCGATCTGGTGCTCAAACTCGGAGCGGCCTCTCAGACCGTCGAGGTCACGGGTTCAGCCCCGCTTCTTCAAACCGAATCGTCTTCGCTGGGCACAGTCGAGACCGAGCGGCGGATCTCTGAACTGCCTCTCAACGGCAGAAACTTCATTCAGCTTGCTTACCTCGGCCCCGGCGCCAATGGAGGCCAGACCGGAACCAACGTCAGCGGCGGCGTGTTTGAAAACGAACGGGCCAACGAAGCGATTTCTGTGAATGGCCTCCGAGTTTCGAACAACAACTTCCTGCTAAATGGCGTTGATAACAACGAGTTCGGACTCGGTGGCGTGATTGTGTTGCCTCCCCCGGATGCAATTCAGGAGTTCAGGACCGAAGAGAACTCCATGAGCGCGGAGTTTGGACGCGGCGGCGCAGCCGTGAACGTGGTGCTGAAGTCGGGCGCCAACCAGATACACGGCGGTCTCTACGAGTTCATTCGCAACGACAAACTGGACGCGGTCAACTACTTCAACCAGGGCCAACAGCCGTTTAAGCGAAACCAGTTCGGAGCTTTCCTGGGCGGCCCCATCAAGAAGAACAAGACCTTCATTTTCGGTGATTATCAGGGATCACGTTTGCGGGCGAGCAATCCATTCTTGTCGACTGTGCCTACCGCGGCCGAACGCGGAGGCGACTTTACCGATCGACTGACGGGACAGACGTTCTCGCCCTGCCCGACTCCCAGTCCCGCCGATACCTTTGACACTGGCACGATCTTCGATCCTTACAGTACAAACCCGAACTATCAATGTGCAGACGGCAGCGTGGTTTCGCTGCGGACTCCGATCTCTTATAACGGCCAGGTCAACGTAATTCCGCCCCAGGGTACGCTTCCGTTGGGCATCGATCAGGTCGGTTCCAATATCGCAAATTTCTATCCCCAACCCACCGATCCCACATCACTGACGAACAACTATCTCGCCAATCAAAACCAGGTAAACGATCAGGATTCCTTCGATGTCCGCGTGGATCACCGCTTCCGCGAACAGGATCAGATCTTTACTTCATACAGTTTCGGCGACGTGCGCAGTCAGCAACCGGGACCACTCGGGCCGCTGTGGGGAGGGTCCGATTGCTGCCCCAGCATCAGCAAGTCTCGCGCGCAACATCTTGGCATCGGCTTTACGCATACTTTCTCCGAGCGTCTGCTGAACGACGTGCACGGCGGCTATTTCCGCTATGCCGTCAATGCCTTGCCCTTTAATTTCGGGAAAGATCTGGGCACACAACTCGGTATCCCCAACGTCAACCGTCCCGGGTTCCCGAATTCGACTGGCCTTACCAACATTGACGTTGCCGGCTTTACCTCGCTGGGGGATTCACAGTATTTGCCAGAGCACGTCTTCGAAAATATTTTCCAGGTCGCGGATACCCTCACCTGGATCAAGGGCAAGCATTCGCTGAAGTTTGGCGTCGACTTTCGCCGACAGCAGCGGAATTTCTTTCAGCTTTCCAATCCGCGCGGGTATTTTGTCTTCGGTGGCGGATACACCAACGACTTGACCACCGCCAACGGGGGCAACGCCCTGGCAGATCTTCTGTTAGGCGTCCCGATCTTCAACGAGCAGGACTTCCTCGGCGGCCTCTATCCCACCCGCTATTGGGATATTGCCGGGTTCTTCCAGGATGATTTCCACCTTAGACCCAACCTCACTGTCAACTTTGGCTTGCGTTACGAAGTAACTGCTCCTCCGAACGGGCGAGTCGGAAATTTCGATCTCAATCCCGCTAGCGCGATCGTCGTTACTTCTTATGGGCCGGGCGCGGTGTCGCATGCCGGCGTGAAGTTCGATAAGAAAGATTGGGGCCCCCGGCTTGGGTTCTCGTGGTCTGTGGCGAAAAACACGGTTGTCCGCAGCGCCTTTGGAATGTTCTATTCCTCGGAGGCGAATATTTTTGACGACCTCGGCCTCAATCCTCCCCAACTTACGTTTTATGCTGCGAACTTTAACGCCGGCGCCATTCCCTCCACGGCTCAACTCGTCTCCAGCGGATTCCCCAGTACATTGCCTGTGGGCAGCGCCATCAACATCAGCGGCCCGGTCAAGACGACCGGCCCGATCCGCAAAGTACCCCGCATTTTGGAGTGGAACTTAGGCGTTCAACATCAGTTCTCGGAGAACTGGGTTGCGCAGATGGGCTACGTCGGCACGCGATCTTACGACCTGTGGAATCACGAAGCCAGTGACCTGAACCAGGCGCCGCAGATTCTGGACACGAATTTCTGCGGCTCTGACCCGACCAATTGCATTCCGAATTTCGGGCGGCGCTATTACGCGCAGCAGCCGAACATGACTCAAGTCCTACCGCTCGACTACCCGCAGTTCCAGTCTTTCTACAACGCGTTCCAGGCATCGCTAAACAAGACCTTTTCGCGCGGCTTTAATGTGCTGGTCGCCTACACCTTCGCCAAGAACCTGGGAAATGCCGACGGCAACGTGGGCGGTTATGTGCAGAATTCCTACTATCCCAACCTCGAGCACGGACCAGTCTCTCCAGATTTGCGCCAGCGATTGTCGGTAAGCTACCTCTACGAAATTCCGGTGGGCCATGGGCGTCAATTCATGGGCGACGCCCACGGAGCCTTAGACGCATTTCTTGGGGGATGGCAGATTGCGGGAATCACCTCCGCGCAAACCGGCGAGGCGGCGAATGCGGTTCTATCAACCGACCTCAGCAATACGGGTAGCTTCAGCTATCGCCCGGATCAGATCGCCAACCCTAAGGACTTCTCGTTCAATACTACGTCGCAAGCCCAAGACTATGGCTGCTCCAACCCGGGGCATCAGACTCTGGATTGCTGGGTGAACCAGGCAGCGTTCGTCGCCCCGCCCCTGGCTCCCGGCCAGCAATCCGCTCACAGCTTCGGCAATACCAAGATTGGAGGCCTCCGTGGTCCCAACCTGGTTGACTTCGACCTGGTGCTGCAAAAGAACTTCAAGATCCACGAGTCGCAACAGATCGAGTTCCGCTCTGAGTTTTTCAATCTCTTGAATCATCCGAATTTCGGGTTGCCGGGAGGAGGCTCGTCGGTCTATGTCGATGTGCCGGGAGGCGCCGCGATCACGAGCACGTCGACGGACAACCGCCAGATCGAGTTCGCATTGAAGTACACGTTCTAGACTCTGAAGGAGATTCATCCACAAACGGAATCCATTTGATAGTGGGGGCGGCAGCACCGATTGGCGCAAATGGCGAAGAAGAAAAGAAAAGTAAAGACCCAATCCAGAGCGAAAGCCGGTGCTGCGGTCACCATTCGAGACGTTGCCAGGGAATGTGGGCTCTCGGCAACCGCCGTGTCCATGGTGTTGAACCAGGCTCCCTTGGCGAGTTACATCCCGGAATCAACCAAGCAGCGCATTATCCACGTGGCGGAAGGCCTGGGCTACGAGCCCAATCCGTTTGCCCGCGCTTTGCGCAGCCATCGCAGCCATACCATCGGCGTGATGGTGCCGGACATCGCCGATCCGTACTGCGCCCAGATTCTGCGCGGGATCGAAAACAGCTTTTCGCGGTCGAGCTATCTCCCTTTCTTGGTCGATATCCAGAACAACCCCTTACAGTTCAAGAAATACCTCAGCGTTCTTCTGGGGCGGCGCGTCGAAGGGCTGATCATTCTCGCCAACTCGCTCTCCTTTGAGACGGAGCTTCTGAATGTCCTCGAAAGCCGAAGAATACCTTCTGTCATTCTGGGCCGCGAGCCTGGGACCCCAGCCTTGAGTTGGGTGGCAACGGACCACGACTCTGGCACCCAACAGGCTCTCGAACATCTCTATCGGCTGGGCCACCGCAAGATCGCTTTTATCCGAGGGCCCCGCTTGATTGTCGACAGCCAGCATCAGTGGGCTGGAATTTGCTCCTTCGCAGCCGCTGCAGGTTTGGAACTGGATCCCCGGCTGGTGGTGACCTTGACCGATCCGTTCTCGAGCTATGAAGGCGGATACGAGCGCACGAAAGAATTGCTCGCCCTTAAGCTTCCATTCACGGCTTTGGTGGCCTTCGATGATATGACTGCTTTTGGCGCGATCCGCGCGCTCATCAGTTCTGGCCTCAAGGTGCCGCAGGACTGTTCGGTAATAGGGTTCGATGATATTCCCGCCGCAGCGTTCTATAATCCGGCATTGACCAGCGTCCGCGAGCACATGGAAACTCTGGCTTCGATCGGAGCGGAGATTCTCATTGAAGCCATTCGTGCCCATCGCAAGGACACGGCGACCAGCCCAGTTCACCGTACGGTCAAGCCGGAATTGATTGTCAGGGAGTCAACTGCGCCGCCAGTTGATAGTCGACCCGAATTGTGAGGATCTCGAACGGGTGGATGGGCAGGGTTGAGTGCCGGTAATCATCAGCAAGGCGATGGCGTCGTATTTAGCTGATCCCAATTTTCTCGCTGAGTCTCCAGTCCACGCGGGCGATGGCCTCCAAGAGCGATGACATGGCCTATTTGCAGGGCACCTACACCATGACCGACCCGATGACCAAGAAGCCCATGACGGACAAGGGAAATATCTGACGGTCTTCACCAAACAGCCGGACGGAAGCTGGAAGGCCATCGCCGACGCAGTCAATTCTGATCCTCCTATGACATTGACTTACAAAATCTTTGTCGTTTGCAAAGATTTTCATGGCGTTTAGGCAGCGACTGCGGTTAGTTGGGCTGTCACAGGCGTGAGCTGGGCAACTGTGGAGCGTAACGCACTGAGGATAGCCACGATGATCTTGCGGCCGCTTGAGGTTAGCTGGTAGCGTGTGTGCCCACGACTTTGCTGATCAGAGCGTGAGCTCGCAGCAAGCGGAGTTTGCGGCTGATCCAGGCGGAGCGACGGCGTAGCTCCTTCTTGTCGTCGGTCGTCTGGGGAAAGAAGATGGCGCGGAGATTGCGATTGCGGAAGCCATGGATGGCGAACTCGCCGTGATTGATAGCGGAGAGGAGTGCTCGGTCGTCGGCTAAGGGACGGAGGGCACCCGACGGCCGCGCCCTTGCCCGAAGCGGTGTAAATCCGCGTAAGGATGACCGATTTCCCGAAGATCAAATGGCATCAAAGTGCAAATCCTCAGTAATAACGCGGGTTTTAGATGGCGGAAGCGAGTGGGGGTCGAACCCACCGGTGACAGGATTGCCTGCCGCCCGCCGGTTTTGAAGACCGGGACGATCACCGGACCGCATGCGCTTCCACAAGGCATCAAGTAAAACTTATCGGCCGACGGACCGCTGGAGTCTACACGGAGTCTCAGCGCAATCCGCGGCCGATTCTGTAACCCGCTCACCTACCTCGGCTACTTCGGCTGGGCCACGACTCGCAGGTATGGTTTCAGCGTTTTCCAGCCGGCGGGATACTTCTTCTGGGCTTCCTCGTTCGAGACGGCGCCGCTGATGATTACGTCATCGCCCGGCCTCCAGTTCGCTGGCGTGGCGACCTGGTGCTTGGCCGTCAGTTGCATCGAATCAATCACGCGGAGTATTTCATCGAAATTGCGACCGGTGCTCATCGGATAGCTCAATTGCAGCTTGATCTTCTTATCCGGCCCGACGACGAACACGGTGCGCACGGTTGCATTGTCGTTCGGAGTGCGTCCCTCGAACGTTTCGCCAGCTGCCGCGGGCAGCATGCCGTAGAGCTTGGCGATTTTGAGTTGCGGGTCGCCGATCATGGGGTAGTTCACTTTGGCGCCCTGGGTCTCTTCGATGTCCGCCGCCCACTTGCTGTGGCTGGTCACCGGATCGACGCTCAGTCCAATGATCTTGGTGTTTCGCTTGGCAAACTCCGGCTGTAGCTTTGCCATCGTGCCGAGCTCTGTAGTGCAGACGGGTGTGAAGTCTTTTGGATGCGAGAACAGGATGGCCCAGCCGTTGCCGATCCAGTCGTGAAAGTGGATCGTGCCCTCGGTGGTTTCAGCGGTAAAATCGGGGGCCGTGTCGTTGATCCGGGGCACGCTATAAGTTTCGGTCGCAGTAGTCATTGGTTCATCTCCTCAGTGAATTCAAATCGTTCAAGATTCGGAAAGTCGGCCCGCCCCGGCTTCCAGACTTGGTAAAAAGCGCGGATGAAAATGAAACCCACCCGCTTTACCGGGTGGGCTGGGAAGAATCTCGCTGATCTCCTACCCACACGCCGGCGCGGGTCGACAACAACCCATGACACGGACGGGGCGAGGCGAAAACATGTTGCTAGGATAAAAGCGCCCGATTGCGGCTGTCAAACGGCCGAAGCCGGGGACTCTCTTGCCGCTCTGATCT